>Ga0209253_10003823_pt1 | contig 13152 bp, 11 predicted proteins | sample FrelakmetBRP12BR_FD_187145 | JGI IMG/M metagenome (GOLD analysis project Ga0209253, IMG submission 187145) | Freshwater lake sediment microbial communities from the University of Notre Dame, USA, for methane emissions studies - BRP12 BR (SPAdes)... | ecosystem: Environmental > Aquatic >...
TTCCTCTCGGAAGAATCGCTTCGGGCGACGATCGACCGGATGGTGTCGAAGGTGAACCGGCGCCTCGATGAATCGTCCCCCTTCGTCGACGCCCGGCTTCCGGACGGATCGCGGATCAACGCGATCATCCCGCCGGTGTGCCTCACCGGGGCGTGCCTCACGATCCGCAAGTTCCGGATGGATCCGTTCTCCATTGAGGAGCTCGTCCGCATCGGCTCCCTGTCCGCGGATGCGGCGGAATATTTGCGCTGCGCGGTGCTGGAGCGGCGCAACGTCATCGTTTCGGGAGGAACCGGCTCCGGGAAAACCACCCTCCTGAACGCCTTGTCCCGCTTCATCCCCGGGGAAGAGCGGATCGTGACGATCGAGGACGCGGCCGAAATCCGGCTCCAGAAACCGCACGTGGTCCGGCTCGAGGCACGACCCGCCAACATCGAGGGGTGCGGCGCCGTCACCATTCGCGACCTCGTCCGCAACTCCCTGCGGATGCGCCCCGACCGGATCATCGTCGGGGAGTGCCGGGGAAGCGAGGCGCTCGACATGCTACAGGCGATGAACACCGGCCACGACGGATCCATCACCACGGGGCACGCCAACACCCCCCGGGACATGCTCCGCCGTCTGGAGACGATGGTCCTTCTGTCGGGGATCGAGATCCCGATCCTTGCGATCCGTGAGCAGATCGCCTCGGCGATCGACGTCATCGTCCACACGGGGCGGATCGCGGGGGGGAAAAGGGCGATCACCTCGATCACCGAAATCACCGGCATGAACGAAGCGCAGATCCTGGTGCAGGAGCTGTTCCGGTGGTCGAAGGAGAACGCGGGAGGGGAAAGAACGGGGCGTCTCGTACCCACCGGCGTCCCTTCCCGTTTCCGCCGGGAGGGAGGCGCTTCATGGGATTGACCCTCACGGAAGCCGTGATCTTCCTCGGCGGGGCGGCGCTGGTCGTCCGGTTTCTCTTTCGGGCCGCGCTGCCGGGAGCCCGAACGCGGCTCGTAGGGGCCGCGAACCGCCATTCGGAGACATTGCGCGAAGAGTTCGTGCTCTTCCCTCCGGCCCGGATCGCGGCGGTTCTGCTCCTCTCCGGCGCCGCGCTCGCCGGGACCGGCTGGGCGGCCACCCGGTCCGCGACGTTCGCGGTGGTTTCGGGAGCCGCGCCGGTCCTTTTCGCCGGCCTGCTCGTCCGGTGGTACCGCAACCGTCGCAAGAAGTCGATCCTCCTGCAACTGCCGGCGCTGCTCGACCTGCTGGCCGGGCACGTGCGGGCGGGGCACAGCCTTCCGGAGTCCCTCTCGGAAACCGTCCCCCTCCTTCCCGCCGGAATCCGGGAGGAGATGGCGTGGGTCCTCCAGCAGAACCGGCTGGGGACGCCGTTGGTGGAAGCGCTGGCACGCTGGGAAAAACGCGTCCGCTCCGAAGAGACCTCCCTCCTCGTTCGTCCTTTGTGCGCGGCGATTCCCGGGGGAGGCAACGTCGTCGAACTGCTGGAGCGGACCCGGGACATCCTTCGCCTCCGCGTGCGGGCCGCGGAGAAGCTTCGGAGCATGACGGCACAGGCCCGGCTTCAGGCGGCCGTCCTGACGCTGCTCCCGCCCGCGTTCGCCGCCGCCCTCTCGAAGGTCGACCCCGGATTCTTCCCGAACCTCGTCGGCACTCCGCAGGGGAAATCGATCATGGCGATCGCGTTCCTCCTCCAGCTCCTGGGCTGGATCACCATACGAAAGATCTTGTCGGTGCGGCCGTGACCGCGACGGACCTCCTCCTCATCGGTCTCCCCGCGCTGGTCGGCGGCTCCCTGCTTTCCTCATGCTTCCTGCGCGGTTGGAAGATCCGTTCCATCGCGCACTGGGCGGCGGCGTACCGGTCCGCCCACGATCGGATGACGGCATGGCTGATCGGAAAACGGTTCCTCCGATTCCACGGCGCGTGCCTGGTCGACGCCATCCGTCCCTGGGCGATCGCGGAAACGCTCACGCTGTTCGTTTTCCTGGCCATCGTGTCGGGCGACCGCTCCGCTTCCGGGCTGGCGCGTGCGATCCCCGCCGCGGCGCTCCCCGGCCTCGGCGTCGCCTGGTTCTCCCTGCACGGAGCCGCCCGGGAGGCGCTACGGTCGGTGCAGCGCGACCTTCCGGTGGCCTGTTTCCTCTTCTCCCTCCTGCTCGAATCGGGAATGGGAGCCTCCGCCGCGCTGCAGGAGACGGCGGGTTCGATCCCGGAGGGTCCCCTCGCACGGGAACTGGGGATCCTCGTCCGGTCGCGATCGCTCGGGGTTCCCCGTGGAGAATCGATCGACCGGTCGCGGCAGCGTGTCCCGGTGGAGGATTACCGGCTGTTCCTCAACCATGTTCTCCAGGGGGAACGGCTCGGCATCGGTCTGTCGCGGAGCCTGCGGGAACTTTCCTCGAAGATGCTCGAGAGCCAGGGGCACCGGGCGGAGGCGATCGCCCAGCAGGCGGCGGTGAAGATGCTCTTCCCGCTGGTCTTCTTCATCTTTCCCGCCGTGTTCCTCATCATCCTCTCCCCGCTGATCCTCGGGCTGTGGGACAGGCTGACGGGGTGGACATCGTGAAATGCGCGAAGAGGGTCCGGACCCGGGCGGCGATCGCCGCCGTTCTCCTGCTTTGCGCGGCCGATCCCGGATCCGGGGACGCGGGAGAGGACCGGGGAGGTGGACCTTCCGCCGATTCCGGCGGAGGAACGTCGGTCCTGCTGTCCCTGAAGATCTCCGGCGCGAAAAAGAGGAACCGCGAGGTTTCCTTCTACAAGAGCGTGGCGCGGCAGGGAAAGGCCCACGCGGCGGGAAAACGGGGCACTACGGGCGACCCGGGCCGGTCAACGGGACGATGAGTTTCGGGTTGCCGCCGGGGCGGACGACGACGGTGATCATCCGATCGATTCCGAGCGGCTCGTTCACGAATCGGAGCCGATGCTCCCCCACGGGCAGGAGCACCCCTGTCAGCGGGGTCTCCCCGAGCAGGCGGCTCCCGAGGTAGACGTTCGCCCACGGGATCGCCTGGATCGCCTCCACCGTTCCCGTCACCGGCTGCAGTTCGGTTCGAAAGGTTCCCCCCGCCGTCAACGCCTCCACCGGGACCGGTTGACGTTCGTAGCCGTCCCTGGAAAGGAAGATCTTCCGACCCTCGATGGAACTCTTCTCCAGCTGCAGCGGCGTTCTCCCTGCGGACGCCCCGCTCTCCAGCAACACGGCTGCACCCGGGGGATCGGTTTCGATCCGGACGTAGCGTGCGGGGGGGGTGTCCGGAGGCGCGTTCGGACCGGGGGTTCGCGGAGGCGCGGGAGGCGGGGGATCCGGCCGGGGCGATCCTCCCCGCATGCGAGCCGTCGCCGCCGCGGGAGGCGCGGGAACACCGGGGACCTCCGTGGATGCGGCGGGGGCCGCGGTGGACGCCGGGACGGGCGCCGAATCCTTCGGTGAACGATCCCTTGCTTCCCTCCAAAGGAGGGCTCCTCCGACCGCGACCGCCACGAACACCGCGGCCGCGCCCGCCTGGACTTTCCTTCCCCGCGTACCGTAGCGTCCTCCCCCTTCCTTCACCATCGCGGGCGGCGATTCCTCCCCCGATCCCGGATCCGGGGTGGTCTCCTCCTCGTGCGATGCGGGGAAGAGGCCGTCCCAGAAATCCGCAATGCCGGGCGCCGACGCCGGCGGGGGTCCGACCCGCGCCAACGCCACGAGAAACTCCCCCGCGGCGGGGTATCGCTCCGACGGGACGACCGCGACGGATTTCCGCAAGAGCGCCGCCAGCTCCGGGAGGACGCCGGGAAACGGGAGCGTTCCCGGGTCGAACCGCCCGATCCGCTCCAGGATCTCTTCGGAACTTTCCCCTTCGAACAGCCTGCGGCCCAGGAGCAGCTCCACGGAGATCACTCCCGCGGCGAACAGGTCGGAACCGGGAGTCGCGTCCTCCCCGCGGACCCGTTCCGGCGCAAGGTACCCGGCTTTCCCGGCCCGATCCCCTTCGATCCCGCGGGCCTCTCCCGCCCCGCGGGAGAGGCCGAAATCGGTGATCTTCACCGCCCCGTTGCGCGCCACCAGGACATTCGAGGGGGATACGTCGCGGTGCACGATCCCTTTCCCGTGAAGGTACGCGAGGCCGGACCATATCCCCTCGACCCAGTGACGCCAGGCGCCCGGGGAGATGGGGACGCCGAGCCGCCGCGCCTGCGCCGCGACCTGCGCGAGGTTCCACCCCTCGACGTACTCCATCGCGAGAAAATGAGCGTCCCCCTCCCGGCCGAAATCGAAGACCTGGACCAGGTTGGGGTGGGAAAGGGAGGCCGCCAGCCGCGCCTCCCGGGCGAAGAGGAGGCGGAAGCGGGGATCCTCCGCGTGGCGCGGGTGCACCACCTTCAAGGCGACCCGCTTCCGGAACCCGTCCTCCCCCGAAAGCCGGCACAGGTACACTTCCGCCATCCCGCCGGAGGCGATCCTGCGCAGGACGCGGTATTTCCCGAACCGGGACGGAATCATCTCCCTCTTCTACCGTCGCCCGGCTTCCGTCGCGATCCCCAGCTGCTTCATCTTCCGGTGGATGCTCGTACGGTCCAGCCCCAGCTTTTCCGCGGTCCGGCTGATGTTGAAATCGTTCTCCCGGAGCTTCCGTTCGAGGTACTCCTTTTCGAAGGCGAGGGTCGCCTCGCGGAAGTCGCCGAGTTCGAACGGAGCCGACGCCGTCGCCGCGGAACGGGCCGTTTCCGTCCCGAGCACCCGGCGGACCGTCTCCTCCTCCACCGTCCTCCCGACGGAGAGGATCACGAGCCGTTCGATCACGTTCCGAAGCTCCCGCACGTTGCCGGGCCAGGAGTGGGCCACGAGCCGCGCCATCGCCCCTTCGGCGATCCGCTTCGGCTCTTTCCCCTGTTCGGAGGAAACCTCGTTCGCGAGGTACGCGGCGATGGGAGGGATATCCTCCTTCCGCTCGCGAAGCGGAAGCAGGATCACCGGAAAGACGTTCAGCCGGAAGTAGAGATCCTCCCGGAACCGTCCCGCGGCCACCTCCGCGAGCAGGTTCCGGTTCGTCGCGGCGAGGATCCGCACGTCGACATGGATCCGCTCCGCACCCCCCACCCGCTCGAAGGTCCGCTCCTCGAGGACGCGCAGGATTTTCGCCTGGGTCCTCGGGCTCATGTCGCCCACCTCGTCGAGGAACAGCGTCCCGCCGTCCGCCACCTCGAATCTCCCCCGGCGCCTCGCCGTGGCACCGGTGAACGAACCGCGTTCGTGCCCGAACAGCTCGGACTCGATCAGCTCCTCGGGAATCGCGGCGCAGTTGACGGGGATGAACGGCTTTCCGTTCCGACGGCTGTTCCGGTGGATCTCGCGGGCCACGATCTCCTTCCCCGTTCCGTTCTCCCCCGTGATGAGGACCGAGGCGTTCGTCGGCCCCGCGGCGGCGATCTCCGCCCGCAGCGCGCGCGTCGCCGGCGACTCCCCGATGAGACGGTACTTCCGCTCGGCCCGCTCCCTCAACTCCACGTTTTCCACCCGCAGATCGCGCTGCTCCACCGCGCGGGAGAGGGTGATCAGCAGTTTCTCGAGGGAAACCGGCTTCTCGATGAAGTCGAACGCGCCGCTTTTCACCGCCTTCACCGCCGTGTCGATCGTCCCGTGCCCCGAGATCATGATCACCGGGAGCATGGGGAACGCCTCCCGGACCTTGCGGAGCGTCGCGACGCCGTCCATCCCCGGGAGCCAGACGTCGAGCAGCACCGCGTCGACCGCGCTCCGGGAGAGGATCTCCATCGCGCGTTCCCCGCTCCCGGCCTCGAGCACGCGGTATCCCTCGTCCGCGAGGACCCCTTCGAGGCTCTTCCGGATGTTCGCCTCGTCGTCCACCACGAGCACCGTCAACGCCATCGTCCCCTCATTCCTTCCCGGGCAGCCGGTCGGGGAACTCCAGCTCGAAGATCGTTCCCCGCGGCGCGTTGTCCACGATCCGTATCGTGCCTCCATGGTCGTTCGCGATCGCGCTCACGATCGCGAGACCCAGCCCCGTCCCCCCCTCCCGCCGGGAAAAGTACGGCTCGAAGAGGCGGTCGCGATCCCCCGGCGGGATCCCCGGCCCGTCGTCGGCCACGGCGATCCTCGCCTTCCCCGCCGCTTCGTCGTGGGTGCACGTCACGGTGACGCTCCCCTGCCCCTCGAGCGCCGCCGCGGCGTTGTCGAGAAGGTTGGTGACCGCGCGCCGGATCTGGAACGGGTCGAACCAGACGCGGGGGGGGCCTTCCGCCCGGAATTCCCACCGGATCCCGGGGTGGGACGTCCGGTACGTCTCCACGACGGTGCGGATCTCCTCCGGGAGATCCCCTTCCGCGAGCCGGGGGACCGGCATCCTCGCGAAGCGGGTGAACTCCTCGACCAGCTGCTTGAGCGTGTTCACTTCGGAGAGGATCGCCTGCGTGCACTCCGTGAACACGGGGTCTCCCGCGTGCGCCGCCGCGTATTTCCGCTGCATCCGCTCGGTGGAAAGCTGGATCGGCGTCAGGGGGTTGCGGATGTCGTGCGCGATCCGCCGGGCCACCTCGCGCCACGCGAGGACCCGCTGCAGGCGCATCGCCTGGGAGAGGTCGTCGAACGCGGCGACCAGCCCCATGTATTCGCCCGAGTCGTCGTGGAGAGCGGTCAGGCTGACGCGGAAGGTGATCCTCTTCCCACCCACCGAGAGCTCCACCTGCCGCTCGACCTGCCCCCCGGCCGCTTCTCCCGCCTCGCGATAAAGCCCCCGGATCGCCTCGTAATGCTCCTCCCGGACCACTTCGCGGTACATCCGTCCCACGGCGCGGGCGGTCGGGATCCCGAGGAGCCGCTCCGCGACCTTGTTGATCATCCCGATCCGGCCGTGTCGGTCGATGACGATGACCCCGGTGGAGATGCTGTCGAGGATCGTCACGATGAACTGCGTGCGGCGGCGCAGCTCCTCGTAGGTCCGCGTGAGGGAGGCGTTCGTCTCCTCCAGGTTCCCCTTCATCGCCTTCAGGTCCGCGGTCATCCGGTTGAAGGAGGCGACCAGGGTTCCGAACTCGTCGTTGGAGCGGTACTCCAGCGAAACGTCGAGGTCCCCCCGGGCGACCTTTTCGGTCCCCTCGGCGAGGAGTTGCACCGGCACCGTGATCTGCCGCGCGAGGTAGATCCCCATCCAGGAGGCGGCGAAGACGATGAGGAGCGTGATGAGGATGAGGATGCCGACGTAGCTGGCGCGGATCGGGTCGTCCAGCAGCCGCACCTGGTGGTACTCGTCGTACGCCCTGGCGATATTGGTGATCCGCGCCGCCTCCGCGGCGGGGAGGGGCCGGACCGCCACGACGATGATCTCCCCGGGGGCGCGGCGCCAGGCGGCGGCGAAACCGTCCCCGATGAGGGTCCCGGACTCCGGGCCGCTCCCGTCCCCCTTCATCCCCTTGACCCGGGTGAGGATCTCCGCGCCGATCGGCGGCGGGACCTCCCCGTCCCGGGCGACTTCCGCGCCCTTCTCGAAGAAGAGCAGGGAGGCGCCGGCGGGGCCCGAGGCCCGGGCCGATTTGAGAGCCCTCGCGAAGGAAGCGGTATCCACGGTGCCGGCGAGACCGGCCGCGGCGCCTTCCGCGACCGGCGAAAGCGCGACGGCCTCCGCCTCCAGATGTTCCCTCGCGATCTCGATGGCGCCGGTGAGCGCCTGCCCCACCCTGCCGCCGATCCACGACTTGATGCTCGTCGTCGTGATGTTCGTCGCCGCGATGAAGAGGAGGACCGTCGGGATGAGGGAGAAGGAGATGAAGATGAGGACGAGCCGGGACCGGATCTTCGCCCCAAGGATGTTCCGCCGCCGGTCCAGGAGGATCTTGAAGACGTTCCGCGTGACGAGGAAGATCAGGAGAACGACGAGGACGACGTTCAGGTTGATCAGGGCGAAGATGACGATGTTGCTCGCGAAGGCGACCGACCCGCCGACCGCCGCCAGGTACGCCTCGAGCAGCGTCAGGACCGCCACGAGGACGGCGACGATCCCGATGGCCCACCGCTCCCTCCGCCGTTTCCCGGGCTCCATTTCCGGGTCCGTAACCGTTGGTCCCACGGAAGGGGCGCTCACGGGGTCCGGAGGTACCCGCGGGACCAGCCGGTCTCGACGTCCCACAGGGAGGAGAAGAAGAAGATCGATCGAAGAGGTTCGGAAAGTCCCACCTTGTCCAGGCGGGCGCGGACGCGTGCCCGGTGCGGTTTCCCCTTCTCGACGTCGCCGGTCACCGGGACGACCACCTCGAACCGGGTCATCCGGTCGAGCGCTGCGAGGACGTCCGGCAGCAGTTCGTCCCCGTCGTCGCGGTGGAGGCGGTAGACGCGCGACAAGGCGTCGTACCGGACGGACCGCGTGTAGTGGACCTTCCCCATCGACAGGTTGAACCAGCCCTTGTAGACCCGCTCGATCTCGACGGTCGTCTTGAAAGTGATCTCGATCCCGCTCTTCAAGGCCTCGACCATTTCGGGGGAAAATCCGTTCCGGAGAGTGAAGCGGACCCGGGCCTCTCCGGCGCGGATCTCGCCGGTCACTTCGGAGATTTCCGGGGTCCCCGGGGCGGCAAGGGAGTGCCCGGGAGCACCGACGAGGAGAGACAGCGTGAAAAAGGCCAGCAGGACGCGCACTTCCACCCCCCGGGCCATTATACCCGGATGATGCAATCCTGCAACAGTCCCGGCAGGGACGGTCAGGCGGGGATGCGAAGTTCCGCGGGTGTGACGGAAGGACGGGGGGCGGTCGTCGGAGCGATCGAACAGGAGGAGCCCGACAACTGTTCCACGAGATCCCGGTTCACGGTGTGACCGGGTCGCACCGCGAGGAAGAAGCCGCGGACCGGGCGACCGACGAGGGCGATGTCCCCCAGGAAATCGAGCAGCTTGTGCCGCACGAACTCGTCCGGGAACCGGAGCCCTTCCGGATTGTGGACGATCCCCTCTTCCACGACGATGGCGTTCTCGAGCGACCCGCCGCGCGCCAACCCGGCGTGGCGAAGCGCCTCGATCTGGTGCCGGAGGACGAACGTCCGCGCCGGGGCGATCTCGGAGAGGTACTTCTCCGGGGAAAGAGTGAACCGGAGCCACTGTTTTCCGATGGCGGCCGCGGGGAAGTCGATCGTGATCAGGATCTCCAGCTCCGCCGACGGCGAGAGGGCCACCATCGATCCGTTCCGGTGAAGTTTCCGCGCGACGTCGACGTCGACGAAGCGGCGGTGCGACGCCTGCTCCACGGTTCCCCCGCGGGAGACGGCACGGGCGATCTCCAGCGAGCTCCCGTCGAGGATCGGCATCTCGGGACCATCGACCTCGACCCGCGCGTTGTCGACCTGCATCCCGTAGAGGGCGGAAAGGAAATGCTCGACCGTGGAAAGCCGCGCCGTGCCGACGGCCAGCACGGTCGCATAGGAGGTTTCCACGACGTGTTCCACCGAAGCGGGGATGTCCGAGCCGAGATCGGTCCGGTGAAAGACGATCCCGGTGTCGGGAGGGGCGGGGAGGATCCTCGCGCGCACCGCGGCGCCGGTGTGAAGCCCGACGCCGGAGAACCGTGATTCCCGAGCCAATGTCCGCTGATAGATCCTCACCGTCTGCTCCCCGCGACGTGTTTCCCCGGATAACAGCAACAGACGTGCCAAGTCAACGACATACAATCTTTAACGATTCCGGCCAGTTATACGATAATCGCTCAGGGTTTCCGGAAGGAGTGTCGCGGAATCGCAACACCCCGAGTCAGGCACTCCACACGGTCATTTCCGGAACAGCCAGAGCAGGAGGGACAGGAGGACGCTGATCACAAGGCACGTCACGATCGGGAAGTGGAACGTGAAGCAACCCGACGACGACCAGCGCCTTTCCGAGGTGCGCCGTCACGCCGGCGTTACCCGAACAACTCGTCCTGGACGGAGGTCTTCGGGGGCGCGATCCCAAGGTGCGTCCACGCCAAAGGTGTGGCCACCCTCCCCCGCGGGGTACGCTTGAGGAAACCGCGCTGGATGAGGAACGGCTCGTAGACGTCCTCGATCGTGTCCCGCTCCTCGCTGACGGAGGCGGAGATCGTCTCCACGCCGACGGGACCTCCCCCGAACTTTTCGAGGAGGACGCGGAGGATCTTCCGGTCCATCACGTCGAGCCCCTCCCGATCGACCTCCATCCGAAGCAGCGCGTGATCCGCGATCTCCCGGGTGATCGTGCCGTCCCCCGTCACCTGGGCGAAGTCGCGGACGCGCCGAAGGAGCCGGTTCGCGACGCGCGGCGTGCCGCGGGAGCGGCGGGCGATCTCTCCCGCCCCGGCGTCGTCGACGGGGATGGAGAGGGAGGCCGCGGAGCGCCGGATCACCTCCATCAACTCCTCCGTCCCGTAATATTCGAGCCGCAGAGGAACCCCGAACCGGTCGCGCAGGGGGGAGGTGAGCAGCCCGGTGCGCGTCGTGGCGCCCACCAGGGTGAACCTCGGAAGCGTGAGTCGGATCGATTTCGCGGACGGACCCTGGCCGAGGATGATGTCGAGGGCGAAGTCTTCCATCGCCGAGTAGAGGAGTTCCTCCACGACGCGGCTCAGCCGGTGGATCTCGTCGATGAAGAGGACGTCCCCGGGCTCGAGCGCCGTGAGGATCGCGGCGATGTCCCCCTTCCGCTCGATCGCGGGGCCGGAGGTCGTCCGGATCCCCACCCCCATCTCGTTCGCGACGATGTGGGCCAGCGTCGTCTTCCCGAGGCCCGGAGGGCCGGAGAGCAGGACGTGGTCGAGCGGCTCGCCGCGCCCCTTCGCGGCGGCGATGTAGGTGCGCAGGTTCGATACGATCGCGGCCTGTCCGATGAATTCGGCGAACCGCTTCGGCCGAAGGGACAGGTCCACGGTGATCTCGCCGCCGGCCGCGGCGGGGTCGACGATCCGGCCCCCGGACATCTCTCCCCCTGTCCGTTCCGCCGCCACGCGTTACCGCCCTCCCGACAGGCGCCGCAACGCCTCGCGGATCAGCGCGTCCGCGGGGAGGTCCGCGCCCTTTTCCCGGCGGGCGGCCGCGACGGCGAGCTGGGCCTCCGTCCGCGAGAACCCGAGGGACGCGAGCGCTTCCGAGGCTTGCGCCTCCGGCGCGGTCGGCGGCTCCGTCGTCTCCGCCCCCGAGGGGACGAAATCGACCGAGACTTTCTTCAGCCGGTCCGGAAGTTCGAGGGCGATCCGCTGGGCCAGCTTCTTCCCGATCCCCGGCACGCGGGTGAAGGCGGCGGCGTCCGCCCGCGCGCACGCGGCGAGGACGGCCGGAACGCCGAGGACCGACAGCACGGCCAGGGCCGACTTCGGCCCCACGCCGCTCACCCCGATCGTCGCGAGGAAGATCTCCCGCTCCGTGTCGGTCGAGAAACCGTACAGGTCGGCGCCCCCTTCCCGGAAATGAAGGTGCGTGCGGAGGAGGCAGCTCTCGCCGTCGGGGGGGAGATCCTTGCGGGTGGCGGCGGAGGCGTACGCGCGGAACCCGATCCCGGCGCACTCCACCACCACGAAATCTTTCCCGCCCCCGGCGAGGCGGCCGCGCAGATGGTCGATCATCGCGCCTATGATACCACGCGGGTTACGGCGCGGCAGAAGGCTATGGCGAGGGCGTCGGAGGCGTCGGTGGGGATCGGGTCGCGGATGCCGAGGAGGCGGGCGATCATCCCGGCGACCTGCTCCTTGGGGGCGCCGCCGTAGCCGGTGGAGGCCGACTTGATCTCTTTCGCGCTGTATTCGTGGACGGCGACGCCGTGGGCGCCGCAGGTGACGATGGCCGCGCCGCGGGCCTGACCGAGCTTGAGGGCGGAAGCGGGGTTCTTCGCGAGGAAGACCTTCTCCACCGCGGCTTCCGTGGGCCGGTGGAGGAGGATCAGGCCGGTGAGCTCCCGGTGGATCTTGAAGAGACGGTCGGGGAACGACTCCTCCCCGTCGGTGCGGATGACGCCCCACGCCACGGGGGCCACGGCGTTCCCCCGGACGTCGACGATCCCGTACCCCGTCCGCACCGACCCCGGATCGATCCCTATGATTCGTCGCAGGACCGCCCCCCGCCCATGAGCCCCTTGGTAATGCGTTCCATAACTACGGTCACAAAAACGGAGGCGCTATGATCTCCGCGGTACGGGACGCAGGGCGTAGCGGAGTGAAAGCCCCCCGCGAGCCCGGAGTCCAGCCGCCAAAGGGTCACTCGTAACCGTATTCATGAGCTGCGGCACTCAGCCGAACGCCTCCATGTCCTCGTCGGAGATGTCGAAGTTCGCCCAGACGTTCTGGACGTCGTCGGACTCCTCGAGGGCGCTCATCATCTTGAGCATCGTCTCGGCGGGCTTCCCCTCGAGGTGGACCGTGGTCTGGGGGACCATCGCCACCTCGGCGGAGGAGATCTTCACGCCCTTCTCCTCGAGCCCCTTCTTCACGTCCTCGAACGACTCGGGCTCGCACCGGACCTCGTACTCGTGGGACTCGGGGTCGTTCGCGACGTCGTCGGCGCCCAGCTCCAGGGCGATCTCGATCAGCTTCTCCTCGTCCATCCCCTCCTTGGGGACGTTGACCGACCCCTTCTTGCCGAACATCCAGTTGACGCACCCGGTCTCGCCGAGGTTGCCGTTGTATTTCGTCAAGGTGTGCCGGAGTTCCGCCACCGTCCGGTTCTTGTTGTCGGTGAGGACCTTCACCAGCACCGCCACGCCGCCCGGCCCGTACCCCTCGTACAGATACTCCTCGTACGAGACGCCTTCGAGGTCGCCGGTCCCCTTCTTGATCGCCCGCGAGATGTTGTCGTTGGGCATGTTGACCCCCTTGGCGGCCAGGATCGCCGCCCGAAGGCGGGCGTTCCCCTCCGGGTCGCCGCCGCCGATCTTCGCGGCGGTGATGATCTCGCGGGTGATCTTGGTGAACGCCTTGCCGCGGAGGGCGTCGGCCTTCCCCTTCTTGTGCTTGATCGAGGACCATTTGTTGTGTCCGGACATGGGAAACGCGCTCCGTCATCGTGGAAGTTTCGAGGGTTGAAAACGAAAGGCCCCTGCTCCGTTTCCGGCGCAAGGGCCCAAGTTTAAATTCGGCGGCGACCTACTCTCCCACGGGGGTAACCCCGCAGTACCATCGGCGCTGGAGAGCTTAACTTCCGTGTTCGGGATGGGAACGGGTG
>Ga0209253_10003824_pt1 | contig 13152 bp, 10 predicted proteins | sample FrelakmetBRP12BR_FD_187145 | JGI IMG/M metagenome (GOLD analysis project Ga0209253, IMG submission 187145) | Freshwater lake sediment microbial communities from the University of Notre Dame, USA, for methane emissions studies - BRP12 BR (SPAdes)... | ecosystem: Environmental > Aquatic >...
GAGATCCCCCTCCAGTTGATCCTGGCTGACAGCAGCGTCTATCCCCACAAGGGGAAGTTTGCCCTGGCCGACCGGCAGGTCGACCCCACTACCGGTACGCTCAAGATAGGTACCCTCTTCCCGAATCCGAACAACATGCTGCGCCCCGGGGGGTATGGCATGCTCCGGGCGCAAACAACAGTAAAAAAAGGGGCCATCCTGGTCCCCCAGCGGGCCGTGGGTGAAATCCAGGGGAAGACCCTGATTGCCGTGGTCGGAGCTGACAACAAGGTAGAGTTGCGTCCCGTAAAGGTGGGAGGACAGATCGGATCTGACTGGCTCATCAGCGAGGGGCTCAAGGCAGGTGAAACGGTTGTGGTCGAGGGGATCCAGAAGGTTAAATCGGGCATGACGGTGAGTCCGAAGCCGTTCACTCCCGGAGCGCCTGCAGTCCAGGGCGCGGCCACGCCCAAGAAAAAACCGGCCACTCCGCCGCCGGCTGAAAAAAGGTAGCCAACCATGTCTAAGTTCTTTATCAACCGTCCCATAGTGGCCATGGTCATCGCCATTCTTATGGTGATCCTCGGCTTAGTCGCTATGTCGCGACTTCCGATAGCCCAGTTTCCCAACATTGTCCCCCCGGCCATTCAGGTCAATGCCACCTATACCGGCGCGGACGCCCTGACCCTGGAGCAGTCGGTGGCCACCCCCATCGAGCAGCAGATGTCCGGCGTTGACAACCTGGACTACATGTACTCCATCAACGCCAACAACGGGCAGATGACCCTCTATAACTACTTTGACCTGAAAACTGACGCCAACACCGACCAAATCCTCGCCCAGATGCGCGAAGGCCAGGCAGAGTCACAGCTGCCAAAGGATGTCACCAACTACGGGGTGACGGTGGCAAAATCCACTTCATCACCGCTCATCATGTTCGCCCTCTTTTCTCCCAACGGGACCTATGACAACATCTTCCTGGCCAACTATTCCTACATTAACATCAATGACCAGATGACCCGGATCAAGGGGATCGCCAGCGTCACGGTCTTCGGCGGCGGCCAGTACGCCATGCGGCTCTGGGTCAAGCCGGACCAGCTCGCCAAACTCAACATAACCATCCCCGAGATCATGAACGCTGTCAACGCCCAGAACACCGTGAACCCGGCTGGACAGGTGGGAGCTTCCCCGATACCCAAGGGGCAGGAGAATACCTACTCGGTCCGGGCCCAGGGCCGGCTCCAGAACGAGGAGCAGTTCGGCAATATCGTGCTGCGGGCCAACCCGGACGGCTCCATCGTCAGGGTCAAAGACGTTGCCCGCATCGAACTGGGGGCCCAGACCTACAACATGGAAGGACGCCTGAACGGCAAGCCATGCGCACTGATCGCCCTCTATCAGATGCCGGGAACCAATGCCCTGGACGCTGCCAGCGGCGTCAAAAAGCTGATGGAGGAACTGAAGAAGAACTTCCCGCCTGACCTGGACTACACGGTGGCACTTGACACCACACTTGCGGTCACCGAGGGGATGAAGGAGATCCAGAAAACCTTCTTCGAGGCCCTGATCCTGGTCATCCTGGTCGTCTTCGTCTTCCTCCAGGGATGGAGAGCTACCCTCATCCCGCTCCTGGCTGTGCCGGTATCGCTGGTGGGAACCTTCGCCATCTTCCCGATGCTCGGCTTCTCCATCAACACCCTGTCGCTCTTCGGGCTGGTGCTTGCCATCGGCCTGGTCGTGGATGACGCCATTGTCGTGGTGGAAGCGGTGGAGCACCATATCGAGCATGGAATGTCACCCAAGGAAGCATCGCTCAAGGCAATGGAAGAGGTCTCCGGACCGGTCATTGCCATTGCCGTCATCCTGGCAGCAGTCTTTGTGCCTACAGCCTTTATCCCCGGCATTACCGGACAGCTCTACCAGCAGTTTGCCGTGACCATCGCTGTCTCGGTCATCTTCTCGGCATTCAACGCCCTCTCCCTCTCCCCGGCCCTCTGTGCCCTTCTCCTCAAGCCGAAGAAACGGGGAACCGGCCCGCTCCAGAAGTTTTACGACTGGTTCAACCGGGTCTTTGGTAGGGCCACTGATGGGTACGTCAGCATCTGCGGCGCTGCCATCCGGAAGAGCAAGACCAGTCTCCTCATACTGCTGGGAGTGACAATCCTTACCGGGCTTGCGGGCAACAAAATCCCAACCGGATTCCTCCCGGACGAGGACCAGGGATTCATCTTTGCCGGCATCCAGCTGCCAGATGCTGCCTCGCTGGAGCGGACCGGAGAAGTGGCTCGCCAGGCCGAGGAGATTATCACCAAGACCCCGGGGGTCAAGTACTGCTCCGCGGTCATCGGGTTCAACATGCTGAGCCAGGTGCAGAACACATACAGCGCCTTCTTCTTCATCTCCCTGGAGGAGTGGGCCAAACGTAAAAAACCAGAGGAGCGGTATGAGGCGATCAAGACGTCGATCTCGAAGAAGATGGCTGCCATCCCCGGTGCCATCGGCTTCGCATTCCCGCCGCCGGCCATCATGGGTGTCGGCACCTCTGGCGGAGTCACGTTTATTCTCCAGGACCGGGCCGGCAAAGACATTGACTTTCTGGCGGCCAACACAAGCAAGTTCATCGAAGAGGCCAGAAAGCGGCCTGAACTGGCGCGGGTCACCACCACGTTTCTCCCCACCGTGCCACAGCTTTTTGTGGACGTGGACCGGGACAAGGTCCTGAAGCAGGGGGTCAACATCGCCGATGTGTACAAGACCCTGCAGAGCTTCATGGGGAGCGGGTTCATCAACTACTTCAACAAGTTCGGCCGCCAATGGCAGGTCTTTGTCCAGGCCGAGGGTGACTACCGGACCAACATCGATAATATTGGCCAGTTTTACGTGCGCAACAGCGAGGGGAAGACGGTACCCCTGTCAGCGCTCACCTCGGTGCGCAAGATTGTCGGACCGGAGTTCACTATGCGCTTCAATCTCTACCGGTCGGCCCAGATCAACGCCACGGCAGCCCCAGGCTTCAGCTCGACCCAGGCGATGAAAGCTCTTGAGGAAGTCTTTAGCCAGACCATGCCGCGGGAGATGGGGTTCGACTACAGCGGCATGTCGTTCCAGGAGAAGAAGGCCCAGCAGGGGGTCTCACCGATAGCGATCTTCGCCTTCTCGTTCCTCTGCGTCTTCCTGATCCTGGCTGCCCAGTATGAAAGCTGGTCCCTGCCGTTCTCGGTTCTTCTCGGCACACCCATTGCCGTGGCCGGGGCCTTTGCCGGACTCCTGTTCCGGAGCTTCGAGAATAACATCTATGCCCAGATCGGCCTCGTCATGCTCATCGGGCTGGCGGCCAAGAACGCTATCCTCATCGTCGAATTCGCCAAAATGGAGTACGAGAAGGGCAAACCGCTGGTGGAAGCTACTCTTGAAGGCGCCAAACTGCGCCTCAGACCGATTCTCATGACCTCCTTCGCCTTCATCCTCGGCTGCGTGCCGTTGGCCATCGCAAGCGGGGCTGGCGCTATCTCCCGGCAGGTGATGGGGATTACGGTCATAGGCGGGATGCTGGCCGCTTCCTTCATCGCCATCTTCCTCATCCCGGTCACCTTCTACGTTGTGGAAAAACTGGGACACAAGAAGGACAGCGGGACTCATCCGCCGTCTGGCGGAGAGGCTGAAGGCCATGGGGCATTGCCGACCGGACATGCCGGGATAAAGGAGGGAGAAGGCCATGTGTAAGGTTATTATTATTTTGTTTTTTGCCATTCTTGTTTCTGGCTGCATGATGGGACCGAATTACCAGCGTCCCGAAGTCGACACACCCCAAACGTGGCGTTTCGAAGACAAAGAAGCCAAAGACGTTGCCAACACTGCATGGTGGGAGCAGTTTAATGACCCTGTCCTGAATGGGCTCATCCAGACCGCACTCCAGGAAAACAAGGATGTAAAGATCGCGGCAGCGCGGGTTGAACAGTTCATCGGCCAGTATGGCACCACACGTGCGGCGCTCTTTCCCCAAATAGGCGCCGGTGGGGGTTATGGAAGACAGCGGATAAGCGAACTGACAGGGCCGAGCCTTCTTGAAGGCACCGGGGCGAACCCAACCTTCAATAGTTCCGAGCTTTTCCTCAATGCAGCCTGGGAGATCGATCTCTGGGGAAAACTACGTCGTGCAACAGAGGCGGCACGTGCGAACATCCTCAGCTCTGAGGAGGCTCGCAGAACAGTAATGCTCACCCTTGTCAGCGCAGTTGCGAACTCCTACATCAATCTCCGTGACCTCGACAAGCAGCTTGAACTTACGAGAAAGGCCGCACAGAGTTATAAAGAATCGTACGATATATTCAAGCTCCGTTTCGAGTATGGGGTTGTCTCGGAAGTGGAGGTCAGTCAGTCGAAGTCCCAATATGAACAGGCCCTTTCGAACATCCCCTTCTTCGAGAAACTCATCAGCCAGCAGGAGAATTCACTGAGTGTGCTTCTGGGACGCAACCCCGGCCCCATTGCGCGCGGCAAGACGATTGATGAACTCATGCTTCCTGCCGTACCTGCAGGGCTGCCTTCGGATATTCTTGTCAACCGTCCCGACATCCGCCAGGCCGAACAGAATCTTATAGCTGCCAACGCGAACATCGGCGTTGCCAAAGCGCTCTATTTCCCGACAATTTCTCTTACCGGTCTGTTCGGATGGGCGAGCAATGATCTATCGGATCTCTTTAAGGGACCGGCAAAAACCTGGAGTTGGGCAGTCCCGGTTGCTGCCCCGATCTTCACGGCCGGCGCCATTGCAGGACAGGTCAAGTCAGCTGAGGCAGTGCAGCAGCAGGCGCTGCTTACGTACCAGCAGTCAATTCAGACGGCCTTCCGCGAGGTGGATGATAGCCTGATTGACCAAAAGCGGACGAGGGAGCAGTTAGCGGCGCTTGTTCAGCAGGTGGGCTCCCTTCGTGACTACGAGCGCCTTTCGTGGTTGCGTTATGACAACGGTTACACCAGCTATCTCGAGGTGCTTGATGCGCAGAGCAGACTTTACAATGCAGAGCTGACACATGCGCAAACACAAGGGGTTCTCTTCCAGGCGCTCGTGAATCTGTACAAGGCAATGGGCGGCGGCTGGATAACTGAGGCAGATCAATTAACCATTCAGAAGAACGATGTCCCTGGCGTTCCCAAAGAAAATACAGCAACAGGAGTTATAAAATAAAAATGAAAAATTTAAGATTATTCGTTTTAATGTTCATTGTTATTCCATTCTTTTTAGCTGCATGCTCACCTTCAGCATCGAGATCTACAACATTCATGACCGATACCTGGAAAGATAAGAACTATAATGGAAAGCCGCAGAAAATTCTTATGATCATGGCTGCAAGGAGCTCTGATATGAGGAACCTGTTCGAGGACCGGTTTTCCGGCGAACTTCAGAACCGAGGTAACAATGCAGACCAGAGTTATACAATAATCCCATTTGAGCAATTGCGCGACAAGGAGCTTGTAAAATCCAAGATAAAAAACTCAGGCGCTGATGCGGTTATCATCTCAAGGCTTGTCGACACTAAGACGATCGAGTCCTATAATCCCGGTATGATTTACGTAGTGCCGGCTTCTTACTACGACTGGTGGGGCTATTATGCTGTTGTTTTCGCTGATTATGGGTATACAGGCGATGTGGCGGTTGCGTATATAGAAACGAATGTATATGACGTGAACACCGGGAAGCTGGTCTGGTCCGGCCATTCCAAGACAGAGAAGACTTACGGCGAACAGGAATTGATCACTGCGTTTATCCAGCGCATGATTAAGAAACTATCATCAGCCGGGATCATAAAATGAAGGAATGGTGGGAGATATAGCATGATGGGATTGTATGAGTGAAGAACACAAAACACACAATATCCGTCCGCTTTCGGGGATACGTGCAAGCTTTACTTTTTTGCACTATGTATACAGGGCGATAAAGTTTGTCTGGCCTATTTTTTCGGGCCTTCTCATTTTAATGATACTTTTAGGACAGGTGATAGGCGTCAGAGAAGGCTGGACTATCGGGGATTCTTTTTATTTTACTTTTATCACAGGCTTCACGATCGGTTATGGCGATATTACACCAAAATACCCTCTGACCAAACTACTCGCTATAATTTTGGCAGGAGTTGGATTCCTTTTTACGGGAATATTAGTGGCTATCGCCGTCGAATCTCTGCGTTATACCATAACTGGAAAATCACCATTAGACAAATATAATAAGGAATAGAGGTGGATGCAATTGCCGTATAAGAACCTCCTCAAACCTTCTCTCAACTGGCTGCTGATTTTCATTCCATTCGCCTTGGCCATGGAACTCTACGTTGCCTACCATATTCCTGGGATCAGTCGGTAGCGTACTGATGCGGTGAAGGTAGACCAGCCAGTGCTTTGAGAGAGAATTCGCTCCTCTGCATGGATTCTGTAGATTAGAGATGCCCACCCCGCCATTACCAACAGGGCCGTTCCGGTATTCCATTCCTGGACATTATACCCGATGTCTGCAAGCATGTAGGCCAGATACATCGGATGGCGCACAAGCCGGTAAGGGCCCCTCGTCATCAGGCCCCGCAAGGCAGGAAAGACCCCGAACCGTCTGCCAAGGCTGAGGAGGCTTGCAATGCTCAGAAATGCCGCGAGCGTCACGAGGACAAGTCCACCTGCGGGCCACGCAGGTTCGCCAGGCACCCACCGAAGATAGACCACCTGGGCATACGGGTAGGCATAAGCTATGACGACGGCTGCACTGGAGGGTAGCGAGTGATCCTGCACTTCAGGCGGGCGGCGTGTGAGGGCAATCCCGAGAACCAGGAGGTGCTGTAACACGTAGATCCAATCTACGATCGAGAAGGTGGACGTCAGAAAAAAGAGGAGGGCAAATTCCACTGACGTGACACCGAACAGAAGGAAGTCGCCCAACCTTCGGCCTGATATTCCTGAGACATGTGTCCTCACTTCAGTCATCGCATTGCCCTGCCCTCTCCTCTGGCAGGAGAGGGCAGGGGTCAGGGGATGTGGTTTTACTTATTAATCCTTGTGATCTTTGTGCCCTGCAGTCCGATCCCGGCCATCAGCCCTTTCTGACTGAAGAAAAACGCATAAACGTCGGACTTGGCGGTAGTCGTTGTGAGCGAGCCGGCTGCGCCGACATCAACAACGACAATGCTCGGACCGACCCCGATCTCCCATCCGTCGCTCCTGTCGAGATATTGACGCGCAGAGTCAGTCATTAAGAACAGTGCATAGCCGAACTTCTGGATACCGGCTTGAAGACCGTACGAGGCAGCGACGCTGCTATAGTATCCGACAGTTTTGCCGTTCTCGCGGAGCGCACCCTGACCGTATTGTCCGCCGACAATAAAACCGGCCTTGGTTATAGCAGGGAAAACGAGGATAGCTTTTGCCTTTTCAGCAAGCACCTTGGCGGACTCCGACTTGGCGAACAGGGTAGTGAGCGCGCTGTCGACCTCACGGTCAAGCTCCGCCCCACTTGCCGCAAGGGTTTGCTCCGGGCCTATAATAAAAGATATTGCTGCAATAAGAATCATGCACAACAGCGTTCTTATATTGATAGATCTTATCATGGTTAATTTCTCCTTTACAGTTATTGGTTTGTTTTTACGAGCGGTATTTGTTTCGCAAGCTCAAAATTTACAACAGCGCTGATTTTATTCTCGATCTGGTAATAGCGCGCAACTTTTATTTCAGGAAGAACCTTGCGGAACTTTGGCAGATACGCTTCCCTCACCTTCTGCCGAAGTCTCTCAATGGCCAGGTACTCATCAAGCAACTTTTTTGCAATGTCATTTGTCATTTTATCGGAATTTCCGGCATAGTTTTCAATGAGCTTCAGTGAACGCATGCGCAGGATAAATAGCTCGTTCTGAAACTGATCATAGACCGGCCAGAACTTCTTGGCTTCTGCTTCTGAAAACTCCATATTCTCTGCAACGAGCAGTTTTTTGTCAGCCTTGATCTTCTCAATGAGTATCTGCATGTCGTCCGTCGACTTTTCCTTCGCAATAGCGAAAGGGTACATAAGCGCAACCATAAGAAAACACATACCTAAAATACTGAACGTCTTTCCTGAAACTGGCATCTTCATAGCATCTCCTCCATTCATTTGTCGCAGATTACCTGCGTATTAGATGTTACTGATACTACCACAATATACCCTGTTCACACTATCCTCCTTCACGAAACGAACACCGGACATCGGTGAAGGTATTTTGCATTCACCGAGATTCATAACGGTAAAATCGAGTTCCTTTGTCATATTATTTATTCCTTTACGCTTTGTAGATGGTTGTGCCGACACCTTTCAGTTCCGTTACCGCCAGTTTAATACGTTCAGCCATGGCAGTCTCCGCCAGGGTAAGGTATGTCCTTGGGTCATAGGATTTTTTATCACCGACTTCGCCATCGACCTTAAGAACTCCGCTATAGTGTTTTAACATATGATCCGCGATCGGCCGGGTGAAGGCGTATTGAGTATCGGTGTCGATATTCATCTTAACGACACCATATTCGAGCGCCTCATGGATATCACGCAGTTCCGAACCAGAGCCGCCATGAAAGACGAGATAGAAGCGCGCCTGCTCGCCATACTGTTTGACGACCGCATCCTGGCATTCCTTCAGGATCGAGGGTTTCAGCTTAACATGACCGGGTTTGTAAACACCGTGGACATTACCGAATGTGGCTGCGAGAAGGTACCGTGCGCCTTTAATGACATTAAGTCGGCTCGCAACCTCCAGCGTATCCTCAGGGGTAGTGTAAAGCTTGGCTCCTGCATCACCCTTTACGCCGTCTTCCTCTCCACCTACAACGCCTGCCTCTATCTCAAGGATGAGATCGTTCTTCTGAAACCTTTCGAGCAATTTTACAGCTATATCGAGGTTCTCTTTCAGAGGCAGGGCGCTCCCGTCAAACATGTGACTGTTAAAAAGATTCGGTTTTCCCGCAGCTCTTCTCTTTTCCGTCTCTTCAACGAGGGGGATGACTAACTTGTCAAGCTTGTCAGCCTGACAGTGGTCGGTGTGGAGGGCAACATATATCGGGTAACGCTCTGCAACGCGGTGGACATGTTCTGCAATCGAGATAGCGCCGAGAGCCATATCTTTGACAGCAGCCCCCGATGCAAAAGCTCCTCCCCCCGTTGATACCTGAATGATTCCGTCGCTTTTGCTATCAGCGAGCCCTTTCAATACGGCATTAGCTGTTGTGAGTGATGAGACATTGATCGCGGGATAGGCGAAACGGCCTTCGCGCGCCCTGTCAAGCATTTTGCAGTACATCTCATAATTTGCTACAGGCATGATTCTCTCCTCTCTTTTTAGTTTAAGTAATTAGCTGTGAATTCATTTTCTTTTCGGTGAGACAGCAATAATCGACACAATTCTTGCTATTTTTCATTTAAAGATTTTATTTTCCAGATCCTGTTGCAGTACTCCTTTATCGAGCGGTCAGAGGAGAACTTGCCCATGCGGGCGACGTTCAGGATCGACATGCTTGTCCATCTGCGTTTGTCTTTGAAAGCTTTGCTCACAAGGTCCTGGCACTCTATATAGGACTTATAGTCAGCCAGGAGCATATATTCATCCCTGTTCAGGAGCGAATCGACCAGTGGTATGAAAAGATCTCCGTCTCCCTTTGAGAAGAAGCCAGAATCTATCTGATCGATAACCTCCTTAAGATGAGGGTTAGATTCATAGAAGCCTCGTGGGTTGTAACCGCCTGACTTCATGTCTTGCACCTCTTCTGTTATGAGCCCGAAGAGGAAGAAGTTTTCAGAGCCTACCTCCTCACGGATCTCGACGTTTGCACCGTCAAGGGTGCCGATGGTCAAAGCGCCGTTCATGGAGAACTTCATATTCCCTGTTCCTGATGCTTCCTTGCCTGCAGTTGATATCTGCTCCGATAGATCAGCAGCAGGATAAATCATCTGGCCATTCCTGACATTAAAGTCAGGGAAAAAGACGACTTTAAGCCTATCGCGCACATCCGTGTCATTATTGACCACTTCTGCCACTGAATTAATCAACTTGATAATGAGCTTAGCCATGAAGTATCCGGGTGCTGCCTTGCCGCCGAATATCACCGTCCGCGGTGTTATATCGGTTTTCGGATTGTTTTTTATCCTGTTATAGAGCGTGATCACATGCAGGATATTGAGATGCTGCCTCTTATATTCATGAAATCGTTTCACCTGGATATCAAAGAGAGAATCGGCATCAACAACAACTCCTGTCCGTTCCCTGATAACTGAAGCGAGCCGGCTTTTGTTATCTTTTTTTATCTTTTGCCATTTCTTATGAAACCCTGTATCGTCTGCAAAAGGTTCAAGCTTTTTCAATTCAGTTTCAAGGTTGCTTGGCCAGTTATTGCCAATACTCTTTGTGATGAGATCAGAAAGGCCGGGATTGCTGAGGACGATCCACCTCCGTGGCGTGACACCGTTGGTTACATTGAGGAATTTATCAGGGCTGATCTCATAAAAATCACGCAGAACAGTCTTCTTGAGAAGCTCTGAATGGAGTGCGGCAACGCCGTTGATCGCAAGGCTGCCGACACTTGCAAGGTTTGCCATGCGGACATTCTTTCCCCCTGTTTCATCGATGATCGAGAGACGTTCAACAATACCTTCGTCATCCGGATAACGTTTTCTTACATCTTCGAGGAAACGGCGGTTTATCTCATAAATAATCTCGAGATGTCGCGGAAGAAGAGATGCGAATAGGGGCAGGGGCCACTTCTCAAGGGCCTCAGGGAGGAGGGTGTGGTTAGTATAACCGAATGTGTTTTGTGTGATCTTCCAGGCCTCGTCCCATAGAAGTCCGTGTTCGTCCACAAGCAGCCGCATAAGTTCAGCAATCGCAATAGATGGGTGGGTGTCATTCAGCTGCGCAGCAAAGGTCTCATGAAATGTCCTGATGCCTATTCCTCTCATCAGGTGTAATCGTATCATGTCCTGAAGGGAGCATGAGACAAAGAAATACTGCTGCGCAAGACGCAGAAGTTTCCCGATTTCAGGTTCGTCATTTGGGTAAAGGACCTTGCTTATGGTCTCGGATATGATTTTTTCATGTACAGCAGCATAGTAATCACCAGTATTGAATGCCTCAAAGTCAAAGGACTCGACCGCTTCGGATTTCCACAACCGGAGCATATTTACAGTCGTTCCCCTGTATCCGGAGATTGGGGTATCATATGCCACTCCCTTGATGACGCGGCGAGGCACCCACTTCACCCTGTGTATACCTTTTTCATCGGTATAGTGTTCAGTATGACCTCCACCATTGACATAATATGCAAATTCCGGACGAACAATTTCCCACGGATTGCCTTTTTGAAGCCACTTGTCAGTGGTTTCAATCTGCCATCCGTCATGTATCTTTTGGTCAAAAATTCCAAACTCATACCTGATCCCATAGCCAAGGGCAGGTATGCCGAGAGTAGATAGTGAGTCCATGTAACAGGCAGCGAGCCTCCCGAGGCCTCCGTTTCCAAGACCAGGCTCTTCCTCCTGTGCGATGAGTTGCTTCAGGTCCAGCCCAAGCTCGGATACAGCCTGAGAGACTTCTTTATATATACCGAGGTTTATGATATTATTGGCAAGATGTGGTCCAAGGAGAAATTCTGCGGACAAGTAGCAGACAGCTCGGATATCCTTTCTGTGCAGTTGTTTTATTGTCTTGGTCCAGTTATCGAGCATCCGGTCGCGGATCGTGCAGGCAACTGCCATATACCAGTCATTCTGTGTTGCAAGTTCAGGTACCCTTGCCTGCGCAAACTGAAGGTTGTCAAGAATTGCCTGCTTTAACGCTTCAGTGCTCAATCCTGTGCGGATAACCATACTCTTCTGATCTGTTGTTTCGGCTGTCTGCTGACTTTTCTTTCGTTTCATTGCCCCCCCGGCATTTTTCATATCACTGTTAATCTCTGATGCAATGATCAGCTCGTACAGGCGATTAGTATACAGCTTCAATTATACCAGAAGCATAGTATGTTCAAGCCAAAGGAAATTGTTACTTCTTTTTCATTTGTTTCAGATATTCAAAATTCCATCATCAAAAAGAATGAATATTCAGTCAGGCTAAAGTCGATAGACATGCTTAACAAATCATGATAGAATTCAAGTGAAAATATTCATTTTTTTGGATAATCTCATAACTTCTTAATTCAAGGAGAAACACTATGGCCAAGATCATAAGAGTTGTCGGAAGAGAGATCCTCGATTCGAGGGGGAACCCTACTGTTGAAGCTGATGTCTGGCTTGAAGACTACAGCATGGGCAGAGCAGCCGTACCATCTGGTGCTTCTACAGGCGAACATGAAGCTGTTGAACTGAGAGACGGTGAAAAAACGAGGTATCTCGGGAAAGGAACCCGCAAGGCAGCGCAGAATATAAACAATAAAATTTCTGCAGCTGTCCTTGGTATGGATGCAAGCGATCAGGAAGGAATTGACCATAAGATGATCCTTCTTGACGGCACACCGAACAAGGGGAAACTTGGTGCAAATGCCATCCTTGCAGTATCCATGGCTGTTGCACGGGCCTCTGCAACATTTTATGCGATGCCGCTTTATCGTTACCTTGGTGGAGTATCAGCCTCTGTCCTGCCAGTGCCGATGATGAACATCCTCAACGGCGGCGCGCATGCAGACAATTCAGTGGACCCACAGGAATTCATGGTAGCTCCATACGGCGCCCCTAATTTCTCTGAAGCGCTGCGCATGGGAGTCGAGATTTTTCATACCTTAAAGGGTGTGCTGAAAAAGAAAGGCTATTCAACATCAGTAGGTGATGAAGGCGGGTTTGCACCCAATCTAAGATCCAATGAAGAGGCGATCGAAGTTATTCTCGAATCGATCACAAAGGCTGGCTATAGTGCGGGTAAGGACGTTGGGTTGGCGCTGGACCCTGCTTCGAGCGAATTCTACGACAAAGGCAGGAAAAAATACATATTCAAGAAGTCTGATAAAAGCGAGCGGACATCTGAGCAGATGGTCGATTTCTGGGCGAACTGGGTGAAACAGTATCCCATCATATCAATAGAAGACGGCATGGCAGAAGATGACTGGAAAGGCTGGAAAATGATGACGGATAGCCTGGGGAAGAAGATACAGCTTGTTGGAGACGACCTGTTTGTGACGAACACGGATCGGCTT
>Ga0209253_10003825_pt1 | contig 13151 bp, 11 predicted proteins | sample FrelakmetBRP12BR_FD_187145 | JGI IMG/M metagenome (GOLD analysis project Ga0209253, IMG submission 187145) | Freshwater lake sediment microbial communities from the University of Notre Dame, USA, for methane emissions studies - BRP12 BR (SPAdes)... | ecosystem: Environmental > Aquatic >...
CGGGAAACTGAGTCTCTTGAGTGGTGGATCGATTTCGAGCAGCGCCTCTGGCGGAACAGGTGATGGTGGGGACCTCTCAATCACCGCCACAGAGAGTCTCTCCATTAGCGGCAAAGGGCCGAACGGGTTGCAAAGTTCTTTGTTGAGCCGCACCATAGATGCTGGTAATGCCGGTCGAATCGAAATCATCACTCCCGTTCTCGACATCGGCGATGGTGGGGTAATAGGCGCTGATACCGTGTTGACGGCTGGCTCTATGCCTCTGCTGGGAGGAACCGGACAGGCTGGTGATATAGATATCACAATAGGGATACTCAATCTCACCGGAGGGGGAAGGATATTGAACAACGCTTTCGGCACTACCGGAAATGGGGGCGACATCTCTGTTAGGGCAAGCGACTCTGTGATGATTGCGGACAAGGACGCTCAGGGTAATCCGAGCGGCATATTCACTTATGCGGCAGCGGCAGGAGATGCGGGCAGCATTCTCTTGTCAGCGCCGAACGTGGCCCTCAGCAACGGGGCATCTATCGGCGCCGATACGATTGGAGACGGACAGGCGGGAAAAATTGACTTAACGGTTCAACGATTGACCCTATCAGGAGGAGCGACGATCTCAAGCGGTTCTGTCGGCGGCTCAGGTAATGGAGGAAATATCCATGTAAGCGCCGCGGATGCGGTTACCCTCTCAGGCCTTTTTAGTGACATCTCCACAAGTACTGCAGGCGCGGGCAGAGGAGGAGATATCGCGGTCTCTTCATCAACCCTCACCCTGCAAAATCAAGCAGCCCTTTACGCGGACACCATCGGGAGCGGACAGGGCGGCAACATCCAGATGAAGGTCGGGACCTTGAGTGTGAATGACGGCTCCAGGATATCAAGCAGCGCCTTTGACAGCGCAGGAGACGGCGGGTCTGTGACGGTTCAAGCGGACAAGGACATCTCACTCACAGGCGCATTCAGCGGAGTCTACTCGGTCTCCTCAGGCGATGGAAAGGGAGGAGACATCAAACTCAGAGCAGCCGACATCCGCCTCACCGATGGAGCCCAGATCTCCGCAAGCAGCAAAGGAACAGGCGATGCAGGGAACATTGACATTGCCGCGACCGGGAGTTTTATCAGCAGGAACAGCAAAGTCAGCACCTCTTCGAAAAACGCAGACGGCGGAAATATCGAGATCACAGCACCCTACATGGTTTACCTGAAAGAAAGCGAAATCACGGCGAGTGTTGGCGGCGGGGCCAGCACAGTGGGAGGCAATATTTCGATCGACCCGCAGTTTGTGATTCTTGACCACAGTAAAATCATAGCGAACGCTTTCGAGGGCCGGGGAGGCAACATCCGGATCGTGGCCGGCGTGTATCTGTCTGACCCTTACAGCCTCGTGGATGCTTCTTCCGCTCTGGGCATTGACGGAAACGTGGACATCCGTGCTCCCCTTACGGAAATCAGCGGCACTCTTGTGCCCCTTGGGGAAGATTTCATCAGCGCCTTCGAGCTTCTCCGGGAACCCTGCATGGCGAGGATTCGGGGAGGGAAGTACAGCAGTTTCATTGTCAGCGGAAGGGATGGCCTGCCCATCGAGCCGGGCCGCCTGTTGCCGAGCCCAATGCCGTGAAATCCCCTCCACCTCCCCTTTACCCAAGGGGAGAGCCTTCACATGCCTCTCCCCTTGAGAGAGGCACATGACCGCCGGGGAGAAATGATCAGATCTTTACGTGTTAAAGCATGGATCTTTACTTCCATTCTCACGATTCTGCTGACAAGCGCTCCCGTCTTTGCTCAGCGGGTGATCCCGCGCATTGACCCCACGGGTCGCTCCGGAGACAGGCGACCGGATCTTCTTGGAGAGCAACTTCTGACCCCTTCCCTTGAGACCCTGCCTCTTGTTCCACCGTCTGTCCCGCCGGCCGCAGCCGACGAACTTCTGCTCAAGGGTGTATTTGTCAGGAAAATCGTTGTGACAGGAAACACGGTTTTCTCGCCAGAGGAGCTCTCCCAGGTGACCGCTCCTTACGAGAACCGGCCCCTGATCAGCGAAGACCTGGAAGCTCTTCGCAGGGCTTTGACGCTCTATTACATCAATCATGGTTTCATCAACTCAGGCGCCTTCATTCCCGATCAGACCGTGGTGGACGGCATCGTAACCATTCAAATCGTTGAAGGGAAACTGAGCTCCATAGAGATCGAGGGAAACAAGTGGTTCAGAGATTCCTATATTAAAGATCGGTTGGCCATTGGCGCCGGCCCACCGGTCAACCTGAACCCTCTCCAGCAACGGCTGCAATTTCTCCAGCAGGATCCACGGATCAGCGGTATTCACGCCGACATGAGACCTGGGACCCGGCCTGGGGAAAGCGTCCTGAAAGTCAATGTGGAGGAGAAAACCCCCTTATATGCCTGGCTCGCATTCAACAATTACCAGTCCCCGTCGGTGGGCGCCGAGCAGGGAGTCCTCACCCTGGCGCACCAGAATCTGACCGGCCATGGAGATATCCTGAATCTCACCTATGGCCGATCCAAGGGGATGAATCCTCTGATTGATGTGTGGTACAGTCTCCCTGTCACGGTCCACGACACGACGCTCTTTCTGAGGTACAGGAAAAACGACTTCAATGTGATTGATGAGGTCTTCGACCCCCTCGATACGGAGAGCCGGTGCAACATCTACGAAATCACCCTGAGACAACCGCTCTATCGAACCTTGAACCAAGAATTTGCCGTCGCTCTCACAGGAAATTATCTTGAGGACAAAACCTTTCTCCTTGGAGAACCTTTTTCCTTCTATCCGGGCGTGGAAAACGGTGAGTCTGCCGTGACCGCTCTGCGGTTCTCCCAGGAATGGATATACAGGACACAGCACGAAGTGCTTGCTGCCCGCTCCAGATTCAGTTTTGGAATCGATGCGCTGGACGCCACCGTTCATGGCTCTTCCCTAACACCCGATGGCCGGTTCCTCTCCTGGCTCGGTCAGTTTCAGTGGGCCAGGGTTCTGAAAACCTGGGACACGCAACTCCTGTTCAGAACAGACGTCCAGATCTCCAATCAACCCCTTTTGCCTCTTGAACAGATCGCGGTCGGCGGCAGGTACACGGTTCGGGGATACCGCGAGAACTTGCTGGTCAGAGATCAGGCCCTGATTGCCTCTCTGGAGCTGCGGATCCCCATTGTTCAGAACGCAGCCTGGGCAGAGTATCTCCAGCTCGTTCCTTTTTCAGATTACGGCTACGCAAAAAACAAGGACCTCCCCACGTTTTATCCAAGAAGCATTTACAGCGTTGGCCTGGGTCTCCGCTGGGGGGTTCCGCTCATGAAATCCCCGGCAGAGCTCAAGCTGGACTTTGAGTTCTACTGGGGATACGCCTTGGTCGACGTCAATCCGCCTGATCATAATCTGCAGGATGATGGAATCCACTTTCAGATCGCTGTCACAGGATTTTGAATGAGATTAAGATTTTTTCATCTCCCTTTCTTGTTGAGCCTCTGCTTTGGAGGGCCGGCGGCGTGCTCCACCTCCCAAACCCAGGCAGATGGAAGAGGTCCCGGCCCCGTGGACGCGCCGTCCCTTTCTGCCGAAAGCCTCATGGAACAAGGGACGGTTTCTTTCAAGAACGGCGCTTTTACAAGTGCCATCTCAAGCTGGTCAGAAGCGGCCCGGCTATTCGAGCAGAGTGGAAACAAAGGAAAATACGGTGAGGCGCTCACAAGACTCTCCCAAGCCTATCAGGGTTTGGGACAGCACCAGGATGCCCTAAAGGCCATAGAAAAGGCTCTCCTCCTTGCCAAGCAGAGCAAAGACGAAAGACAAACCGCTGAAGCCCTGGGCCTTCTGGGAAATATCCTTATCAGTTTGGGGGAAAATGAGAGAGCCTATCTTTATCTTCAGGAAGGCCTCAGGATGGCGAGACCCCTTGGCGATCCAGACCTCAGCGCAAGGATCCTCAATAACCTGGGAAACCTTCTGGCTGCTCAAAAAAGGTATGAGGAAGCGCTTCAGGCTTACCAAGAAAGCGCCTCCATCGTTCGAGAAAGAGGAGGCACGGCTGCGCTGGCTCTGGTCAACAGCGCTACCGTGTGCTTCAGCATGGGGCATTACGGGGAAGCAAAATCCCGGATCGACAAAGCCCTCCTTCTTCTCAGGGGACTGGAGGATTCTTACTACAAGGCCCACGCTCTTATCAATGCGGGCCTCCTGGCTAACGACCTGCAGACCCACATTCCAGGCCAGGAAACTGCCTTGGTGGTTCTGGCTTCAGAGGCGTTCACCGAGGCCGTTCGAGTCAGCCAAGCGATCGGTGATTTGCGGACACTCTCTTATGCTTATGGGTATCTCGGCAGCCTCTATGAAAGCGAAGCCCGGCTTGAGGAAACTCTGAAGCTCACCAGAGTAGCGATTTTTTACGCCCAGCGCTCTCATGCGCCGGAATCTCTCTACCGCTGGCAGTGGCAGAGCGGCCGAATCCTGAGGAGCATGGGAAAACCCGAGGAATCCATTGCAGCCTATCGCCATGCGATCGCCAATCTCCAGACCATTCAAAAAGAGATGACCGATTGCCATGCCGATTCCAACTCCTCTTTCCGAAGAACGGCCGGCTCCCTCTGTTCACAATATGTGGACCTCCTCCTGGAACATGCCTCATCCACGGAAAACCCTCAGATCTACCTCACGGAAGCAAGAGAGGCCATTGAACTCGTCAAGGTCTTTGAGTTGCGGGACTACTTCAAAGATGACTGTGTGGATGCAGCCCGTTATGTGGAAAGAAAGCTGGACCTTCTTTCTGAGACGGCGCTGATCGTGTACCCGATTCTCCTTAAAGACCGACTGGAACTCCTGGTCCGTTTCCCTGACTCCCTCAGGAGATACACCGTAAAGGTCTCTATGGAGAGGCTGACCCAAGAGGTTCGGGAGTTTCGTAACAAAGTCGAAAAACGGACCACGGAAGAGTTCCTGCCTCACGCACAAAAGCTCTATGACTGGCTGATCCGGCCCTTTGAGAAGGATCTCGCTGCCTACAAAATAGATACGTTGGTCTTTGTTCCCGATGGCCCGCTTCGAACGATCCCCATGGCTGCTCTTCATAACGGGCAGGAATTCCTGGCCCAGCAGTACGCCACCGCCATCACCCCTGGTCTCAATCTGACCGACCCAAAGCCGCTGAGAAGAGACCAGGTAAGTGTGCTGACCCTCGGTCTCACCGAGTCTGTCCAGGATTTCCCCGGCCTCCCTTATGTGTCGGGCGAACTCAAGGCGATCAACCAGCTTCTCGGAGGCCGTTCTCTCCTGAACCAGGATTTTGTTGCAGCCCGCGTGGAAGAGGAATTGAGGAGAGAGCCCTACAGCATCGTCCACATTGCCTCTCACGGTCATTTCGGAAACGATGTGGAAGACAGCTTTCTCCTTACCTTTGACGCGCGATTGACCATGGATCGTCTTGGCGACTATGTGGGCCTCTTCCGGTTCCGGGAAGAGCCCCTGGATCTTCTGACCCTGAGCGCGTGCGAGACGGCAGCCGGGGACGATCGAGCGGCGCTGGGATTGGCGGGCATTGCGATCAGGGCCGGAGCGCGCAGCGCCCTGGCAACGCTTTGGCACGTCAGTGATCCCGCCTCCTACAGACTCGTGGTGGAGTTCTATCGCCGGCTTCAGAATCCCGGCGTGTCCAGAGCATTAGCCCTTCAGGCCGCCCAGCTTGCATTGCTCAAGGACCCGCGTTATGATCATCCGTGTTACTGGGCTCCTTTTCTTCTCATCAACAACTGGCTGTGAGGAAGGTCTGGGAATGCGCTTCTTGACCAAGATGATCCGGAATCCAATCTTCGCTGCTGCACTCAGTTGCCTCCTTGTCTTTCTCGCCGTCGTAGGCGTGAGGGGGGCCGGGAATCTCGAATTCCTGGAGCTCCCGGCTTACGACTGGTTTGTGCGCATGCAACCCGGTTCCTCCATCCATGATCCCCGCATCACGGTGGTGCGGGCATCGGAAAAAGACATTCTTTCCATCGGCCAGTGGCCCCTCACCGACGAAACTCTCACCCAGGCCCTAAGCATCCTCCTAGAGAGCAAACCGAGAGCCATCGGCCTCGACATCTTCCGGGATATCCCGGTGCCGCCTGGCACTGAAACCCTGAACACTGTGCTCTCGGAGAACCCCAACATCATCGTGACCATGAAGTTCGGCGAAGGCGGGGTTCGGCCCCCTCCTGTTCTCAAGGGAACGGATCAGGTGAGCTTCAATGATATTCTCGTCGACCCAGGAGGAGTCGTTCGAAGAGGCCTCCTGTTCCTGGATGACGGGGACGGCGCCGCTTATTCCTTTGCACTCAGGCTTGCCCTCCTCTATCTGCAGACCGAGGGGATCGTTCCACGGCAGGATGAGCAGAATCCACAGCACCTCCGTTTGGGAAATGTGACGTTCAGGCCCTTTGAAGAAAACGACGGCGGGTACGTTAAGGCGGATGCGAGAGGCTACCAGTTTTTGCTCGACTATCAAGGTCCCTCGTCCCCGCTTCGATCCTATTCGTTTTCAAACCTTATCTCCGGAAAGATCAACCCGAGGGCGATCACCGACAAGATCGTTCTCATTGGCGTCACAGCCCAGAGCGTCAAGGATTTTTTTTATACTCCCTACAGCCGTGGGTTTTCAGAGGCGCAGCAGGTCCCGGGCGTGTTTCTTCACGGTCTCATGGTCAGCCAGCTGCTCAGGGCAGGCATCGAAGGAATTCAACCCCTTGCGACCTTCACGGAGAGGGTGGAAATTCTCTGGATCTTCCTCTGGTGTTTGCTCGGCGGCATCACAGGGCTCAAGGCCCGCTCCGCCTGGCGCTTCTCCGGTCTCGGTTTAGCCGGGATTCTTCTCATCGGTCTTTCCGCCTATTTGGCCTTCTTGAATCGATGGTGGATTCCCCTCGCCCCTCCCGCAGTCGCTTTCCTTCTCACCGCAGCGCTCGTCACCGCTTATGTGACAAGCCTGGAGAGGAAGGAGCGCGCCCTTCTGATGCAGATTTTTTCCAAGCATGTTTCTAAAGAGGTCGCTGAATCCCTGTGGCAGCAGAGGGAGCAGTTTCTCAAGAATGGCAGGCCTCGATCGCAAAAGCTCGTCATGACCGCCTTTTTCTCCGATTTGAGAGGATTTACGACGGTCTCCGAGAAAATGGATCCTCAGGACCTCATGGACTGGCTCAACATTTACATGGAACGGATGACCGGCATCATCATGGACCACGGGGGCATCATCGACGACTTTGCCGGGGACGGCATCAAGGCAAACTTCGGTCTGCCCTTGCCGGAGCAGAATGAATCCGTTATTCGCCGGGATGCTCTGGGTGCGGTGAGATCTGCGCTGGCCATGGAAAAGGAGATGCATCCCCTGAATGCCCACTGGCAGGAGAAGGGGCTTCCGGAAGTCGGAATGCGCATCGGGATCTACACGGGGCCTGCTGTGGCCGGCGCTTTGGGAGGCTTTCAGAGGATGAAATACACGACCATTGGGGATACGATCAACATTGCCTCAAGGCTTGAGAGCTATGACAAAGATCTGGGCAAGGAGGCCCTGTGCCGAATTCTGATCGGCGAATCGACTCTCCGATATCTGGGGCCTGAGTTCCGGACAGAGCGGATCGGAGAAGTGAGCTTGAAGGGTAAGGAAGAAAAGATTACCATTTACCGGGTGCTGGGGGAGGATTCCTCTTCCCTTCAGCCCCGACCCAAGGAGGTGATCCCATGAAATCATTCAAGAGGTTGACGTTCATCTTTCTGGCGACATTCCTTTTTGCTTCCTTTCCGAGTCATGCGCGAGCACAGGCCCCCGGCTCCGCAAAGCAACCGGGAGTAGAACCATCGGCCACAGGAAAAGAGGGAAAAAAGGCCCAACCGGTGACCTCCGCAGAAACCAAGACCGCTGGGGACATTCCTGTTTACAAACCGCCGCTCCGCGGTTCTCCAGGCGGCCGGGTGGGCGGAGGAACCCGAGGGGTCTCCTTGGAACCTCCCGTTTCCCTCTCCGTGCTGGTACCGGACCATGTGGCCGTCACCCTTCAAAGCCAGCCGCATCTGTACTGGTTCATCTCCAGGAAAACGACTCATCCCATTGAAGTCACGATCACGGAAAGAGATGCGGTCAAGCCGGTCTTGGAGGCGCGGTTGAAACCTCTGGAGAAAGCCGGCTTCCAGTGCATCCGTCTGTCGGACCACGGTGTTCAACTCCGCCAGAATGTCCCCTACAAATGGTTCGTGGCCGTGGTGACGGACCCGGATCGCCGCTCCAGAGACATCCTGTCCGGCGGCATGATCGAGGTCGTTTCGCCTCCTGCCGCTCTGTCTGAGAGACTCCGTCAAACGGAAAAGGCAAAACAGCCGTTTGTGCTGGCTGAGGAAGGGATATGGTACGATGCCCTGGCAGGTGTGTCGGACAGGATCAATGCGTCACCAAAAGATCTCTCCCTGCGAAAACAGCGCGCTGCTCTGCTGGAACAGGTGGGATTGAACGAGGCTGCCGAGTTCGACATGAAAGAAGCGGGATCCGCTCAGTGAGCCCAGACAGGGCCAGTCATCAGTGGCCAGTCATCAGTAGACAGTAATCCTGTGTGCATGCTCCCCACTGCTCACTGTTCACTGTTTACTGATTACTGAGATTCCGTGGCTAGGGGAATCTTAGACTCACAGGGGACGCCGGTCTGGCAGAGACCGCAACCATAGCCGTCGAATCCATAGTGGGTCTTCACATACTCCTCCGTGACAGGGCGCACGTGGCTGCGGCACTTGATCTTGTCATGCCCTGCCTCTGTCAGTGCCCCGACCGGGCAGCGGGACGTGCACTTCTTGCATAGGCCTTTCGAGTAGAAGAGGCAGTAAGCATGGTGATCTGCGTAAGGCCTCGGAGTCGGTGGAATCCTGATACGAGCAATAACGGAACCTACCCGCACCGCCTTCCCGAGAGGCGTGATCAGGCCGTCACACAAACCAAAGGTGCCCAGTCCCGAAGCATAGGCTGCGTGCCGCTCCGACCACGTCGATGCGAAGACATACTTCTCGGAGGCTTTCTGCTCCCAGTGGGGTGAGAGTGCGGGAGCTACAGCGGCGTAGCCATCTGCTTCAAGCGCCGTCACCACGTGCCTTCTCAGTTTCTCGTTGACCTCTTCCCCAAAAATGCGAGCCCTTGCCCATCGCTCGGAGGGATAGAATGTTTCTCGCCGGTTATCCTCCTTGGTGAGCGGGTGGTGAGCCACAACCCAGGCGATCACCGTGAGTTCGTCCGGTTCGATTTCAACCTCTGGAAAAGTCCTGCTAAAGATCTCCAAGGGTGTCCAGTGAAAAGGTCCCACAAGCTCTTTGTACGCATTGTACAGAGGGTCATCTCCCTTTGAGAATCCGATGATTACCTCCTCAAAGGCCCTATCCTTTGCCTGATTCCTGAGCGTATTCTCCGGCGAATGGCTGAGAAAATCACGAACCGTCCGTTCAATCCATAAGACGGTTTCATTTTTCTGAAGCATCTCGTTGCCTTTTCCGTTCATGGTATCTCTCTTTCCCTCCCACTATCGCCCCGAGGTCCAGCAGACGCATGACCTGATTGACCTGCTCATGAAGCGATCCTGGCTTCAAAACGATCACCCGGTCGATCTCTTGTGATTCCAGGACATGCTCCTCCTGGGTTAAGAGGATTCTCCGCTCCTCCTTCGCAATGCGGAGGATTTGTTCCCTGCCGAGATCCCCACGAAAGCGGACGTCCACTCCAAGCCCCTTAAGGGATTCGGCTAGTAATCTGTAACCTCCTCGAGCAGCGAGTAACTCACAATCCTTTCAAGGCGAATGTTCACCTCCTTGCGGTTGCTCCTGATCCCGTATTTCTTGGATTCCAGAATGTATTTCTCATTCTTGGAAGAGCTCTCCCGACGGTCATGGACATCCACCTCTCCACCTCGGCAGGGTCGAGTTTTGCCCCGTAAAGCTTAATGCTTTTTGTCCTCTTCATCTTTTCCATGGGCTCCAGCATAAGTGGAAGTCCTTCTTCGTGGCGGGGATGCTTCTAGAAGTTGTAAGGCCGGCTATCCTCCCGGCATTCGAAGAAGCCTATGATCTCTTCGCCGGTCTTTTCAAAGTACTCCGTGAGTTCCTTCTCTGTCTCAAAGCTGAGGATGCCCACGTGTCCGTTCGCCCCCTGCTGCTCGCTCATGGCCTCCAGGAGCCTCTCAGGATCATTGCTGTACTGTTCTACCAGTTCCTTTTCGCTGACGGCCTTCTTGGGACGCCGGTATCGGTCAAAGTAGACGTAGTATTTCACCCAGTTTCACCCCCTGCAGAACTCTCATTCTAAAACCTGATTTCAATTCCCCGGACGTCCTTGTTGACTTCAAACTTGATGTCTTTCCAGTTTCCTGAAAAAGCGGTCATTTTGTAAGTCGAAACGGGCTCTTTGAAATATTGGCTCCGATCGCTCTTCAGGTTCTTCTTGGTCTCTCTGAACGCAATGACCCCATAGATGCCCTTGGGAATGCCCTTGAACATGAACGCCGCCCTCCCTGCCTTCTTCTGCTCCGGCGAGAGTTCGATGACCTGGGTATAGGGCTCCGGAGGCAGTGCTCTGTTCTTGAAGTCTTTGAACCGATCAAGCGTGTAGAGCGATACAAAAACCACTTCCCCTTCGGGGAAAGTCACAATTCCGGATACCGAATACTTCTCTTCTCCATAAGCGGGGACTCCAAGGACAAGCATCACTGCCAGCACCAAGACTAATTTTGCAATATTACATCTCAGCCTCATTTCATCCTCCTCATGGTGCAAAGATTCTAACTGGAAAGCTGCGTTTCATGAAGGACACGGAAGGAGCAAACCCGGGCAAGGCCAGAAGAAGGGGATTTTTGGGGAACCTGCTGTCCGCTTTAGCCACCCTTGGGCTTCCGCTCCCCTCCCTCTCCAAAAACAGAAATGACGGTCCTGAGAACTTTCTGGTCCTCATCCGACATCTTGATGAAAGAGAAGCCCATATTCACAAGCGAACCCGTATCGTCCCGTCCATTGAGATTGGACCACATCCTTTGGCCTCTGACGATGATCTGTTTCCCGTTGGGAAGTTTGATGATCATCTGGTAGACCTCGTCCTCCGGGAGCTTCTTCTTACAGTGGATGAATATTCCGCTGGGAGTGATATTTCTTGATTCACCCTCGATCGTGCCCTGGCTGGTAATGATGGTGATAGGCCAGGTCACATTGATTCTGGGCGCCTTCCGTTTTTCACTGGGATCAACCAAATTCTTTTCTCCCTGCTTTCATTAACCGCCTTTGCGGATCGGAATGATAAGGCAAGAGTCATCCTGAAGGCCCCGAGCACTTTCTCTCCCTTCCTGCGGATTCTGAGCCGGGAGCCAAACAGGGTTAGTTTAGAACACTTTTGGTGGAATTTTCAAATGATATTCCATCTTTTCGTCTCCTGCCCTTCTTGACATACCCGGAATGCTTATTAATTTGTTCTCCGTTTCTGAGCGTTTTTCAAGATATCGTTATAGGAGGTTTCTAATTATGAGCAGAGTTGCTATGGTTCTGACACTCCTTGCGCTGACCGGATTTCTTTTTGGGTTCACCTCTGAGCAGCAGCCCCAAAAGGAGCTCATCCCCAATGCGGAAAGTTACAACGTTCATTTCCCAAATATGGATAAGAATCAGGATCGCAAGGTCAACTGGGAGGAGTTCAAGGCGACCTTCCCTCAGGCAACCCCGCAGATCTTTGAGGCCATTGACTTGAACAAGGACAAGTCTCTTGACCATGACGAGTGGCATAAGTTCAAAGCCGCCTACGGACTGAAACACAAGGATTAAGCCCTGCAACTTGTCTTGAAAGCCACCAGCCCGCCGGAAGTGGCCCTGAAGGACATTTACCGGGCAGCGTGGCCCTACTGCGTCATCGACGTTGTTGGACTGGCCCTGGTGATTCAGTTCCCCATCCTGGCCACGTGGTTCAAAGGAACGTAACCCCTATTGCAGGCCTTTGGCCCCTGGTCATTTATCATTTCTCATTTAACATTGATCAATGGTCAATGTTCAATGATCCTATTCCCCCTCCTCCCTCTTCCCTTTGAGGATGCCCAGAGGCTCGAGAACGGTTTTCTCTATCTCCCTGGCGGCCCAGGTCATATCGTCCTTTTGTTTTCCCTTCCTGTAAATCTCCGTGATAACCGCGGCACTGTTTCTCGCCGTGCGATAGCCGCCGACCCTCGCCTCTTCTACCCGCTCCCAGTTTCGGGTATCTTTGAATTTCCTGAACGCTTCGACAAACTCCGGGCACAGTTCTTTCCTCAATCCGTCCAGGAAAGCCGCATGCAGGGCGAGGGAAGAAGTCCTTTGCTCACGGATAATGTAGCGCAGCTTGCCGTGCTCATTGGTGTCAGCCAGTACGTCTTTGACGGCCCGAACAAAGAATTCAATGACCGAATGGGGGAAAGTGGCCACGATGTCCCGCCATACCGCACGGTCGAAATCCGTGTCCCGCAGTTCTCCCAGCTCATGATGGATGTAGGCCTCTACCTCGTCTTCACAGATCCTTGCAAAGTTCTCCTTCACCGCTTTGGGCTGATGATCATGGATCCCATAGGCCTCCATGGCAAACCGCAGAGCACCCTTTGCGGATTTTTTCAGAAAAAAGATCAGGTTCCAGAGAAAGATCCTTGCCGACTCCTTTCGAATCAGGATGGAGTTGTTTTGAGACAGGGCAGGCACCGTGAGAAGATCTCTGGCGTGCTCCCTGCCGAGGACATAGACCGGGAAACCGTCCACCTGTCTCGTTTCTACAAGTTCTGCGAGTAAAAAGCTGGGCTTGAGCCCCTGAACATAGCCTGCACCATAGAAGAGACCATGAGGCGCAAGAACCGCGTTGACTCCTTCGACATCAAAGGGATCATAGGTTTTGCCGGCCATCGTGACTCCCGCGAATTCCTGCTCCGCCAGCTTGTCCCACTCCTCCTCCTTTTCTCCGATCCACTCCAGAATCACGGCGGAGTCCTCTTCAACCCAGGGCTCCAGTCCCTTCTCCCACTTATAGAGATCACGCAGCCTCAGGGCCAGCCCGCACACCGAATAGGTCCCGGCATACCGGCAGTCCGAGATGCTGCAATTGTGTCGAATCTGTTCGATAAGGCTCTTTGAGTCAAACACCGGCGATATC
>Ga0209253_10003826_pt1 | contig 13150 bp, 15 predicted proteins | sample FrelakmetBRP12BR_FD_187145 | JGI IMG/M metagenome (GOLD analysis project Ga0209253, IMG submission 187145) | Freshwater lake sediment microbial communities from the University of Notre Dame, USA, for methane emissions studies - BRP12 BR (SPAdes)... | ecosystem: Environmental > Aquatic >...
GGATCAGGAACTTCATCCGGAGCAGCTGGACCAGCTGGCCGTTATTGATCTCGGGGACCAGCACCTTCTTGTACCTGCCGAGGAGCTCGCCGAGGTTTTTCGGGAACGGGTTCAGGTAGCGGATGTGGAGTTGGGACACGGACAGTCCCTTGGCGCGGGCGCTTTCCACGGCCGTCTTGATGGCGCCGTAGGTGCTTCCCCATCCGACGACTAGCAGTTCGCCTTCCGTGTCTCCCTCCACGTTCTGCAGGGGGATGTCGTCGGCGATCCGCTCGATCTTCGCGGCGCGGACCTTCACCATGAAATCATGGTTGTCCGGATCGTAGCTGATGTTGCCGCTGATATGCTCTTTCTCCAGTCCGCCGATCCGGTGTTCCAGTCCCGGTGTGCCCGGAATGGCCCACGGCCGTGCAAGTGTTTTCGGGTTGCGGGAGTAGGGGTGGAATGTCGCCGGGTCTTTCGCGAACGTGACCGGGATGGCGGGAAGGTCTTCCACATTCGGAATCCGCCACGGCTCGGCGCCGTTGCCCAGATAACCGTCGGTGAGGCAGATGACGGGAGTCATGAACTTGACGGCGAGGCGCGCGGCTTCGTACACGCTATTGAAACAATCCGCCGGCGTTGCAGCCGCGATGACGCAAAGGGGAGCTTCGCCGTTCCGGCCGATCACCGCCTGGAGAAGGTCCGCCTGTTCGGTTTTTGTGGGGAGGCCGGTGCTCGGTCCGCCGCGCTGGACGTTCACCACCACCAGCGGCAGTTCAAGCATGACCGCCAGCCCCAGGGCTTCCGTTTTCAACGCCAGGCCGGGACCGCTGGTCGTTGTGGCAGCCAGAGCACCCGCATAGGCAGCGCCGATGGCCGAACAGATGGCGGCGATTTCATCCTCCGCCTGGAAGGTTTTAACACCGTACTCCTTCATCTTCGAGAGCTCATGAAGGATGTCGCTGGCCGGCGTTATCGGGTAGCTGCCGAGAAAGAGCTGGAGCCCCGATGTGTGCGCGGCGGCGGCAAGCCCGAGAGCCGTTGCCACGTTTCCCATGACGTTCCGGTATTTTCCCGGCGCAAGGTGCGCGGGCTTGACGTCGTACCGCGTGGTGAATACTTCGGTGGTGTCGCCGAAATTGTACCCCGCCCGCAGGACCCGGATGTTCGACTCCGCCACTTCGGGGTCCTTGCTGGCAAACTTCTCCTGGATGAACCTGATGGACTGGTCGATGGGCCGGTTGTACATCCAGTACATGAGGCCGAGGGCGAAGAAGTTCTTGGTCTTGTCCACAAGCCGCGTGGAGAGGTTCATGTCCTCCAGCGCGTTTGCGGTCATCTTGCTGATCGCGATCTTGTGCACCACATACTTAGCAAGCGACCCGTCTTCCAGCGGGTTGGTGTGCAGGTTGGCCAGTCGGAGGTTTTTCTCCGTGAAGGCGTCTTCGTTGACGATGATCGTGCCGCCGTCGCGCAGGATCTTCACGTTGGTCACCAGCGCGGCCGGGTTCATCGCGACGAGCACATCGCACAGGTCGCCCGGTGTGAGGATGTCGGTGCTGCCGAACTTGATCTGGAATCCGCTCACCCCGTACTTGGTGCCCGCAGGGGCTCGGATCTCCGCCGGGTAGTCGGGAAGGGTGCTCAGGTCCGCCCCGAGTGCCGCGACAGTGTTGGTAAACTGCGTCCCCGTCAGCTGCATGCCGTCGCCGGAGTCGCCGGCGAAGCGGATGGTGACTTCATCGAGAGTTTTGAGTTCTTTAGCCATAGCATCCCCAACTGTGGAAACGGTGCAGAACAAGCCCGGGATCGACCGCGGGCCCCGCTACCGGCGGAACCGGCGTGGGGTCTTACTCGCGGACCACCCAGACCTTTACTTTCCCTATAACATTCTGGTGCAGCTTCACGTTCACCGTGTAAATTCCCAGTGCCTTGATCGGCTCCTCGAGATCGATGATACGTTTGTCAATGGAGAATCCCTTCTCTTTCAGGCCATCAGCGATCATCTGGGACGTGACCGAACCGAAGAGTCTTTCGTCTTCGCCCACTTTCGCCGGAATGGTGAGTGACACCTTGTCCAGTTCGGCGGCGAGATGTTCGTTGGTTTTGAGTTCCTTCGAAGAGCGGCGGACGGCTTGCTTCTTTTCCTCCTCGAGGGCGCGTGTGTTGCCGGCGTTCGCCGGGTACGCGATCCCGCGGGGGATGAGGTAGTTCCGGGCGTACCCGTCCTTCACCTCCACGATCGAGCCGATCTGTCCGAGCTTTTCGTGTTCCTTACGGAGTATGATTTTCATGGCGTGGCCTCGTGCAAGTGCTGTTTCAACGGATGGCGTCGGAGACGAACGGGAGCAGCGCAAGATGACGCGCGCGCTTGATGGCGCAGACGAGCTGGCGCTGATGCTTGGCGCAGGTGCCCGTGATACGCTTCGGGATGATTTTTCCCTGTTCGGTGACGAAGCGCTGCAAACGCTTCTCGTCCTTGTAATCGATATACACGTCTTTGGCGTCACAGAACCTGCAGGTGCGCTTCTTGCGCGGGGTTTTGTCGTCGCGATCGCGGCGGCGTCCCCGTGTGGGTCCGGCAGGGGTGTTCGAGCGTCTCATCATGGTGGTGTCCTCAGTCCGTTCAAGCGTTCTTGGTGTCTGCAGGCTCGGTGAACAACGGTTCACGGGCCGGCGCTGCGGGTTTCTCATCAGGCGTGACCTCGGCGGCTGCGGCCGCCACTGCCGCGGCTGCAGCTGCCGCGGAACGTGCAGCCAGGGCCTTGCGGTCCAGGACGATCGTCAGATGCCGGAGCACCATCTCGTCGAGCTGGTAAGAGCGCTCGAGCAGCGCCATCACCGTTCCCGGCGCGGTGAACTCGATGTTCACGTAAAAGCCGTTCGTGCGCTTGTTGATCGCGTACGCCAGGCGCTTACGCCCCCACTTGTTGACGGCTTCAATAGCGCCGCCGTTCTTGGTGATCGTGTCCTGCACACGCCCGACGACGGCCTCAATCTGCGCGTCGTCAAGCGAAGCATTGACGATGAATGTCGTCTCGTACATATTGTTGCTGGTGCTCATGTGCTGTACCTCCCTGTGGACGGTAACGGTATCCCGTTGACCCTTCAATAATCGCCGGGTGGCGAATCGAAGAGTAGAGGGGTATGGATAGGTGTTATGGTGCGCGATTGTAGAACGTCATAGCCCGGTCCAGACCGGATGCGACAATTGTTGTGACGGCGTCCGCCGCCCTGTGTATCATTGCCCGTACAGCTTCTTCCTCATCGCTTCCGAACGGTGCGAGCACGAAATCCGCGGTTTCCTCTTTCGCCGGCTTCTCCTCCCGCCCGATTCCGCATCGCAACCGCGGAAAAACCTCCGTGCCGAGCTGATAGATGATGGAAGCCAGTCCGTTGTGCCCGCCGTCGCTCCCCGATGCCCGCACGCGGAGCGTTCCCAGCGGCAGAGCCAGATCATCAGCGATCACCAGCAAACGGTCCGGGGGCACCCGAAAATGCTCGAGGGCGTCAAGCACCGCCTCCCCGCTGGCGTTCATGTACGTCGTCGGCGCCAGTAGCGTCACCGATACCCCCTCGATCTCACCCTCGGCAAACTCGTACTCACCCTTGCCGGGCCGCACGCCGCAACGCAACCGCGTTGCCAACTCCCCGATCACCATAAACCCGGTGTTGTGCCTGGTCCGGCGGTACATGCTCCCCGGGTTGCCGAGGCCTGCGACCAGTATGTGAGGCACGGCCGCCCACCCGCCGGATTACTTCTCGGCCTTTCCTTCACCCTTTGCGGCGGTCTTCGCAGGTGCCTTTGCGGCAGCGTCGGCCCCTTCACCTTCCTCAGGCTTCTTCCCCTTGCCCACCACCTCAGGTTCCTTCGCGGCTTCCTCCACCACCGGCACAACCTCTGCCTCCTTCGTCACCGTCGGCGGCATCACACCCACGACGGCGCTGCCCAGGTTTTCCATGATTGTGATGTTCGGAAGGTGGAGGTCGTTGACGTGGACGAAGTCGTTGATATCCATCGCGGCGACGTTCACCTCCACCTTGGACGGAATATCCTTCGGGAGACAGGACACCTTCAATTTGTGGATGAAGTGCTGCAGCACGCCGCCGTCCCGTACACCTTTGGGGATGCCCCCCGTCAACACGATCGGCACCTCAATCGTCAGCTTCTCGTTCTCCTTCAACCCCTGCAGGTCGAAGTGGATCGGTTTGTCGGAAACCGGGTCGTACTGAACGTCTTTCAGGATACACTTCTTGGCTGTGCCGTCCTTCAGACGCAGGTCGATCACGTGCATCTCGGAGGTGAAGACCAGTTCGTCCAGCGAGAGCTTGGGAATTTGAACATTGATGTTCTCCTCGCCGCGGGCGTAGTAGACGCCCGGCACCATCCCCGTCCAGCGGGTATGCTTGGCGTGCTTGCGGGTGTCGACCCGGAGTTCGGCGTTCAGAGTGACTTCAGACATGGCGTGCTTCTCCTCTTACATCGGGTGCGCGGTTAACCTTTGTCAACGTCAAATAACGAGCTGATCGACCGGTGGTGAAACGTCCGTTTGATTGCTTCTGCAAAAATGTACGCAACCGAATCGACCTCAATCTTTGCCGATGGCTTCTTCAGGGGAATACTGTCCGTGACCAATAACTTCTCGATCCGCGATCCTTCGATCCGATCGAAGGCCTTGCCCGAGAGGACGGGATGCGTGCAGGCCGCGTACACTTTCTCGGCGCCCGCCTTGACCAGTGCCTCAACCGCGTTGCACAGGGTTCCCGCCGTGTCGACCAGGTCATCCACGATCAGGATGTTCCTTCCTTCCACCTCGCCGATGATATTCATCACTTCGGCGACGTTCTGGCGCGGCCGGCGTTTGTCAATCACCACCAGATCCGCCTCCAACCGCTTTGCATATGCCCGCGCAATCTTGATCCCGCCGACATCCGGCGATGCGATGGCCAGATTCTTCAGCCGGCGCTTCTTGACGTTCTTCACGAGCACCGCGGAAGAGTAAAGATGATCCACCGGTATGTCAAAGTACCCCTGCAATTGGGGCGCGTGCAGGTCCATCGTGATGATCCGGTCGGCTCCTGCTTCCGTGATCAGATTCGCCACCAGTTTCGCCGTGATGGACACGCGCGGCTGATCCTTGCGATCCTGCCGGGCATAACCGAAGTAGGGAATTACCGCGGCGACTTTCCGCGCAGACGCCCGTTTTGCCGCATCAATCATGATCAGCAACTCGAGCAGATTCTCCGCCGGGGGATTCGTCGACTGAATAATGAACACGTCGCTTCCCCGGATGTTCTCGCCGTACTTGACCCAGATCTCACCGTCGCTGAAGGTCTTGATCTCACAATCGCCCAGCGGCTTGCCGAGCTCGCCGGCAATCAAATCCGCCAGCGGACGGTTTGACCGACCGGAAAACACCTTTAGACTACTCATCAGTGAAGGGCCTGAAGTGTTAGCTTACAAAGATAATGAACAGTGGCCTTTAATGCAAGCAATTTGTCACTTTGCGCCTGTTCAATTGACTTTTCCGATTCTTTTGGCTACCTTTGCACGTCCACATTTCCACTCCATCGGAGTCCGCAATGCACACAAGCACCAGAACTTCAATCCGCTCATGGAACCTGGCTGAATCATCAGTTCTCTCTCAGATCTTCTGGATCACCACGTTTGCCGTGGCGACCGCCCTCGGCGCGCGCGTGGAGATTCCGCATTATCCGGTCCCCTTCACGCTGCAGACAATGGTCGTGTTGCTCGCCGGCGCTTTCCTGGGCGCCCGCAACGGCGCATACAGCCAGATCCTCTACCTGGGTGCCGGATTGATAGGCATGCCCGTCTTCGCGGGAGGGGCGTTCGGGTTCATGAAGATCGCTGGCCCGACCGGAGGCTATCTCCTGGCTTTCCCGATCGCCGCCGCCGCCGCGGGATATCTGGTCCGTTTGCACAAAGGGCTCCCCTGGATCGTTCTCTCCCTGGCGGTGGGCCTGCTGCTCATCTTTGTCTCCGGCACAGTTCATCTCTATGCCTTCTATTTGCATGATGCCGCCGCCGCGTTCTCGGCGGGTTTCCTGATGTTTACCTGGTGGGACCTGCTCAAACTGGGCGCTGCAAGCATGATCTACTATGAGCTGAGCAAACGCTGGCCGAAACTGGGCTGAATCTCCGATAGACAGAAGCTGACGAAGCCGGGCACAACACCCGGCTTCTTTTTTTTCGTGCAGTGTGCCGACCTGAAGATCAGGCAAACACCGTCTGGAGATATCTGTTGAATGACAAGGGGGAGTGAAGGGGCTGCGCCGTACTACACGGCAAGATAATCCGCCCACCTCTTAAACAATTCCGCAGTCGCCTTCACATCGCCAAGACAGTACTCGGCAATCTCCCTGTACCGCTTCTCGCTGAACATCCTGGCCATGTCCAGTCCCGTTATCCCGTCCTCCTTCGGACTTCTGATCCCGAAAGACCTGCAGTAAAAATCCAGCGTGAACTTCCTGAAAGCGCCGTAGAAAGTGAATTGCTCCAGCAGGTCGCAGTGTTCGTTCGCACTGAACCGGTACCCCATCAGATTACGGGTGGGTTTCACGTTGAGCAGGGCGGAGCGAAGCATCAGGAAGGGGCAATCGAACCCGCGGCCGTTGAACGTAATGAACTGCTTGTAATGGACGACGCTGCTCCAGAAGTGCTCGAGGATCTCTTTCTCCGTGCAGGGGGTGAGGGTGACCAATCCGTCATCGATGATGGCGGGCGGATCTCCGGGGCCCTGGTAGTACACTTTGCCCTGCCGCGTGTCAGGATTCAACATACCGATGGCCAGCACCTGCGCGGTGAGGGGCGTGAGCGCAAGCCGTCCGATCGCATCCTGCCGCTCCTCCTCTGTCTTTGCCGATTTTGTCAGGTACTCCTGCTGCGATGGATCGAAGGAGTCGAAAGGGAAGGCGAGCGTTTCAATATCGAAGACCACCCTACTCATTGTCTTCTCCGCCGGATGATGAAAGATGGAGTGATGAAAGGACAGCGCCGATGGTGTTCCATGAGTAGCCGCGCCGGGAAAGATGTGCGGTGAGGCGGTGACGGGTTTTTCGCGGGTCGGATTCCCTGCCCGTGCTGCGCGCTCGTCTGAGGAATTTCCGGGCGATCTCACGGGCGACGGCAACCATATCCACCGAGCCCAGGGTCTCACGCACCGCATCCTCCACCGTCTCACGATCCACACCGAGCAGGAGGAGCTTCTGGCGAATCCGCGCTTCGCCCACGGGCCGGAGCGCCAGGGCGTTTCGGATGTAGGTCCTCGCGAACTCGGCGTCGTTGACCAGTTTCGCCCGTTTCAGATCATCCACGACACGCCCGATGTGCGTCTCGCTGAATTCTTTTTCGCGAAGCCGGTCGCGTAGCTCACGTTCCGCACGCGGTCGCACGGAGAGAAGACGGAGGGCGGAGTTTCTTGCGGCGAACAGGGATTCCTCTTCCTGTAGCGCTTCGACGAGGTCCTGCGAAATCTCATCGCCGACTCGGAGCGCCGCGCGGAGAAGCGTTTCCTGGCTTACCCCCGTCAGGAACTCGCCGTCGGCGTAGATGTTCACCCGGTCCGGCCGCTTTTTCTGCCGCTCGATCCTTGTGATGCGCACCGGCTCTCTGCGGACTATTTTTTCTTCGCCGCCTCGGGCTTGGAGACGGAGGGTGACGCCGGCCTGACCTCGGGCTTCGAAACGGAGGGCGCCGCCGGCCTGGCCTCGGCGGAAGCTTTGCTGTCCGCCGGAGTATGCTCGCCTTTTCCGGACGGTCCGCCCGGCATGGGCAATCCCAGCTTGGCGCGGAGTTCACGCTCCACCGCCAGGGCGATCTTCTCGTTGTCCTGCAGGAACTTCTTCACCGCGTCACGCCCCTGGCCGATCCGGTCCTCCTTGTACGAGAACCAGGAACCCGATTTGGCAATGATGTTGTGTTCAACAGCAATGTCAATCAGATCCCCGAGCTTGGAGATCCCTTCGTTGTACAGGATGTCAAACTGGGCCTCGCGGAAGGGAGGTGCCACCTTGTTCTTGACGACCTTTGCACGGGTCCGGTTGCCGATGATGTTCGTGCCATCCTTGATGGCTTCTATGCGGCGGACGTCCAGACGGACCGACGCGTAAAACTTGAGCGCGTTGCCACCGGTGGTGGTCTCGGGATTGCCGAACATCACGCCGATCTTCATCCGGAGCTGGTTTGTGAAAATGACCGAAGTTTTTGACTTGCTGATCGCGGAGGTAAGCTTGCGCAGTGCCTGGGACATCAGTCTGGCCTGCACACCCATAGTTGGATCCCCCATTTCACCTTCGATTTCAGCCCGCGGCGTGAGGGCGGCCACCGAGTCGATGACGATCACATCCAGAGCCCCGCTACGGACCAGCGTTTCCACGATTTCAAGAGCCTGCTCGCCGAATTCGGGCTGGGAAAGGAGGAGATTATTCGTGTCGACGCCCAGCTTCTTGGCATAGTTCATATCCAGCGCGTGCTCGGCATCCACAAAAGCGGCGATACCACCCGTCTTCTGCGCTTCTGCAATGATGTGGAGACAGAGCGTCGTTTTCCCCGACGACTCCGGCCCGAAGACCTCAATCACACGCCCCCGCGGGATGCCGCCTATCCCGAGCGCGGCGTCGAGGGAAATGGACCCGGTGGAGATTACTTCCACCTTCTGGATCGGCCCCTCACCCAGCCGCATCACCGAACCTTTGCCGTGTTGTTTTTCGATCTGCTCGATCGCGATTTTCAGTGCCGCAGCTTTGGCGTCTTTTTCGTCAGCCATCATAGATCTCCGGAGGTTACTGGTAATACTGCTGAAGGTGCCGCTTTCCGATGAAGAATGTCAGGGTTCAGGAGTAAGGGCCAGTGCCACCTTTGCAACTGGTGTGTACACCGAACCGCCGGGTTTCAGTTCGCTCCTGACCAGTTCAATTTCGCGAAGCGAAACAGGGGAACAGTCAAAGGTAACGGTTTCCATTGTGGCAAGCAACTCCCGCATATGGCGGGAGCCCTTCACCCTCCCGAGCGTGACGTGGGGGTGGAAGAGGCGTTGCTCCGGCTTGAAGCCGAGCGCCGCCATCCGGGTTTCGACCGTCTGCGCGAGTCTCCTGAGTGTGCCGTCGGGATCTTCCATCCCCGCCCAGACGATACGCGGCTCCCGTTTGTTGGGGAAGCAGCCGAGACCGGCATACCTGACCGGGAATGGCGGGGTAGAGGATGCCACCTGCCCGAGGGTGGAGGTGATGTCAGGAAGAATTTCTTCGCGGGTGTCGCCGAGGAATTTCAACGTGCAGTGGAGTTTTTCGTCTGATTCCCACTTCACGTCGGCGTGTGTGGATTCCAGCCGGTCGCGGACGCCGGCGAGAAGTGGCATGACCTCCCGGGGCGTGTTTATGGCGATGAACAAACGTACCATGGTGTCCTCCTGAGCCTCAGGGTGAGCCTCAGGCTGAGGCTCACCCTGAGGCTCACCCTGAGTCCTGCAACAGCTTCCGCCGGACAAGCTCCAGCGCTGCGACGGCCGCACGTTCACGAACGATCCCCCTGCTCCCGCCGAACTGGAATTTCAGGGCCAGAACCGACCCGGCATCGGCGTAACCTATCCATACCAGCCCGACCGGTTTCTCTGCGGTGCCGCCCGCGGGGCCCGCAATGCCGGTGATGGAAAGGCCGATATCCACCCCGGCCATCCTCCGCACTCCTGCCGCCATCGCCTCCGCCACTTCACGGCTTACGGCACCATGCGCCTCAATCAATGCCGGAGGCACACCCAGCATTTCCGCCTTCGATTCGTTGCTGTATGTCACCGCTCCGCGGTCGACATAGGCCGAACTGCCGCTCACATTGGTGAGCCTCTGAAGAACCGTCCCTCCCGTGCACGATTCCGCCACGGCGATGCGCTTTCCACGCTCCTTCAGCAGGCGCCCCACAACGTCCTCCAGTTCCTCCGCCTCAACTCCGTAAATGTGCCGCTCCGCCTTTGCGCGTATCCGCCCCTCCACCTCCCGGACGCGCCGCTCGGCGGCGAGCGGGTCGGAGTCAAACACCGAGATGCGCAGGCGGACACCCGCGGGGGAGGGGAGGAATGCCAGGTTTGCCCCCTGGAGCAGCTCCTGGATGTTCCCCAGCTGCTGCGCCAGCGCACTCTCCGGAATACCTGTTGTCCGCAGTGTCCGGTGCCGGATCACCGTTCCCTGCACAAGGGGCTCCAGCATAGGGATAACGGAGCGGTCCATCATTTCCTTCATCTCATAGGGGACTCCGGGCAGCACGATGAACCGTTTCTGTCCGTCGCGGAAGAGCATGCCGGCGGCGGTGCCGAGCGGGTTCCACACAACCTCCGCTTTTCGCGGGACCATCGTCTGTTCTTCGGCTGCGGCGGACCACGTTGTGTTCCGGCGTTTCATGAACTCCTCAATGTGCGCCCGCACCGCGGCGTTGCTGACCAGATCGGAGTCGAAAAACGTGCAGACAGCCTTCTTGGTGATGTCGTCATGGGTCGGGCCCAGACCACCGGTCACGATGACGACATCATGCTGCCGCCATGCAGAGGCAAATGCCTCGAGTACCTCCTGCATATTGTCACCGACGGTGGTCATCCGCATAACCTGAATGCTGATCAGGTTGAGCCGTTCGGCGATGCATGCCTGGTTCGTATTGATGACCTGCCCGATGAGCAGCTCATCGCCGATTGTGAGGATTTCAGAAGTCATGCATCATCCAAAGACCCGTACCCAGAGCCACCATCCGCCCCACGTTGCGATATTCGCATACACGCCCGCCACCACGTCATCCAGCATGATACCCCAGCCGTTGGGGATCTGCTCGAGGGACCTTGCCGGCTGTGGCTTCACAATATCGAAGAATCGAAACGCAAGAAAGGCGATGACAATGACCGGAACAGTCTTGGGGAGGAACAGGAGGGCGATCCACATCCCCACGATTTCATCGATGACGATGATGGACGGGTCTGCGGTTTCATGTCCGCCCGGCTGGAATTTCTGTTTGGCAATCTCCGCCGAGCGCGTCAGCCGGTGTCCGACGCTGCTCGCGACGCGCGCCGAGGCGGCGACGCCGGCAAACAACATCACGAGTATCAGCGATGCGAGGAGGGCGGGATGTTCGACGCCGGGGATCAGGTACACCAGAAGCCCCACAAGGGTGCCAAATGTCCCCGACATCCAGGGGATATATCCCGAGTACAAACCGGTGGCGATGAGGGTGGCAAGAAAGGGAGCGTGCCCGCTCGAAGGATCAGGCGGCGGGACGCTTCCGGAACCGTTCTGAGAGCTCACGGAGGATCTTCCGGTTGTCGAAGAGATAGGCGATGCCGGTGCCGACGGTGGACAGGGTGACGAGAAGCATCATGCCGAAGAGCACCTGCGGGTGCATCAGGCTGTTGATTGTAAATCCCCATTCCTGGTAGATCCCCGGCACGCTTCGGGCGACGTAGAGAATGAGGATATAGTAGATCACGACGAACTCGCCGAAGGTTTTTGCCTGGGCGCCTTTTGATGTGACGATCGGCTGGTCGCGAAGTTCGGCGTAGGAGCGGAGACCCGTGATCAGAAAATCACGGAGAACCACAATCCAGACCATCCACGCGTCGATAAGATCCAGCCGGACATAAGCGAGCAGGGCGGCGGAGGAGAGGATCTTGTCCGCCAGAGGGTCAAGGAACTTCCCCCAGCGGGTGCTGAATCCCATCTTGCGCGCTATCCACCCGTCGTACCAGTCGGTGAGTGCGGCGATGATGAATACGGCAAGAGAAATTTGTTGATAGAGGGGAGAGTCGGAAAGGAGAAACCCCACAAAGATCGGCGTCAGCACGACGCGCAGGAGCGTGAGCTGGTTGGGGAGGTTAAGCTCGAGCTGAAGCTTGGGCATCGGTCAGGGTGATGTGGATCGACAATAAAAAAGCCATCGTCGGTGTGTGATGGCTTGTGGAGCAGGGAAACCGTGTTCGCCGGTCAGGCGGCCTTTACAACGCGATTCGATTTCAGGCAGTTGGTGCAGACGGTCATCCGTTTGTGGTGGCCGTTCACATTCGCGCGCACCTCCTGAAGATTCGGCATCCAGCGCCGCCGCGTCAGGTTGTGAGCGTGGCTGATGTTGTTGCCGGACATCGGTTTCTTACCGCAGATCTCGCAGACTCGTGCCATTTGTTTACCCTTGATTTATAGCGAATTAATGTACCAATTCCACAAGGGAAAAGCAAGGGGAAAAGGGCGCGCACCTTGAAAATCACCACCCCTTTGCGTACAATAAGCGCATGAAAGTTCTTGCCATCGAGACCTCCTGCGATGAAACCTGCGCAGCGGTCATCCGCGACGGGGAGGTCCTTGCCAACGTTATCTCCTCGCAGCTTGTCCATCGGCAATACGGCGGTGTCGTTCCCGAGCTGGCCTCACGCGCCCACCAGCGCCTCATCATTCAGGTTGTGGAGGAGGCCCTGAAAATCGCGGGGTGTCACCGCAGCGAGTTGGATGGAATAGCCGCCACGTACGGTCCCGGGCTGGTCGGCGCGTTGCTCGTCGGACTCAATTTCGGCAAGGCCATGGCCTACGGTCTCGGGATCCCCTTCGTGGGGGTCAACCACATGGAGGGACACCTCTATTCCAATCTCCTGAGCGAACCAAAACACGATTTCCCGTTTCTCTCCCTGATTGTCTCCGGCGGCCACACGATGCTCGTGCACGTGACCAGGCCGTTTCACCATCATGTACTCGGGCAAACGCGCGATGATGCGGCGGGTGAAGCATTTGACAAGGTCGCGAAGATGCTGGACCTGGGCTACCCCGGAGGCCCGAAAATCGATGAACTGGCCAGGACGGGGAATCCGGCGGCCATCCACTTCCCGCGGGCCTATCTCAGTGCTCAGGGATGGGAGTTCAGTTTCAGCGGCGTAAAAACGGCCGTGCTGTATCACTTGCGCAAGCACGGTCGCCCGGGGGATACAGCCGGGTTGGCAGACCTCTGTGCCAGCTTCCAGGAAGCAGTGGTCGAGACACTGGTGGAAAAGACGCATAGCGCGGCACGGCACCTCGGTGTCCGGGATGTCACCATCGCCGGCGGGGTTTCGGCAAATTCGCGGCTGCGCCTGCAAATGAAGAACGCCTGCGGGCGGTCGCTGGACGCGGCCGCCACGGTGATCCTCAATCGCGG
>Ga0209253_10003827_pt1 | contig 13149 bp, 7 predicted proteins | sample FrelakmetBRP12BR_FD_187145 | JGI IMG/M metagenome (GOLD analysis project Ga0209253, IMG submission 187145) | Freshwater lake sediment microbial communities from the University of Notre Dame, USA, for methane emissions studies - BRP12 BR (SPAdes)... | ecosystem: Environmental > Aquatic >...
CCCGAGCGCGCCGCCCAGGATCAGCGCCAGGCCGGCGCAGTAGAGCGCGCTGCCGCCGCGCCGCAGCAGCGCGACGATGAGGATCGCGGCGGCCACGGCGATGCCGGCGAACAGCCAGCGCTGCCAGCCCGATGCCGCCGCGAGAAAGCTGAAGGCGGCACCGGTGTTGAAGGTCAGCACGAGACTCATGAATCCGGTGACGACCCACGCGTCGCCCTCGCGGATCGTCGCGAGGACGGCCGCTTTCGTGACCTGATCCGCGGCGATCACGCCGGCGGAGAGCCACAGCCAGCGCGGCCAGGGCGTCGGCACGCTCATGCGCCCCACCTGCACGTGGGGCCGCCGTCAGGCGGCTCTTGAAATGTGGGGCCGCCTTCAGGCGGCTTGTGACGACGCATTGCGCCAAGTCCGGCTGAAGCCGGACCCACGTTGGAGACCGCTGAAGCCGGACCCGCGATGCAGGCCCGCCGCGCTGCGCTAGTCCCCGAGGTTGCCACGGGAAGTCTCATGCATACGCGCGCGGCTCCCCTGCGCCGGAGAGATTCCCCACGCAACGCGCGCAGAGCGTCGGGTGCGCCGCGTCGGCGCCGACATCCGCGCGATAGTGCCAGCACCGCTCGCACTTCGCGTGCGCGCTCGCCGTGGCGCGGATCGCGAGCTCCTCGCCGTGCGCAAGGCTCGCCGCCGACGTGATCAGCACGAAGCGCAAGTCGTCGGCGAGACTCGCCAGCGCCTCGTAGTCGTCGCGCGGTGCCGTGATCGCCACTTCCGCCTGCAGCGACGAGCCGATCTTCCCCGCCTGCCGCAGCGCCTCGAGCTCCTTCTGCGCGGCGACGCGCACGGCCAGGATCCGCGCCCACTTCGCGCGCAGCGCGGCGGCGTCGGGCAGTTCCGGCAGCGCGCCGCCCCACGTCCGGCAGAAGATCGACGCATCCTCGGGATGCACGATGCGCCACGCCTCCTCCGCGGTGAACGACAGCACCGGCGCCATCAGCCCGAGCAGCGCGTCGCGGATCAGCGCCAGCGCGGTCTGCGCCGAGCGGCGCGCGCGGCTTCCCTTCGCCGTCGTGTACAGGCGGTCCTTCAGCACGTCGAGGTAGAACCCGCCCAGGTCCTCGGAGCAGAACGTCTGCAGCCGCTGGACGACGAGGTGGAACTCGTAGCGGTCGTAGTCGGCGCGGCACGCCTCCACGAGCGCCCGCGTGTTCGCGAGCGCGTAGCGGTCGAGCTCCAGCAGGTCGGCGAGCGGGACCGCGTCCTTCGCCGGATCGTAGTCGCTGGTGTTCGCGAGGAGGAAGCGCAGCGTGTTGCGGATGCGGCGGTAGCTCTCGACGACCCGCTTCAGGATCTCGTCGCCGATCGACACGTCGCCCGAGTAGTCGGTGGCGCCCGCCCACAGCCGCAGAATCTCGGCGCCGAGCGTGTCGGAGATCTTCTGCGGCGCGACCACGTTGCCCTTCGACTTCGACATCTTGCGGCCTTCGCCGTCGACGACGAAGCCGTGGGTGAGCAGTGCCCGGTAGGGGGGCACGCCGTTCCTCATGCACGACACGAGCAGCGACGAATGGAACCAGCCGCGGTGCTGGTCGGAGCCTTCGAGATAGAGGTCTGCCGGGAAGCCCGTGTCCCGCGCGTGCGAGCCGGCGCCCGTGGTCGCCCCTTCGGGCCCGCCCAGCACCGTCTGGTGCGTCGAGCCCGAGTCGAACCAGACGTCGAGCGTGTCGGTGAGCTTCCGGTACTTCGCGGGGTCCACGCCGAAGTCCTCGTGCGTCGACTCGAACCACGTCTCGATGCCGCCCTTCTCGACTCTCGCGGCGGCCTGCTCGAGCAGCGCCGGCGTGTCGGGATGGAGCTCCTCGGTGACCCTGTCGACGAAGAACGGCAGCGGCACGCCCCACGTGCGCTGGCGCGACAGCGTCCAGTCCGGCCGGTTGGCGATCATCGCGTACAGCCGCGACTTGCCCCAGCTCGGGTAGAAGCGCGTGTTCTCGATGCCGCGCAGCGCCGTCGCGCGCAGCGGCTCGGCCGGCCGGGTGCCGCGGTAGCCCGGCACGTCGTCCATGCCGGCGAACCACTGCGTGGTCGCGCGATAGATGATCGGCGTCTTGTGGCGCCAGCAGTGCATGTAGCTGTGCGTGAACTTCTCCGCGTGCAGCAGGTTGCCCGCCTCGCGGATCTTCTCGACCACCTTCGGGTTCGCGTCCCAGATCCTCTGGCCCCCGAAGAACGGCAGGTCGGCGGCGAACGTGCCGTCGCCCTGCACCGGGTTCAGCATGTCCTCGTCCTTCATCCCGTAGCGGCGGCACGACAGGAAGTCGTCGACGCCGTACGCCGGCGAGCTGTGGACGACGCCGGTGCCCTGCTCCAGCGTCACGTAGTCGCCGAGGTAGACCGGCGACGCGCGGTCGTAGAACGGGTGGCGGAACGCGATGTTCTCGAGCGCCGCGCCTTTCGCGGTCGCGACCACCTTGCCGTCGAGTCGGAACCGCTGCAGCGACGCTTCGACGAGGTCCTGCGCCAGCACCAGGTGGCCGCGCGGCGTTTCGACCAGCGCGTAGGTGAAATCCGGATGCGCGTTCAGCGCCTGGTTCGACGGGATGGTCCACGGCGTGGTCGTCCAGATCACCGTCCCGATCGGCCCGGCGGGCGGCGCGGCGAGGCCGAACGCGCGCGCGAGCTTCGCCCGCTCCGCGGGATCGGTCAGCGGAAAGCCGACGTCGATCGCGATGTCCTGCCGGTCCTCGTACTCGACCTCGGCCTCGGCCAGCGCGCTGCCGCAGTCGAAGCACCAGTTGACGGGCTTCAGTCCCCGATAGAGGTAGCCTTTCCGGAGCAGCTGCCCCAGCGTGCGGATCTCGTCGGCTTCGCTCTTGTACGCCATCGTCGTGTACGGGTGATCCCAGTCGCCCAGCACGCCGAGCCGGCGGAAGTCCTTTTTCTGGCGCGCGATCTGCTCGGTCGCGTACGCGCGGGCGAGCCGCTGCGTCTCCGCGGTCGGCAGGTGCTTGCCGTGGGTCTTCTCGATCTGCACCTCGATCGGCATGCCGTGGCAGTCCCAGCCGGGGACGTACGGCGCGTCGCAGCCCGCCATCGTGCGGCTCTTGACGACGATGTCCTTGAGGATCTTGTTCATCGCCGTGCCGATGTGAATGTCGTTGTTCGCGTACGGCGGGCCGTCGTGCAGGACAAAGCGCGGGCGTCCGGCCGAGGCCTTCCGGATCGCCTCGTAGACCTTGCGCTCCTGCCATTCCTTCACCCAGACGGGCTCGCGCCGGGCAAGGTCGCCGCGCATCGGGAACGGCGTGTCGGGCAGGTTCAGCGTCGTCTTGTAGTCGAGCTTCTTGGCGTCGGTCATGCGGAGGGTCGATTCTTTCCGGGTTTGCGTGCGGGTTGCGCGTCAGCGCTCGGTGGCGAAGAGTCCGCTGAAATAGTCGCGCGCCTGGGCGACGTCGTGGCGGATCTGGCGGGTGAGCGCGTCGAGGTCGCCGTAGCGCTCCTCGTCGCGCAGCTTGTGCAGGAACTCGACGGCGACGCGGCGTCCGTAGATCACCTCGTCGAAGTCGAAGATGAAGACCTCGAGCAGCGGCACGCCGGACGCGGAGACCGTCGGGCGCACGCCGATGCTCGCGACGCCCGTCCGCGGCGTCGGGGAGAGCCCGTGCACGCGCACCGCGAACACGCCGGACACGGGCGGCCTGCGCTTCAGCCGGAGGTTGGCGGTCGGAAAGCCCAGGGTGCGCCCGAGCTTCGCCCCGTGCGCGACGCGGCCCGAGATGGCGAACGGCCGACCGAGCAACGCGTGGGCGTGCGCGAGATTGCCCGCCGCCAGCGCGTTGCGCACCGCGGTCGACGACGCGCGCTCGCCCTCGACGGCCACGGTGCGCATCGCTTCGATGCTGACCTGCCGGGCGACGCGGCGCAGCGTCGACAGGTCGCCCGCCCTTCCCTTGCCGAACCGGAAGTCCTCGCCGACCAGCAGCCAGCGGGCGCCGAGGCGCCGCACCAGCACGTCCTCGATGAACGGCTCGGGCGGGAGCGAGGCGAGGCGGCCGTCGAAGCGCGCCACGTAGACGCGCTCTACGCCGTGCGCGGCGAAGCGCTCGAGCTTGCCGCGCAGCGACGACAGGCGCGGCGGCGCGGTGTCCCGCGCGAAGAACTCGCGCGGCGGCGGGTCGAACGTGAGCACCGCCGCCGGCAGCGCGAGATCGTCCGCGGCCTCGATGAGCCGGGAGAGCATCGCCTGATGGCCGCGATGGACGCCGTCGAAATTGCCGATGGTCAGCGCGACCGGAGCGTCGGCGGACGTCGGCAGGCCGCGAAATACCCGCACGAAGCGTGCCTCCATGAAGCAAAACTCTGAATTTTAGCGGATTTCCGGGCCCTCTGCCGCGCAGACGCGTTCGCGTCAGGACCGAAACGGCCACTCGCGCCAGCCCCGCAACAGCGGGTGGTACAGCGCCAGCCGGATCGGGCGCGGATCGAGCTCGGCGACGAAGTGCGCATAGCGCTCGAGCTGCTCGCGGTAGCGTTCGACCTCGCGGTCCAGGAACACCGCGACGTCGGCGCCCTCGTGCGTGCCGGTCTTGAAATCGACGATCCAGCGCACGCCGTCGGCGACGAAGGTGCGATCGATCACGACGTGCACGATCGCGTGGGTCTCGATGCCGGCGAGCGACCATTCGGCGGCCGCGTCGGCGTGCCCGGGATCGAACAGCCAGCGCCCGCGCGGGTCGGCAAGCAGCCCGTCGACGGCCGCGGCCACGTCGCCCGCCGCGCGCGCGAGCTCCGCCTCGTCGACGCCTTCCGCGGCGAGCTCCGCGCGGATCCGGCCGGCGAGCGAGGCGACGCGCGCGGGATTCCACGCGGCGAGACCCTCGCGGGCGATCTGGGCGAACAGCCGGTGCGCGACCGTGCCCGTGTGCCGGGCCGCCTCGCGCGCCCAGTCGAATGGCGGCGACTCGCGGGGTGGCGGTGGCGCGGCGGCGACGGGGACGCCGGCGGCGGGCACCGGTGGCGCCCACGCGAGCGGCAGCCGGCCGAGCAGCGGCGGCTGCGCGGATGCCACGGAGTGCGCGACCGAGGCCGGTGGCGGCGCGATCGGCGCGGCCGGCACGCCCCAGAATTTCGCGAGCGCCGAGCCGGCGGGCGGCGCCCCCCAGGCGAGCGGCGCGTCTTCCGTCGCCCGCGTCTCGAGCACGGCGGTCAGGTGCAGGCGGCGTCTTGCGCGCGTGCAGCCGACGTAGAGCAGCCGCGCGAGCTCGGCGCTCTCCTCGCCGGCGGCGAGCAGCTTCAGGTACGCATAGACCGGGTCGTCGTCGCCGCCCCGCGGCTTCATCGGTGCGAGCAGCAGACCCGCGGGCCGGCGGCGCCAGCGCAGGACCTCCTGCGCGCTGCGGTTGGGAACGCGGGCGAGGCCCGGCAGGATCACCGTGTCGAACTCGAGCCCCTTCGCGCGGTGCAGCGTCATCACCTGCACGCGCGCGGCGTCCCGCGGATCCGGCGTCGCGCGGAGCTCCGCGAGCGCGGCGACGAACGCCGACCAGTCGGGAACGTCGCCGGCAGCCTCGTGCTCGGCAAGGAGGGCGAGGAAGCGCTCCGCCGCGTCGAGGTCGATCGGCTCGTCGAGCGTCGCCGGACCGCCAAGCGCGAGCCACGCGCCGCGCACCCGCGCCGCGAGCCTTGCGCGGCCGCGCGCGGCGAGCGCCGGCGCGAGCACCGACGCCACGCGCGCGAGGCGCCGCGCGCCGTCGTCCGACATGCCGGGCACCGCGGTCGCCTCGCTGATCAGGGCCGCGACGACGCCGTCGTGCCGGGCGTCGGCCGCCTCGACCACGGCGAAGAGGTCAGGCAGCGTGAGACCGCACCACGGCGCACGCAGCAACGCGAGCCACGCGTGGCGATCGGCGGGCTGGACGAGCGCGTGCGCGAGCGACGTCAGGTCCAGCACCGCCTGCCGCTCCGCGAGCGCGTCGAGCTCCACCGCCGCAAACGGGATGTCGGCGGCGCGCAATGCGGGCAGCAGCGCATCGAGGTGCGCGCGCGCGCGCACCAGCACGGCGACGTTACCGGCGCCCTCCGCCAGCGCCGCGCGGACGCGGCCGACGATCGCCTCGGCCTCGCGCTGCCCGTCGACGAATGCCTCGACGGTTGCCGCCGGGCCGGGCAGCGCGTCGCGCGTGGCGTCCGCCCGCGCGAATCCGACGGTCCCGCGCCACGGGTCGCTGCCAAGGCCGAGGACGTGCGGGAACACGGCGTTGACCCACTCGACCAGGCCGGCCTGCGACCGGAAATTGCGGGACAGCAGCAGGTTCTCGACCGGCAATCCGCCGATCCGGCGTTCCGTCTGCGCTTCGACGAACTGGCGCACTTCCGCGCCGCGGAAACGGTAGATCGACTGCATCGGATCGCCGACCGCGAACAGCGTGCGCCCGTCGCCCGGCTGCCAGCCCGCGGTCAGCCGGCGGATCAGCTCGAGCTGCGTGAACGAGGTGTCCTGGAACTCGTCGACCAGCAGGTGGTGCAGCCGCAGATCGAGCGCGAGCAGCAGGTCGGTGGGCGCGTCCTCGTCGCCCAGCGCGTCCAGCGCCGCGAGCGTGCCCTGCGTGAAGTCGACGGCGCCGGCATCGCGGAACGTCAGCGTGAGGTGCGCCGCGGCCCGCGGCAGCACGTCGAGCAGCGCGTCGACGATCGTCCACGCGTCGTCGGCGTAACGCGCCGGCGGCAGGCAGCGCGCCGCGTGCAGCGCTTCGGCGAGACCCGGGACGGCGTCGAGCTCGCCGAGGAGCGCCGTCATCGCCGCGTTGCGCTGCTGCCGCAGATCGGCGCCCGCGCCGCTGCCTTTGGCGGGAAAGCCGTTGTTCGTGTTGACCTTTGCCCGGAAGCGCGCATCGCTCGCGACCAGCAGCCAGCGGGCAAGCGCGCCCCACGCCTCGCGTGCGGCGACGGTCGCGGGCGGGAGACCCCCCGCTGCCGCGCACGCGTCGAGATGACGGGCGAGCTCCGCGGTTGCGTCCGCGCCCGCGAGGTTCGCGGCCGCGTAGCGCTCGTGCTCCGCGAGCCGCGCGACGAGCGACGCGGGGAACCGTGCGGCGACCGTGGCGAGCTCGCCGGCGATTTCCTCGGCGAGCGCCGCTTCGAGCATCGCGCGGAACGCGCCGCGATCCTGCGGACGAAGCTCGCGGAGCCACTGGTCGCGTTTCGCGAGCATGTCGGCGATGAGCTCGACCGCCCGCCCCGCGTCGTTGTCCAGGTGCGCGAGCAGCCGTCGCCACGCGCCGTCGTCGGCCGCGGCGTCCGCGAGCGCCGCGTGCGCGGCCTGCGCGTAGAGCGGCGCGGCCCGCTCCCGGTACCGGGGCGCCGCCCCGAGCCGCGTCGCGAGCGGCGCCTGACGCGCGAGACCGGCCGTGAGCGCGTCGATCGTGTATACGGCGAGACGGGCGGGATGGGCGTCGAGCTGCCAGCCATGCCGCTCGTCCTGCGCTAGCGCGGCAAGGGCGAGATCGCGCGTGCGCTGCGCGTGGGCGGACGCGACGGGAGCGCCTGCCCGCGCCTCGCGGAGCGCGGCGACGATGCGCTCGCGCATCTCGCCCGCCGCCTTGCGCGTGAACGTCATCGCGACGATCCCCTCGGGGCGATCGACGCTCCCAAGCAGGGCGAGGAACCGCTGGATCAGGAGCTCGGTCTTGCCCGATCCCGCCGGCGCCTGGACGAGGAAGGACCCGCCGACGTCGAGCGCGCGCGCGCGCGCCGCCGTGTCGTCGGCATCGGGCTCGGGCCGGAGGCGTTCATTCATCGCCATCCCCCGCCCCGTCGGCGACGGACAGCGCGCCGATCCGGCACAGCGCCTGCAGCCCGCACTGGCGGCACGTCGCGCGGACGTCGCGCGGGGCAACCGGGGCGCGGCCCTCGCGCACCTCGTTCGCCAGCGCGGCCAGTCCCTCCCGCCAGCGCGCTTCCACCGCCGCCCAGTCAGCGAGGTTCGCGCCCCTGATCGCCGCAGGGGCGGCCAGGGCCGGCCACGCCGCCGGGTCGGCCGCGATGCCCTGCGTCGTCAGCAGGCCGGGCTTGAGCTGCGCGTAGGCGACCGCGCGAACCGGCTGCGCGGGTGCCTGCGCCTGCTGGGCGAGCAGGTAGAGTCCGAGCTGCGGCGCCTGCAGCCGCGCGTCGAACCAGCGCGCCGGCGCTTTCGCGGCCCCGGTCTTGTAGTCGATGATCGCGATCCCGCCGTCGGCGAGCGTATCGATGCGGTCGAGGCGCAGCCGGAGCGCGAGGCCCCCGAGCGCCAGCGGCCGCGACGCCTCGGTCTCGGTCACGGCGAACGGGGGGCGCGCGCGGTCGACGTTCTCGAGCCACGCGCCGACGATGACGGCGATCCGCGCCGCCTCGCCTGCGCGCACCACCGCCGGCAGCCGGCGCCAGCGCGCGGCGGGCAGCGTCGCCGTCGCGTCGGCCACGGCGGCGTCGATGCGCGCGGCAAGCGCGTCGGGCGGGAGCGCAACCAGGCTCGCGTGATCGCCGGTGGCGCGCCAGAACGCCGCCATCGCGGCGTGCACGAGGCTGCCCCGCTCCATGGCGGAGAGCCCGTCGAGAGGCTCCGGCCACGTCGCGACGGCGAGCCGATGGCTCGCCACCGCGCGGAACGGGCAGTCGCTCTGCGCCTCGATCAGCGCGGCGCCACCGCGGACGGAGCTCCCTGCCGGCAGCGGTGGCGCGCGGTCGTCCGCCACCCTTTCCCTTGCCGGCGCGGACTGGAACTGCCTGCGCGCAGTGGTGGGCGCAGCCTCGCGCGCGTCCTGCATCGGCGCAGCCGGGACGAGCGCCGACGGCGAACGCTCGCGGTCGTCGGCGCGCCGCGCGCAGGAGAAGACCACCTGCGGCGCCGCGCGCGCCCACTGCGCGGTCAGCGCCTTCGCGTAGCCCAGCTCGCGCGCGGCGCTCGAGCGGGGCACGCCGTGGTCGCGCTGCCACGCCGGCGGCAGCAGCGGATTGGGCTGCGGTGCCGGCGGCCAGTTCTCGGCGGCGAGACCGGCGACCCACAGCGCGTCGAGGGGCAGCCCGGCGGCCTCGAGCAGGCCCAGGATCTGGACGGGCGCCGGCGGCGTCTCGGGCTGGAACACCCGCCCGGAGGCCAGCGCGGCGAGGGCCGGCGCCGCGTCCGCACGCGACAGGCGCTTCGCCACCGGCGCAAGCATCGCGAACTGAGCGAGGAGCTCGTCCCACGCACCGCGCGCCTGCCACTCGGCCGACGACAGCGTGCGCTCCCCGGGCCAACCCAGTGCCGCAAGCCACGCCCGCCACACCTCCGACCATTCGCGCGGGGTCGCGCTCGCGGGCGTCCGGAGCGCGTCGCGCGCCTCGCGCCAGCGGCCCGCCCCCGCGCGCTCCGCGATGCCGAGCGCGGCGATCGCTTCGTCCAGCAGGATCTGGCGCCGGCCGTGCTCGAGCCAGTCGACCTCCACCCGCGCGCGGCGCGGCCAGTTTCCCGACGCGCCCGCGAGGTACGGCGAGCGCAGCAGCGCCGCCGCGCGTCCCGCCGGCAGCGGCCCGTGCGCGAGCGCGACGAGGTCGAGCGCCGCGGCGACGAGCGGAACGTCGGCGAGCGCGATGCCGAGCGAGAGATTGTAGGGGCGCGCGGCGTCTTCGCCGCCCGGCCACTGCAGCGCCGGACAGAGGATCTCCTCGGCCAGCGTGCGGACCTCCTCGCGCCGCGAGGCGAGGTCCTCGATCGCGATTCCGATCGTCGCGGCCGGCTCCGCCAGCGCGAGGTCGCGCGCCCACTCGAGCGCGCACGCGAGCTCGTCGTGCGGCGTCGAGGCGGCGACGCGCCGCGTCTGCACCGGCGCCGCCGGTCCGGCCTCGGGCAGCGTGGACGCGCGATCGATCCGCATTCCCGCCGCGGCGAGCGCGGCGAGCAGACGCTCCTGCTGCGGCGCGAGCTCGATGAAGCCCGCGAGGGTGACCGCGACGCCGCGCCACGCGGGAACCTCGGCCGCGCAGCCGGCGAGCCAGTCCGCCAGTTGCGACGCATCGAGACCGTCGATGCGCGCGAGCGCGCGGGCGTAGCTGTCCGCCCAGCGCGCGAACTGGGCGCGGTCGTCGGCGCTCCCCGCCCACGCACGCCAACTCGGTCCCCCGCTTCCCCACGCGAAGACGAGCGACCACGCTTCCGCGGCGAGGGCTGCGGCGCCGCGCGCGTCGATGAGCAACGGTGCTTCGGCCGCGACGATGCCCGCCCACAGATGCGCCGACTGCCCGGGAGTGACGAGACGCGGCGGATCGGGTCGGCAGCCCGCGGCCATCACGTCGAGCCAGAGGCGTTCCAGCCAGCCCGTCCAGGGCACGACCGTTGCCGCGGGCCACACCGTGCGCCCCGCGGCCCGCTGCGCCGCGTCGTGCAGTTCGGCCAGCCGGCGCGCCAGGCGCTTGTTCGGCGTGACGACCATTGGGCCAGCGGGCGTTGCCGGGATCACGCGCGGGAGGGGGGACATCGCCAGGGACATCGACAGCGCGAGCGCGGCGCCGATTGTCGCGCTCGTCGAATTGACGCAGACTCTAGCAGCGTTTCAAGAACGCCGCAGCGATGCTTCCCAAACCCGGTCGAAGGAGATGACGATGGCGGCTTACCTGCTCGTCGATTGCGAGGTCACCGATCCCGCACGCTACGAAACCTACAAGAAGCTCGCCCCGGCGGCGATCGCGAAGTACGGAGGACGGTATCTGGCGCGCGGCGGCGCCACGACCCTGCTCGAGGGCGACTGGCGCCCGAACCGCATCGTCGTGCTCGAGTTCCCGGATGCGGACACGGCCCGGCGCTTCTACGATTCGCCGGAGTATCGCGCAGCGCGTGCGGAGCGCGCCGGCGCGGCGAACATGAAGATGCTGCTGGTGGAGGGCGTCTAACCCGGAAGGCGGCGGCACGCTGCGCCGCGGTACCGCGCGTCAGTGCTTGACGTAAGGGATGACGCCCCGGGGCACGAGTCGCAGCGGCCTGACGCGGTCGAGCGACGGTCGCGCCGTGGCGGACGGATGGCGCAGTCCCGACGCTCCGCGGACGTGACCCCCGACGTGGCGCTGGCTGCGCGCCACCGGATTCAGCAACTGCCGTCCCCGGGCGCGTGCCAATGTCCGTGCCCGAGCCGCGCGCACGGCGCGCCGGGACGAGAGCAGAGCGACTGACGAGCGCATGGTGTCGGGAAGTGAACGTTCGGGGTGGACGTCGGCGCGCGTGCGATGGGTGCCGGTCAGGCGGCGATCGCCGAGACGGCGTTTTGCAGTGAAGCCGGCGGATGCTGGACGCGGCGCTGCGCCGGCGTGTCCAGTTGATCGAGCGTGGCCTTGAGCTCCGCGTCGGCCATCGCCGCTTCCTTCGCGAGCGTCGCGTCGTACGCTTCGCGCGTTTCGGGATTCGAGAGCACCTCGTACGCCGCCTGGATCATCCGCACGAGCCCGCTCGTGTCCTGGCCTGCGTCCGTGCTCCCGTAGCCGAAGCGTTCGAGCAGCGCAACGTACGCCGCTTCGACCCGCTGCTGGGGCGCGCCGGGGGGCAGCTCGAGGTAGTCGTAATAGGTGTACTGCATGGCGGGCTCCTGGTTTGCGTTGCCGGGAAGTCGTCGGTTGCGCTACCCAAAGCAGCAAACGTGCCAGCCCGGCACGGGCGCCCGCGCGCCCGCAGCGGATGCCTTGCGCCCGCAGTGCGGCAGTGGCTGCCGGCTTCCCGCGCGGCCGGCCGCGCGGGACCTTCCGCTGCGCGTCAGATGACGGCGAGGGAGGTCGGCCCGGTCGGCGGCGGAAAGGTCGCGTCGAGCTCGCGCAACGTCGCGGCGTCGAGCCGCAGCGCGGCAGCGGCACGGTTGGCGCGCACGTGCGCGGGATCCGCCGACTCCGGAATCGCGATGACGTCCGGCCGGCGCAGGAGCCAGCGCAGCGCGAGCGCCGCCGGCGTCGTTCCGAGGCGGCGCGCGATCGCGAGGAGCTTCCGCTTGCGCGCCAGCGCACCCTGCCCCAGCGGCGAGTACGCCATCACCGGCATCCGCCGCTCGCGCATCCACGGCAGCAGCGCCCACTCGATGCCGCGCTCGGCCAGGTGGTACAGGACCTGGTTGGTCGCGCAGTGCGCGCCATCGGGGAGCGCGAACAGCTCGCGCATGTCCGCGACGTCGAAGTTGGACACGCCCCAGCGCAGGATCTTGCCGTCGGCGCGCAGGCGCTCGAACGCGGCCACGGTCTCGGCGAGCGGAATCCGTCCCCGCCAGTGCAGCAGATAGAGATCGAGCCGGTCGGTGGCGAGCCGCCGGAGGCTGCGCTCGCACGCGGCGATCGCGCTCTTGCGCCCCGCGTTGTGCGGGTACACCTTGCTCACTACAAACACGCGATCGCGGCGGCCGGCGATCGCCCGCGCGACCACCTCCTCCGCGCCGCCGTCACCGTACATCTCGGCGGTGTCGACCAGTGTCATCCCGAGATCGAGGCCGAGCGCGAGGGCGTCGACCTCCTGCTGCACGCGCACCGGCTGTTCACCCATCGTCCACGTCCCGAGCCCGAGCGCCGGCACGGACGCTCCGTCGGGGAACACCACGGAGGGAAGATCGGCGGTCGCGGATGTCACGGTGCGGGCGAGGATACCGGAACCCGCCGGCGCGGGGACGGCGCCACGGCAATCCCTGTGCCACGGCCCGTTTCCCGGGCGCGCGCAAAAGGGACTCGACGGCGACGCAAAGGCAAGGCATCCTTTAGGCTTATCGGCGCCGTGCCGGAACGCGCGGCCGGGGCCCGAGCAAGAGCGTCGTGCGAGGCGCAGCGCGGTCACCGCCAGCGTCCGGCAGCGAAACGACGCCTCTGGGGAGGACAGCAAGGTTGGCCGATCAGGTCCGGGCGCCGCCCCGCGGCTCCGCGTGACCGGCTGCACTGCTGCAGGAGGAGAGTACGTTGGCAGACCTGATCCAGGTGCGGGATCTTTCGATCGAGTTCGACAACCGCGGCACCAGGCTGCCCGCGCTCAACCAGCTTTCGTTCCGCATCCGGGCCGGCTCGACCGTGGCGCTGGTCGGCGAGTCCGGGTCGGGCAAGTCGGTCACGGCGCAGGCCATCATGGGCATCCTGCCCAAGACCGCCCACATCACGTCCGGCGAGATCCTGTTCGCCGCGCCCGGG
>Ga0209253_10003828_pt1 | contig 13148 bp, 13 predicted proteins | sample FrelakmetBRP12BR_FD_187145 | JGI IMG/M metagenome (GOLD analysis project Ga0209253, IMG submission 187145) | Freshwater lake sediment microbial communities from the University of Notre Dame, USA, for methane emissions studies - BRP12 BR (SPAdes)... | ecosystem: Environmental > Aquatic >...
GGTCGACGTACGGGATCAGGTTGTGCCAGGTGTGCGATTCGCACTCCTTCTCGAACCCGCGGTGCAGGTAGCCGCAGTGCACGTCGCTGCGGATGATCCGTTCGCCGTCCAGTTCGGCGACGATCTGGATCGTGCCGTGCGTGGCGGGGTGGGACGGGCCGATATTGACGATGACGTGCTCGTCGGACGTCGGCTTGTCGAACGCCGGCCGGATCGGGTTCGGCAGTCGCAGTTCACGCATGTCCATCACTGGAACCCCTCGCGATACGGGACGAGCGGCTGCTCCTGCTCCTTCGCGTAGTCCTTGCGGAGCGGGAAGCCGACGAAGCCTTCGTACAGGAGCAGCGGCCGCAGGTCGTTGTTGCCGCGGAAGCGGATGCCGTACATCTCGTGGCACTCGCGCTCCATGAAGGCGGCCGAGCCGTACAGCGCCACCAGCGAGTCGACCTCGGGCTGCTCCTCGGCCACGCGCGTCTTCACGCGGACCCGCACCTTCCAGGTCGTCGAGTAGAAGTGCCACACCACCTCGAAGCGCGGGGCCTCGCCGGGCCAGTCGACCGCGGTGACGTCGAGGAACATGTCGAAGCCGTACGCCTTGAGCCCGCGCACGAGCGGCAGCACGCCGGCGGGCGCCACGTTGACGACCAGCACGCCGTGCGAAACGGCGGCGTCATGCGCGAGATCCCCGAGACCCGAGCGCACGCGATCGAAGACGGCGTCGCTCATCTCAGAACTCCTTCGTCAGGATCGGATGGCGCTCGCGCGCGATCTTGTCCTGCAGATTCATGATGCCGTCGATCACCATCTCGGGCCGCGGCGGGCAGCCCGGGATGTAGACGTCGACCGGGATGATCCGGTCGATGCCGAGCAAGGTTGCGTAGTTCTGGTAGAAGCCGCCGCTCGTGGCGCAGGCGCCGAAGGCCATCACCCACTTCGGCTCGCACATCTGCTCGTACACCTTGAGAAGGATGGGCGCCTGCTTGTGGTTGACCGTGCCGACGACCATCAGCAGGTCCGCCTGGCGCGGCGAGAAGCGCGGCAGCGCGGCGCCGAAACGGTCGGTGTCGTACGGCGTGGAGCTGACGGCCATGAATTCCATGGCGCAGCACGCCGTGACGAACGGATAGGGGAAGAGCGAGAACTTCCTCGCCCAGCCGATCAGCTCGTCCTTCTTGGTCGCGATGTACTCGAACGCGCCGGACGGCTGCCCGCCAGCGGCCTGGATGGGAATGATCTTGTCGTTCATCGCGGCTACTCCGTCACGCCTTCGAGCAGCCTCGCCCTGTATACATAGAGCAGGATGATGATCAGCAGGAACGTGAACAGGAAGAACGTGAACAGCATGAAACCCGTGACCGGCTGGGCGCCGAGCGCCCAGATGAAGAGGAACACGGTCTCGAGGTCGAACAGGATGAAGACGATCGCCACCGCGTAGTACTTGGCCGGGACCGCCTTCACGTTCAGGCGGTCGATCGGCGTGGCGCCGCACTCGAAGGGCTCGAGCTTGATAGCGTTCGGCGTGGTCTTCGGGCCGAGCATCGCGTTCAGCAGCAGCGTGAACCCGACGAACCCCAGTATCGCGAGCATGTACAGCAGGAATACGGCATACGGACTCATGGCGCTGGCGCTCCTGAACGTGCCCAGGCCCGGGGCGCTCGATGGATTTCGGGCGCGCGGGGGAGGCGGCCGACCTGCGGGTCGGCACCTGTGGAGTGGATGCTGGTGGCCATTGGCCCTTTTTTCATCATGTGCAGCTTCGTTTCACTGCACATATCCCTGCGCGGAGGGTACGGGGGCACCTCCCCTGTCCATTTGATGTCGATCATGCGGAACGACAGGGGCGTAGCGGCCTGCCCAACAAGCGTGAGCGCCTGCGCCTGGGCCGCCTTTCGGGGTTGCCAGCGCGCAAAAACGCGGGTATCGGATGCCGTCCGGGACGACCCCGGGCCGACGCCCGGCGCTGCCACGGCGAGCGCCGCGATAATGCAGCCGTGAACGAATACGCCGCCCGCGATGTCCTGCTGGTCCGCGCCGTCGAAAGCGCGGACCGCGATCGCGCGCTGATCACCGAGGCCGACCGGCAGCACGCCGCCCGCGCGGCCTCGGAACTCGCGCGCTGGAGCGCCAGCGAGCGCGGCGAGGAAGCGTCGGCCGAGCGGTTCATCGAGAAGCGCGCCGAGCTGCTCGTCGGCAAGCTGAGGGAGCGCGACCGCGCACTGGCACAGGCCACGCGCGCGACCGCGTGGCGTCCGTGGATAGGCGTGCTGCTGCCGCTGGCCGCATTCGCGTTCGGCGCCTTCTTCCAGCAGGTCGGCGACCGCCAGCACATCAACATCCTCGCCTTCCCGCTGCTGACGATCGTGCTCTGGAACCTGGTCGTCTACGCCGTGCTCGCCGCGCGGTGGCTCATCGGGCTCGCGCGCGGGCGGCGGCCTCCCACCGGACTCCGACGCGCCATCGTCGGCGCCGGACGCCGCGGCGCGAAGCGGCTGCAGGGAACCACCGGCGCCGCGTTCGCGGCGTTCATCGACGAATGGACGCGCGCGGCCGCGCCGCTGCTGGCGGCGCGCGCCGGGCGCGTGCTGCACCTGTCGGCCGCGTTGCTCGCCGCTGGCGCCATCGCCGGCCTCTACGTGCGCGGGCTCGTGTTCGACTACCGCGCCGGCTGGGAGAGCACGTTCCTCGACCCCTCCCGGGTTCATGCGCTGCTGTCCTTCCTGCTCGGCCCGGCGGCGTCCGCGCTCGGCACGCCGTTTCCGTCCATCAGCGAGATCGAGGCGATCCGCTGGCCCGGCACGAACGGCGACGGCGCCGCGCGCTGGATCCACTGGTACGCGCTGTCGGTCGCCGTGCTGGTGGTCGCGCCGCGCCTCGCGCTCGCCGCCTTGGCGGGCTGGCGGGAGCGGCGGCTGGGCCGGCGCTTCCCCCTGCCGCTGGACGAACCGTACTTCCGGCGCCTGCTCGCCGGCTTCGCGCCGCATCGCGCGCAGCTGCGCGTCGTGCCCTACAGCTACACGATCGACGAGTCGAGCCTGCACGGGCTGCGTGAAGCGACGAAGGCGCTGCTCGGCGACAGCACCCACCTCGCCATGCGCCCATCGATCGGATTCGGCGACGAAGCCTCGGCCACGACCGGCCTCGACCTGGCGGACCGGAGCGTCGGCCTGAGCGTCGCGCTCTTCAGCCTCGCCTCCACGCCGGAGCATGAGAATCACGGCGCGTTTCTCGACCGGCTGCGCGACGCGGTCGGCGCGCGCCTGATCGCACTCGTCGACGAAGCGCCGTACAAGCGCCGACTCGGCGGGCAGGCCGCGACACACGACCGGCTGGCCGAGCGACGCGCGGCGTGGTCGGCGTTCTGCACCGCCCACAGGGTGAGCGTCGCCTTCGTCGACCTCGCGGCGCCGGACCTCGCGCAACTGGAGCGCGACGCCGAACCTGTCCTCGCGGGGGCCGCATGACGATCGAGCCGGCGACCATCGAGATCGCGCTGATCTCTCACACCAACGCTGGCAAGACGACGCTGGCGCGCACGCTGCTTGGCCGCGATGTCGGTGAAGTGCGCGACGCGCCGCACGTGACAGATGTCGCCGAGTCGCACACGCTGCTGAAGAGTGCCGAAGGCGACGTGCTGCGCCTGACCGACACGCCGGGCTTCGGCGACTCGGCAAAGCTCGTGCAACGGCTGCGCGTGGCCGACAACCCGCTCGGCTGGCTGCTGCGCGAAGTGTGGGACCGCTACAGCGACCGTCCCTTCTGGTGCAGCCAGCAGGCGGTGCGCGCGGCGCGCGACAGCGCGGAGGTCGTGCTGTACCTCGTCAACGCCGCCGAGGACCCGCACGATGCCGGCTACGTCGCGTTCGAAATGCAGGTGCTGCGCTGGATCGGCAAGCCGGTCATCGTGCTGCTGAACCAGGTCGGTCCCCCGGGCGGCGGCGAGGACGAGCAGCGCGACGTCGAGCGCTGGCGAGCGCACCTTGCTCCGCACGGCATCGTGAACGACGTGCTGGCCTTCGACGCGTTCGCGCGCTGCTGGGTGCAGGAGCGTGTGCTGTTCGATGCGATCGCCGCGGCGCTGCCGTCTCGCCGCGATGCGCTGGCGCGGCTGCAGTCCGCCAGGGAGCACGCGAACCTCGAGCGATTCGATGCGTCGATGCGCGTGCTCGCCGAGGAACTGGCGACCGCCGCGCGCGATGCGGAGCCGGTGGATCCGGAATCCGTGAGCGCGCCGCAGAAGCTGCTGCGCGCGATGGGCGTAGGTCGCCACGAGCCCGACCCGGCGCGCGAGCGCGCGATGGCGACGCTCGCGGAGCGGCTCGACGACTCGATCCGCGCGGCCACCGACCGGCTGATCGCGCTGCACGGGCTCGAGGGCCGCGCGACCGAGGCCGTGCTCGAACGCATGCAGGAGAACTTCTCGATGCCGGCCCAGCTCGACGAGGGACGCGCCGCGCTGCTCGGCAGCATCGTCACCGGAGCGCTGACCGGGCTGAAGGCCGACCTCGCCGCGGGCGGACTGACGTTCGGCGCCGGCATGCTGGTCGGCGGCGTGGTCGGCGGGCTCGCGGGCGCCGGGCTCGCGCGCGGCGTCAATGTCCTACGCGGCGCCGAGCGTCCGGCCGTGAAGTGGTCCGACGAGTTCCTCGACGGCCTGGTGCGATCCGGAGTGCTGCGTTACCTGGCGGTGGCGCACTTCGGCCGTGGTCGCGGCCGTTACGTCGAAGGCGAGGCGCCGTCCTTCTGGCAGGGCGAAGTCGAGCAGGCCATGGCCACGCAACGCGATGCGCTCCACGCCCTGTGGCAGGCCGCGCGCTCCGGCGCAGAGGTCGAGGACCGGCTGGCCGGTGCGCTGCGCGACGTCACGGCACAGGCGCTCGAGCGGCTCTATCCGGGCCGCGTGCCGGCCAGCCTGCTCGAGCGGTGATCGAGGCGGCGCCCGAGGGCCTGTTAACGCTTGGCTCGCACATGCGCCGGGCTTTGGCGGGCCTTACAGCGTCGCCATGTCGATCACGAAGCGGTACTTCACGTCGCTCTTCAGCATCCGTTCGTAGGCATCGTTGATCGACGCGATCGGGATCATCTCGATGTCGGAAACGATGTTGTGCTCGGCGCAGAAGTCGAGCATTTCCTGCGTCTCCGCGATGCCGCCGATCAGCGAGCCCGCGAGGCTGCGCCGCTTGAAGATCAGGTTGAACACCCCGGGCGACGGATGCGGCGACGACGGCGCGCCGACCAGCACCAGCGAGCCGTCCCGCTTCAGCATGCCGAGGAAGGGATCGAGGTCGTGCGGCGCAGCCACGGTGTTCAGGATGAACTCGAAGCGGTTCCGCTGTTCCGCCATCGCCTTGCGATCGGTCGAGATCACGACCTCGTGCGCGCCGAGCTTGATCGCGTCGGCGGCCTTGTTCGGCGACGTCGTGAACAGTACGACGTTCGCGCCGAGCGCGCGGGCGAGCTTGACGCCCATGTGCCCGAGGCCGCCGAGGCCGACGACACCGACCGTCTGGCCAGGACCGACTTCCCACTTGCGCAGCGGCGACCAAGTGGTGATCCCGGCGCACAGCAGCGGCGCCACCGCGGCGAGTTGCTCCTCGGGATGGCGGATCTTCAGGACGAACTTCTCGTCGACGACGATGCGGTTCGAATACCCGCCGTACGTGTTGTTGCCCGTGCCCTGCTCGGGACCGTTGTACGTGCCGGTGAAGCCGTTCTCGCAGTACTGCTCCAGCCCTTCGGCGCACGAGGCGCACTTGCGGCAGCTGTCGACCAGGCAGCCGACGCCGACGAGGTCGCCCATCCTGAACTTCGAGACCCGGCCGCCGACGCGCGCGACGCGGCCGACGATCTCGTGTCCCGGGACACACGGGTAACGCGTGCCCGGCCATTCGCCGCGCGCGGTGTGCAGATCGGAGTGGCAGACGCCGCAAAAGACGATGTCGATCTGGACGTCGACGGGACCCGGATCGCGCCGCTCGAACGCAAACGGGGCGAGGGGAGAAGTGGCGGACTGAGCGGCGTAGCCTTTGCTGGATAACACGTGCGCCTCGCTGAGTGACGGTTGGATGCGCGGCCACTGTACCGCAGGGGAGCGAACGCCCGGCTGCTAGGATCGCCGGACTTTCCCGAAGGCTCGGAGCACGGCATGGATTGGCTCGACGGTCTGCTGGGCGCCAGCCCGCTCGTCACCGGCGGGGCGACGCTGGCGCTGTTCGGCCTGCTGGCGGTGTGGCTGCGCGACGTGCCGGGAAAGGTCATCGGCTGGGCCAAGCACTTCCTCATCAGCACGCTCACGGTCGACTCGCGCGACGAGCTGATGTTTCCCGCGTTCGTCGAGTACATGGACAGCCGCGAGGCATTGCGGCGGCTGAACAACTTCACCGCGCGCGCCGTCCGCCAGGGCACCAGCTACCAGAGCCTGCACGACGAACTGCAGCAGGGCGGGCGGCCGCTCACCGTGCTGTCGCCCGGGGAAGGCTTCCACATCTTCTACCTCGACGGGCGCGTGATGTGGATGAAGCGCGAGATCCAGTCCGGCCCGACGATCTTCGAGAAGATCAGCCTGTCCACGCTCGGGCGGGACAAGGGGCCGCTGGAGGCGGTCGTCCACGCGGCGATGGAGCATCGGATCGCCCGCGAGCTGAACCGCATCGCGGTCTACATGCCGAGCCCGTACAACAACGAGTGGATGCGCGCGCGGCTGGGCAACAACCGCAAGCTCGAATCGGTGGTCCTGAAGGCCGGGCAGAAGGAGGACATCATCGCCGACCTCGACCGCTTCTTCGCCTCGCACGACCGCTACGAAGCGCTCGGCATTCCGTGGCGGCGCGGCTACCTGCTCTACGGCCCGCCGGGCACGGGCAAGACCTCGCTGGTGACGGCGCTCGCCTCCGAACTCAAGCTCAACGTCTGCGTGCTGTCGCTGGCGTCGCCGACGGTCAACGACGAGAAGATCGCCAACCTGCTGTCGTCGGTGCCGCAGCGCTCGGTGATCCTGATCGAGGACGTCGACGCGTTCTTCCGCCAGCGGGACAAGGCCGACACCAGCGTGAAGGTCTCGTACTCGGGCTTCATCAACGCGCTGGACGGCGTGGCGGCGCACGAGGGTTCGGTCGTGTTCCTGACGACCAACCATCCGGACCTGATCGACGAAGCGGCGATCCGCTCCGGCCGGGTCGACTTCCGCATGGAGCTCGGCCTGTGCGACGCCAGCCAGCTCGAGCGCATGTTCCTGAAGTTCTTCGACGACGCCTCGGCGGCCGCGCGCTTCGCCAGCGAGGTGGCGCCCGATCGCTGGTCGCCGGCACAGGTGCAGGAACAACTGCTGAAGGCCGAGTCCGTCGAGGAAGCGTTGCGGTCGTTCCGCGAGCCGGCCAGGTCCGGCGCCGTGCGGGTCGCCTGATGCAACCGACGGCAAGGCCTGGTCGCACCTTGCGCGACCCACCAAGGCACCGAAGCCCGACGAGATGACACCGGAGTCGCGCGCGAGGAACACCGGGAACCCGATTCGCGCGGCGGCAGCCGCCGGAGCCACGGCCCTCGCGTTCGCACTGGCCTGGAGTCAGGCTGCGCTCGCCGATGAAAGCCTGCGTTGCGCCGGCACGAGCGTGTCGGTGCGTGGAGTCGATCGCGCCGAGGCGGAGAGCGCGTGCCAGGGAGTCGTCGCCGCCGTGAAGTTCCTCGCGTCACTCGGCCTCGACACGAGCGCGGCTGCGGAAATTCGACTGGTCGAGGCGCTGCCCGAGATCCAGCAGGGCGCGCGGGCCTATGGATGCAAGGTCAAGGCCGACCACCGCATCTACGTGCTGAACCTGTCCGAGTGCCGCAAGCTCCCGCTCGCGGCCGACGTGCCGGTGGACGCCGCCGTGCACCGGAGCCTCGTCGCGCACGAGGTGGGCCACCACATCGCCGCGGCGAACTTCAAGGTAACGCGGCCCACGGTCGTCGCGCACGAGTACATCGCCTATGTGACGATGTTCGCGACGCTGGAGCCTTCGGCGCGGGAGCGGCTGCTCGCGCGCTTCCCGGGAGACGGTTTCGAGTCCACGCGCGAGATCGGCATGGCCGTCTACCTGCTCGACCCGAACCGGTTTGGTGCCCAGGCCTATCGGCACTTCACGCGGCCGGGAAACGGAGCGTCCTTCGTCGAGCAGGTCCTCTCCGGCCGCGCGCTGGCGACCGAAGACCCGCCTTGATCCGAAGGACAGGCGGCCGCCCGGCAGTGGCCCGCAGGATGGGCCTGAAGGGGCCACTTGATCGGCCGCGCCTCTACACTCCGGGGCTCGAATTCGGTACGAGGGGGCGACGATGAAGGCCTGGCGCATCGCGCTGATTCCCGGCGACGGTATCGGCAAGGAAGTGGTGCCGGCCGGCCGCACCGTGCTGGAGGCACTCGCCGCGGCGGACCCGTCGCTGCGTTTCGAGTTCACGGAATTCGACTGGGGCGGCGACTACTACCGGCAGCACGGCGTGATGATGCCGGCCGACGGCCTCGACGCGCTGCGCGGCCAGGACGCGATCCTGTTCGGGTCCGCCGGTGACCCACACATCCCGGACCACATCACGCTGTGGGGCCTGCGGCTGAAGATCTGCCAGGGCTTCGACCAGTACGCCAACGTGCGACCGACGCGCATCCTGCCCGGCATCGACGCGCCGCTGAAGCGCTGCGGACCAGCGGACCTCGACTGGGTGATCGTGCGCGAGAACACCGAGGGCGAATACGCGGGAGTCGGCGGGCGCGCCCACCAGGGCCATCCGATCGAAGTCGCCACCGACGTCTCGATGATGACGCGCGCCGGCGTCGAGCGGATCATGCGCTTCGCCTTCGCACTGGCCCGCTCGCGTCCACGCAGGCTGCTGACGGTGATCACCAAGTCCAACGCCCAGCGCCACGCGATGGTGATGTGGGACGAAATCGCGGCGCAGGTCGCGCGGGAGTTTCCCGACGTGCGCTGGGACAAGGAACTGGTCGACGCGGCGACGGCGCGCATGGTCAACCGGCCGGCGTCGCTCGACACGATCGTCGCGACCAACCTGCACGCCGACATCCTCAGCGACCTCGCCGCCGCGCTGGCGGGCAGCCTCGGCATCGCGCCCACCGGCAACATCGACCCGGAGCGCCGCTATCCGTCGATGTTCGAGCCGATCCACGGTTCGGCCTTCGACATCATGGGCAAGGGGCTGGCCAATCCGCTCGGCACGTTCTGGTCGGTGGTGATGATGCTCGAGCACCTCGGCGAGACCGCCGCGGCACGGCGCGTCATGCAGGCGATCGAACACGTGACGGCCAACCCGGCGCTGCACACGCGCGACCTCGGAGGCACCGCAACGACACGACAGGTGACCGAGGCGGTGTGCGCCGAAGTCGCGAAGATTTCGGCAGGCAAGCGCGCCGCCTGAGCGCGCATCACAATCGAGGAGAAGCTGATGAAGAAAGTGCTGGCCCTGCTGGCCCTATGCCTCGCGTCCGCGGCATCGGCGCAGCCATGTCCCGAAAAGAACGTGATGTACTGGCAGGCGTTCTCGCCCGGCGGCGAATCCGACCTGTCGGCGCGCCATCAGCAGATGGTGCTGAAGAAGAAGTGCCCGAAGATCGACACCATCATCCAGTACAAGCCGGGCGCGGGCGGCGGCCTGATGTGGGCGCAGATGAACCAGTTGCCGGCGGACGGCCTGAACGTCGCCGGCGTCAACCTGCCGCACATCGTGTTCCAGCCGCTCGAGGGCCAGGTCCAGTACAAGACCGACGACATCGTGCCGGTCTACTGGTTCCACTACACGCCGGACACGCTGGTGGTGCGGGTGGAGAGCCCGATCAAGACGTTCCAGGACTTCGTCAAGGCGGCCAAGGCCGAGCCGGGCAAGATCAACCTCGGAGGCTCGGGCCTGAACTCGGCGAACCACGCCGCGCACGAGCGCTTGAACGCGGCGTTCGGGATCACGTCGACCTACGTGCCGTTCAAGGGCACGGGCGACATGCAGGCCTCGGTGTTCGCGGGCCACGTCGACGGCGCGATGACGTACTCGGCGTTCGCGATCAACAACAAGCAGCGCGTGCGCGCGCTCGCGATCGCGATGGACAAGCGCCATCCGCTGATGCCCGACGTTCCGACCTTCAAGGAGCTGGGCGTGGACTGGGTCGACGGGGCCTACCGCGGGATCGGGATGCCGAAGTCGTCGACGCCGGAGCAGCGCAAGCGGATGTCCGACCTGTGGGCCGCGCTGAACAGCGATCCGGAGATGAAGGAGCTGGCCGCCAAGAGCGGCTTCGAGCTCGTCAACGTCGGCGTCGACGGCATGGACGCCTTCATGAAGGACAAGGTCAACCTGTACACCGACGCCGCCAGGAAGCTGGGGCTCGGCAAGGCGAAGTAGGGCCGCCGGCTAACTGATCGCCGAGCGTTGCCGCGCGCGTTCGATCACGTCGGCGGCGACCAGCTCGGCGGTCAGCGCCGCGAGCTTCATCCGCAGCAGCACCGCCTGGACGCTCGCGCCGCGCCCTCGCGCGTTCAGCTTGTCCAGCGCGCTGGCGAGCAGTTCGACGTTGTTGCACAGACGGATGATCCGTTCTGCACCCATCACGACACCCGACCCGCGGTCAACGCCATCTCGATCTCCAGCAACTGCAGACGACGGACGAAGTCTGCCTGCGTTCGCCGGGAAAGTTGATGCGATAAGCGTGAGATTCGACAGTCAGCTCGCGCGCTCGTCGCCGGCGCGCAACAACACGCCCCGTTGATCGGCGCGATCAGCGCGCGCGATGCGCGCGCAGCCAGTCGAGTTTCGCGGAATAGAGGTCGCGCTCGCTGCGCGATGCGCTCGCCTCGGCGGCCAGCGAAAGTTCCCGCGCCGCGCGATCGATGTCGCCCAGCCGATAGTGCGCCACGCCGAGCCAGAAGTGGACGTTGGCCGCCGCATCGCCCCGTGCCGCTTCCTTCGCAAACAGGTCGCGCGCGGCGCGGAAGTCGTCGCGCTGCATCGCCGCCATGCCGAGGTTGAAGAAGTGAAGCGGCGGTTCGGGCTCGAACTGCGCCAGGCGGGCGCGCAGTCGCACGGCTTCGTCGTCGCGACCGGCGCGGCTGGCGACTTCGGCCAGGTTCGCGAGCGCGCGGGTGTCCGTCGAGTCGGCGGCGAGCACGTGCTCGAACACGGCGCTCGCCTGTGCGAGCGCGCCGCGGCGCAGGTAGACGACGCCGAGCGTGTTCTGCGCTCCGAGGAAGGACGGATCGGCGCGGATCGCCTCGCGCGCCCAGGCGTACGCGTCGTCGAGCCGCCCCTGCACGAGCGCCTCGACCGATCGGTTGTTCATGAACATCGCGACGACGAGCGACTCCGGGATCTCGATCGTCTTCAGGTTGCGCAGGTCCTCCTGTGGCAGGAAGTCGATGGTGACGTCATGCGGGCTCCAATGCGCGCCGAAACTCGATGTTCGCCTTGCCAGCTTTGATCGCTGGGCCAACGTGACATTGACATGGCCATTGAGTATCAAGAGGTCCCACTTTCGGCTCCATATCTGCTCCAGATAGGCGCTCTGGTAGCTCACCTGCAGCCCGAGTTCCCGGGCGAAGGCTGCCGTCATGATCACCAGCGACAAGCAGTTGCCGGCCCGTGCCTCGAACGCCTCGGCCGCGTTGCGGGTGACCGTCGACTCGTACTCGAGCTTCAGAAGGCCGTTGCCGTAGAGCGCCTCGACCAGCGCGCCCTGCGGACCGTGCTTGCGGATCAACGGCGTCATCTCCGCCTGGGCGTAGCGGCGCATGTCGGCGCTGAGCGCGAAGATCCGATCTGCGCCGACGACTTCGGTCGGCGCGTCGAAGAGCGCGTCCGTGAACAGCGCCTCGGGCGCCGGCGGGCGCTGCCCGGACGGCGTCGCGCAAGCTGCGAGCGCGAGGCCGGCAGCGGCGACGAGGGTTGCGAGGACAGGGCGCATCGGATGAAGGTCCGTTTGGCTTCACCATAGCGCCAAACCTTGCACGCGACCACCGACATGCGGCGGATCCGTCCATCGAATCGACCGGTCCGTCGGCGGACCGACTGTCCTGCCTGGAGCTCCGAGATCTCCTCCGCCTGCAGCGGCATCTTCAGCGCGCGGATTGATCGCTCATGCGGTATTTGCGCTGCCGAGTTGTACCGCAAGGGAGGGATCGGCCGTCGACGGTGCGGAACCCGCACTGGATGGTCATGTCGCATTGAAACCCCGTCGCTGGCAACCCGCGGCGCCCGAACGAAGCAGGCTGGACGGCAGCCGGTCAACTACGTAGAGGAGCGGATGACATGAAACAGCAACGTGAGCCGCACAACGCTCCATCGGGTGAGTTGCCGGACGCAACCGCCGAGGTCTCGCTGCCGCACCTGGTCGGCGAGGTCTACGAGTCCGCGCCTGCAACGGAGCGCAGCCGCCTGCTCGAGCATCTCATGCGCCCGCTCGGCGTTCTCTCGATGGCGGTCGTGGCCAACGGGATCTTCTCGAAGCTTCGGTTCCTCGGCGGCTGGCCCGACCTGCACATCAGGCCCGAGGACGCTGAAGCCATCCGCACCGAAGACGTCGTGGCGCTCGTCGATTTCGTCCAGCAGGCGAGCTCGGACGTCATGTACGGGTTGGTTCAACTCGTGTCGGAGTCGCCCGTCATGTCGGCGACCGCCGGAGCCACCCTCCTGATTGCGACGCTCTTGAAGCGCTCGCGGACACGCGAAATCGACTCGGACGGCTTCACTCTCTAGCAGCGCTGCTGGAGCCGTCGGTCAGCGGACTTTCGTCGAGTCGATCGCTCGACCAGCCGCGCGTCGCGCGCGGCGATGCGCAAGGCCACCGGCGACCCGGGGGCACATCAGCAGGACCTCCGGCGGTGGCGGCACTACCTCGGCTTTTATCAGCCGCCAGAGACGAGCTTTCGTCTCACACCCAACGATCAGCCTTCTCCTTCCTTCGTGTCCGACGGCAACTTCGTCTTCCATCGGTTCGACAATGATCATCTGCAATCTCGTCCCAATTGAACTGAGCGATGTTGTAAGCGTCTCGAAGGACGCGAATTGCCGGCCACTCAAATTGGAAAGGATGCAATACGGTCTCAATGACCAGTTCGCGGATGAATGCGCAGACAGAGATTGTGCTTTGCGCTCTTCAGGCGAATGGACTCTCAGTCAAGCTGCTT
>Ga0209253_10003829_pt1 | contig 13146 bp, 11 predicted proteins | sample FrelakmetBRP12BR_FD_187145 | JGI IMG/M metagenome (GOLD analysis project Ga0209253, IMG submission 187145) | Freshwater lake sediment microbial communities from the University of Notre Dame, USA, for methane emissions studies - BRP12 BR (SPAdes)... | ecosystem: Environmental > Aquatic >...
CGCTGGGGAAACGAGCGGGCTGACGAACCCAAACCCGAGCCTTGACGGGGGGAACCGACGGGACTGGTTCCCCGGGATGCGGGGGCAGGGGGCGGCTCCATCCCGCCCAGAGGACGTAACACCGATTGCCGAGTTGACATGAATAACTGCGTGGCACCTGCCTAAAGATTTGCTGCTTCCTGAACCTTATTGACATTTCGAGCGGCCGCTTTTATCGTAGAAAAATCATGAAAGTTCTCCTTGCTGGGTACAATGTGGACCGCGACGTCATTGAAGACCTGAAGCGTCATTCGCCGCCGAGGGAAGACGTCACCCCGGAGACTCTTTCGGCCTCTTACGCCCGCATCTCGCGCGACCCCCGGCCCGTTGATGAACTCCGGGCTGCAGCCCGCAGAGAAGTCGAAAAGGCCCGCCGGTCCAACCAGACGATTATCTTTAAGATGGGGCATCATTCCGTGGCCGAGCACGCCGTCTTCAATTTTGATATCATCGGCGTTAGCCGACTCGCGGTTGAGGAGATCGAGAAGTTTCGCCTCTGCTCCTATACGGAGAAATCCCAGCGGTATATTTCCTTGGGGGACGATTTTGTCCTGCCTAGGGAAGTTAAAAAATCAGGGCTCAAGGACATTTTTATCAAGACCATCAGAGCCCAGAATGCGCTCTATCATGAGCTCTATGAGAAGCTCCGGCCATACCTTTTTAATAAATATAAGAGTATTGCCCAAAATCCCCAGAATCACACTATGTTAGACGGCTGGGCCAAAGAGGATGCCCGGTATGTTGTCAGCCTGGCCACTGAAGGGCAGTTAGGCATGACCATCAATGCCCGGAACCTCGAGCTTTTGATCCGCCGCTTTGCGGCCAAGCCGCTGGCTGAGATCAAGGAGCTCAACGCGAAAATATACTCCCTGGCCAAAGAAGCTGCGCCTTCGATTATCCTTTTTACCGAAGCCAGCGATTTTGACGCCAAGGCCTATGCTGAGCTTAAGGCTGCTCCCGGTTCGCTCTTGAGAAAAAAGGACGGCGAGACCCGGGGCCGGACGGATGAGCACGCGCCGGTCCGATTGGTTGATCATACGGCGGGCGGAGATGACAGAGTCCTTGCCGCCCTGCTGCATTCCTCGCGCTCTCTGCCCTATGAGCGTTGCCTTGCCCGGATCAGGACAATGACGCCGAAAAGGAAGAGGGAATTCATGAAGACCGCCTTCAAACTCATGGAGTTTTATGATTTTCCGCTGCGGGAATTTGAGTTTGCCGACCTGACCTTCGCGCTCGTCATCTCAGCTTCATGCTTTGCCCAGATTAAGCGTCATCGGATGGCCACTCTGACGTGGCAGGATTACAACCCGGAGCTCGGTGTGACCATCCCGGCTTCGGTGGAAGAAGTTGGCGCTGGCCGCGACTTCATGCAGATCATCGAGAGGACCAACGAGACCTATGCGTCCTTGAAAAAAGAAGTGGGGGAGGCCTCCGCCTATGTTTTAACCAACGCGCACCGCCGGCGAGTCCTCCTCAAGGTCAATGCGCGCGAGCTTTACCATATCTCGCGACTGCGCGAAGATCCCACTGCGCAGTGGGATATCCGGCAGAGCGTCGGCCGGATGGCGGAGTTGGCCAGGAAGGTGATGCCCCTGAGCTTCCTCCTCCTCGGCGGCAAAGAAGATTACCCCGCGCTCTATAAAGATGTCTTTGGAAAAGACCCGACGTTTTTCCCCCCTCGTTACTTCAAATAGGCCTGGTCGTTGTTTTCCCGTGAGCTTAAAACGGACCCCAATTCATCAGGATGGGAGGGATGAGCGCGATCAGGCTGAAGACGATCAGAATGAGCATGAGCGGAACAAACCATTTGGCCCATCGTTCCCAGGGAATCTTGGCAACGCCGAGGACGCCCATCGTGACCGCTGATGTCGGGAGGATAGGATTGATCACTTCGCACAGCTGGAAAGCGAGAACCATGGTCTGCCTGGTGATTCCCACGAGGTCGCTCAAGGGAGCCATGATGGGCATGGTGAGAGCGGCTTGGGCTGTCCCGGAGTGAATAAAGAAATTGATGATCCCCTGGGTCAGGAACATCATCTGAGCCGTTACGATCCCGGGAACGGATGAAATTAAGCCCGCCGCAGAATGCAAGACCGTGTCAAGGACAACGGCCTCCTTCAAGATGATCAGAATGGCCCGCCCGCCCGCGATGATGAAGGTAACGTTCAGGACATCTTTGGCTCCGGCGACAAAACTCAGGGCCATCTCAGACGGCCGAATCCGGGCGAATATCCCCGAAAGGAGACCGATTCCCAGAAAAAGAGCGGCGATTTCTTCCATGTACCAGCCCTTGGCCATAATGCCGTAGACCAGCAGAACGACTCCGCCAAACACGATGAGCAAGGGGATTTTCTGGCTGAGGCCCCAGGGAACTTGATTGGAAGGGTCGTTTGATAGAACGTACCCCCTGGACTTATCGATATCGTAGACCGGGCTTTTCTCCGGATGCTTTTTTATTTTATGAGCATAGATCATCACAAAGACGATGGCGATGATCGTGCCGATCACCCAGAGGATCAGACGGTACCCCAGGCCTGAATAAAGCGGGAGGTCGGATAGCCCCTGGGCGATCCCGACTGTAAAAGGGTTGAAGAAGGCCGCGGAAAAGCCAACCGCCGACGCAAGGAAAACCAGGGCCACGCCGACGATCGAATCATACCCGAGAGAAAGGGCAAAGGGAATGAAAACAAGGACGAAAGGAATGGATTCCTCGGCCATTCCGTAGATCCCGCCGGCCAGGGAAAAGACGATCATCACCACCGGGATCACAAATTTCTGCGTGGTCGGCTTTTTGGAAAAGAACATGGCCATCCTTTGAATGCCCGCGTCAATGGCACCTGTTTTCCCCAGGATGCCGAAGACGCCGCCGAAAACAAGGATGAGGAAGATGATCAAGGCGCCGTCTTGGAAGCCTCGGATCGGCGCGATTAGGAGCCATTCCGGCCCCAGGAGTTTTTTTGCTTCGGTCGCATACGTGCCGGGAACGGTGATCAGCTTGGTCTGTCCCTGGACTGATTTTTCGGCGCGCTGGTATTGGCCGGAAGGGACCACAAGGCTAAGAAAATATACGGCGATGACCAGCGCATAAATCAGAACAAGAGTGTGAGGGAGTTTAAACGCAACTTTTTCTTTCATGGGAGCCTCCCTGGTCTTTGGGAAAGGACATTTTATATTTTTAGGCCAGGCTTGGGAAGAGTCCGGAAAGATTTTTTTGACAGAGAGCCTCCAAATATTTATAATAAGGTATGCTTTGTTCCATCGGAGCTTGCCTAACCAGCTACGTGAACCGCTTTAGCGGTCTGTAATATTATTTCTCCTGCCTTTCCAGAAACCCGAGTCTTTTCTTCCGTTATCTTTTGCCAATAAGGGAGGTTTGAAATGAAAATTGCAGTTTTAGGTTCAGGGCTCGTCGGCGGCCCCATGGCCGTGGACCTGGCTCAGGATCATCAATTTGATGTCACTGTGGCGGATATCAATCGGGAAGCGCTTGAAAAGCTGGAGCACATTCCTGGCCTGAAGACCGTTGAGATCGACTTAGCCGGGAAGGGCAAAGTCAAAAATCTCGTTAAAGATTATGACCTGGTCCTCAGCGCAGTCCCGGGTTTTATGGGATTTCAAACATTGGGGGACATTATTGAAGCGAAAAAGAACGTCGTGGATATCGCCTTTTTCCCCGAAAACCCATTTTCGCTGGATGATCTGGCGCGGCAGAACGGCGTTACAGCGATCGTCGACTGCGGAGTCGCCCCCGGCATGTCCAATATGCTTGCGGGCTATGTTGAGCATAGGCTAGAAGAGACGCATCGTTTGATCATCTATGTCGGCGGGCTGCCTGAAGTTAGAGAATGGCCGTTTGATTATAAAGCGGTTTTTTCCCCGATCGATGTTATTGAAGAGTATGTCCGTCCGGCCCGGTATGTGGAAAATGGAAAACTGGTGACGCGGCCCGCGCTGTCAGAGCCGGAACTCATTTTTTTCCCCGGTGTCGGAACGCTGGAAGCCTTTGTCACAGACGGGCTGAGGACTCTGGCCCGGACCATGTCCGCTCCCGATATGAAGGAGAAAACGCTCCGCTATCCCGGCCATATCGAAAAAATGGCCATGCTCAGAGAGACCGGATTTTTTAGCTGCGAAGAAATCGAGGTTGGGGGAGTCCGAATCCGGCCCCTCGATGTCACGGCCAGGCTGCTCTTTCCGAAATGGAAGATGAACGGCGGCGACAGAGATATTACTGTGCTGAAACTGATTGTCGAGGGAAAGAGAGCGGGCAAAACATGGCGTTATACCTATGACCTCCTCGACCGTTACGACGCATTGACTCAGACCCATTCTATGGCCCGCACGACCGGTTATGCGGCGACGCTCGCTCTGCGAATGGTGGCCCGGGGTCTCTATAACAATAAAGGTATCACGGCGCCCGAATTCATCGGCCGTCAGCCGGAATGCGTCGATTTTATGCTTCAAGGTTTGAAGCAGCGCGGAATCATCTACCGGGAGACTGCTGAAAAAATTGACGGGTGAGCGGCGACCCAATCAGGCGAAAACGGAAACGCCGAGCAGAAATCGATCTCCAACGGCTAGCTGAGAACAAATTTAAAGAACTTTCTCTTTCCTATTTTGAGAATATGTTCTTCCTTTTCAACAACATCCAGTTGATAATTGATATCTTCTATCCTCTGGCCGTCGAGATAGACTCCACCTTGCTGAATAACTCTTTTCGCTTCTCCACGTGAACTGAAGATTTTCATGTCCATCAAAATATCCAGAAGTGGTCGCCTCAGTTGCGCTTCTATTTGCTCAGGTATCCTTGTGCTGTCGATGACATGGATTCTTAGATCCGCCGGCACTTTTTTGTGCCTGTGGACTCGGTCGAATTCCTCGGCGGCTTTCTCGGCCTTGGCCTGCCCCCAAAAATCGGCCGTCACCGTTTTCGCCAGCCGAGCCTTCAGGTCCCTGGGGTTGAGCTTGTTTTCTCCGGCCTCTTTTCTCCAGGATTCTATCTTGGACATGGGTTCGTCCGTCAGCAGCTCGTAGTAGCGGAACATGAGCGGGTCGGAGATGGACATGATCTTGCCGTAGATGTCCTTCGGCGGATCGGTGATGCCGATATAATTCCCCAGCGATTTGCTCATCTTCTCGACCCCGTCTGTTCCCTCGAGCAAAGGCGTGGTGATGACGATCTGCGGCTCCTGGTTGAATTCCCGCTGGATATCGCGGCCGACCAGCAAATTGAATTTCTGGTCAGTGCCTCCCATTTCGATATCGGCTTTAAGGGCCACCGAGTCGTAAGCCTGCATCAAGGGATAAAGGATCTCATGAACCGAAATAGGCTGGCCGGCCTTGAGACGCTCGGAAAAATCGTCCCGCTCGAGAAGCCGGGCCACGGTATACTTGGCCGCCAGATGAATGATGTCGAAGCTGCTGAGTTTTCCCAGCCAGCGTGAGTTAAAGTCGATGATTGTTTTTTTCTGGCTCAGGATCTTGAAGATCTGGCTCTTGTAGGTCTCGGCGTTCTTGAGAATTTCCTCGTGGGTCATGGCCGGACGCGTGACTGACCTTCCCGAGGGATCGCCGATGATCCCTGTGAAATCGCCGATGAGAAAAATGACTTCGTGGCCGAGGTCCTCGAAGTGCTTCATTTTTCGGAGAAGGACGGTGTGGCCGAGATGGATATCCGGCGCCGTGGGGTCAAACCCGACTTTCACCCGGAGCGGTTTTTTTTCGCGGATCGAGCGGGCGATCTTGACCCGGAGTTCATCCTCCTGGATGATCTCGACGCAGCCTTTCTTGATATATTCAAACTGTTCTTCGACGCTTTTTTTCATGGCTCTCTTATAAACACTCTCCGGCCGCGCGCTTCCAGCCGGCCTTCAAAAAAGAGGCGGACGGATTCAGGATAGATCTTGTGCTCCTCCGCGAGGATTCGGGCGGCCAGGGTCTCCTCGGTGTCGTCCTGGAGCACCGGCACCACCGCCTGCAAGATGATCGGCCCCATATCGACTTCCTCGAAGACAAAGTGGACGGTCGCCCCGGAATAGCGCACCCCCCAGTCGATAGCTTTCTGCTGGACATGGAGACCGGGAAACGACGGCAGCAGAGCGGGGTGAATGTTCATGATCCGGTGTTTGAATTCGCGGCAAAAAACAGGAGTGAGAACTTTCATGTATCCCGCCAGGCAGACAAGGTCCGCAGCTCTCTTTCTGACTTCTTTGATGATCTCCTTGTCGTATTCTTCACGGCTGGCAAAGAGTTTGGGGTTGAGGTAGAACGTCTCCAGTCCGCGTTCTTGGGCAGTGCGCAGACCGGCCGCTCCCTCCACATTGCTGAAGACAAGGACGATGTCGGCGTTGATTTTCCCGGCTAAGATGGCGTCATGAATGGCCCTGAAATTGGACCCGCGTCCGGAAAGGAAAACGGCGATCCGGCCTCTTTTTTTGGGGCTGATAAATACTTCCTCTGCCATGGTTTTGTCTTCTCTCCCACTGCTTAAAATTTTAACAGCACCCCTATTTTAACCGAAAATCCGCTGAAATCAATCATTGCTTTCCGGACGGAGCGGACACTTGCGCCGCCCGGCATTTGAGGCAGAATCTGCATCTTGTTCTGCCAGAAATCCAGTTCCGGGACGTATTCTTCGAACGAATAGAGGTCCCCCTTTTCTCCGAGCTGATTTTCTCCAGAAAATTCGCCGACCTTGGAGGATTGAACGGTGGCCTCGATGAAGAAGCCCAGAGAGGCGTCAAACTTATAATCAAACCCAATGCCTCCAAGATACGTCGTACCTCTGGCCTCGGCCAGGTCAAGAACAGGATAAACGAACTTGGTTGCAGCCGCCAGCTTGACCGCCTCCCGGGAAACGTATTTGGATTGAATGATCCCGCCGCCTCCCTTGAGATAGAAATGGAACTTGGAGCCGAGAGGGAAGAAAATATAACCCAGGAGCGTGACCGGGTAGGCGCTGATTTTTGTCGGCCTGGCCAAGCTGGTGGTCGTTGACTCTTGAGTAATAGAGAGGAGGGTATCTTGCTCGTCGAGTCCGCCATAAACATATCCGGCATTAAGCCCCAGGGCGAGTCTTGAGCTTAGAAAAAAAGTCAGCTCCCCTTCAAAAGTAAACCCGAAACGCAGCTCGGGCACGGGCCCTCCCGCGAGGCTCCAATCCGGCTGCAGGGATGCTTCTTTCTGCGTTCTTTCTTCCCATCCGGCCAGGGCGAGGTTGACCTGGCCGAGTTTCATCTGCCGCAGCCCGGAAGACAGCCTGAGCTGGAGCTCCAGGGAGAAAGAAAGGGAAGGGAGAAAGAGAAGTGCGCTGAAAACAAGCGCGTAAGCCTTTTTCATCCTGAGCACCGGTAGCCTCTTCACCTATGGAACAGAGAAAGTCTGGGGAATGGATTTTTTCCAGGCCTCATAGAGACTTTTCACAGGAAGACGGATGATTTCCCGGCCGGCATGACGGATCATGATCTTCCCGCCGGAGGTTTTTCCGATAACTTTGGCTTGAACTCCTTTTTGCCCAGCCATCTTAAGCAAGGCAGAGAGATCCGATTTTCTGACGCTGACGACGATGCGGGACTGACTCTCACCGAAGACAAGCGCGTCCGGCCGGATGTCATCGTCAAGGTCGACGATCGAGCCGGTCTTTGCCCTGCTCCAAAAGGAGCATTCTGCGAGAGCAACCGCCAGCCCGCCCTCGGAAATATCATGAGCCGATCTGATCAGACCTCGAGAGACGGCTCCGAGGCAGAGCTCGTGGACTCTTTTTTCGGTCTCGAGGTCGATCTGGGGCGGCGGCCCTTTTTCCAGGTCAAAGATGGCCTTGAGGTATTCTGACCCGCCCAGCTCCTCCTTGTTCTCGCCCAGCAGAACGATGACATCGCCGGCCTGCTTGAACCCCGGGCTCACGGCCCTGCTGATATCATCGATCAGGCCCACCACTCCGAGCACAGGAGTGGGATAAATAGATATTCCCTCCGTGTCGTTATAGAAACTGACATTCCCTCCCGTGACAGGGATAGAAAAGGAACGGCAGGCTTCGGCCATCCCTTCGATCACCTCCTTGAACTGCCACATGACCTCGGGTTTCTCGGGGTTGCCGAAATTCAAGCAGTTGGTTACGCCGATGGGCCTCGCTCCGACACAGGCCAGATTCCGGCAGGCCTCGGCCACGGCGATCATTCCGCCTACGCGCGGGCTGAGATAGACATAGAGCGAGTTGCCGTCCAGCGTCATAGCCAGGCCTTTCTTCTGCCCTTTGATCCGCAACAGGGCCGCGTCGGCCCCGGGCAAAAGCACGGAGTTGATCTGGACCTGGTGATCGTACTGCCGGTAAACCCATTCTTTGTCGGCGATGGTCGGAGAAGCAATCAGCCTGAGTAGAATATCATTGCAGTCTGAAGGAAGAGGGGGCGGATTGAACTTCTCGGCCGTTTTGAGATAGGCAGGCTTTCGGCTCGGCCTCCGATAAACGGGGCACAGGTTGACGATGGCATCAACGGGAACGTCCACAGCGGTTTCGCCGCGGAAATTTACCCGCAGCCTCCCGCCCTCGGTGACTTCTCCGATGCTGACGGCGTCCAGGTCCCATTTGGCGAAGACCCTCTGGACCTCGGCCAAGTTCTCCTTTTTGGCGACGAGCAACATCCTTTCCTGTGATTCGGAGAGCATGATCTCGTAGGGGGTCATGCCTTCTTCTCTCTGGGGAACCAGGTCAAGGTTGATCGAAATGCCCGTCCCGGACTTCGCCGCCATCTCGGACGTGGAGCAGGTCAATCCGGCAGCGCCCATATCCTGAATTCCGACGATCAGGCCTTTCTCCATGACCTCAAGACAGGCCTCCAGGAGCAATTTTTCCTTAAACGGGTCTCCCACCTGCACGTTGGGCCTTTTTTGTTCTGTTTCCTTGCCGAATTCAGCCGAGGCCATGGTGGCTCCGTGAATCCCGTCCCTTCCGGTCTTTGACCCAACGTAAAGGACCGGATTTCCCACGCCCTCGGCCTTGGCGTAGAAGATTTTGTCTTTTCCCACCAACCCTAAAGCAAAGACATTGACCAGGGGATTCTTGGAATAGCAGCAGTGAAAATAAATCTCTCCGCCCACCGTGGGAATTCCCATGGAGTTTCCGTAGGAGGAGATTCCCGCGACGACGCCGTCCATGATGGCCCGGTTCTTGGGAGTCTGGAGCGGGCCGAACCGCAGAGAATCGAGAAGAGCGATCGGCCTTGCGCCCATGGTGAAGATATCGCGGAGAATTCCCCCAATGCCCGTGGCCGCCCCTTGAAACGGCTCGATATAGGAAGGATGGTTATGGGATTCGATCTTGAACACGACGGCCAAGCCGGCCCCGATGTCGAGGATGCCCGCGTTCTCTCCCGGGCCCTGGATGACGTTTTTCCCGGCCGTGGGCAATTTTTTCAGATAGACTTTGGAGCTCTTATAGCTACAATGTTCCGACCACATCAGGGAAAAGATGCCCAGCTCCGTCATGGTCGGCTCCCGGCCGATGAGCTCGACGATCCTTCCGTACTCCTCCAAGGTCAGGTTGTGGTCGGCAATAGTCTTGCGGTCAATCATGCTCGAGCTTCTCGATGATGGATTTAAAAATCACTCTGCCGTCCGTGCTCCCCAGAAGCGCCTCCGAAGCCCTTTCGGGATGGGGCATCAGGCCCATGACATTGCCTTCTTTGTTGATCAATCCGGCGATATTGGCCGCCGAACCGTTGACGTTCGCTTCCGCGGTCGCCTCTCCATTTTCATCGACGTAGCGGAACACGACCTGGTTGCTCTTCTCGAGCTTCCTCAACAGCTCGGAGGAGGCGAAATAATTCCCGTCAAAATGCGCAATCGGAATCCTGAGGACTTGTCCGGGCTTGGCTTTATGGGAAAAGCGCGTTTGGGCATTCTCGACGCGTACATGGACGAATTCGCAGAGAAACTTGAGGTTTGTATTCCTCAACATCGCCCCCGGAAGAAGGCCCAGTTCAAGCAGGACCTGGAAACCGTTGCAGATGCCGAGCACGGTCCCGCCCTTGGCGGCGAACTCCCCGACTTCCTGCATAAGGGGAGAAAACTTGGCGATCGCGCCCGACCTCAGATAATCTCCGTAAGAAAAGCCTCCCGGGAGAACGATACAGTCGACATTTTTCAGGTCGTGGTCCTTGTGCCAGAGAAACGTCGTGTCTTGTCCGAGGACCTCCTTGAGGACGAAAAAGGTGTCAGAGTCGCAGTTTGAACCGGGAAAAACGACGACGCCAAATCTCAATTTAGCGAGCTCGCTCCTCTTCTTTGAGGACCTGCCAGGAAAATTTCTCGATGATCGGGTTGGCCAGGACCTTATCCGCGATCTCCGGGATGACTTTTTCCGCTTCTGCCTTGGAGATGTCTTTAAGCTCGATCTCGAAGACTTTGCCCTGCCTGACATCTTTGATGAAGTGATAGCCGAGCGTGTGCAGGGCGTTTTTCACGGTCTGCCCTTGCGGATCAAGGACGCTTTCTTTGAAGGAAACGAGGATCCTTACTTTCATTCCCGAGAACCCTTTCGAAGATATAGTCGATTTTTTCGAGGTAACTCTTCAGGGAGAAACAGGCTTCCACTTCTTTTGGAGAGAGTATGGCCATGATGTCTTTATCATTGAGGAGCAGGTCTTTGAACCCGAGGTTTTCTTTCCAGACCCGCAGCGAGTTCCGCTGGACGAGTTCATAAGCCCGGGGCCGCGGAACATTTTTTCCCGTCAGGGCGAGGAGAACTTTCTGGGAGAAAATGAGCCCCCCGGTCAGGCCAATATTCTCCTTCATTCTCTCTTCATGAATGACCCAGTTCTTGATGATGGCGGTGGTTTCTGCCAGCATGTAGTCCGTCAAGATGAACGAATCGGGGAAGATGATTCGTTCGGCCGAGGAGTGGGAAATATCCCTTTCCTGCCAAAGCGGGATATTTTCCAGGGCCACCTGGAGATTGCCCCGAAGGAGACGCGAGAGGCCGGATATCCGTTCCGCCCGGACGGGATTTTTTTTGTGCGGCATGGAGGAGGAACCCTTCTGGCCCTTGGTAAATGGCTCCTCGACCTCCAGGACCTCGGTCTTTTGAAGATGACGTATTTCTTGAGCGAATTTGTCCAAGCTGGCTCCGAGGAGGGCCAACGCGGAAATCACTTCGGCGTGCCTGTCGCGCTGAAGAACTTGGGTTGAGACCTTGGCCGGCCGAAGGCCGACTTTTTTAAGAGCCAGTTCTTCCACCTTGGGGTCAAGATGGACATACGTTCCGACAGAGCCAGAAACCCTGCCATAGCTGATAACGTCGTGAGCCCTCTCGAGCCGTTCCTCGTGGCGCTTTATTTCTTCGTACCAGACCAAAAGCTTGATCCCGAACGTGATCGGCTCGGCATGAACACCGTGGGTTCTCCCCATCATGACCGTTTTTTTGTGGCGAAGGGCCTGCTCCTTGATGACGTTCTTGAGCGTCCCGACGTCCTTGCGGATCTTTTCCAGAGACTCCTTGATCAGGAGTGAGAGGGCCGTGTCGACGACATCATAGGATGTCAGGCCCATGTGGATGAAGCGGGCGTCTTCGCCCACGTATTCTCCCACAGCTTCGAGAAAAGCGATGACATCGTGCTTGACGACGTTTTCGATCTTTTCGACCCGGCCGACCGAGAAGGCCGCTTTTTTCTTGATTCTCTTGAGGGCAGCGGGAGGGATCTGGCCGAGCTCGGCCCAGGCTTCGCAGACAGCTAGCTCAACATCCAGCCATTTGCGGTACTTGTTCTCTTCCGACCAGACGGCCCCCATTTCTGGAAGAGTGTAGCGGTTGATCATGGAGCTTTTCCTCGGAAGGAGGTCAAATCATAGCAGGGACATCCTGGCTTGTCAATGAATATGGGAGAACCCAAAATTGCCGCTAGGGCTCGCCAACGGGTCCTGTCGCGGCATCCCCCCGCCATCCTCGCGGCCCATTTTGTTGATTAGGCAAACAGAAATTCCGGAGGCATCAAACGCTCCGGGGGCGGGGGGCCCCCCAGCCGCGCCACCCGTTGGTTGATGCCCTGAAGGGCGCCAGCCTTTTGAAAAGACCTCATTTTAGGACAACAGCGATTTTCCAGCAGCAATTTTAGGGGAGAAGCAAAGGATTTTGCATAATGAATGTCCAATATGATGAACGGACTGATGAGCGATGCGGCTGATGAGAAGCTTGTGGAATGGGCAAAAAAAGGCGACCTTGAAGCCTATGCCGAGCTCGTCGAAAAAGAGCAAGAATTTGAGGATGTTCTGGAGCAAAACCTGAGCGAGGTCCAGAGGGCAAAATATCTGGTTTTTTCGGTTGAATTCTATAGAACATTGGGAGAAAAATTGAACAGAGTCAGGGCGGTATCTAGAGAGAAAAGAAAATACTAAAAAAGTCCATTTCTCTCTTGACAAGAAGGCGATGTTATTCTAATATGGTTGACGTAGAAATATAATTTTTCTGCTTTTCACCAAAAAATATCGAAATTTATTTGAGCTGGTAAAGAGAAAGTATACTTATTTATCAATAAGTCTTTCTCATTTCCCGTATGGTCTTAGGCGCAGGGATATGCGCCTCTGAAACGAAACCTGCGCCAGCGTAGCTCAGTTGGTAGAGCGGCTGATTTGTAATCAGCGGGTCGGGGGTTCGAATCCCTTCGCTGGCTTTTGTTCGGGAATGATCCCGCGGAAGACCTGGCTCGACCGACTGGGAGACGGGTTATTAACCTGAATTATGGGCAGGTACCAAAGTGGCCAAATGGGGCGGGCTGTAAACCCGCTGCGGAAACGCTTCGGAGGTTCGAATCCTTCCCTGCCCACTGGAGCGGGAATAGCTCAGTGGTAGAGCGTCGGCCTTCCAAGCCGGTGGTCGCGGGTTCGAATCCCGTTTCCCGCTTGACGGAAGGTTTGGAAGCCCACGTAGCTCAGTTGGTAGAGCACATCCTTGGTAAGGATGGGGTCACCAGTTCAAATCTGGTCGTGGGCTGTAAGAATAAAGGCTGCCCTAAATTTACCGCAAGGAGGTAAGGAATGGCAAAGGCGAAGTTTGACAGGACAAAGCCGCATTTGAACATTGGGACGATTGGGCACGTGGACCACGGGAAGACGACG
>Ga0209253_10003830_pt1 | contig 13145 bp, 15 predicted proteins | sample FrelakmetBRP12BR_FD_187145 | JGI IMG/M metagenome (GOLD analysis project Ga0209253, IMG submission 187145) | Freshwater lake sediment microbial communities from the University of Notre Dame, USA, for methane emissions studies - BRP12 BR (SPAdes)... | ecosystem: Environmental > Aquatic >...
CCCCAGGGGCGATTAGCTCAGCTGGAAGAGCGTCTCTCTTACACAGAGAAGGTCAGAGGTTCGAATCCTCTATCGCCCACCAGTCCGCAGATACGAGACCGGCGCCGCTAGGGGCCGGGCGTCTTCCGGCCCAAAATTCTCAGTAATTTCTTGCGTTAACCCCTTGACAGGAGTCGTCCAGCCACATATGCTAATATTAGCATAAACGCATAGAGACAACGAGGACGAGGGACGATGCCGAGGATTCACGAAGCCAGTACTGCCAGCGCCACCAAGGTCGAGTTCATAGCTTCTGTGCCGCTGGACCTACTTAACGCCATGTACTTCACCAGCCTCGCCAAGGACCATGAGGGCATCGAGGACTGGCCGGCGCAGGTGCGGGGTGAGATGCGCCCGGAAGTTCGCGACGAGCTCGATTTCTTGTTCAACTACCCCGGCCATTGTGGTGTGATGGGCGCCGTCAACGACTCTCTCTTCGCCCATCGCGAGGTCTGGACGGACGTAGACGCGCTGCTTCGCTACGTGCGAGAGCTGCCGGCGGGCGTGGGCGAGCTGCCCCACCGGCCAGGGATCCAGGGGCTTGCTCTCTACACGCTCCGCTGGTTCGGTGGCAAGCATGACCTTTGGCTCGAGCTGGGGACGGAACCGCGCGAGACACTTGCCGAGGCGGCGGCTAGCGCCGGCCTGAACGTGGACGAGGTCCTGACCGAGTACGACCGGCCGGAGGATCTGCGGCAGCGCATCCTCGACTTGATCCAGCGCTTTTACGATGAGCACTACCACCGCGAGCTAACCCGGAGGTTTCCCTGCCTTGAGCGCAGCGTCGCCGCCCACCGCGATCAGCCCGTCAGCGACGTCAACGAGCTGCTCCAGTCGCTCGCGCACCGGCCGATCTCCTGCTTGACTGACAACCCGGGGGCCTTCACGCACCACATCTTCGCGCCGTCGCTGGACATGGGGCCTTATCTCTCCTGCGCAGACACGCCGCCGCTTCACGGCGTCTACTACCCTTGCGAGGCGCGGTTCACAGGCGGCGGCACGGAGGAAAGCGAAGAGATGCAGCGGCTGGCGCGCATCCACAAGGCCCTGAGCGACGAGCAGCGGCTGCGCATCCTCCACCTACTCGGCGACGGCGAGCTCTACGCCCAGCAGATCGTGGAGCGCACGGGCCTGCATCAGTCGGTGGTCTCGCGCCACCTCGAGTTCATGCGCGTCGTGGGGCTGGTGATTGGCCGCCGCCAGGGCAATATGAAGTTCTACTCTCTGAACCCCGCCATGCGGGACGAATTGGGCAAGACGCTGGAACTCTTCCAACCACCGGCGCGAACTCGGGGGCAATGAGCCTCCCAGGAGGAGACACGACGGTGTTGATGGACCCTTACGTCACCGAGAAGCTGCGAGAGCTGGACGCCGACCTTGCCCGCCGCGCTCCACTCTCCGATGGAATGTCCCCTGCGTTCGCGCTGAGCCCCGCGGTTCGCATGGCCGGACGGCTCCTTCGCCGCATGGGCGAGGGTCTAGAGTCGTGGGCGGCGCCCCAGCCCACGGTCACCGAGAGCGACGGCGCCCATCTCGTTGCCGCAACACGTACAACGGGGTCTGCCTTCAGACCAAGGGAAGAGGGCTGTTAGGGCCCGCGCCCTCAGCACCTGCGGGCTACCGGGCTCTGGCCACTAACGCCGCTCCCAGCGCGCCGACAATCTGCGGTTGCTCCGGCACCGTCAGTTCGAGCCCTATCTTCTGACTGAGCAGCCGTCCAAGGCAGGCGTTGAGAGCGCCGCCGCCGGCAAATACCACACGCTCCCTGGGCCCCACTCGCCGCACCATTCCGGCTATGCGGGTGGCGATGGCGTCGTGCAGGCCCAGGGCTATCGTCCGGCTATCCTCACCGCGGGCGATGAGCGACACGACCTCGGACTCCGCGAAGACTGTGCACAGGCTGTTGACGGGCGTCATTCGCGTTGCGCTCAAGGCGTGGTCGCCCAGCTCGCCGATGCTCAACTCCAGCGCCCTCGCCATCACCTCCAGGAAGCGGCCGGTCCCGGCGGCGCAGCGGTCGTTCATCTCGAACTTGCGCACGTTCCCGTCTTCGGAGAGAAGGGCCGCCTTGCAGTCTTGCCCGCCCACGTCGATGACCGTGCGGCAGTCCGGGTAGAGATACCGCGCGCCCACCGCGTAGGCCTTGATCTCAGAGATCGCCTCGTGGGCGAAAGCGGTGGCGGCCAAATGGCGCCCGTAGCCGGTGGCCACCAGCCCTCGGTAGGTCTTGCCGTCCAGCAACTGCTGGCATCGCTGGATCGGGTTGGGACCGGTGTCGAGGATCGCGTAGTCCTTCAGCCCCTCGTCGAACTCCACCAGCACGATGGTGCGGGAACCGATGTCCAGGCCGGCATAGGTCATCGTCGGACCATCTCCAGGAAGGCGTCCACTCTGTTCCTGATCTGGCCCATGTCCTCGTCGCTGTAGTCGGTTTCGATGCGCAGGAGAGGGACGCCCCTAATAGCCAGGGCCTTCTCTACCTTCACCGCCTCATTGGCGAAGGTGTGACAGAACTGGAGGCTATAGTGCACCACTCCGTCCACGTCCCAGCCCTCAGCTAGCGTGAGGACGTCGTCTATTCGTTCATCGTTGGGGGTGAAGCAGGCGCAATGAGTCTCGAGCTGGCGATCGGCGATTGCCGCGAGCTGACCCGCCAGGGTGCCATCGTTCTTAGCAACCGCCGGGGTGAAGTAGCGCGTGCCGGTGCAGGACTCCTCGCCGACGACCACAGCGCCGCTGTCCTCCAGGATTCGGTGCAGCTTCCAGTTGGGGACGGCCATAGGGCTGCCGCTGACCAGGATGCGGGGAGCAGCCGCCGGAGCCACCCCTTCGCCCCTGGCGACCCTGCCCTCCAGTTCGTCGCAGAGGGCGCTCACCTTCTCGGTGAAGCGAACCACATCGTCATAGAAGGCGACCTGGGTCACCAGCAGCGCGTCAAGCCCGCTGATGGGGACGGGGCGCGCCCGACGCGCATTGTGCAGGCGTCGCAAGGCAGCACGCTTGGCCTCCACGAGCGCCGTGGCCTCTGCCAGTCTCTCGGCGGTGATGGTCACCCCGGTCTCTTCCTCCAGCTTCGCCTTCAGGCCCCGAAGTTCCTCCAGGAACAGCTCGCGGCCCAGCGGGGTCTTCTTCTGGGGCACCTCCATGACGTAGGTTGGGTGATACTGTCCGAGAAGCTCGTACATCTTCTTCTTGCCGTCGCAGGTGGTCTCGCCGATCACGAAGTCGCTGGCCTGCACGTACGGACAGGTTCGACCGACCTTGAACCCGAAAGAGGACTTGATCAGGGCGCAGGTGTTGCGGGGCAGGACCTCCTCCGCATCCGGGACGGAGAACTGCGTGCCAGCGCAGAGCCCCACGGGTATGGCGCCGGCGGCCAGGATCAGGTCCTCGGGGACGAAGACGCAAAAGAGGCCGACAACCTTGCCCCCGCTGGCCTTGTGATCCATGAGTTCCTTTACCCTTAGGCCGTGGATCTCCCCGATGACGAAGTCGAAGTAAGCCATGCCCTCGGGTCGATTGTCCTGGGTAAGAAAGATGCCTTCATACATGCCGGGCAAAGCCCCGAGTAGGATATCGTGCTTCTCCAGGTCCAGGCCCAGCTCCGCCCACATCGAACGATAGTCAGCCATTGCTCCCTCCTTAGACAGAAAAGACTGGTGAATGACGTTGTTGTCCAGAGGGTGAGGCCGGCGGCGCGTCCGCGCGGAGCGCGAAAAAGCGATGGTCGGCCCAACCAGGCCTCAGGCCATCGCTACCCTGGGGGATCGACCGGGGGTCGTCTTCAGAAGGGCGAGGGGCTGAACGCAGCGGAGCCGGAGGCCTCTTGAGCAAATGACTGGCGCAGAACCTGCGTCACGCCTCTGGGGCGCTTGCGTCAGCCTCAGGTGAAACCGAGGCGCAGCAGCCAAGTCATCGCTCTCACCTCCTTCCCTCGCTGGAGTGTGGTAGTCACTCTACTGAGGAGTAACCGACCCGAGTATGAGACGGGGCGATACTACGGTCAACTCAGAGGGCCCAGAGCAGGGGACAGCGCTCAGCCCGGCTTCTTGGTTCGTCCGCCGCCCCGCGGACGGCCGCGGGGGTTCGTGGACGGAGCGCGCTCGCTGCCACCCAGGTGCCTGGCCTCGCGGAGGACGACAGGTATAGTGCCGCGGTCCTGGAACAGGGTAACGGCGGTTAGCAGCAGGTAGGCCGCGCCATAGGCGTAGCGTATTGTAGGGTCGGTGAAGGCGAGTTGCGTGCCAAACATCCCCAGCAGGAGCGCCGCCTCGCGGAAGGAGATGCTCATGCTGGCGAACACGGAGATGGCGAAGGCCGACTGCGCCGCCGTCAGGAATACCTCCTCCACCTGGCGAGAGTCCATGGGCAGTGGCGACAAGGTCGAGCCGGATATGCTGTAGGCGACGGGCAACGTACCGATGAGCAGCGTCCACTGGTTCACCTTGGACGAGATGAGCATGACCATGGCCGCCAGCGCCCGGCCCCGCAGGCTGAGAATGGCGGCCACCGTGAGCTCCGGCGACTCCGAGGCCAGGGGAGCGAACCACTGGATGAGGACGAACTCGCTGATGCCCAGCTCTTCGCCTATGCCCTTCAGCCCTTCCACGAAAGGCTCAGCCGAGGCGAAGATGGCGACCGCCGAATAGAGGAACATCCCGCCGACCACGATTCGGCGGGGTAAGTCCGGCAGGGCGCCGATGGTCTCGGCCGGGCCCATCAGCTCCGGTTCCTCCGCCGGCGCCCGCGACACCAGGTAGACGTAGCCGGCAAACAGGGGGACCAGCACAGCAGTATCGATAAGAGAGATGTTACCTTTCAGTGGAATGGCGAAGCTGTACAGGGTGGCCGCCGCCAGAAAGATGAGGGCCAGGGAAGTATCGTGGCCGCTCACACGCAGCACCTTCTGTTTGGTGCGCAGCCAGAACAAGAAGAAGACCATGGTCCAGCCCACGCCCACCAGAAGACGATTGGCCCCTGTCATGTTGGCTGTGGCGAGGTGGGCATTTCTTAGGTCATCGGGGGCTGTCCAAGCCAGGTAGAGGTCGACGGCATACTCGGGGAGGACGGCGATGAGCGCGATGGCGGCCAGCGCCAGGCCCTGCGAGATGTCCTTCTCCGCCGTCTCGGAAGCCCAAGTGAGGAGGAAGGCCGCGGCCACGATCGCGCCGCCGAAGACGGCCACCCGCTCCGCGTCCCCCTCGATGACCAGCGCACCCGCGACATCGAGAGCGCGGAGGACTATGGCAGGGGCAGAAAGGGAGGCCAGGGCCGCTATCAGGAGCCAGCTCTTCAGCGCAGCAGCGTTCTTCACGGGGCTATCCAGTGGAGGTAAGGCAGACCACGGCTCATGAACCGAGAAGGGTCACGCTCAAGGGTGCGGCGTGAGGCGCACCCTGGCCCGTGACCCTCGTTTCCGCTTGCGTCATCGGCTGACTAGTGTAGCATGCCGGTATTTCAATTGACACCCCCTAAGGCCTGCGATACACTTCAGCCCGCAGACTAGATTCGGCTTCTCCCGGGAGCCGCTGAGGAGCGTGAAGTGCCTAGCCAAAGCAAGAAACAGTGGCAGGATACGACCCTCTCCCGAACCCTGGAGCGCCTGCCCGAACGCGATGACCCCTTCGAGACCAGCGCCGGACAGCCCGTAGACCCCCTCTACACCCCCGAAGATCTAGACCACTGGGACTACCTTGGGAACCTGAGTTTCCCCGGCGAGTTCCCCTTCACCCGCGGCGTCCAGCCCAACATGTACCGCGGCCGCCTTTGGACGATGCGCCAGTACGCCGGATTCGGGGACGCCGAGGAGTCGAACCGCCGCTATCGCTATCTGCTGTCGCAGGGACAGACCGGCCTGTCGGTGGCCTTCGACCTGCCCACCCAGATCGGCTACGACTCCGATGACCCGAAGGCCATCGCAGAGGTGGGGAAGGTGGGAGTGGCCATCGCCAGCCTGGCCGACATGGAGATCCTCTTCCAAGAAATACCGCTGCAGAAGGTCACCACCTCCATGACCATCAACGCCACGGCGGCCATCCTCCTGGCCATGTACGTGGCCCTGGCCAAGAAGCAGGGCGCCGATCTCAACAAGCTCGGCGGCACGATCCAGAATGACATTCTGAAGGAGTACGTCGCCCGCGGCACCTACATCTTCCCGCCGCATCCCTCGATGCGCCTGATCACCGATGTCTTTGCCTGGTGCAAGGACAACCTGCCGTCGTGGAACACGATCAGTGTCAGCGGCTACCACATGCGCGAGGCCGGCTGCACGGCGGCGCAGGAGGTGGCCTTCACGCTGGCCGACGGCATCGCCTACATCCAGACTGCCCTGGACGCCGGCTTGGCCATCGACGACTTCGCTCCACGGGTCTCATTCTTCTTCGCCTCTTACACCAACCTGCTCGAGGAGGTCGCCAAGTTCCGCGCCGCCCGCCGCCTGTGGGCGACCATCATGCGCGACCGCTTTGGGGCCAAGGACCCCCGCTCCATGATGCTGCGCTTCCACACCCAGACCGGGGGCGTCACACTGACCGCCCAGCAGCCGGAGAACAACATCGTGCGCACCGCCATCCAAGCCCTGGCGGCCGTCCTCGGCGGCACCCAATCGCTGCACACCAACTCGATGGACGAGGCCCTCTCGCTGCCCAGCGAGAAGGCGGTGCAGATCGCCCTGCGCACGCAGCAGGTCATCGCCTACGAGAGCGGCGCGGCGGATGTTGTAGACCCCCTGGGTGGCTCCTACTACCTGGAGACCCTCACCGACAGCATCGAGAAGGAAGCCCGCCGCTACATCGAGCGCATCGAGGACCTGGGCGGCGCCCTGGCTGCTATCGAGCAGGGGTTCCAGCAGCGGGAGATCCAGGAGAACTCCTATCGCCTCCAGAAGCAGGTGGAGGCCGGCCGCCGCACGGTGGTGGGGATGAACAAGTTCCAGAGCGAGGAGCCCCCGGCGGAGGGCGTCTTCCGGCTAGACGCCGCGGTGGCCCAGCGTCAGGTCGACCGGCTGAAGCGGGTGCGGGCCCAGCGCGACGGCGCTCGCGCCCAGGCATTGCTGGCTCGCCTGGATGAGGCAGCTCGCTCGGACGCCAACCTGATCCCCGTCTTTATCGAGTGCGTGGAGAACTACCTGACGCTCGGCGAGATCTGCTCCGTGCTGCGCAAGGTCTTCGGCGAGCAGCGCGAGTTCATGGTCTTCTAGGAAGGATGACGTCGGTGAGCGATAGAGACGAACTTTTGGCCATGCTGGACGAGTCGCGCAAAGAACTGGCCAGCGCCATCCAGGGGCTGCCCGACGACAAGCTGACTGCCCCCCTGGGAGACGACTGGTGCGCCAAGGACATCATGGGCCACATCGCCTCCTGGGACGAGTTCACCGTGAGCGACCTGAGGCGCATCGCCCGCGGCCGCCTGCCCTGCCTGGCCGCTTTCCGCGAGCCAGACGTGGACAGCTGGAACGCCTTCCTGATGCGGCCCCGCCGGCTCTTCCCTCTGCCTCAGATCCGGGCGGAGTTCGAGGAGGCCCGCGCCGAGATGGTGGCCGCCCTCAAAGACCTTCCGGAAGGTCTGCTGGCCCAAGGCCAAATGGTGCGCAACATCTTTGCGATCATGTCCAACCACGAGAAAGACCACGCCCGCCAGGTTCGCGAATGGCGGCAGGCGGAGGGGATCTAATGATCCAAAAGATTCACCACATCGGCATCGCCGTGAAGAGCCTGGACGAGGCCTTGCGCTTCTACAGCGAGACGCTGGGCCTGCACATCCACAAGCAGGAGGTCGTGGAGTCGCAGGGAGTGAAGGCCGCCCTCCTCACCATCGGCCAGAGCGAGATCGAGCTGCTGGAGCCCTTGAGCCCCGAGACGCCCGTGGGCCGCTTCCTCGAGCGTCGCGGCGAAGGGCTGCATCACCTCTGCTTCCAGACCGACGGCATCGACCAGGAGCTGTCCGGCCTGAAGGCCAAGGGTGTGGAGCTCATCGACCAGGAGCCCCGCATCGGGCTGGCAGGTCGCATCTGCTTTCTCCACCCGCGGGCCATGAAGGGCGTGCTGGTGGAGCTCGCGGAGCCTCTGGACTGAGCGCTGGCCGATGTTCAAACGAATCGACTACCTCACGATCAAGATCGACGACGTGGCGGGCGCCGCCCAGGTCTGGGAAGCCACCCTCGGCCTGAAGGGGAGAGCGCCCCAATCGATGGTCGGCGTCCGCTCGATATCCGTGCCGGTGGGCGACGCCTTTCTGGAGCTGGCCCAGACTGAGGGCGAAGGGTCCTACGGCGATTGGCTGCGGCAGCAGGCGGAAGGCATGTGCCTGGTGGGCATCGAGGTGGACGACCTCGCGACGGCAATCGCTCACCTGCGGGCGCGGGGCGCTAAGGTCTCCGAGCCGCAGGAGGGTGGGGCGCCCGGCGTCCGCTTCGCTCTGGTAGACACAGCCTCAACCCACGGTGTGCCTATCGCCCTAGTCCAACGCTCCACATAGGAGGGTAACATGATCGAGATCAGCAAGACCATCCAGACCAAAGCGGGGCCGGCCCGTGTCCTGGACTTCTTTGGCAACATGGGCAAGCACTATGTCGAGATGTGGCCGGAGGGCCACCAGGAGTACGAGGAGACCTCCGAGGGGCCGCCGCAGGTTGGTTCGACCTTCCGGACGGTTCAGATCATCAAGGGCCGCAAGGTGGCGTCGCGAGGCGTCATTACCAAGATGGAGCCCGGCGGCTTCGCCTGGAAGATGACCCCCCTGCCTTTGATGGCTGGTGGCTACCGCTATCGCCCCTTGCCTGAAGGCGGCACCGAGATCACGCAGTTCCTCCAGTACGGACCCCCCTGGCCCATAGTGGGCATTCCGATTCTCTTCCTCCTGCAGGTGGTGGCCGTGTCCCGCGCCGACCTGGAGAGATACTTGGACGAGGAGATGGCGCGGACTCAGCGGTTCCTGGAGGCGGAGGCATGAGCGAAGCTAAGATCAAGGTTCTCGTCGCCAAGCCCGGCCTCGACGGCCACGACCGCGGGGCGAAGGTGGTGGCCCGCGCGCTGCGCGACGCCGGCCTGGAGGTTGTCTACACGGGCATCCGCCAGACGCCGGAGATGATCGCCGAGTCCGCTCTCCAGGAGGACGTGGACCTCGTGGGGCTCTCCATCCTCTCGGGCGCCCACATGGAGCTCTTCCCCCGCGTCGTGGAGGAACTGAAGAAGCGCGGGCGGGACGACGTGATCCTTTTCGCCGGCGGCATCATCCCCCAGGAGGACATTGCCCGTCTCAGGGACCTGGGGTTCCAGGCCATCTTCGGGCCCGGCGCTTCCACGAACGACATCGTGGACTGGGTCCGGGCCAACGTCCAACCGCGCCAGAACTAGGAACGCCGGCGGCCCTTGCTTCCCTTCGGCGTTGTGCTATGATCGCCGTGGGTCGTCGGCGAGAGATCGCCGATTTGTTCTTTCCGCAGGCGGTTGCCGGCGTCCCAACGAAGGGGGCTGAACCCAAGGCATGACTATCGGCGGGCCGTTTCAGGCGGCCCTGGACCTTCCCCGTCAAGACACCATCCCTTTCGTCTCCAATAATCTCACCCTGCTGGTCATCCTCCTCGTCGTCAGCGTGATGGCTTATTCGCTGGTCAACAGCATCGAGATAGCGGTGGTGGCGACCAACCGCATCCGCGTGCGCCACCTGGCGGAGGGAGGCAGCAAGAGCGCCCAGGCCCTGGAGCGGCTGCGTGGCAACCAGGACCGCTTCTTCGCCGCCATCGTCCTCCTGCAGAACCTGTTCGTAGTGCTGGCCTCCTCCATCGGTGGCGTCCTCGCGGTGGACGTGGCTGGCGGCTACGGCCTGCTGATATCCGCTGTCGGCGTGACGATCGTCATCGCCGTCTTCGGCGAGCTCGTCCCGAAGGTGCTGGCGGCCAGGGCGACTGAACGATACGCCCTCGCCGTCGCCCGCCCCGTCGAGGCGCTCACCCTTGTTATGCGCCCCTTGGTGGCCGCCCTGATCGTCGTCCCCAACCTTTTCTCGCGCCTCTTCTTGGGGCAGCGGCTGGTGGCTTCGCCCACCGTCACCGAGGCCGAGCTGCGGATGCTCATCGATATCGGCGCCACCGAAGGCGCCGTGGCCGAGCAGGAGGCGGAGCTCCTGGAGCGCGTCTTCCAGTTCCGCGACCGCCGGGTGAACGAGATCATGGTGCCCCGCACCGAGGTCGTCTGGCTGGAGGCGGACAGCACAATCAACGACTTTTACGCGCACTACGCCCAGCACCCTCACTCCCGCTTCCCCGTGTTCCGCGAGAGCATCGATGACGTCACGGGTGTGGTGGGGATCAAGGACGTGCTGCGGGCGGTATCGCGCGATGAGGTGGAGGACAACAGCCCCATCGAGTCCTGCCTCCGTCCCGCCCTCTTCGTGCCGGAGACAAAGCGGATAGGCTCCCTTTTCTGGGAGATGCAACACGCGGGCCAGCAGATGGCCGTGGTGGTGGACGAATACGGCGGCACCGCCGGCATCGTGACCACCGAGCTCCTGCTGGAGGAGATCGTGGGAGAGCTGGGCGACGAGCTCCGCCCCCGCGAGCGCGAGTTCGAGGCTGTGGACGAGCGCACCATCCAGGTTGACGGCGGTATGAGCATCCACGATGCCAACGAGGAACTGGACCTGGGCCTACCCGACGGCGAGTACGAAACCGTCGCCGGCTTCGTCCTCAGCCGGTTAGGGCATATCCCCCAGGAGGGAGAGCAGATCGTCTACAATTCGGCTGAGGACGGGCGCCCCTCCGGCCCCGGCCTGCGCCTGGTGGTCACCGAGATGCGCGGCCGCAAGATCGAGCGCGTCCTAGTGCAGCGGTTGTAGATTGTCACGCACCGTCATGCCGAGCGCAGCGAAGCATCTGGCGGGGTGGGCAGCGTACCCGTAAGCCACCGGCTTCGGCCCGCGAGAAGTGTGTAGCCCACAGAAATCGATCTCAGGATGAAGGTACAGCGTCTTAGGGTCACCTTTGGCCGCGGCGAAGAGGTGAAGTACATCACCCACCTCGACCTCATGCGCTTCTGGGAGCGAGCCTTGCGGCGGGCCGGCATCCCGGTGGCCTACTCCGAAGGGTTCAGCCCCAGCCCTCGTCTGGCGCTGGCGGCGCCCCTGCCCGTGGGTGTCACCAGCTCCGGCGAGCTGATGGACGTTTACCTGGCGCGACGCGTCACCCCCCAGCATTTCATCAAGGCGGTGAGCGAGCAGGTCTCGCCTGGCATCGCCGTGCTGGAGGTGCGTGAAGTGGGATTGGGCTTGCCCTCACTTCAGTCGCAGCTGCGCTGGGCCGAGTACGAGGTCGATGTGGCCACCGATCGCTCGGCCGAGGAGATGCGGCAGGCGGTAGAGGGACTGCTGGCGACCCCGTCCATCCCCTGGCAGCACCAGCGCGAGCGGGAGACGCGCCGCTACGACCTTCGCCCCCTTGTCCAGGACGCCTGGGTCGAAGCCCTGGATGACGGCCGCTGTACGATCGGCATGCGCCTGCGCGCCGATAGCCAAGGCTCGGGCCGCGCCGAGCAGGTGGCGGTCGCCCTGGGCTTTCAGGCGCCCACCCGCATCCACCGGCGGCGCCTCATCCTGGAGGAGGTGTCGCCCGCCGTCCAATCCTGGCGGCGTCACGGCCAGCCGGAGTAGAATGTCACGGATGCAGCCATGCGTCTGATCCTGGTCCGCCACGGCGAGACGGATTCGAACAAGGCCAGCCTCGCCCTCGGCCGCGACGATGTAGAGCTGAACGAGACCGGCCGCTGGCAGGCCCAGCGCCTGGCCGAAGCCCTCCAGTGCCACCCCATCGTCGCCGTCTACTCCAGCCCTCTGCGCCGTGCCCTGGCCACTGCCCAGGCCATTGCCGAACGCCACCACCTGGCGGTGGAGATGGACGAAGGCCTCATCGAGATGGAGATCGGGGAGATGGAAGGCCTGACCTTCCAGCAGGTTCGTGAGCGCTACCCCCAGTTCCTGCAGCTCTGGCTCGGCGGCCGCGCCGCCTACGAGCCGATGCCCGGCGGCGAAAGGCTAGTGGATGTGCAGGAGCGGGCCTGGCAGGCACTCGAGCGCATCTGCGCCGCCTGGTCTCAGGAGACGGTCGCGGTCGTGACCCATAACTTCGTCCTCCTCACCGTCCTTTGCCGGGTGCTGGGCCTGGAGCTGGCCGACTTCCGGCGGCTGCGGCACAACGTCGCTGCCGTAAGCATGCTGCAGGTACAAGATGGGCGGATGACAGTTCTGGGCCTCAACGATACCTGCCATCTGGAAGCGGCGGGCTAGGTTTTCTTTGGAAGGTATTGTGAGATTCGAGAGGTTGTGCTAATCTTGGACACTGATGGCAAGGTCTTGCCACCCCAGGAGGTGTGCCGCTGAGCCGTAGCCCCTGGCTCTCGCCCAAGAGGTGGGTGATACTGGCCACCGCTGTAGTGGTGGTCTACTTCATCTTCACCGCCGCCAGCAATACCATCCAGGCGATTCAGATCGGCGAGGACGAATCGAGCCTCCGCCAGGAGGTGGATAACCTCGCGGAGCGCTACGACCAGCTGATCGCCCTTCGCGACTACTGGAAATCGGACGAGTATATCGAATGGGTGGCCCGCCAGGAGCTGGGCCTCGTGCGCCCCGGCGAACTTGGCATAGTCGTGATATCGGCGGTGACGCCCACGCCGCCCGCGGAGCCGCCGCAGCCCCTGTGGGAGTCCCTCAGCGGCGACTAGAACGTCCGACACCCTGACGGCAGGCTCCAAGGCGGCGGTCACCCAACGGGGGCCGCCGTTCGCTCTCTTGGCCGGTGACCATCGTGACCACTGAGACACCCAAGCCCAGCGCGGCCCTGGCCGCCAGCCGCTTCGGTCAGCGGCTGGAGCGGCTCGTGCTGCGTTTCGCTCAGGAGCACAATCTCTTCGCCGGCCAGACACGGGTTTTCTTGGCCGTATCCGGCGGGCCCGACTCCGTCGCCCTCCTGTTCATCCTAGCCCACCTGCGGATGGCCCTCGACCTCGAGCTATGGGTCGCCCACTTCGACCACGGCCTGCGCGGCCACGCTGAGCGCGAGGCCGAGCGTGCCTTCGTCTCGCGGCTGGCGGAAGAACTGGGGCTGCCCTTCCTCT
>Ga0209253_10003831_pt1 | contig 13145 bp, 15 predicted proteins | sample FrelakmetBRP12BR_FD_187145 | JGI IMG/M metagenome (GOLD analysis project Ga0209253, IMG submission 187145) | Freshwater lake sediment microbial communities from the University of Notre Dame, USA, for methane emissions studies - BRP12 BR (SPAdes)... | ecosystem: Environmental > Aquatic >...
CCCGTACGGCGGGACTCCATGGCACCGCGCTGCTCCAGGAACTTCAAAACAAGTGAAAGGCCTCCCCATTATCCCTATGGCATTCAACATTCTCCGCATCTTTTGTTTCGCCGGGATAGGTTTGATCGTGCTGGCATCATTTTATCCCGCCCTGGTGTACCGCGGCAAGCGCGGCGAGCGCTATTCTCCACTTAATCATTTCATCTCCGAACTCGGTGAAGTGGGTCTCTCACGCGCCGCACGGGTTTTTAACAGCGGCCTGTTCCTGGGCGGGTTGGTTCTTCTTCCTTATGTTATCGGCCTGGGAATGAAATTCGGCAGCCTGCTGGGCTGGCTGGGTGCGGTTGCAGGCATCCTTGCAGTCCTGGGCGTGGCGGCGGTGGGATTATTCCCGATGAACAAGCTCCAGCCCCATACCATCGCTGCCATGACCTATTTTCGCGCTGGCCTTGTGATGGTATTTTTCTTCGGGCTGGCCATCCTTTTCCAACCCGCCGGGAAGGCAGTAGTCGTTCCACCGTTGGCCAATCTGCTTAGCTTGCTGGCGTTCCTGGCTTATGCGGCTTTCCTGGTCCTGCCAAGGGTTATGAAAAAAGAGCGAAACCCCATCGACACCCTTGACCCGGAACAGGTCTCCGAACGCCCGCGCATCTGGGCTTTGCCAATCCTGGAGTGGTCGGTCTTCTTTTCCTCCATTCTCTGGCTGTTTGGCATGGCATTCTTTATCTGATTCTTCGGCGTCAAAACAAAAAACTGGCAGTTGTTTGACTGCCAGTTTTTATACTGAAACAGATTGGTTGGTTATTTGTTTTTATGAAGGGTATCAGCTATCACTTCCGCAATTTGCTGGTTTTATGCCGATTTTATCAATTTATCCAACAGTTTCATCTCTTCGCTTTTTGTGTTCACTTCTCCATCCAGCCAGGCCTCCCGCAGAGATTGTAATATCAGCTGGTAGCGTGGCCCTGGTGGCAGGCCGCGTTTCATCAGATCGTGACCGTTCGTCTTCGGCTGGATGTGCCGCCAGGTTTCCAGGTAGTTGAATAGATCTTGATGTGCCTCATGATCAGGGGTGGCCAGGAATACGGCGTAGACTGCCGTCAGGGGCACTCCATCCAACCGCCTCACCCACTCACTCGGTTTCAATCCGACAAAGGAAGGGATCTCCGCAAACAGGCTTGAAGCAGCCAATATGGACTTGAGCAACTTCGCATGGAAGTGCAGGCGGCGTTCAAGACTTTCCAGGTACCTTAAAGCCAAACCCATTGTCCAGAAATGCCAGCCGAGCAGACCTTTCCCGATGGAGGTCGGGATCGACTTCAAGTGGTATTCCTGAAGCAAACGCGCGCCCGTAAGAAAACGCTCCCGGGTTCCGGCATCCCAGGTCAGCGCCGGGTGGATCGGCTGCAGAAGATCCAGTTCTGCCAGACGGTCAAGCATGACCACTGCTTTTTCTTCCTCCAAAATCAAATCCAATTCGTGGCGGAGGCGCTCAGCCGAGAGAGAGCCGATCAGCCGCTGCGCTTCAGGCATAATGGATAGAGTCTCAGGGGCGATCTGAAAGCTGTAACGCTGTTCGTAACGAACGGCGCGGAAAAGGCGGGTCGGATCGTCCATAAAGGATTTGGGGTGAAGGACACGCACCAAGCCCTTGTTCAAGTCGTCCTGTCCACCCAATTCATCGCGCAGTTCACCCCAATGTTCCCCATCCAGCCTTATCGCCAGGGTGTTGATGGTGAAATCGCGCCGCATCAGATCATCGATCAAAACTCCGGCTTTCACGGTCGGTAAGGCAGCCGGATGTTTGTAAGTCTCTGATCGGGTGGAGATAAAATCAAGCGCACGGTGGCTTGAACCAGACTGGAACCACTGGGCCGTCCCAAAGCGGACATGCGTTGTCACCCGGCCTCCGTATTGTGCGGCCAACGCCTGGGCAAAGGGAATGGCAGCTCCTTCAACAACCAGATCAAAGTCAGTCCCGGGGATACCCAGCAGCAGGTCCCGGACGAAACCACCCACCAGGTAGAGCGGCACCTGCCGCGCAGCCGCTACATCTGCCACCTTCCTGACAAGTCCCAACTGATCAGGAGTAAGCGCCTGGTGTAGATTAATCTTGTGATGTTCAAATTTTTCAGACATGGCCAGTACGCTGATTATAGTGCAAAGCAGGGCGCTGACAGAGCCTTCCCTGAGGTTATATGGCACTCAGGCAAGTTATTCTTGATAATTACGATGTTCCAACATGCCCGAGGTATGCTATACTTTTTATCGCATGGAATATAAATTCGCCACCGAACGATCCAATTATGCCGACCTGGCCAGCGGACACGTTTTCTACAGCTTGCCGGGGTATCCGGCATTTCCAATCCGCCTGGCGAGTGAAATCTACCAGCGCTGCCTGGCACTGCGAGGGCAGGGAAACAGCCCCTGCACGCTGTATGATCCATGTTGCGGGGCAGCTTATCATCTCAGCGTCATCGCCTACCTGCACTGGGATTCAGTCTGCCGGATAATCTGTTCGGATATCGATGCCAAAGCCGTCCAACTGGCCGAACGGAATCTGGGTCTGCTCACACCGGTCGGTATGGAGAGAAGGGTTCGCGAAATCACGGCCATGGTGCGACTGTACGATAAAGAATCCCACAAAGGTGCATTGGAGAGCATTATCCGGATGCAGGAACAGATAAACCTGCTGACTGCGGTCCGGCCCATTCAGACGCGTGTTTTTCAAGCCAACGCCAGCCAGGTCGCCAGCCTGCGGGAAGGGTTGCTGGATACTTATATAGACATGGTTATTACCGACATCCCTTACGGCCAACACTCCCAATGGGAGGGGACCGAGGCACATAACCCCACCTGGGCAATGCTGGAGGCGCTGTTGGAATTCCTATCTCCACAGAGTATTGTAGCAATAGCCTCTGATAAATCTCGGAAAATCACTCACGAAAGATATAACCGGTTGGAAAAGTTTCAACTTGGGAAGCGATATGTTGTCTTCATGAGACCTGCTTGAATATTTTTACACCTGATCCATTTGCCAGCCTGTCTTTATCAGGTATAATCTGCGCCAATGAAGCTGAACCCGCTCCCGGCCCCTGCCACACGAAAACCCACCAGGTCTGGTTAGGTTCGGTTCGTCACGCACACGGCGGCTCCCAGATCTGGAGAGCCGTTTTTTTTTGAGGAGCGGTTATTCGGTATTCGCTATTGGTATATTCGTGACTTGAATATGAGGTACGTTTCACAAATTTCGTTTCACGAATTACGCATTACGAATTACGACTTAAGGTTAACTATGGATATCAAGGATTTGACCGAACACATGCATGCCTTTGTGCACTCGAAAGGCTGGTACGAGACCGGCAGCCAACGACCGCAGACGCCACGCAACCTGGCGATCTCGCTCGCGTTGGAAGCGAACGAAGTGCTCGAGCAATTCCAATGGCGCGATGACTTGGGAGACAAGCAGGAACTCGCAAACGAACTGGCCGACGTGGCTTTATATCTTTTACAATTGTCATCCATCTCCAGCATCGATTTGGAACAGGCGATCTTGAAAAAACTTGCAACCAATGCGGAGCGCGAATGGGATCTGGATGAGTCAAAGGTCAATCCCCGAAAAACGGGGATCCCGTAAAAACACGGGACAGGCAGACGGTCAAAAGTCATAACACAGTCGACCTATGACTTTCGACTTTTGACAAAATTGGAATTTATCATGAACGTGACTGTCTTCGGCGGTTCGCAACCTAAAGCAGGCCAGGCTTCCTACCAGGAAGCGTATGAGCTCGGAAAGATTCTGGCTGAGGCCGGGCATACCGTCCTGACCGGCGGCTATATCGGCACCATGGAGGCGGTATCCAAGGGTGCGTTTGAGGCTGGCGGGCACGTGATTGGCGTAACTTGCGACGATATCGAGGCTTGGCGCAAAGTGAAAGCCAACATCTGGGTAAAGGAAGAACGTCGCTTTGCCACCCTTCAGGAACGCCTGAACGAACTCGTCCTGGCTTGTGATGCCGCCATCGCCCTGCCTGGCGGTCCCGGTACGCTGACCGAGATCGCCCTGACCTGGAACCTGATGATCGTGGCATCCATCCGACCCAAACCGCTCATCCTGGTTGGCGAAGGATGGAGTTCTTTAATGGATTTGTTTTTCAGATTGTTTGATCCATATATTCCCCAAAACCAACGCGGCTTGCTTTTATTGGTTGCCGACATTCGGAAAGCTGTCCAACTTCTCTCAATTCACCAATAACTGATATCCAATAGCTATTTTCTTGCCATCAATTGCCGAGGAAACCATGACTAACGAAAAGCTTACCCCCCGTAATGTTGACTTCTCCGAATGGTACAACCAGATCGTCCTGCGCGCCGAGCTGGCCGATTACGCCCCTGTGCGTGGCTGCATGGTCGTGCGTCCGTACGGCTGGGCGCTTTGGGAAAATATCCAGCAGGCGCTCGACCGGCGTTTCAAGGAGACCGGCCATGTCAATGCAGCCTTTCCGCTCTTCATTCCGATGTCTTTCCTGGAAAAAGAGAAGGAACACGTGGAAGGTTTCTCGCCGGAACTGGCCATCGTGACCATCGGCGGCGGTGAAAAACTCGAAGAGCCGCTGGTGGTGCGCCCCACCTCCGAGACCATCATCGGTTCCATGTATTCGAAGTGGATCAAGAGCTACCGCGACCTGCCGGTACTGATCAACCAGTGGGGCAACGTGGTGCGCTGGGAATTACGCACGCGCCTGTTCCTGCGCACGTTGGAGTTCTACTGGCAGGAAGGCCATACTGCCCATGCAAGTGAACAGGAAGCACGCGACGAGACCATGCGCATGCTGGGCGTCTATGCCGATTTCGCCATCAACGAAGCCGCCGTACCGGTCATCCAGGGGGTCAAGTCGCAGGCTGAGAAGTTCGCCGGGGCGAACATGTCCACCACCATCGAGGCGATGATGCAGGATACGCGCGCCCTGCAATCGGGCACCTCGCACTTCCTCGGGCAGAACTTTGCCAAAGCTTTCAACATCCAATTCCTCGATGAAAAAAACACCCTGCAATATGCCTGGACAACCTCCTGGGGCTTATCCACCCGTTTCATCGGTGCCATCATCATGACTCACGGCGACGACCAGGGCTTGATCATGCCACCGCGCCTGGCTCCCATCCAGGTTATCATCGTCCCGATCTTCAAATCGGAACCTGAGACCGCCGCGGTACTGGAGACGGTCCGCCGCGTCGAAGGCGAACTCAAAGCTCTCGGCATCCGCACCAAGGTCGACGAACGCGCCGAGGTCACACCGGGCTTCAAGTTCAACGATTGGGAAATGCGCGGCGTGCCCCTTAGGATCGAGATTGGTCCCAAGGACGTGGAAAAAGGTTCTGTCGTCCTTGCACGGCGGGATAAACCCGGCCGTGACCCCCAAAAACCGGGGGCAGGCGGCAAATCATTCATACCACAGGCCGGCCTGGCTTCGGCGGTCGCAGACTTGCTGGTGGATATCCAGAAATCCCTGCTGGAACGCGCCACCGCCTTCCGTGACAGCCATATCTTCGATCCCAAGGACTACGCTGAATTGACCGAAGTTGTCCAGAATGGCTGGGCGTATTCGTATTGGTGCGAATCCCCTGAATGCGAGGCGAAGGTGAAGGAAGACACCAAGGCCACCACCCGCTGCATTCCGCCCGGACAGGAAGAAGGTCCCGGCAAGTGTATCGTATGTGGGAAAAACGCCAAACACAAGGTCTACTTTGCCCGCGCATATTAAATTATCGATGTGGATCATAATGCTCAAAGGATCGGAGGCGTTTTATGGTGTTGCGCTCATTGGAAGTCACAATTGAAAAAGATGGCACAGTACGCCTGCATAAAAAGATAAAACTGCCCGAGCCGCGTCGCGCCATCCTGACCATTTTGAATGAACCTGCGCTCATAGAAGAGACAGCCTTGTTAAGCGAGGCAGTGCTGGCGATGGATTGGAACCGCCCGGAGGAAGACATCGCATGGGCGCACTTGCAGTCGGTCAAGTAGTCCTGGTCCCCTTCCCATTCTCTGACCTTTCGCGCGCCAAGATGCAGCCTGCAGTTGTGCTGGCCGAATCAGGTCGGGAAGATTGGATACTTTGCCAGGTGACCAGCAACCCCTATGGTGATAAGCGAGCCATTAAACTTACAGGCAAGGATTTCAAAAGCGGCTCCCTGCGAATCACATCTTATGCCTGTCCGGGAAACTATTCACTGCCAATCAAAGTCTGATTGCTGAGGGCATTGTGGTTCTGCGAAGACCGGCCGTCATCAAAGTGGTTAAGGGCGTGATCGTTCTTTTGAAGGAAAGCATTTCTGGGTAACATTACCCCACCCTGATCGTAGATTTTGCGGGGTTAGTCCCATGAGAGAGCCGTTCGTGAAGAATCACTTCAAACGGTTCGAGATCAGCAAGAACGGCTGGGCATATTCCTACTGGTGCGAATCCACCGAGTGCGAGGCCAGGTCCAAGGAAGATACCAAGACCACCAACCACTGCATTCCACAGGGACAGGCAGACGCTCCCGGCAAGTGCAGCGTTTGCGGGAAGGATGCAGAACACAAAGTAGACTTCGCGCACGCGAATTGATAGATGCGATGTGGATTATAATGTTAAGTGGTAGGCGCTTTCGCCAACTCCAAGGAGTACGAACTGATGGAAAATCCACTGACGGCTATAGAAGTAAATGGAACAGTTGATGAACAGCATAGACTCCAACTGGATGATTTGCTACCCATCCCCGGCCCCAAGCGGGTGCGGGTGATCGTGCTCTATTCCATCGATGGGGAGTGGAATGAACCAGAGTGGTACCAGGCCGCCGCGCATGACCCGGCTTTCGATTTCCTGAAAGACGCAGGAGAAGATATCTACTCGCTTGCGGATGGGAAACCGATCCAAGATGAGATAAAAGGTAGTTCTCGTTCCATTTCCTTTTGATGACCTTTCCAGCAGCAAGGTTCGTCCGGCTGTTTGCCTCACGGATCCAATCGGCCCCCACAACCACATCATTCTGGCATTTATTACCAGCCGCGTTCCAGATACCCCATTGCAAACCGACTTGTTAATAGACTCAAGCAGCGCTGGGTTTGCATTCACCGGGCTGCGCGTTTCATCAACGCTCCAATTGCATCGTTTAATGACGGTCACTCAAAGCATGCTTCAGCGTGAATTGGGCACATTGACACCCAAAATGCGGACCCAGGTTAACGATCGCCTGTGTAGACTTTTCGGTTTGAAGTAACCCGCGAAACAAACTGCTTTGTTGTGGTATTTGCCCGAGGTGGCGTGATCAGGAGACCATGTCTTTTCTGATAGGTGGTCTCATAGAGTAAGAAAGCCTTCGGTCAACAACTCGGCTTTGCCAGGCGCCGAGTGGGGATTTGGCTATTCATTGACGATTATTTTCACAAAGGAGGCTATTTATTCTCATCAATTGGTGAGGAAATGAACAGGGTATTAATTTCTAAAGAAGGATTCCCTGTACATGGTGGATTCTGATTATTACACGAAGAGTTTGATTGAAACTGGTTCTCCAACATTGTACTTCGCATCAATCAACTCAAAGCAGTCTTGTCCTTCAACGGAATCAATAGGGATATTGGCCTCTATTACTTTATCACCCTGATTAATATTAGCTTCAATTGTCAATCCATTTAGGTCAGTTTGATTACCTTGATAATCGATGCAGATCATATTTCCATGTTCTCCAACACCTTCCATCTGGGCATCAAAGTCGCTGAGAACTAAAGGCGGAATCGGTGTATTCGTAGCGGTTGGGCTGGGCGTGTACGTCGTTGTCGCCGTTGGCGTCTCTGTGGGCTGGCTTAGCGTTCATGGAGTTCACTACGGCTGGCAGGTTTGCGAAAGCCCAGGTTGAAACCCTTTTCCAACAAGGCTATCTGACGCTTGCGGGCTGCCTCATATTCGGTTTCTTCGGCAAGCATATTCTCCGCGGCCTGCGATAAAAGCTTCGAGACAGACGAATGGCGTTGGAATGCCAGTATTTTCAGCCGCCGCAGGACAAACTTAGGCAAGGAAAGGGTTATGTCTTGCTTTTCCATGGCAGCCTCCACAAAATTAGTATAGTACATAGAATAACAATGGACAAGGCACAGAAGAAAACCTTTGTTTGTGTTGCAATATGCAACCAGCCATGATATACTCCCCATTTAGAAAGGAGCCAGGATGAATACATTACATGTCCGTAGCGTCCCCGATAATCTATACCAACGTCTGAAACAATTGGCGCGGAACCGCAACCGCTCCCTGAGTGCACAGGTAATAACTCTGCTATCGCGGGCAGTGGAAGAAGAAGAGCGCCAGAGAGAACAGGCAGCGTTGTTGGATTCCATCCGCCGCCGCCGCTTCAAACCTCCCGTTGACGCCCCCGACAGCCTGGATTTGCTTCGTGAGGACAGGAAAAGATGAGCAAAACACCTTTTCGTGCTGTGGTGGATGCAAGCGCAGGGATAAAACTCTTTTTGGATGAGCCATTCTCTATCCAGGCGCACGCTCTCTTCGCAAAATTGACCGAGGATCCACCTGCCGAATTCCACGTGCCTGATCTGTTCTACATCGAATGCACGAATATCTTTCTGAAGTATGTGCGCCGGTATGGGCGTACCGTGGAAGATTCACAAACTGATCTGAAAAGATTAAACAAACTAGCGTTGAAGCCTGTCTCCATCGCAGACCTTATGGAAGACGCTCTTTTGCTGGCCTCGCAGAAAAACCTGACCGCTTATGAGGCATGTTATGCAGTTCTGGCTCAACAAATGAGCATCCCTTTAGTAACAGCCGACAAGCCCATGGCACAGGCAGTGGAATGGGCGGTCTGGTTGGGAGATTTCAAATGAAATTAAGCCAACTCTTCGGTTTGACCCTGCGGGATGCCCCCGCTGAGGCGGATATCGCCAGCCACCAGCTGCTCATGCGGGCTGGATTCATCCGCCCGCTCGGGGCGGGAATCTATTCGTACCTGCACCTGGCCAAACGCTCGATGCAGAAGATCGAGGTCATCCTGCGGGATGAGATGAACAAGATCGGCGGGCAGGAGATCTCCATGCCGGTCGTACAGCCAGCGGATTTATGGAAGGAGACCGGACGCTGGTTCCAGATTGGTTCCGAAATGGGGCGCTTCAAGGACCGCAACGAGCATGACATGGTACTGGCCATGACCCATGAGGAAGCCGTGGCCGACCTGGTGCGGCGCGAGGTGAAGTCCTACAAGCACCTACCACGGTTGCTCTATCACATCCAGACCAAGTTCCGTGACGAGCCGCGCCCGCGCGCCGGGCTGATCCGGGTGCGCGAATTTACCATGAAGGACAGCTACAGTCTGGACGCCGATTGGGACGGTCTGGATACACAGTACCGGGCTCATTACCAAGCCTATTTCAACATCTATCACCGCTGTGGGCTGGATGTGATCGCGGTCAAATCAGACACCGGTATGATGGGCGGCAAGCTGGCGCACGAATTCATGGTGCTCAACCCCATCGGAGAAGATACGCTTGTCCTGTGTGACGTATGCGGCTATCGCGCCAACCGCCAGGTGGCGCGCTTCCACAAAGCACATGCTGTTCCGGAAGAGTTAAGACCCATCGAGAAAGTGCTCACACCGGACTGCAAATCCATCGAGGATCTGGCGAACTTCCTGGGTGTGCCCAATTCCAGGACCGCCAAGGCGGTTTTCTTTATGGCGACGATTCCCCAAGACCCAAAAGGTCTTGAGAGACCTTTAGGGTCTGCCAACGAGGAACAATTCATCTTCGCTGTCATCCGCGGCGACCTGGAGTTGAACGAGACCAAGCTTGCCAACGTCCTAGGCGCACGCGATCTGCGGCCTGCCACGGATGAGGAAATTAAGGCGGTTGGGGCGGTGCCGGGATTTGCATCGCCGCTCGCCCTCACCCCTCCAGCCTATCCCGGTGGGAGAGGGGCGGGAGTGAGGGTTGTGATTGATGACAGCCTCCGCGATTCTCCCAATCTGGTCGCCGGAGCAAACCAGGCTGATTACCATTTGCTTAATACCAATTATCCACGCGACTACAAAGCCAACCTCGTCAGCGATATCGCCTCAGCCGAGGCCGGACATGCCTGCCCGGAATGCGGTCATTCACTGCGCCTGGAACGCGGCGTGGAAGTGGGCAACATTTTCAAACTCGGTACGCGTTATTCGGATAGCCTCGGTTGCACATTTCTTGACAAGGATGGACAGCAAAAGCCGGTCATCATGGGCTCATATGGCATCGGCGTGGGTCGCCTGCTGGCCTGTGTGGCTGAGCAGTATCACGACGAGCACGGCTTGGTCTGGCCGTTGACGGTAGCTCCGTACCAGGTGCATCTGGTGCTTTTACGCGGTAAAAATGCCCCCACGGTCGCAGAAACTGCCGAGGAAGTATATGCCAATCTGTTGGCGGCGGGCGTCGAAGTGCTCTATGATGAGCGCGAAGAAAGCCCCGGCATCAAGTTCAACGACGCGGATCTGATCGGGCTGCCGGTTCGGCTGACGGTCAGCGAACGCGCCCTTTCCCAGGGCGGGGTGGAAATGAAGCTGCGTAGCAAAACAGAAAAGAATATCGTCCCGCTCAATGAAACAATAACACGGCTGCAATCGGAGTTGAATGCCTTACATGCCGCTCTGGCCGCAAAGGTTGTTCCAGTGGAGTACAATTCGAGCGATTAGCGATTGGTCAAGCAGCTCCCTTTCAGCTGTCGCCCAACCGAAACTACAAAAAGCTAATCGCTAATAGCATATCGCCATTTTCATGCCCGCCATAAACCTTTCCCGACTCAAAACCCAGACCGCCCGGCTCGCCGAGAAATTCGGTGAACCGGATGTTTTCCTGCATGATCTGGACGAGTTGTTGGATTTCTACACCAACCGCACCATCCGGGCTACCCAGGTTGTCCAGCAGCTGTCCGTGCCTTCTTACCGCACACCGCACGCGGTTCTCCGGCAAATCGAGAGTGAGCTGACGATTCTTGCAGAAAATCGAACTCCCGAAGCTGCCACACTAACCCTGAGTCTGTGGGAAGCCGGCACACTCGAATCCCGCCTGCTGGCAGCCCATATCCTTGGCAATATCCCTTCCCCTCAGGCCATCCCCGTTCTGTCACGCCTGCCGGACTGGCTCAACCAGTCAACTGACAAGGAAGTCCGCACTGCGTTGCTGACGGATGCACTAGCGCGGGTGCGTCAGGAAAACCCGGAGACCTTCTTCATCATCCTTGAACGTTGGCTGGCAAACCCACAACCGACCATACAGGTCTGGGGATTGCAGGCGCTTATCCCACTGTTAAAGGATCCACGATTTGAGAACCTTCCGGCAGTATTCCGGATCCTGCGCCCGGCCATCCTGGCTGCCAGACCGGCGACACAATTGGATTTACAGGCCTGCCTGGACGCCCTGGAAAGCGTTTCGCGAACTGAAACAATGGCATTCCTGCGTGAGGTCATTCGTGACGACCCTAAACCGACGATGCTGCAAATTGTCCGCCGCATACTTCCCACTCTATCTACAGAACTGCAGGAAGGTCTGCGCAATAATCTGCGTGAACACACCGACCAGGCAACTACTGGTTAAGACGTGGGTTTCCCGAAACGCCTGCGGCTTTCTGAGAGTCCATCAATTTCTGACTGCGCTGTTCTTCATCATATTTCTGGCAGGCTGCTCGGCTTCTTCCTCTTATAAAACCCTGACATTGTCACGCTCTGGTGGGGTTTAAATGATTTGGGCGGCTGCCCCGGTATTTTTGATCGGGAAACCAGGCGGATCCTGCAATACAAACTGGATGCGATGCTCGACGAGCACTTGAAATATATGAAATTGCAGATCGGCGCTTTGCTCGACCGGAACATTTCGATCATTATCATCACACCGATGCCAGTCCTCGGCAGCCTGCCAGGAGTCATTTTAACGATAATAATGAGCTTGTTTGGGAAAACGACTATCGCTGCGAATTTAACATCGGCTTGGAACAGTTGGTGCAAGCCCAGCGGAGATTAGCGGCAGATTATGCAACCGGGCGGAAACCAGTTTACCTGGTGGATGCCTGGCAGATCTATAAGGATCATCCAAATTCTGATAATATGTACATGGATATCGTCCATCCCGGCAGCCATGCAGCAGAGCTTATCGCCGAAGGCTGGTTGCAGGTTTTCCAGTCCATAAAGAAGTAGGTCGCAAATATGTCATTGAACTCGCGTGAACGAATGCAAGCCTGTATAAAAGATGATCCCGCCCTGGACCGCCCGCCTGTGGCACTCTGGAGGCATTTCCCGATGGATGACCAGCGCCCTGAAACCCTGGCTGCCGCCACTGTGGATTTCCAACATCACTATAATTTCGACCTGGTAAAAGTCACCCCTGCCTCCTCTTTTTCCATAAAAGACTGGGGAGCGGAGGATGTTTGGGAGGGGCACACCGAAGGGACACGTCGCTACACCAAACGCGTCGTCCAAAAGCCAGAGGACTGGGAACGCCTGCCAGTTCTCGACCCGCTCAAAGCCCCGCATCTTTCCGGACAATTAGGCTGTCTCCGGGAAATCCGTTCCGCCCTTGGACCGGAGGTACCCTTGCTGCAGACGGTCTTCAATCCGCTGGCCCAAGCCAAAAATCTGGCTGGAGGTGATCTACTAATCACTCATCTCCACCTGTATCCTGAAGCGGTCTTGAAAGGACTTCAAATCATCGCCGAGACCACCTGCCGTTTCGTGGAATCTGCACTCGCAACTGGAATCGATGGCATCTTCTTTGCCATCCAACATGCCCAGGCTGGCTTGTTATCGTTGGAAGAATACATGACCTTTGGCCTGCCCTTCGACCTGAAAACCGCCCAACCCGCGGCTGGCTTGTGGTGCAACCTGCTACACTTGCATGGCCTGGATGTCTATTTTGATCTCATTGCGCGCTTCTCGGCGTTGTTTCCGATTGCCAACTGGCACGACCGTGAGACCTCCCCTTCGCTGGGTGAAGCACAGAAATGTTTCATAGGAGTCGTATGTGGCGGAGTGAGCCAGAAGACGATCGTCTTCGGGGAAAGTGCCAGGGTCCGTGAGCAGGCACTGGATGGCATCCGACAGACCGGTGGCCGGCGGTTTTTGCTCGGCACGGGTTGTGTG
>Ga0209253_10003832_pt1 | contig 13145 bp, 14 predicted proteins | sample FrelakmetBRP12BR_FD_187145 | JGI IMG/M metagenome (GOLD analysis project Ga0209253, IMG submission 187145) | Freshwater lake sediment microbial communities from the University of Notre Dame, USA, for methane emissions studies - BRP12 BR (SPAdes)... | ecosystem: Environmental > Aquatic >...
GAGGGCTCTGCGCAAAGATCAAAAGTTTGGAATCTTGCTTGTTTCATCAAAAACCGTCACAGGCCTTGTACAAAAAACTTATACCTCCCGGAACTGTCAAACTCTGGGAGTCCCCCGGCAAAGCCGGGGGTTTACCTAAAGGAAATCATGACTCCTCACGGCAGCAAGACTGTCCGCCGCCTTTTCCATACCATCCGGCGCCCTTGCTCTGAAGTCCGGGCCCGTGATCGTTACGATGCCGGCGCTTGCCTTCAATCTTGAGCCTGGCTGCGGAACGTGTTAGAAGTGCCTACAGGAGCAGGTTCCCCCCATTTTCCGCGATCAAGAAAAGGAGACTAACTATGAAAGGGCAGTGGAGAAAAGCACCTTGGGCGTTCCTCGTGATTTTCCTTGTTGTCTCGCTGGTGGTTTCGGCGGCCACCGGTCAGGCGGCCTCCTTCCGGCCTGAGAAAAGCACGGACGGCGCAGTGGTCGCCACCAGTAAATATGCCACTGAGGCGGGTAGGCGCGTTCTGCGCGAAGGAGGAAATGCGATCGATGCAGCCGTCGCGGTAGGTTACACCATGGCGGTGACTCACCCGGTTGCCGGGAATCTCGGCGGGGGCGGCTTTGCCATAATCCGCATGGCCGACGGGAAAACCTACAGCTTGGATTTCCGGGAGATGGCGCCGGGCAAGGCGACGCGGAACATGTACCTGGATTCAGCCGGGAATGTCGTTCCCAAGCTGAGTCTGGACGGATACCTGGCCGCCGGTGTGCCGGGAACGGTGGCCGGCATGAGCGCCATACTCGACAAGTTCGGGACGAAGAAGCTGGACCACCTGATGCAGCCGGGAATCTCCTATGCGGAAAAAGGCTTTGTCATCAGCGCCAGGAATGCCGAGACCTTCGTGGAGAACAAGGACCGGCTTTCCAAGCACGCATCCAGCCGCAAGTACTTCCTCAGGCCGGATGGGTCCTCCTACAAGGAGGGGGATGTACTCGTCCAGAAGGATCTGGCCAAGACCTTGCGCCTGATTGCCCGGCAGGGCCCTAAGGCCTTCTACGACGGGCCCATCGCCGATTTGATCGAAAAAGACATGAAAGCGAACGGCGGGATCATGACCAAGGAGGACCTGAAGCGATACAAGCCGGTGTGGCGCGAGCCGGTTCGCGGGACCTACCGGGGTTATGAGATCATCTCCATGGGGCCTCCCAGCTCCGGTGGCACCCACATCATCCAGATGCTGAACATTCTGGAGGGCTACGACCTCCAGGCGATGGGCCACAACTCCGCCGCGACGGTGAACGCCATGGCTGAGGCCATGCGCTTTGCGTACGCGGATCGGAGCGAGTACATGGGCGATCCGGACTTTGTCAAGGTGCCCGTCGGAGTCCTGACCTCAAAAACGTATGCCGACAGGCTGCGCAGCCGGATTCGCCAGGGCCAGGCCACCCCGTCCGATCAGGTCCGCCCGGGCACATCCTTCCCGGAAGGAACCAACACGACCCATTACTCCGTTGTGGACCGCTGGGGAAATGCGGTTTCCATCACCTACACCATCAACGATTATTACGGTAGCGCCGCCGCGGTGAATGGAGCCGGGTTCCTCCTCAACAACGAGATGGACGATTTTGCCATCAAGCCGGGGGTCCCCAATCTCTACGGGCTTCTTGGCGGCGATGCGAACGCGGTCGAGCCCTACAAGCGGCCGTTGAGCTCCATGTCTCCTACCATCGTCTTGAAAGACGGGCAGGTCTATCTGGTCCTCGGCAGCCCGGGAGGCCCCCGCATAATTACCACGGTCATGCAGGTCATCCTCAATGTCGCCGATCACGGCATGACCATCCGCGAGGCCGTGGATGCACCGAGGGTCCATTTGCAGTGGATCCCTGACGAGCTCCGCATCGAGAAGAACGGGCTCAGCGCGGACACGGTGGAGAAGCTGACGGCCATGGGCTACAAGGTGCAAGTCCTGGGGAATATGGGGGATGTCAACGCCATCATGGTGGATCCGAAGACCAAGCTCTTCCTGATAGCCTCGGATCCTCGCAATGAATTCTAGTGCTGGTTGAGTTCGAAAATGCCTCCAGCAAAGAAGGCAAGAAAGGCGGGGGCGCTCCCCCGCGTTTCTTGTCTCGTGGAGAAAAAAATGCGAAGATGGCGCAATCTATAGAGCGTGATGAGACCATCGAACGGTAAAGACTTGGCGCTCGACTCGATCCGTCCCGGTGACGAGTCGTCGGCAGGGAAATCGCGTTAACTCAGAGATTGCAGCTCCCTGCGGCCAGCCGCAGGGAATCTTCGAAATGTAAGGAAAGGATCCTATTTTGTTGTAGTTCGCTCGCTGACCCCGCAGTCCCGCCCGAAGGCGGGACGGGGATTGCGCTCGTTGAAGCATTTTCAACTCAACCCGGGAGAGCCGAAGGTGTCGTCTGCAAAACGAAAAATATCTTACGTTATTTTGGCCCTGCTCCTCATCATTGCTGTCGGTTGCAGCAAAGTCTCAAAGGAAAACTACGACAAATTGAAGGTCGGCATGGGTTACGAGGAGGTGATAAATATCCTCGGAAGCCCTGGGAGCTGTTCAGAGACGCTGGGCACAAAGAGCTGCGTCTGGGGTGACGAGAAGAGGCAGATCAAGGTCTCCTTCGTCGTCTCCAAGGCGGTAGCGTTCTCAAGTAAGGGGCTCTAGCGGAAAGGAGGAAGCGATGCGTTGGCGGGATAGTCGCCAGAGCGACAACATCGAAGACCGCCGCGGCATGCCCATCTCGCGCGGGGTTCTCGTTGGTGGTTCGGGCGGACTTGGGGTCATCGTCCTGGTGCTACTCGGGATGTTCTTCGGCTTCGACCCGACGGAGCTCCTGCGAGGGGGGCCGTCCGTCCAGTCGCCGTCGGTCTCCGTCCCCCAGAGTGGTGGCCCGGCCGGCCGTCTCTCTGCCGAGGACGAGCTCAAGGAGTTTGTCTCCGTCGTCCTCGCCGATACCGAGGACGTGTGGCACGACCTCTTCGCAAGGTCCGGCCGCACCTACCGACCTCCGAAACTCGTCCTCTTCACCGGGGCGGTCGAGTCGCAGTGCGGATTCGCTCAGGCGGCTGTGGGACCCTTTTACTGCCCGCTCGATAACAAGGTCTATCTGGACCTCAGCTTCTTCCAGGAACTCCGCTCCCGTTTCGGCGCCCCGGGGGATTTCGCCCAGGCATACGTCATCGCCCACGAGGTGGGACATCACGTGCAGACGCTCTTGGGCGTCACCCAGAGGTTCGAGGAGATGCGCAGGCGGGCCGGCCCCACCAAGGCGAACAACCTGTCGGTGAGACTGGAGCTCCAGGCCGACTGCCTTGCCGGGATCTGGGCGAACCGGGCGCAAAAGGCGCGCCAGATCCTCGAGGCAGGAGACGTCGAAGAGGGCCTGAACGCGGCGAGCGCCATCGGGGATGACCGGCTGCAGCGACGGACCCAAGGCTACGTCGTCCCGGACGCCTTTACGCACGGGAGCTCAGACCAACGGGTGCGCTGGTTCAAGCGCGGTCTCGAGCAGGGGGATATCAGTCTTTGCGATACCTTCAAGGCTGAGCGGCCGTGAGAGCCTACCCCTTTTCGAGGTGGTAGCATGTGAGGGCTGCCGTTCTCCTCCCGAGGGCCCCGGGGGATCACCCATTTCGCCTATCGGGCACGGTCTGACTGACCTTGGTTGCACAGCTACGGGGTGAGGTACGATATGGAAGGGATCAAGAGGCCGGAAGATTGCCCCCACTACCCCTTCTGTGACCACCTCTGTCACACACTGCTTGCCGGATTCGCCCCGGCCGGCAAGTGCCTGGAGGAAGGCCCGGTCTTGCCCCGAGATGCGGTGCCGATTTGCGCGCAGTGCGAGCGCTTTACGCCGAGGAGCGAAGAGCAATAAGCGGCGCCACTGTGTGGACAACGACAACATCCCGACAAGCCCTCCCTGGGGAAGAGACATCTAACGGTTATCGCCGTCAATCAAGCCGCCCAAAGCTCCGAGGATGGAGCCCTCCTCCCTGCCGCCACCCCGTTGCGGTGCAGCCTGGAGCATCCGGCCCGCCAGTCTCGAGAAGGGAAGCGACTGGAGCCAGATCCTCCCGGGCCCCTTCAGGACGGCAAAGAAGAGCCCCTCCCCCCCAAAAAGAGCAGTCTTTATCCCACCTGCCTGCTGGATATCGAAGTCCACGGTGGATTCGATGGCGACGACGCAACCCGTATCCACATGGATGACATCGCCCGGTGCGAGCTTCCGTTCCACCACCGTGCCCCCGGCATGGACGAAGACGATTCCATCCCCCTCGAGCTTCTGCATGATGAAGCCTTCCCCGCCGAAAAGGCCGGTGAGAATTCTTCGCTGGAAAAAGATCCCGATGGAGACGCCCTTGGCGGCGCAAAGGAAGCTGTCCTTCTGGCAGATAAGCATCCCCCCAACACTCTGGAGGGGAATCGGGATGATATTGCCGGGAAAAGGGGCCGCAAAGGCCACGTGACCCTTCCCCTCACCGGTGTGGGTAAAGACCGTCATGAACAGGCTTTCTCCGGTAAGCAGTCGCTTGCCGGCGCCAACGAGCTTGTCCATGAAGCTGCTCCCTCCTCTGCCGGAGGCATCCCCGAACACGGTTTGCATCTCGATCGCCGTCCCCTTGTACATCATGGCCCCGGCTTCGGCGACGGCGCTCTCCCCTGGATCAAGCTCGATCTCGACGTACTGCATCTCTGAGCCGATGATTTTGAAATCGATCTCATCGGCCCTGCTCTGTCCCCTGAGCGGAGGGGGAGCCACGGCCCCACCGGCTGTCGTGGCGTTCAACTCGGCGACCTCGGAGATGGGCACCCATGCGGTAAATCCCTCCCTCCAGGCAAAACCGTTGGGGTTCTTCCGGGCATGAGCCAAAGCCTGTGCATCGTCCATGGGACCCATCTGCTTGCCGTCATAACTCAGGTACCACCGTGCCATAGGTCTACCTCCTGGAGGAACTGCGGATTCGGGCCTCCTGTCTTCACCCACGCCCTGGTATGCCCAGACCCTGGTGAATTTCCCTGATCGCGGTCTCGTCGAGCCCGAGCCTCTCGGCAAGGGTCTTCATGTAGGTGCGCTCCGCATCCGTGTCCAGCTCAATGGCCAGAAGGGAAACAGCATAGACCTGTTTCGCGACGTCCAGGGTTCGAACCTCCCTCACGATGGCCTCCAGGCTTGCGGGCGCGAGAAGCTCCTGAACGATGAACGACTGCTCATCCGAAGTGAGATTCAGCCGCTGCAGCTCTCCGAGGATTCGACTGCGTTCTTCCTGATCGATCGTCCCGTCTGCGTTCGCTGCAGCGATCATGGCGCGAATGAGAAGGACGGCACCCTGCTCGCGTGCCGGCGTCGGCAGGGGCGGCAAAGGGCTTGGCCCGGCCGGCCGTGGGGCTGCCTGTGGGGGCGGCGGGGGAGCAGAGGCAGGGCCGGCCGGTGGAGAGGGGGGCGGCGCGGACGAAGGGCCAGGTGGGGGCGGTGGCGGCGGACCCGGAGAAGGTGTTTCGGATTTCTTCATGAGGTGTTCGATGGCCTCCATAGCAACGCCAAGGATCACCATGCCCGCCCCGCCAGTTACCAGCGACCCAAGCCCGCTCTTCCGCCTGGTGCCGCCGAGGAGCAGTCCGCCAAGGAGTTTTTCGGCATTGAACATTGCGAATCCTCCTGTCTACCATCAACGGTTAAGGTGAGTTGGTCGAGGGAGCTCGCGCCCCCCGGCCGGTGGATGAGAAGATTCTCGGCAATTCCGAAAGATCCTGTCAAGTACAGACAAACGCCAAGGGGATTGGGCCTGAGCGTGGGAAGCTCTTTTCCCCTGGTTGCAGTCGACCCGGGCGCTGCAGAACAGAGCGAGCCAGCGGCTGTCCCCTCCGTGGGCCACGTCCTGTTCCTCCGGTCTCAACTCCCCTGCCTCCCGTTCAGTTGTCTCGTCTGGTCTTGCGGCCCGACGTTACGGGCACGATGGGACAGGTCCGCGTGAACAGGCAAGACACGCCCAGGATTATGGGACGCTCAGGAAGAGAAAGTCAAGGCTGGCCCCAGTGTGATGAATACGGATCAAGCCCCTGCCTCGTAAATGATCTTTCAAGTTGACAGGATCTCTTCAAGAAGCCTATTGTAGTGTTACTAGAAGTGTTCGCGTACGCGGTTGATTCTTCATGGTGAAGCAAACGGTCGGTCGGAGAGCAGAGCTTGCCACGAATATTCGGTCGGAACTTCCCGTTCTGTGGTGGTCATCAATCCTCGCCTCTCGAGCGATTGTTGCCGTTCTCGACCAAGAAGAGCGCGATTGTCACGGACTCATCCTGCTAGTGCCGGAACCGTCCTGTTCCTCGAGCCCTGACTCCTTCTCTCCTTGCGCCATTGGTTAAGGCGCGAAGAGACGGGTTTCCGAGAGTGATCTTGCGCCGGACCAACGGAGGCAGAGAGCCCCGTCGGTACGGTCGCCTGAACGATAACGGAGCGGCGTGCCCTGGTGATGGATACAGGCCGGGGGTCTAGCCCGCATTATGAGGGCTGGAGGGATGACGGTAGTTGGCGGCCGAGGAGGCAGTTCGGTCCAAGGTCAGGCGTGATATCCACATGCACGGCCCTCCCGGCGTTGGAAGGGGAGGAGAGGAAGGGAGGATAATGACATGGTACCCGTCGCCGATCTGAAGAAGATTGATCTGTTCAAGGACCTGACCGACGAACAGGTGGGACGTTTGGCCAAGATCACCAAGGTGAAAAAGTGCAAGAGGGGTCAGGTCGTTTATCGACAAGGTAGCCCGGCAAAACAGCTTTATTTTGTCAAAAAGGGGACGGTCAGCCTCAGGAGGATGGAAGAGCACGTGGGCATATCGTTCGTGTCGAGAGTAGCCGGAGAACTCCTCGGCGCGGCCTCTCTCATGGAACCGAGGGAGTATACCCTTACCGGTCTCTGTCTCGAGGATGCTGAGCTCTATGGCATCGATGCCGCCAAGCTCTTCGCGATTTTTCAGAAGGATCCAGTGCTGGCTTACAAGATGGCGTTGGCGGTGGCGCGAATCTACTTTGGTCTATACCAGAACGCCAGGGGCCAACTCCTGGCCATGCTCAAAACACCTACCATCATTACGGCTCCTTAGCCCGCCCTGTGAGAGACGAGACCGGCCAGACTCCTTTGGCCGGTCTCACGGGTCATCTGAGGCCGCCGAAGGCTGGCTGGCACCTCCGACGAGGAGGAGCGACCTCCCGGAGCCGAGGCGGCCCGCAGCAGGGGAAGCCTTGCGCTCTCGGAGCCGCGTGGTAGTATACGCCCGGGAGAACCGGACCACATGGCTCCTGATCCGTTAGGTAAAGCCCTCCGCTATCGCTGGCTCATTCTCTGGGTGCTCGCCTTCGGCTACATCCTCGTGTACTTCCACCGCCTCTGTCCTGCCGTGGTGGCCGTGGACATGATGCACGATCTCCAGGCAGGAGGCACCCTCCTCGGCCTTCTCAGCTCGGCCTACTTCTATCCCTACGCCGTCATGCAACTTCCTGCCGGGCTTCTTGCCGACTCGTGGGGCCCGCGGCGGACCATCACCCTCTTCTTTGGAGTGGCCGCCGTGGGTTCACTCCTCCTGGGCCTCGCGCCTTCCATCTCCTGGGCCATCTTCGGGCGCACTCTCGTCGGACTCGGCGTCTCCATGTTCTTCGTGCCCACATTGAAGGTGCTGGCCGAGTGGTTTCGAGCTACGGAATTTGCCACCATGACCGGCATCCTCATGGCCATGGGGGGTGTCGGTTCCCTCAGCGCCTCAACACCCCTGGCGCTCCTCAGCTCCTGGATCGGCTGGCGCCTCTCCTTTGTCGCCGTCGGCCTTTTCACCCTGGTGATGTCCGTACTCATCTGGTTTCTCGTGAGGGACCGGCCCGCCGACCTGGGCTGGCCGTCCCCGGCCGGACCTCGAGAAATCGGTGCCGCCGAAATCGGCCTCGTCGAAGGGATAAAAAAAGTCCTCACCTGCCCCTGGTTTTGGCCTCTCGCGGTCTGGTTTTTCTTCGACTGTGCCGTCCTCTACTCCTTCAGCGGCCTTTGGGGCGGACCGTATCTCATGCACGTCTATGGGCTATCCAAGGCCGAGTCGGGCCATATCCTCTCTATGATCGCCGTGGGCCTCATCGTGGGAAGCCCTCTGGTGAGCTTTCTCTCCGACCGGTTCTTCCGGGCGCGGAAACCTGTGCTCGTCCTTGCCAGTGCCATCGTCGCTGGAATCACCGCCCTCCTTGCCTTCCGAACCGATGGTCTCTCCGTGCTGGCGCTTTCCCTGATCTGCCTTGGTGTCGGTATGTTCGCGGGCGCGATCGTCGTGATCGCCTTCACCGCCACCAAGGAGCTCTTCCCTGTCCAGATGGCCGGAACCTCCACCGGACTCGTCAACCTGTTTCCCTTCCTGGGAAGCGGGATCTTTCAACCCTTCCTCGGCTATCTCCTGGAGCGACAGGGACAGGTGGCGGGAGCATTCACCGTCGCGGGATATCGGCACGCCTTCCTGGCTCTCTTCGCATGTGGGTTGGCTGCCTTAGTCGCAAGCCTATTGGTGAAGGAAACACTGATCACGAGCGAGAGCAGACCGTTGAAGACTTCGTAAAGAGTCGCCAACGTAGACGGCACAAAGCTCTCCCGCCACAGGCGGGACAAGGCGCGCGAATCTTGAGGAATGAGGCGTACTAGAAGTACGCTGCAATGACGAAAGATGAAGCGCAACGCCGCAGATGGACTTTTTGCGAAGCCGTCACGGTTGATTCGATCAGGGAAAGAGTAAGATCAGCTCTAGAGCCCAACCTGCTACTCCTCGGATACCTCGTGAAAGGATTTTCTCCCCGCCGCTAGAACCTGGCCGTTGATCAGGCAAAGCTCATTGATGACGAAGGCAATCAGGCAGCTGTCACACAGGGGCTGACACCGGTCAAGGACATCAAGCGTTCTGTTCGCCTCCCAGAGTCGGCGACAATCGTCGCAAAGCACGGTTCCATAAACAAAGGTGACTGCACCCAGATCCTTATAGCGCGCCGAAAGGTAGTCTCCCCGGTAGATGTGCGGGCAGACGCGCCATGTCATATCCCGGCATCGATGGCCGCGATCTTCCTCCACCTTCTCACCCTCCTCCTAATGGGGATCTTCTCTACCCGGGTGCGGGCTTTACCCGATGGAAATAGAAAACTCTCCCTGCCGAAATGGGTTCTCCTCCCACTTTCGCACACCCGTGTGATCCTCTATTCTGCTATCAGATATCCGATTTACCTGTTTCCCCCTCTCTTCGTAGCCCCCAACGGCCCCGTCCGGTGGGGGTCCTCTTTTCTTGGCGCCGTTTCCGTTCTATGACTTCCACCCGTGCTATCAGGCCGCCTCTCACCCCCCCTGCCAAGGGAAGGTGATGCGAGGCCAGGAGATAGCTGCACCTGTAGTCGATTCTCTGTTCTCCCCGGGTCAACTCGTAGGACTTTCAGCTTGCGCGATCTTTATCCTTTCGGTAGTCTATGGGGGAAAGGATGGCCAGATGATTCCACGTGTCCTGCACCCGTGGATGGCGCGGTGGCGGCCTGCACGCCCGGGACTCACGTCTCGTATCTGGTATCCTGCACTCGCTTTGGTGTACTGGCCATGTTCCGCCCCGACCCTTACCCATGCCCGTTCCGGAAACAGCGTGGAAGTTCCCTTGCCCGGCGGTCGCACTCCCGCCTTGGAGGGAGCTTGCTTGCTCTCGTTCTCCTCGTCGGCCTCGTTTCTGACCTTTATGGAGCCTCGGTAACGCTTCGGTGGGATGGCAGCCCAGGACAGAACACGGCCGGCTACAAAGTGTACTATGAAAAGGGAAAACCCGGTCCACCTTATCGAGGTGTCGGCGCCAACGAAGGTCCCTCGCCGATCAACGTGGGGAACACGACCACGTTCACTCTCACCGGACTTAATGAGGCTGAGACATACTATGTGGCGGTGACATGCTACGATACCCAAGGCCGCGAAAGCCCGTACTCCAGCGACGTGGTCATAACCCCGAAACCCGCGAAGACCGGCACTCACGTGAAGAGGACGGAAAGTGAAAGGGACACCCCTGCTGTCACCGCCCCGGTTCGTCTGCCGTCCGGAATGGTCGTGCCGCTGAATCAGAGGCAATTGAATCTCATCAAGGAACAGACCGGCGTGTTCTTTGGCGCGACGGCTGCTGACATGCTCAGCCCGGGGGAAGTGGTCGTGCCAGTCCCGGTGGAACTTGGCGGCGGCTATCTCTACGGCAGTCCCGAGCACCTAGCACAGGCATTCGTGGCGGCGAGGGCAATGGAAGGGACGACACCGGCCACCCACCTCTTTATGAAACCGCGCTCCTGCCTGTGGTAGTCTTCATCGCGAGAGCATTACTCTCGCCCGTTCTTGAGCTGTGAACGTCTATCTTTTCTAATTCCATCCCTTTCTCCTACCGGCATCCCTTCCCCGCCAACGAAGGCTCAACTTTTCCCGTGAAAGTGCCGAAAGAGATGGTAATCGATCTCTCACGGGGAGGATGGTAAGGAATGGAAACGCTGCTCATGTCCGTGGTCCAGCTCGTCATTGTTGCCTTCGTCTATGTGGTTGCCTACCGGAGTGGCTTCAGGGCGGCCCAGGCCAAGGCATCTCTCATTGTTCGGGAGCTTGCTTCCCCCATGGAGCGGCTCCTCGAGAACCTCAATCGTACCGTCGACCAAGCACTCGAGAGAGGGGAGAAGCAGCAATGCCGCTGAGCGCCCCGCTTCGTCATCGGCCCCTGGGAGAAACTATCCACTGTGCTTGGTCCTTGCAAGTATCCCGCAAGAAATGGTATTCCTCCGCAGAGAGTCAGGTAACGGGATGACATCTACCGGCATTCCCCGCTGGAGCTAAACCCTCTCTGCAGCCCTTTCGAGGAGAGGAGGTATCCGTGGACCTCAGAAAAGCGCTCTCCCGGCTCATTCTTGTCCCGGCGGCTCTGGCTGTCCTCCCCGCGTTTACTGTTGGCGTGGCCGCTTACCGGGAGGCTTTTCGGCGAGCCATCTACGGAAGGCGTTTCGAGGTGATCGCGTACCCGCCAGATTGGCAGTGTGCTCTTGCAGGTGTGGCTCTCGCCCTAGCTGCCTTTTTCATCGCCCTCCATGCCCTTCGCGGGCTGGTCAATCTGGGATTCCGAATCACCGGAAGCTTGGCGCCCAAAAAGAACAAACCTTCGGAGTATCCGAATTGGCCGGATTAGCAGCACTCTCCCGACTGGAGAGGATGGGTCCCATGCACGGTTCATCCAGAGTTGGGCGGAGTGAATTTGGAGAGATCGGGCTGTTCCCGTGCCGCCCGGAGCATGGAAGAGTGGTTACCTCCATCTTCCGTCAGTTTCCGTGGCTCTCGGCGGAGGCTTCGGTGGAGTTAGCGCTGTGGAGAAATCCCCATGGAGAGTTGGGTGATCGAGTCGATATAGACTCGTCCGCGCCAGTCTCTCTGGTCCCCTGGTGCTCCGACGAGCGAGGGTACGGGACCTGTGAAACCTTACAGACACCCCCGGACCAAGGAATTGCGGTATGGCTCCGAGAAGGGAAGAGGATCGTCGGCCCCGTGCCGATCTCAAGTGGCCGGTGACCGTACAGACGGCGGCTGGATCGATGGACGGCTTAATGGAAAACGCGAGCTCCACCGGTCTCTTCATCGCCTGCGCCAGTCCCCTAAGACCCAAGGAGCTCTGCGAGCTCACCATCGAAGTTCCCGTTGGAAGTCAGCGGTTGCGGGCCACGGCGAAAGTGATCTGGTCAAGGGCGGGGAGACCATCCGTCCCAACCGGGATGGGGGTGCGCTTTGTCAAGATCTCCGGCACGGATCGAAAGAAAATCTCGGACGCCGTCATCCATCATTTGAAGCTGAAGGAGGTCAAACCCGACGACGACACGATCGAGATCGTCGTCGATGCCAGTCACGAGTAGAGGGGAAGCGACCCGGCTCCCAGTTCGCGGGCGACCGAGGCTCCGCGTGGCGAGAATCCTTAGGAGTAGCCTCCACCGAGGGGGCTTGCCCTGAAGAGAAGAGACACCCCGTGGATCGGTGAGCCGGTCTCGGGCCCTTCGGCGAACACGGTGCAGGTGATGAGCAGAGAAACCTCCCTTGTCGTCCTTTTTGCCGACGTGAGTCGCAGCACTCAACTCTACGAGACTCTCGGCGACCACACCGCCCAGGGCTTGGTGGCAACGTGCCTTACTGCGCTCTCCACGGTCGCCAACCACCATGGGGGAACGGTGATCAAGACGATCGGCGACGAGATCATGTGCACTTTCCCGGATGCCACCCTCGCGCTGGAAGCAGCTCAGGCCATGCAGCGCGCAATCGAGCACCTGCCGGAGGTTTCGAAGCTCGGGTTGGCATCCCTCAGTATTCGCATCGGCTTCCATCTCGGCACCATCGTCCACCGGGAAGGTGATGTCTTCGGCGATGCGGTAAACGTGGCAGCCCGAATGGTGGCGTTGGCAAAACCCAGACAGATCCTCACCACCGAGCCTACGGTGAGCACCTTGATTGAGGGCGCCCGCGCCATGGTGCGGTGTATCGACCGTACCACAGTGAAAGGCAAATCGGGAGAATTCGACATCTACGAGGTGATCTGGGACACTATGGAAATGACCTTCATGGCGACCAGACCCCTCGCTTCTCATCTCCAGCAGGCCCGACTCAGGCTCTGGTGCTCGGGAACGCTCATCGAGATCGATCAGAGACGCCCCTCTGCCTCCCTCGGACGTCACTCCGACAACGAAATCGTCGTGCCCGAGGCCTTCGCCTCCCGCCTCCACTGTCGTGTCGAGTATCGCCGGGGCAAGTTCGTTCTCTTAGACCAGAGCACCAACGGCACCTATGTGGCCGTCCGCGGGAGGGACAGCGTCTTTCTCCATCGAGAGGAGATGGTTCTCGAGGGGAGTGGGGTGATCGGCCTCGGCCGCGAGGTGGAACCGGACGGAGAAGGGGCGATCCACTTTATCTGTGAGCCATGAGAAAGCCTTCTGGTGCTAGCGTGGGGAACTCCCGTACAACCGGGGAAAGGGCTGGATAACAGCGGCGGCTTCCGTTTCTTGAGTGTGCTCGCAGAACTCCTCGAGCCGCTGCCGCATGACCTCGAGACCGGTAAACGGAAAGCCGCGGACAGCGCGTTGAT
>Ga0209253_10003833_pt1 | contig 13143 bp, 9 predicted proteins | sample FrelakmetBRP12BR_FD_187145 | JGI IMG/M metagenome (GOLD analysis project Ga0209253, IMG submission 187145) | Freshwater lake sediment microbial communities from the University of Notre Dame, USA, for methane emissions studies - BRP12 BR (SPAdes)... | ecosystem: Environmental > Aquatic >...
GCCACCTTCAGGCCAAGCTGGCCACGGGTGCTCGTATCTTGCACTTCGGAAAGCCGATGGACATTGCTGCGGCGCTGGATAAGGTTCCGGCGGACGTGATCCTTTGCGGGAATCTCGACCCCTCGGAGGTGTTTGTCAACTCCTCTCCGGCCGAGGTCGACGGGCGGACGCGTGGGTTGCTGGCAGCAACGGCGGGCCATAAGAACTTCGTGATCTCTTCGGGATGCGACATCCCGGCGGCGGCGCCGATCGACAATCTGGCGGCTTTCTTCGCGGCGTGTTCCTGAGTGTTCCCTTCAGGTACAGCTTCTGGCACCACCGCAACGCCCTCGCCCGGCCGGCCGGAGAAGTCATTGTGGCGCTAGAAAAACCTGTAGTACGGTCCTCCCTGAGCCATCCTGAGCACCATCAACGCCGCCTCACGCGCATGATAGTCCCCCCACATCGTCGCTTCACCACAAGGGATTTTCCTTCCGGGCGGAACACAATCCCATCCATTCGGACGATGATAGACCGAGTGGAGGATAAGTCCTTGATGGTCTTCGCGTGTCGAGAGGTACGGGTCGGAAAAGACGTTCTTCAACACCGTGAATCCGGCCTGCACATAACGCTTTCCGGCTGTCTCTTCCCCGCCGGCCTGCAGATAGCTGCCCAGACGGAGCAGCCCCTGTGCCGCGATGACCGCCGCGGAACTGTCCACCGGTTCGAAATCGTTGAAAGGATCCGCCGGACGCGAAAGGTAGTCCCCCATGTGTGCAAGCCCGGGGGCACCGGTATCCCAGTACGGAATCCCATCCACCGGGGTCTGTTCGATATAGAAATCGGCAACCGCTTCAGCCGTCCGCCGGAACAACCGGAGGACATCCTGGCGGGGACTATCCGGAGGAAACGCCGCCGCATCAAGCCCGGAGAGGAACTCCAGCTGCTCCGCATATCCACACAGAATCCATGCATGCCCCCTTGTCCAGGTGGTGAACGGCGAGTATCCCTGCTGGCTGCTCGGGCACCGGAATGATCCGTCATTTGTGTTGAAGATGGATTCATGCACAACGCGTCCGCGCACATCATACGCGTCACGCCCCTCCCCGAAGTAGACATTGTACATGGAGGTTGTTTCTGCGTGTCGGAGAAGGCGTTCCAGCAGCGAAATCTTCCGGTCCTTTTCCCCCATCAATGCATGTCCCAACCCGTGCGCAACAGCGAGAACTCTGAGCGATCGTATCGTATCGGCAAACAGGCTATGCGGACCGTTGAACGAATAGATATACCCTTTGCCCCCGCCGATGTCGGTCCAGCGCGCCGCCTGGATCGCTCCGCTCACTTTGAGCGCCAGTTCGTAGAAAGCCCGTTCCCAAGGGTTTTCGGGAATCCTGCCTTCACGCATCAGGCGTAACAGATTGCCGTACGTGCTGATGTTGTTGAACCCGTGGTCGTGCACGCCTGTATGGCTCACATGGGACGCCATATACGCCAGCGTGGCTTTGCGCCCGATCTCGAGATACTCGTTTCCGCCGGCGGCATCGAATTGCAGGATGGCGGATCCAAACTGGAATCCCTGGGTCCATTCCGTCCATCCGCGCGACGTATATGTGCCGTTCACGGTGAACACCGGTGTGCCGCGCAACGGCTCCCATGTGCGTTGAAGAAGTTGAATCTTTCGGGCCGAGAGTTCGAACAGGCGGAGCAGCTGCGGTTGCAGTCCGGAGGGAGTCAGTGTATTGTCGATGTGCATCATGGATGTCAGATGGGTGTTGTGATGGAGAATACGTCCCGGCTCACGATTGAGTCCGGGAAGCACTCTTGGTTATTCGGAAGCATGCAATCGCACATTTACAGCCTGCGGAGATGCATCCCCCCGTCCAGGTAGATGATTTCGCCTGTGGAGTACGGGAACGATCCACTCACGAGAGCCGCAACCGCTTTCCCGACGTCGTCGGGCTGACCCCAGCGGTTCTGGGGCACGAGCCCTTCTCCCATCATGCGGTCATATTTTTCTTTCACTCCGCTCGTCATGTCTGTAGCCATGATACCGGGGCGGAGTTCAAAGACATGGATCCGGGATGAAGCCAGCCGGACGGCCCAGAGTTGTGTGACCATGGCAAGGCCGGCCTTAGAAATGCAGTATTCTCCGCGGTTGAGCGAAGCGGTATCCGCCGAGATCGATGAGACATTCACGACGCTGAATCCGTGCGGAAATATGGCTTCGGGTTGCTGGGCCAGCCAGTAGCGAACGACGGCCTGTGTGAGGAAGAACGGTGCTTCCAGATTCACGCAGAGCACATGGTTGAACGATTCCACCGTGGTTTCTGTGACGTCAGCCCGCACGTGGGGGCCGATGCCGGCGTTGTTCACCAGCACATCGATGCGTCCCAGAGCGTCCAGGGTCTGCTCGACGAGACGGAGCCGTTGGTCCTGCGCTGCCATATCCGCCTGGAACGGGATGAAGCGCTGATCCAGTTGCGACTGCCGTGAGCGACAGAGTTCGACCGTCTCGGCGGCGGCGGCGGTGTTGCCCGCATAGTTGAGAATGATCGAAAATCCGAGTTCGGCCAGGCGGACGGCGATTCCCCGCCCCAGGCCGCGACTGCCGCCCGTTACGATGGCGACCGGCGTATGTTCTGCCATGTTACTTTCCTTTCGTATGCGATCGAATACGCTTGAGCGCGAGTTCTTTCGGCCGGGGGTCGACAAGGTCATAGTACAGCTCCGGCCGGCGGGAGGCAATGATCGCCGTCGTGCGGTCGTATGCTTTGTTGAAAAAGAACTGTGTGATCCGGCCGGGTTTCAGGTCCAGATCCATCGTCAGGATCCCGATACGGCGGCCGAGATCGCCGAGAACCAGTCCGTCCCGTCCGATGATGCTGGTGCGGCCGATCGCCTTGCCGGGACTCCATGCACCTTCCGGGAACCCGTAGCACGCGGAGACCACCGGCAGACCGGTATCGACGGCACGTGCGCGGTAACGGATCTCCCAATCCACTTCACCCCATGTCCCCTGCACATGCGGAAAGAAGAGCATTTCGGCCCCGCGCAGCATCAATACCTGGGCGACCTCCGGATACTCGATGTCCATGCAGGTCATGATCCCCAGCCGTACGCAGTCGAGTGCGAAAACGGGAAGAGCGCGGCCGGGCCGGATTCCCATGAGCTGTTCGGGCTCCGTGGGATGCGATTTCTGATAACAGTCGAAAATTGTTCCGGTGCGGTCAAACAGGACCACATGACTGGACAACTCCCCTTTCCAGGTTCCGAACACGGGGAGGGCGACATTCATCCGGTAACGTTTCGCCAGGGCACCGATCGAACGCGTGAGCGGGCCCGGCACGGGATCGGCGATGTATTCCCGTGTATTTGTGGACCAGGTGCGATGATGCAGATTGCAGTACTCACCGAAAAGAACGAGATCCGATTCTCTCTCCCCGGCAGTCCGGAGTGCTGCCAGTATCTCTTTCCGGTTGCGCCGCTGTTTGTCCGCAAATCCGGTTCCCTCAATATCTGCGGGGAGCTGGACCGCGCTGATGCGTACCTTCCTGCTCATGACGCATCTCCGTTGTGTGCCGCCTTCAATCTCTGTTTGTCAGTCTCGCGGTGGAAGAACCAGACCATCAGGCCCCCGAGCCCGGCCGTTCCGAGGCCAAGCGTCACGGTCAGGATACGGACTTCCGATGAGGTGGGCACCAGGGCCAATCCGATCACGGTGATCCCGATGGCCGCGGTAATCAGGCCGACGATTCTGTAGGAAGAGAGGGCGTTGGCACCCCAGCCGAGGCCCTCATCATGCACCGGACTTGCAAGGTCATCCGCGAAACGGGCCTGTCGGTCCGGCGCCGTTGCGTCGGTTTCTCCAAACATTCTCGAAAGGAAGAAGACCAGAGTGGCAATGCCCACACCGCCGAAAATATTCACTTCGTATTGATAGGGCGTCACATCGATGAAGACATTGGTGATCATCACCACCACCAGGCCGGCCGTGGCGGACGCCATTGCGGACCAGGAGGGTGTCTTCTTGACGAGAAATCCGAGCATCACCGGCATCAGCATGGAGGGGGCAAACCAGGAGTAGTACATAAGCGCAAAATCAAAGACTCCCTTCGAACGCTGCACAATGATGGCCGTAATGATCGCGAGGATCCCCAGACTGAATGCCGTGATGCGGCCCATGAGGAGCTGTTCACGTTCCCCGGGCGCCGCGTGGAAGCCCTCGGTCTTGATTCGGACATAGACATCGCGCACCAGGATGGAGGCAAGGTAGTTGAGCTGGGTATCGATCGATGTCATTGTTGCCGCAAGGATCGCCGAAATCGTCAACCCGATCAGACCGTTGGGCAGAAGCGTCAGCGCGAGCGTCACAAATGACGCCTCGGCGGGCTCTGCCAGTTGCGGCCAGAGCGTTCCGATGGACGGCCACAGGATCCGGGCGACCATTGTGGGGGCGATCCACAGAAAAGGAAGGATCAGGCTGAGCACGGCACAGAGCATTGCCATCTTGCGGGCATCGCGTTCCGTCGGGACACTGTAGTATCGTTGTCCTATGTGCCACGCGGCGTTGTATCCGATGAATGTGCTCACGAGGTAGGCGATGTAAAATGCGGGACGTGTGAACACGTCGTTCAAACTCAGATAGCCGGGCGGTGCCTCCGCGAGGAGGCGGTGGAAACCATGCATGATGCCGCCGTCCCCTCCCAGCGCCATGAACGAGAGGGGGAAAATCAACAGACTCACAACCAGAATGATGAAGAATTGCAGAGAATCCGTGATCACGACGGCCCAGAGCCCGCCCGCGCTTGTGTACACCAGCATCACCAGACCCGTCACGATCATGGACAGCTCCAGCCCGGTCAGCTGGAAGAAGCCCAGGTTGACTGTCAGCGACATGATGCCGAGCGCGGAGGCGATGAAGATGCAGAGGATGTAGATGCCCAGGCCGAGCCCCATGATCGATGGTACGATGGAAAGCAGGGTGTAGTAGTATGTTGTCCGCTGGGAAAACCGCCGGGTCAGGAACTCCATTGGCGAAGAGAGCCGGGAGCGGCGCCAGAGGGTCGCGTAGATCAGATAGCCCAGACCATACCCCCACACCGCGGAAGTGAAAAGGACTATTGCGCCGGCTCCATTTCTGTACGTATACCCGGCGGCGGCAACAAACATGAAGGCGGAAAAACCCGCAACAAACGTGGAGAGTCCGGAGATCCACCACGGAATCTTTCCCCCGCCCTTGAAAAAATCGTCGGCTGTTTTGTTGAACCGGGCGAGGTAGATCCCCACGCCGGTGAGCAGGAGCAGATACCCGACGATGATGGCAAGGTCCAGCAAGTTCACGGTTTTGATTTCTGAGATCATCTGTTCAGTCTTCCGTTTGAGGGAACATTCCCCGGTGGGAGAGGAAGCGCACCAAGTGTGAAGCCGCACGCCGGAGATGTTCCGGGGCATTGCCCATCGCGTCCGCGGTTGTTACCGTGCCGGAGACGAGTACTTCGACTGCACAAAATGCCTCCGGGCCGATCAGCGTCTCGCGGGGCGCCCCCAGTGAGCCGACGATAGCCGCGACGGGCACCCGTTGTCTTCCGGCGTGTTGCAGGACGCCGGCAAGGGCTTTTCCATACAGGGTTTGCTCGTCCATGCGGCCTTCCCCCGTGATCACGAGATCCGCTTCTGCCAGAAGACGGTCAAACCCCGTGGACTCCAGAACCACGTCGATCCCGGATTGCAGGCGGGCCCCGCAGAAAGCCACAAGGGCTGCACCCAGACCGCCCGCGGCCCCCGAACCCGGAATCGCCTGCACATCAATGCCGCACACATTCAGGATTCTGTCGCGATAGTGTGCAAGCGCGCGGTCCAGCACGCCGATATCTGCCGGTGTGGCTCCCTTCTGGGGCCCATACACCGCGGAAGCCCCCGTGGGGCCCGTGAGGGGGTTCCGCACGTCACAGGCCACCGTAATGTGTGCAGCATGCAGTCGCGGATCGAGCCCCGACAGATCGATGGCATCCAGATTCTGCAGGGCCGCACCACCCGGCGCCAGTTCACGTCCGCCGTGGTCCAGCAACCGCACACCGAGGGCCTGTGCCATGCCGGCCCCCCCGTCATTCGTCGCGCTTCCTCCGATGCCCAGGAGTATGGAGCGTGCCCCGCGATCCAGTGCCGCACGAATCAACTCACCGACGCCAAACGTCGTGGTCACTTTCGGATCCCGCCGGTTTTCCGGGACCAGCCCGAGTCCCGCAGCCTGAGCCATCTCCATCACCGCCATCGAACCGTCACTACTGAGACCCCAACGCGCATGGACGACACTGCCCGGTAAAGGGCCGGAAACGTCCGTGATCACAAACCTCCCCCCCAGGGCAGGGACAAGCACATCCACCAGCCCTTCGCCGCCATCGGAGACAGGATGAAGGATCACCTGTACGTCGGGCATGACATCCTGCACACCCTTTCCGATGGCGACTGCGGCATCAGTCGCGCTCGCGGATCCCTTGAAGGAATCGGGCGCAACAAGTACGGTCACCGGACGGGAAGAAGCTATTTCGCAACCTCCGTTGTGAAACCAGGCACGCGCCACTGGAAGTCCGGATCGACATACGGCTCGTCGTTCTCGTGACCGCTCATCAGTGCAATCTTCTTTTTCAGGAGCTCTCCCAGGTTTTTGTAATAGATAAATGTGGTTTCGCCGACTGCAGAGATCACCATCCAGTTTGTGGTGGATGTTTCCCAGAGACGGAGAAGATCCTTCGTGTTCTGAATCTCCTGGGTGACCATCCTCTTGAGCAGCGCGCGGCATTCCTGACGGACCTTCGGGTCCGTTGCTTCGAGGTAGCCATGCACGCCCGCCACCCATGCCGTTACCGCCCACTCCGTGCGGTACCAGCAAAGGAGCGCTTTCGTGCGGTCGAGTTGATCCTGCGCACAGCGGCGGGCCTGGTCGTTCGTCGCACGCATCAAGAGAGATTCAGCGAGGTCCACCATCTTCTGCATCAACGGGAAGAGATCTTCTTCCATGTGCTTGACCGCCAGTGCCGCACGCGGAGGTTCGATCAGATCAAAACCGACATCATACCGGAAGTCGACCCGGGTCCGGTTGTGCGTTGTGGCGAGCAGGAAATCTTCGTAGTAGGCGCGTTCCTGTTCGGGAATGGCTTCGATGTTGGGCACAATCGGACGGATAAAGAGGCGATACCAGACACCCCACCCCGAATAGATCCAGATCGGAATCGGGAAGCAGGTATAGGCTTCATCGGAGAAATTCCAGAGCCGGACGAGGTCATCGGCCAGTTCTTCGCCGATCCATTCAACCGCCTTGCGGCGAAGGAACGCCGGCAGGTCGAGCGCCCGGTCAAACTGGAATGCACGCATCACCTCCTGGTTGATGTTGTACGGCACAAACGACGGGGGTGTGGCGCCGCCCTGATACGCCGCGGTATCCACGTTCTGCCCGGCCATTTCCTTCAGTTTCTGAAACACCAGACGCGGGAACGCGATGCCCATGAGCGGTTCGTGATTGCCAAGGATCCCGGGAACGAAATAGACGTCCGCGCTCGAACCCTTGCCGGCGAGGTCCTTCATGACCGTCTGTTCCCGTTTTTCGAATTCGCTGAACAGGGCCGTGCCAAAAATCTGAGGGACCTCCTCATATTTTGGATGTTTGTAGGCCAGATCCCAGCCTTTGGTGAGAAGAGAAGACACTTCCACATCCAGGCCGTCCTCCAGCTGTTTCCAGATGTGATCATGTTCCTCCCAGAACGGTTCCAGGCGGATAAGCGTCCTGAAGCGCGGATTGATCTTCCGCCCGGCATCACGGAGGGTTTTCATGAACCTGACCAGATTGACGGCTGCCGCGGCTGCGATGTCTTTGGCCGCGAGCCATTCGCGGACCAGGTACCCTCCTCCATTCCTGCCGACGTAGAGGGAGTTGGTGTATTCAAATCCCGCACCGCTATCATTGGACCAGATCGACATATAGCTGAGCTGCGGGACCTCGCGCATCAGATTTTCCATCATTTCCGCGTAGTGTTCCAGAACCACGGGGTGAGCGACCGAGAGATTGAAGCGGGGGCGGAAGCTCCGCATGGGATGATCCACGCGCGCTCCGCGCAGCACCGGGTATCGCTGGAGCAGTTCATCGGGAACGGAACGCGGTTCAAAGCAGACGATACCCGGCCGGAGGCCGTACTTCTCCGCCAGCTCCGCGTTGGTTTTCAGATTATTGAGATTGGCCTGCAGGTAGTCGTTATCGTAGATGCCCTTGTTCAGGCGGCTGGTGACAAACTGGTCAAGTGCCGGGCAATAGGTGTAGAATCTATGGAGCAGCTCTCCTCGGGGACCGGTTTCGATCGGCACAGGAAATGCCAGGCCGTTCACTTCGGCGTAGGAGGAGCCGAGACGTGCGAGCGTCCGGAAGTGCTCCTCGCGATCGAAGAAACGCACTGTCCGGGCAACTTGCGTCAGAAATATGTCATAGACCGGACGCATATCTTTGAATGTCGGCGTGACGATCTTCCCTTCCCTGAAGGCCGCCGCGTCCATCCCGCTCCACTCTCCGGCCACCAGCGTCCAGAGTTGATAGAGCAGATGTGTATGCGACGCGCACAGCTCTGCGCCGGCATTCTCACGAACACGGAATATCATCCAGTGGTGTAATTTTTCCAGCGCCGGGTGAAGGGAGCGGACCTGAGCCGGATCGGTCACCACGGCGATACGGATGGTTCCGGAGGTACCCGCGGTCCCCGGACTCGTCCGCACAGCCGCCCGGGTGGCTGTTGTTTCGCGTAGTTCTTGCGCGACAGTCGTTTCGACGGGGGGACCAGACGGTGACCGGTCGATCGCTGTAAGCTGGGAAAGAAATTGCTGAACTGTTGCCATACAGACGACCTTTCGATTGGATGAAGGCGTTAGGAATGTTGCCTTAAGATTTCTTCCAGATGTACATGGGGAACAAGATTTTCGATTTCCAGCGGTGAACCGGAGGCCAGTTCCCAGCGTCCCGCGTTTGCGGCACCGGCAGCAACGCCGAACCGGAGGCTGCGTTCTATCGGCCAGCCGGCTTCCATCCCGTGCAACATTGCTGCCAGCATGCTGTCACCGGAACCGGTCGGGTTCAGGGCCCTGACCGCGGGAGGACTGATCTTCCAGCGTTTCCCGGCGGTCGTTGCATAGACGGTCCGCGGACCGTCCGTCACAACCGCACAGCGGACACCGGCGGACAGGAACCGGTCCAGTGCGCCGCAGATATCTTGTTCTGTGCTGAGCCGGACCCCGTGAGCTAGCTCACACTCATCGCGGTTCAGCTTGATGAAGTCGGGTACTGTTGCCAGCGCCTCGTGGAACACCCGCCCGTACGAGTCGAGTACCGTGTACGCCCCGGCCTTGCGGGCATTCCGAAAGACTTCCGCGTAGACCGCATCTGCCTCGGAACAGGGCGAGCTGCCGCAGCAGACCACGCGATCCCCCCGCTGGACCGATTGAGCACAGAGCGCCACCAGGGCATCCGCCTCCGCCGCTGTCACGCGATGCGGAGGTTCGAAGACACAGGTGATGGTCCCATCGGCGTGCCGGTACGTTACACCTTCCCGTGTCATTCCGGCGACGCGGACAAAGCGGTGCGTGAGACCCTCTTCTGTCAGGAGGCGCTCCAGCAAACCGCCGATCTCCCCTCCCAGAAATCCGGTAGCCAGACTTCCGGTGCCAAGATGGAACAGCTGCCGGGAGACATTGACTCCTTTTCCCCCCACGATCATCGTAACGCTCTCCGCCCGTGTGATCCGGCCGATCGCTATACCGGAAACGGTAACCGTCTTGTCGAGCATCGGGTTGAGGGTGACCGTAACAATCATCGGAGCAGCTTCTTGGCCTGTGCTACGGTTTCATCATCATGCACGATAGCGCATAGCGCGGCGATGATCTTCTCCATGCGTGGGTGTTGCCACACATTCCGGCCGAAGATGATACCGTCGGCCTCTGCCTGCACACAATCGTAGGCAAGCTGCAGGAGGTGTTCATCCGCGCCGCCCAGCATGGGTCCGCCGGCGACAATCACTTTGGCCCCGCAGGTATGCACCACCCTCCGGAACTGGTCCACATCCCCGGCGTAGCGGGTTTTGATGATATCCGCCCCGGCCTCCGCCCCGATGCGGGCGATTTCAAATATCTCTTCTCCGACATTCCCTTTCTTGTTGAGCTTCGGAAAGAGATTCATGCCGAAGTGGTTGTTGAGGAGACTGGGGGGGATGATCTCCGCTGCCAGGGGCAGCCCCCATTTCTGGGCATCCGCAGCAGTGCTCCCCAGTCGTCGCACGGATTCCGCTTCGACCTGTGTTCCGATGAACGTGAAGACGATCCCGGCATCGGCACCCATACGGATCGCATCTTCCACGCTGAACATCGCCTGATAGTCCGTCACCACCGTCGCGTATTTTGTGAACCCCCCGTCCAGTCGGGCCATGATTCCCAGTTGTCCCACCGCCGGCGCGATATGCGGGACGAGTCCCGCCGGCACCAGAACGCCATCGGCTCGCGTACGGGAAAGGCGTTCCGTCAGGCGCAGGGTATCTTCAATTCCCGCCTGCGGCCCTCCGTACGAACCGTGGTCATAGGGCACAATCACGGCCCGGCGGTGCTTCCAGATTTTCTGCAATCGTATTTCTTTGCCTGTGTTCATGATGCCCGTCCTTCCTCCTTTTTCCCCCGCTTCGCTTCACCTGCTGCCTTCGTTGCCGTCACAACCTCTTCTTCACGTTTCCATCTTCACGTTCTTTTCTTCACGTTCCCTTCCTCATACACCTTTCTTCGCGCTCTCTTCTTCAACTTCTCATCCTTGCGTCGCCGTGTTCCATGTGTGCCCCGGCTCGGCGGCCACCGGACCCCGCTCTTCTCATTCTTCCCAGATTCTCCACTTCGACATCCCCACGCGATCCGGGCTTCCGTCCAGCTGGAGGCTGTGTGTATTGGGAAGCGCGGACATCAGTTCGACGCCGCGATGTTTCACCTTCAAGACATTCACGGCGGACCAGGAAGGAGCCCCGGCACCCTCTGTAGCGAAGAAGAAGTGTGCATCCGTTTCATATTCGCCGTAATTCACCTTCCCGAGGTCGTATGTGTAGCGGGGCCGGATATTGCCCCGTGCGACTTCCATCTCCAGGTCCATCTTCACGCCCACCACGTATCGTCTGTTTCCCTCTTCGAGCACGATCCCGGCAGCGCGCATAGGGGCAGAGGTTGTCTGGAGCCGGATTCTTGGAGCCGTCCCGTTCTTCCGGTCCTGCGGCACCAGTGCTGTGATGAACAGTTCCGTGTCTCCTGCTTTGTACTGGCTGGAAAGAGTCTGGTACAGGGCCCGTTCTTTGCCCAGGGCACGGGAAATGGGTTCGATTCCTTCGCTCTTTGCTGTCTGCTCGAGGAATTCGATGCGTAACGCCCTGGATCCCGGGACACGCAGAGACCCGATCGAATCGGTGATTGCCCGGTATACGTGTGGTGCCACGCTGTCCACCTGACCCGCGTGCCAGAAGTTGGTAAAGGTGAAGTAGTCGGGGCGAAGCACCTTGACACCATCAATCACCAGGAAAACTCCGGTGGCACGGACATACACGATCACGCGATCCCAGGTGTATCCGAGTTCCTGGTCGATCAGGCGTGTACGGCTCATGTCGACCTCACGCAGACGGACGAAATCCACCTTTTGTGTTCTCACGTTCCGGTAAGCGCCGGAATTCTGAACATACTCCAGCATCCCCTGCCGCACATCCCGTTTGTCTTTCCGGGCAACGAGGCGATTGTGGAAGTAATCCTGACGCCAGGCGCCATACGCTCCGCTCGGGAGTCCATCGCGGTACCCGGCATCGTGCAGGAGCACCGAGCCTTTGTCCATGAGCAGGGCAATGCCGTTCTCGTCGGCATGGCCGTGGTGCATTTTTTCTTCCTCCACGGACAACGTCTGGCGCAGGTACTCACGCCCCAGCCAGCCGCCGTCCCCTTCATCCCGGTAGTTCAGAAGCAGATACGTACTGGTGGAATCCCATCCGTTGCGGAAGACCACTTTCTTCCCGATAAGATCATCCAGCACCTCCTCACTTCCTGTGTCGGGGCGTTTCGGCTTCACGGTTTCATCAACCCATCGATGGGCATCACACAGGTAGTAGGCGTCGCCGATGCCGAGCGTATCCGACTGTCGTTTTCTGGTCTGGAAGATCGTTGCGGCCGCCCACTTTGTTGCAGGATTCTGGAAGACCGCCGCACCACGCTCGAAGATAGCCACAAACCTGAGGCCTTCCAGGGACGACACCCAGTATGCGTCGCCAAAATCAGGTATCAGACCGGAGGGAGCCATCAGGTGGACAAAATACTCCATGTAGTAGCGCATCATGACTGAAGAATGCACTTCCGGCCGGCCGGCGGACCCGGCATAGGAGAGGAGTGCGTGAAGCCAGACCGGGTGATAGACCGTCGCGTCCTCGATTTCCCAGTGTCGCACATTGTCGGCGGCAATCGCATCGGCCATCTGTTTCCAGCGGCGCGCATGGGGATGGGCGGGAAGCGCCTGGCTGGCGTATTGAAACGCTTCCGCCCGCAGCATGGCGCGGTTGTGCGCACCCCACTCGGGGTGATGGAAGATGAAGTCGATGCTTCCCGCAAGGTCGCGTTCGATGATGGCGCGATTCGCCGCGTTCACAGCGTCGCTCGATCGTATCTGCATATACGCCCGCGCGAACGGCGGCAGGAAGAAGAAATTGGAGACGGCGGGAACCCCGTCGGCGTATTCCGCACGGGCTCCGGCAAAACCGGCCGGAAGAATATCGCGCAGGCTTCCGTATTCCGTCAGAAGCTTTGCCGCCCGTGTTGCATAAACCTTCTCGCCGGTGATTTCGTACAGATATCCATAGACCCCGGCCAGATAGAGTGGCTGAGGAGGTGCATTATATCCCCACAGCACACTGTGCCGTGGATCGCGTTTCCACGCCTCCAGCGTGGCGGGCATTTCCTGCCACCCTTTCTCCGCGGCTTTCCGGATTTCCGTCAGGTACATGTTCTTCTGAGCCCGTGCTGCGGGCGGCGCAAGAGCAAGAAGCACGGAAAGGAGCAGCCAGGAACTACGAGAGAGCAATTGCATGGGCTTCATCGATCATCGCCAGATAGTTGTTTATGGGAACGTAA
>Ga0209253_10003834_pt1 | contig 13143 bp, 13 predicted proteins | sample FrelakmetBRP12BR_FD_187145 | JGI IMG/M metagenome (GOLD analysis project Ga0209253, IMG submission 187145) | Freshwater lake sediment microbial communities from the University of Notre Dame, USA, for methane emissions studies - BRP12 BR (SPAdes)... | ecosystem: Environmental > Aquatic >...
TTCGCGAGGAACGCCTTCAGGTTCGCGTAGATCGCCGTCGGCCGCGTGTACCAGAAGCCGATCAGCAGGTACGACACCAGGCCGACCGCCTCCCAGCCGAAGAAGAGCTGGACGAAGTTGTTGCTCATCACCAGCATCAGCATCGAGAACGTGAAGAGCGAGATGTAGGAGAAGAAGCGCGAGTAGCCGGGGTCGTCGGCCATGTAGCCGACCGTGTAGACGTGCACCATCAGCGAGACGAACGTCACGACGAGCATCATCGTCGCGGTCAGCGGGTCGATCAGGAACCCGATCGCGAGCTTCAGGTCGCCCGACTGGAGCCACGTGTAGACGTCGCCGTTGAAGCTGTGCCCGGCGAGGACGTCCCGCCACACCACGTACGAGGCGACGGTCGCGACCGCCACGCCGAGGATGCACAGCCAGTGCGAGGCGCGGCGGGGAAGCCGCGCGCCGAACAGGCCGACGACGAGCGCCCCGGCGAGCGGCGCCAGTGGCACCAGCAGATAGAGTTGCTGCATCGTCATCCGCTAGCCCCTGAGCTTTCCCAGATCCTCGACGTCGATCGAGCCGACGTTGCGGAAGAGCAGCACGAGGATCGCGAGCCCGATCGCCGACTCCGCGGCGGCGACCGTGAGGATAAAGAACACGAACACCTGGCCGGCCATGTCGCCCAGGTAGCTCGAGAAGGCGATGAAGTTCATGTTGACGGCGAGCAGCATCAGCTCGATCGCCATCAGCAGGATGATGACGTTCTTGCGGTTGAGGAAGATCCCCGCCATGCTGATGGCGAACAGGATCGCCCCCAGCACGAGGTAGTGCGACAGCGTCGGTGCGGAAAACACTTCCACGGGCTCTCCCCTGCGCGCAACAGACTTCTTCGCGGACCTCCGGTCGCCCCCGCGGCGTGCGCATCGCGCCCGCCCCGCGGCGACGCCGCCGTTTCCTGCCTACTCTCGCTTCTCGGACGGGATGTTCAGAATGCGCAGCCGGTCCTGCGGCCGCACCTTCACCTGCTCGTTCGGATCCTGGTACTTGGTCTCCCGGCGCCGGCGGTGCGTCAGCGCGATCGCCGCGATGATCGCGACCAGCAGGATGACCGCGGCGATCTCGAACGGGTAGACGTACTCGGTGTACACGAGAAGTCCGAGCGCCCGGGTGTTGCCGCCGGCGGCGGCCGGGGCCGCCCCGGCACCGGCCGGCACCGCCAGCCGGCCGCCGAGGAGCGTCAGCGCCATCTCGACCAGCACCAGCACGCCGACGGTCGCGCCGACCGGGATGTAGCTGCGGAACTGCTTGCGCAGGTTGTCGAAGTTGACGTCCAGCATCATCACGACGAAGAGGAACAGCACCATCACCGCGCCCACGTAGACCAGCACCAGCGCGATCGCCAGGAACTCGGCCTTCAGCATCAGCCAGTGCGCGGCCGCGGTGAAGAACGCGAGCACGAGCCACAGCACCGCGTGCACCGGGTTTCGCGCGGTGACGACGCGCAGCGCCGCGAACACGAGGATCGCGGCGAACACGTAGAACAGTGCGGTCTGGAAGGTCATCGGTCGGCCTCCCTACAGGCGCTCGGCAATGCGGCGCGTTGCGCATCGGCCTCGTGCCGACTCGCGCACCAACGCGCCCTTCGGGCCTTGGCTTCGCCGGGTGCGCTCATCGGTCGGCCTCCCTGCCCGCGTACCGCAAGGCGGAGCGTTGCGCGTCGGCCTCGTGCCGACTCGCGCACCAACGCGCCCTTCGGGCCTTGGCTTCGCCGGGTGCGCTCATCGGTACCTCGCGTCCTCGGCGCGGTCCTTCGCGATCTGCGCCTCGTACCGGTCGCCGACCGCGAGCAGCATATCCTTCGTGTAGAGGAGGTCGCCGCGCCTCTCGCCGTGGTACTCGAGCACGCGCGTCTCCACGATCGAGTCCACGGGGCAGCTTTCCTCGCAGAACCCGCAGAAGATGCACTTGGTGAGGTCGATGTCGTAGCGCGTCGTCCGCCGCGTCCCGTCCGCGCGCTGCTCCGACTCGATCGTGATCGCGAGCGCCGGGCAGACGGCCTCGCACAGCTTGCACGCGATGCAGCGCTCCTCGCCGTTCGGGTAGCGGCGCAGCGCGTGCAGTCCGCGGAAGCGCGGGCTCTGCGGCGTCTTCTCCTCCGGGAACTGCACGGTGACCTTGCGCGCGAACAGGTGGCGCCCGGTCAGGAGCAGGCCGCGCCCGAGCTCGAGCAGGAGCCACGTGTTGAGGAAGGTCTTGACGCGCGAGAGCATCTGCCCGTTCTCCGTCAATGGAAGAGTCCTGCCCAGGGCGTCTGCATCATCGCGCCGACGAACACGATCCAGACGAGCGTCACGGGGATGAAGATCTTCCAGCCGAGCCGCATGATCTGGTCGTACCGGTAGCGCGGCCACGTCGCGCGGATCCACAGGAACATGAAGAGCACCGCGCACATCTTCGCGAGCAGCCACGGCAGCCCGTCGCCGAACGGCCGGAAGCCGGCGATGCCGACCTCGTTCAGCAGCGGCCACGGCGCGAGCCAGCCCCCGAGGAACATGAGCGACGTCAGCGCCGCGATCAGGATCATGTTCATGTACTCGGCGAGGAAGAACAGCGCGAAGGTGACCCCCGAGTACTCGACGTGGAAGCCGGCGACGATCTCGGACTCGCCCTCGGCCACGTCGAACGGGTGGCGGTTGGTCTCCGCGACGCCCGAGGTCAGGTAGACCACGAACAGCGGGAACAGCGGCCAGATGTACCAGTACGCGGCGCCGCCCTCCTGGCCGCGCACGATGTCGGAAAGGTTGAGGCTCGACGCGGCCATCAGTACGCCGACCAGCGCGAACCCCATCGCGATCTCGTAGGAGACGATCTGCGCCGCCGAGCGCAGGCAGCCGAGGAACGCGTACTTGGAGTTCGACGCCCAGCCGGCCAGGATGATCCCGTAGACGCCGATCGAGGTCATCGCAAGGAGATAGAGGAGCCCGGCGTTGATGTCGGCGAGCACGACGCCGTCGGCGAACGGAACAACGGCCCACGCCGCGAGCGCGGGCGCGAGCGAGAGCATCGGCGCGATGAAGAACAGATAGCGGTTCGCGCCGGTCGGGACGATGATCTCCTTGAAGATCAGCTTGAAGACGTCGGCGAACGGCTGCAGCAGCCCGAGCGGTCCCACCCGGTTAGGTCCGATGCGCACCTGCATCCAGCCGATCACCTTGCGCTCGGCGAGCGTCAGGTAGGCGACGCCGAGGATGAGAGGCACGGCGATGGCGACGATCTTCACGAGCGTCCACACGACCGGCCACGCGGGCCCGAGGAGCATCTGCACGGGCGCCGTCAGCGTGTCCATAGCAGCGAATGCAGTGAGCGTGGGGGTCGTTCCAGTGCCCGCCCGGCCGCCCGAAGGGCACTATGCGCCCCCTCGGGGGGCAGCGAACGCAGTGAGCGTGGGGGTCGTTTCATCTCAGGCGCGCTCCACGGCGATCGGGCCGGAGAGGCCTTCGAGCCCGCAGGTCGACGGGTGCGCCGCGGCGATGCGGACCACGCCCGCCGGCACGCCGGGGTCGGCGATCGCCGTCAGCACGGCCTCGCCGCCGCCCTGCCGGACCTTCACCTGCGCCCCCTCCGCCACGCCGAGCTGCGCCAGCGTGAGCGCGCTCATGCGTGCGCGCGGCGGCTTCGCGTCGGCCGTCTGCTGCAGCGACGGCGCGCGCCGCACGAGCGGATCGGCGAAATGGATCGGCACGTCGGCGACGCGCTCCATGCCGGGCACCACGGTCGCCGGCTTCGCGAGCGCGACGGCCGTCCCGCTGGCGAGCTTCGCCGCGACGTCGGCGGCCGCGGGCAGCGACGCGCGAACGTCCTCGATCGAGTCGAAATCGAAGCCCGGCGCGCCGAGCAGCGAGCCCAGCACGCGCAGCACCTTCCACGCCGGACGCGCCTCGCCCAGCGGCTTCACGACGCCGTTGAACGGCTGCACGCGGCCCTCGCAGTTGACGAACGTGCCCGCCGTCTCGGCGAACGGGCTGATCGGCAGCAGCGCGTCCGCGTACTGCGCGCCGTGCCGGAACGGCGACATCATCACGACGAAATCGGCTTTCTCGAGCGCGGCGCGCGCAGCGACCGGGTTCGCGCAATCGAACTCCGGCTCGACGCCCAGCACCACGTAGGCGCGGCGCGGGTCGGCGAGCATCGCCTGCGCATTCAGGCCTTTCCCGGCGCCCGGCAGCGCGCCGGCGACGTAGCCGCCGACACTGTTCGCGGCCTCGGTGAGACAGCCCAGCCTTGCGTCGACGATCCCGGCGAGCGCCTGGGCGAGCGCAAGGAGCTGCGACGCTTCCGCATGCTGCTCGGCATGGTTGCCGAGTAGGATGGCCTTCCGCTCGCCGCCGACGAGGCTGGCCGCGATGACCTCCGCGGCGGCAGTCGGCTCGATGCCGGCCAGCGCCGCCGGCACGGGCTTGCCGGCGCCTTTCGCCGCGGCGACGACGATTTCGGCCAGCGCCTGCGGCAGGAGCGACGGCGGGGCGATGAACGAATGCGCGAGCGGGATCCGGGAGTCGTCCGTCACCGCGTGCAGCACGGAGATCTGCGCGCCCTTCCGCGCCGCCTGCCGCAGGCGCTGCGCGACGAGCGGATGGTCCTTGCGCAGAAAACTGCCGATCACCAGGACGCGCCGCAGCGCGTCGAGCTCCGCGACGGGCATCCCGAGCCACGGAATCCCGGCGCCGTGCCCATCGCCGCGGAAGTCGGTCTGCCGCAGCCGGAAATCGACGTTGTCCGATCCGAGCGCGCGGGTGAGCCGCGCGGCCAGCGCCATTTCCTCGAGCGTCGCGTGCGGCGACACGAGCGTGCCGAGCGCGCCGCCGCCGTGCCTGTCCACGACGTCCTTCAATCCCCGCGCGACGAAGTCGAGCGCCGTGGGCCAGTCGACGGTCTTCCACTCGCCGCGCTCCTTGACCCTCGGCGCGACGAGCCGCTCGTCGCTCGCGAGCGCCTCGTACGAGAAGCGGTCCTTGTCGGAGATCCAGCACTCGTTCACGGCGGGGTTGTCGTACGGCACGACGCGCAGCACGCGGTCGGCCTTCACCTGCACGACGAGGTTGCTGCCGAGCGAGTCGTGCGGCGACACCGACCGGCGGCGCGCGAGCTCCCACGTGCGCGCCGCGTAGCGAAACGGCTTCGAGGTGAGCGCGCCAACCGGGCAGATGTCGATCATGTTGCCCGACAGCTCCGAGTCCACGGTGCGGCCGACGAACGACACGATCTCCGAGTGCTCGCCGCGCCCGATCATGCCGAGCTCCATCACGCCGGCGATCTCCTGCCCGAAGCGCACGCAGCGCGTGCACTGGATGCAGCGCGCCATCTCCTCCGCCGCCACGAGCGGGCCGAGATTCTTGTGGAAGACGACGCGCTTCGCCTCGGTGTAGCGCGACGCCGAGCCGCCGTAGCCGACCGCGAGGTCCTGCAGCTGGCACTCGCCGCCCTGGTCGCAGATCGGGCAGTCGAGCGGGTGGTTGATGAGCAGGAACTCCATCACGCCCTGCTGCGCCTTCTTCGCCTGCTCGGAGGCCGTCCACACCTTCATGCCCTCGGCAGCGGGGGTCGCGCACGCGGGCAGCGGCTTCGGCGCCTTCTCCACCTGGACGAGGCACATCCGGCAGTTCGCCGCGATCGACAGCTTCCTGTGGTAGCAGAAGTGCGGGACGTAGATGCCGAGCGCGTTGGCGGCGTCCATCACCGTGCTGCCGGGCGCCACTGCGACCGTCCTGCCGTCGATCTCGAGATTCAGCATGACGGTACTCGGGCGCGCCCCGGCGACCGAAGGGCCGCCCCGAGGTCGCCGTGCCCCTTGGGGGGAGACGAGCGAAGCGAGTTGCGGGGGGACGTCATCCCGCCGCCCCAAGGGAGCGCCTGCCCCCTGGGGGGAGACGAGCGTAGCGAGTATCGGGGGGATGTCATCTCAGACGTAAGCCGGCACGAGGCACCGCTTGTGCTCGATGTGGTGCTGGAATTCGTCCCGGAAGTGGCTGACGAAGCTCTTTACCGGCAGCGCCGCGGCGTCGCCCAGCGCGCAGATCGTGCGCCCGGCGATGTTGTCGGCCACGGAGAGCAGCAGGTCGAGGTCCTCGTTCCTCCCCTGCCCGCGCTCGATCCGATCGACGACCCGCCACAGCCAGCCGGTGCCCTCGCGGCACGGCGTGCACTGACCGCAGGACTCCTCGTAATAGAAATACGACAGCCGCAGCAGCGACTTCACCATGCAGCGCGTGTCGTTCATCACGATCACGGCGCCCGAGCCCAGCATCGAGCCCGCCTTGGCGATCGAGTCGTAGTCCATGTCGGTCGCCAGCATCACGTCGCCGGGCAGCACCGGCATCGACGAGCCCCCGGGGATGCAGGCCTTGAGCCTGCGGCCGTCGCGCATTCCCCCTGCCATCTCCAGGAGCTTCGCGAACGGCGTGCCCAGCCGCACCTCGTAGTTGCCGGGGCGGGCGACGTCGCCCGACACCGAGAAGATCTTCGTCCCGCCGTTGTTGGGGCGCCCCAGGTTGAGGAACGCCTCGCCGCCGTTGCGGATGATCCACGGCACCGCGGCGAACGTCTCGGTATTGTTGATCGTCGTCGGCCGGCCGTAGAGCCCGAAGCTCGCCGGGAACGGCGGCTTGAACCGCGGCTGGCCCTTCTTGCCCTCGAGCGACTCGAGCAGCGCGGTCTCCTCGCCGCAGATGTACGCGCCGTAGCCGTGGTGGTTGTTGAGGTGGAAGCTCCAGTCCGAGCCCAGGACGTTGTCGCCGAGGAACCCGGCCTCGAACGCCTCCGCCACCGCCTGCTCGCAGCGCTCGTAGGTCTCCCAGATCTCGCCGTGGATGTAGTTGTAGCCGCGCCCGCAGCCCATCGCGTACGCCGCGATGGCCATGCCTTCGATCAGCGCATGCGGGTTGTAGCGCAGGATGTCGCGATCCTTGAACGTGCCGGGCTCGCCCTCGTCGGAATTGCAGACCAGGTACTTCTCCCCCTGGTACTGCTGCGGCATGAAGCTCCACTTGAGGCCCGTGGGAAAGCCCGCGCCGCCGCGGCCGCGCAGCGCCGACTTCCTGACCTCGGCGATGACGTTCGCCGGCGGCACCTTCTCCGTCACGATCTTCCGCAGCGCCTCGTAACCGCCGCGCGCAACGTAGTCGGCGAGGCGCCAGTTCGTGCCGGTGAGCCCCGCCATGATGATGGCGTCGGGGCCGTAGTCGAGCAAACGGGACGGTCCATTCATGGGGTACCGCTCCCCGCGCCGGCGGCCCGCAGCTCTGCGATCAGCGCGTCGAGCTTGTCCGGGTGCATCCAGCTGCACATCCGCTTGTTGTTGACGAGGAGCACCGGCGCGTCGCCGCACGCGCCCATGCACTCGCCCTCCTGCAGCGTCACGAGCCCGTCGGGCGTCGTCTCGCCGAACCCGATGCCGAGCTTCTGCTTCAGGTACTCGGCGGACCTGACCGCGTCCTGCAGCGCGCAGGGGAGGTTCGTGCAGATCGTGACCTTGTATTTCCCGACCGGCTGCCGGTTGTACATCGCGTAGAACGTCGCGACCTCGTACACGGCGACCGGCGGCATTCCCAGGTAGTCCGCGACGAAGTCCATCGTCTCCGGCGCGAGCCAGCCCTTCTCGTCCTGCGCGACGGCGAGCGCCGCCATCACCGCCGACTGCTTCTGGTCGACGGGATACTTGGCGATCTCGCGGTCGATCCGGGAGAGCGCCGCTTCGCTCAGCGCGCCCGCCCCCGCGTGACGCGCATCGTCCGCCGGGCGCTTCACCGGTCGATCTCCCCGAACACGATGTCGAGCGTGCCGATGATCGCGACGGCGTCGGCGATCATGTGGCCGCGCGACATCTCGTCCAGCGCCGAGAGGTGCACGAACCCCGGCGCGCGCAGCTTGACGCGGTACGGCTTGTTCGCGCCGTCGGACACGAGGTAGACGCCGAATTCGCCCTTCGGGTGCTCGACCACGGCGTACGCCTCGCCGGGCGGCACGTGCATGCCTTCCGTGAAGAGCTTGAAGTGGTGGATCAGATCCTCCATCTTCAGCTTCATTCCTTCGCGCGGCGGCGGCGCGACCTTGCGGTTGTCCACGATCACCGGACCCGGGTTCGCGCGCAGCCAGTCCACGCACTGGCTGACGATCCGGTTCGACTCCCGCATCTCCTGGACGCGGACCAGATAGCGGTCGTAGCAGTCGCCGCGGGTGCCGACGGGAATGTCGAACGCCATGCGGTCGTACACCTCGTACGGCTGCTTCCGGCGCAGGTCCCAGGGCACGCCGGAGCCCCGCAGCATCGGTCCGGTGAACCCCAGCGCGATCGCCCGCTCCGGCGAGACGACGCCGATGCCGACGGTGCGCTGCTTCCAGATCCGGTTCTCGGTGAGCAGCGTCTCGTAGTCGTCGACGCAGCCGGGGAAGCGCCGCGTGAAGGCGGCGATGAAGTCGAGGAGCGAGCCCTGCCGCGCCTCGTTCATCTCGTCCTGCACCCGCGCAGTGCGCGTGCGCTGCGCCGCGTACTGGGGCATCCGCTCCGGGAGGTCGCGGTACACGCCGCCGGGGCGGTAATACGCGGCGTGCATCCGCGCGCCGGACACCGCTTCGTACACGTCGAACAGGTCCTCGCGCTCGCGGAACGCGTACAGGAACGTCGTCATGCCGCCCACGTCGAGCGAGTGCGAGCCGATCCACAGCAGGTGGTTCAGGATCCGCGTGATCTCGTCAAACATGACGCGGATGTACTGCGCGCGCAGCGGGACCTCGATGCCGAGCAGCCGCTCGATCGCAAGGCAGTACGCGTGCTCGTTGCACATCATGGACACGTAGTCGAGGCGGTCCATGTACGGCAGCGCCTGCAGGAACGTCTTGTGCTCGGCGAGCTTCTCGGTCGCGCGGTGCAGGAGGCCGATGTGCGGATCCGCGCGCTGGATGACCTCGCCGTCGAGCTCGAGCACCAGCCGCAGCACGCCGTGCGCCGCCGGGTGCTGAGGCCCAAAGTTCATCGTGTAATTGCGGATCTCGGCCATGGGATCGGTCGCGTGCCGCCTCTCCGGCGTTACCCGCCCGTCGCGTAGCTGTCCTCGCGGATGATCCGCGGGGTCACCTCGCGTGGCTCGATCGTCACCGCTTGGTAGACGACGCGGCCCTGCTCCGGGTCGTAGCGCATCTCGACGTGGCCGGAAAGCGGGAAGTCCTTGCGGAACGGATGCCCGACGAAGCCGTAGTCGGTGAGGATCCGCCGCAGGTCGGGGTGGCCGGGAAACATGATCCCGAACAGGTCGAACGCCTCGCGCTCGAACCAGTTGGCGCACGGCCAGAGCTCGACGGCGCTCGGCACGACCGGAAACTCGTCGTCGGGGGCAAAGCAGCGCACGCGCAAGCGGGAGTTGTTCGCGAGCGACAGCAGGTGATACACGACGGCGAAGCGCGGCCCCTCATGCGCGCCGTCGCCCCACGCCGAATAGTCGAGGCCGCAGAGGTCGACCAGCATCTCGAAGCGCAGCCCGGGCCCGTCGCGCAGCACGCGCAGCGCTTCGAGCAGCCGGTCGTGCGGGACCACCGCGGTCACTTCGCCGCGCGCGACGTCGACGTGCTGCAGGGCGCCGCCGAGCGCGTCGGGGAGCGCGGCGGCGAGGGCATCGGGTTTCGTGGCCATCAGCGCGCGATCGTGTTGGTGCGCCAGATCTTGTTCTGGAGCTGCAGGATTCCGTAGAGGAGGGCTTCCGCCGTCGGCGGGCAGCCGGGAACGTAGATGTCGACGGGCACGATCCGGTCGCAGCCGCGGACGACCGAGTACGAATAGTGGTAGTAGCCGCCGCCGTTCGCGCACGACCCCATCGAGATCACCCAGCGCGGCTCCGCCATCTGGTCGTAGACCTTGCGCAGCGCCGGCGCCATCTTGTTGCACAGCGTGCCGGCGACGATCATCACGTCGGACTGCCGCGGGCTCGGCCGGAACACGACTCCGAAGCGGTCGAGGTCGTAGCGCGACGCGCCGGCGTGCATCATCTCCACCGCGCAGCACGCGAGGCCGAACGACATCGGCCACATCGACCCGTTGCGGCACCAGTTGATGACGCTGTCGAGCGACGTGGTGACGAAGCCCTTCTCGAGGACGCCTTCAATGGCCATTACCGGACTCCCGTGCAGCTCACGCCGGCCGCCTCTTTGCGCCGCATGTGCCCTGCAAGGCGCAGCGCGTCGGCGGCTGCGTCGACTCGCATTTGCTCGCATCCCCTGGCCTTTGGCAAGGGGCCCCTGCTCGCTGCTCGCGCCGCTACTCCCATTCCAGCGCACCCTTCTTCCACTCGTAGATGAAGCCGACGACGAGCACGGCGAGGAAGACCATCATCGCGGCGAAGCCGAAGAAGCCGATTTCCGGCAGCACGACCGCCCAGGGAAAGAGAAACGCGATCTCGAGGTCGAACAGGATGAACAGGATCGCGACGAGGTAATAGCGGACGTCGAATTTCATCCGCGCGTCCTCGAACGCCTCGAAGCCGCACTCGTACGGCGACAGCTTCTGGGCGTCGGGGCGGCTCGGCGAGAGCAGGGTTCCGACACCGAGGAGCACGGCGCCGACGGCAAGCCCGACCAGGATGAAGAGCAGGATCGGGAAATACTGTTCCAGCATGGTCGTCAGCCCGCGTGCGCAGTCGCCTGCGCGTCCGGATCCGTCCTCGTTGCCCACGGCCGGCGGCCCTCGGGGACCGCGGTCCACGGCGAGACGCCCCCGCACCACCGAACGCGGGAACCGCTCGCCGCACGGCATTCACCCCGGCGTCGCGCCCACTGCCAACCGACGCGCCGCCCGTCGAGCCCCGCTCGCGGGACCCGGCCAATCTGGTGCCGACGGGGAGACTCGAACTCCCACGGCTTACGCCACTGCCCCCTCAAGACAGCGTGTCTACCAATTTCACCACGTCGGCAAAACAGGAATCAGAGCTACTTCGGCACCTCACCCGACTTGGGCGCCAGCGGCGCCTTCAACGGGTCCGCGGCGGGCACTCCCGCCGGCGCGCTCGCCGGAGGCGTTCCGGGGACCCCGCCCGACGGCGCCGGAACATCGGAGGCCGCCGGGGCCGCCTTCTCCATGACGCCCTGCTGCATCAATCCCGACGGCGCACCGCGGGTGGACGCGAACCACGTGAGGCCCAGGCTCGACGCGAAGAACACCGCGGCCAGGATCGCCGTCGTCCGCGAAAGGAAGTTGGCGGACCCGGCGGCGCCGAACAGGCTGCCCGATGCGCCGCTGCCGAACGCGGCGCCCATGTCGGCGCCCTTCCCGTGCTGCAGCAGGATGAACCCGCAGATCGTCACGGCGATCAGCAGGTGCAATACCAACAGGATGCTTTCCACCAGGTTCATGCTGTGCTCCGGTACAACCGTTAGGCCCGCGCGATCGCCAGGAATTCCCCGGCCTTGAGCGACGCGCCGCCGATCAGTCCGCCATCGATGTCCGCCATCGCGAAGAGTGCCGTCGCGTTGTCCGGCTTGACGCTTCCGCCATACAGCAGCGAGACCTCCGCCGCCCCTGCCCTCGCCAGCCGGCTGCGCAGCACCGCGTGCACGGCCTGCGCCTCCGCGGAAGAGGCCGTCCGCCCCGTGCCGATCGCCCAGACCGGCTCGTACGCGACCACCAGTCTCGCCGCGTCCGCGCCAACCGCCGCCAGCACGGCGTCGATTTGCCGCAGCACGACCGACTCGGTCACCCCGGCGTCGTGCTCCGCGAGCGTTTCGCCGACGCAAGCGATCGGGGTCAGTCCCTTCGCCAGCGCCGCGACCGCCTTCGCCGCGACCACGGCGTCGGTGTCGCCGTAATACTGCCGGCGCTCCGAGTGGCCGACGATCGCGTACCGGCACCCGAACTCGGCGAGCATTGCGGCCGAAACCTCGCCCGTGTAGGCGCCGGCGGCGTGCTCGCTGACGTCCTGCGCGCCCCACCCGATCGCCGAATTCGCCAGCGCCGCGGCGACCTGCGCCAGGTACGGGTACGGCACGCACACGGCGATCCCCCGTCCGGGCGTGGCCTTCCACGCGACGACCAGCTCGGAGAGCAGCGCGGCGTTGGCCGCGAGCCCGCCGTTCATCTTCCAGTTGCCGACGACGAGTTTGCCGCGCATGCCCGTTTCGCTTTCAGCCGGACGCAACCCCACCCCCGCGGTGAATCCGGGAAGCGGCCGCAAATCCTTGAAATTATACCGCAGTGCGGCAAATGGGGGCAACGCGCCCCTGCCGCCAGCCCTGCCCGGCCGGCGCACGGCGACGCGACGGGGGCGGGGGTCAGGCGCCGGCGAGACGCCGCAGCCGCCGCAGCAGGAGCGGCAGGAACCAGACGGCGAGCGTGAGGCCGCAGAGCGTCGCCGCCACGGGGCGGGCCACGAACGCAAGCAGGTTGCCGTCCGACTTGATCATCGACGTGATGAAGTTCTCCTCCAGCATCCCGCCGAGAACGACGCCGAGGATCGCCGGCGCGATCGGGAAGCCGTTGTCCTCGAGGACGTAGGCGACGATGCCGGCGACCAGCATCACGGTGACGTCGAACGCCGTGTTGTTGATCGCGAACGACCCGACCACGCAGAACAGCATGATGACCGGCATCAGCACGGTCCGGGGCACCTTCAGGATCTGCTTCGACACCTTGATGCACCACCAGCCGAGCGGAATCATGATCAGGTTGGCGATGATGAACAGCAGGTAGACCGCGTAGACGTTCTGCGGGTTGTTCGTGAACAGCGACGGCCCCGGGTTCATGTTCTTCATGTACAGGACCCCGATCACGATCGCCGTGATCGAGTCGCCCGGGATGCCGAACACCAGCGCCGGGATCCACGCGCCCGCGAGCGCGCTGTTGTTCGCGGAGCCGCTCTCGACGATGCCTTCGACGTGGCCCGTGCCGAACTTCTCGGGCTCCTTCGACATCTTCTTGCTGATCGCGTAGGACATCCACGCCGCGATGTCCGCGCCGGCGCCCGGCAGCGCGCCGACCAGCGTGCCGAGCGCGCTGCCGCGCAGGATCTGCAGCGGATACTTCCGCGCGAGCCCCCACATGCCCTTGAAGACGTTGCCGATCGGCTTGTCGACGATCCTGAGCGGCGGGTTCGTGTCGACGGCGAAGCGGATGATCTC
>Ga0209253_10003835_pt1 | contig 13142 bp, 9 predicted proteins | sample FrelakmetBRP12BR_FD_187145 | JGI IMG/M metagenome (GOLD analysis project Ga0209253, IMG submission 187145) | Freshwater lake sediment microbial communities from the University of Notre Dame, USA, for methane emissions studies - BRP12 BR (SPAdes)... | ecosystem: Environmental > Aquatic >...
ACGTCCGGAATGAAATTCATCGGGCCATCGCCGGAAATGATCAGTGCCATGGGGGATAAGGCGCTCGCAAAGGACACCATGCGGAAAGCGGGCGTTCCGGTCGTACCGGGAAGCGAAGGCGTGGTCAAGGACGTGGGCGACGCCTTGGAAATCAGCAGAACGATCGGATTCCCGGTCATTATTAAGGCTGTGGCGGGCGGAGGCGGACGCGGGATGCGCATCGTGCGCGAAGAGTCGGAAATGGAGAACCAATTCAAGACGGCGCAGCATGAGGCCGAGCAGGGCTTCAACAATGCGGATGTCTACATCGAGAAATTCCTTGAACAACCACGGCACATCGAAGTCCAGGTGTTCGGCGATCAGCACGGCAACGTGATCCACTTCGGGGAGCGCGATTGCTCCGTTCAACGCCGGCACCAGAAACTCGTGGAAGAGTCTCCCTCGCCGATCGTCGATGAGGCTCTCCGGACGAAAATGGGCGATGCTGCAGTGAAGGGATGCAAGGCTGTGAACTACGAAAACGCAGGCACCATAGAATTTCTTGTCGACAAGGACAAGAACTTCTATTTCATGGAGATGAACACTCGCATTCAGGTCGAGCATCCAGTGACGGAGCAAGTGACGGGCCATGATCTCGTGAAGTTGCAGCTCCAGGTGGCTGCGGGGGAGAGACTGCCGAGGAAAAAGATCGTGCCTCGCGGACATGCCATCGAGTGCCGCATCAACGCAGAAGACCCTGCGAACGGGTTCCGGCCTTCTCCCGGAACGATTACGGACTTTCACATGCCCGGGGGATTCGGCGTTCGGGTGGATACGCACATGTACTCAGGGTATTCCGTCCCGCCGTATTATGATTCGTTGATCGCGAAGCTTATCGTCTTCGCGCAGTCGCGTGACGGAGCGATCAGCAAAATGGCCTCCGCCCTCGATGAGTTCGTGATTCAAGGGATCAAAACGACCCTCCCGTTCCATCGTCAGGTGATGGCGGACGATAAATTCCGCAGCGGCAAATTCGATACGAGCTTTCTGGATACGTTTCAGTTTGAACCCGAGGGGACGTAGTCGGACGGGTCATGGTAGTCTCCGCCGGGATGCCAGGAACTACCGTACCCCGCTTTTCCACCATCGCATCAGACAGTGAACCGAAAGGGGACCGATCATGAATTTTCCGGAGAATCTCAAATACACGAAAGACCATGAGTGGATCCTGGTCAGCGGCGACATCGGTACTGTTGGAATCACCGAACATGCTCAGGGCGAGCTGGGAGACGTCGTGTTTGTCGAACTGCCGGCGGTCGGCAAGTCCGTGAAGCAGCACGATTCGTTCGGGACGATCGAAGCGGTGAAAGCTGTATCTGATCTCTACTCGCCGGTGACAGGTTCGATCATCGAGGTGAACAAGGACCTGGCCGCGGCTCCGGAATTAGTGAACAAGGACCCGTACGGGAAAGGTTGGATGGTGAAGATCAAGCTGACGAACCCCGGGGAGATCTCGGGATTGCTGGATGCGGCGACGTATAAAACACTTGTCGCCAAGTAGTTCGAGCCGTCAGTCCAACGTGTTCTCTAGGCTGTACCGCCAGCACATCTGCTGGCGTTTTTTTCTCTCCCACGTGGGACCGATGGCTTCCGTTCCGGGATCCGCGCCAGCCGTGAGATTACCGTCTGCCGGCTTCCATGTATTCCTCGATTGGCGGGCAGCTGCACACGAGGTTCCTGTCGCCATACACGTTGTTGATGCGCCCGACAGCCGGCCAGAACTTCTGTTCCCGCGTCCACGGGGTAGGGAACGCGGCCTTCTCCCTGCTATAGGGGGCCGACCAATGGTCGCTCACGACAGCGAGGGCCGTGTGCGGAGCGTTTTTCAAGACATTGTTCTGCCTGTCAGCTCTGCCTTCCTCGATCTCCCGGATCTCATTCCTGATCGAAATGAGGGCATCGCAGAAGCGATCCAGCTCCTCTTTCGGCTCGCTCTCTGTAGGCTCGATCATCAGTGTGCCGGCGACGGGGAACGACACGGTCGGCGCGTGGAAGCCGTAGTCCATCAGGCGTTTGGCGACATCTTCCGCCTCGACTCCGGCGGTTTCCTTGAATGCGCGCAGGTCAATGATAAACTCATGGGCCACCCGCCCCGTCGTCCCCCGGTAGAGAACAGGGTAGTGATCCTCGAGTCGTTTTGCCATGTAATTCGCGTTGAGTATCGCCATGGATGTCGCAGCGGTCAGGCCTTCGCCTCCCATGAGCTTCATATAGACCCAGGAGATGATCACGATGTTGGCGCTTCCCCAGGGAGCCGAGGCCACCGGTCCGATTGCCTTCGCACCGCCTGTCTCCACGACCGGATGCCCGGGCAGGAAGGGTGCAAGGTGGAGCGCCACGGCGATCGGACCCATGCCGGGCCCGCCGCCGCCGTGCGGGATGCAAAACGTCTTGTGCAGATTGATGTGGCAGACGTCCGCGCCGAGTTCCGCCGGCCGGCAGAGGCCGACCTGGGCGTTCATGTTCGCGCCGTCCATATAGACCTGGCCGCCGTTCTCGTGGATGACCGCGCTGATCTCTCTGATCGATTCTTCGAACACACCATGGGTCGAAGGGTACGTCACCATCAATGACGCAAGGCGATCGCGATGCTCCGCCGCTTTTGCCTTGAGGTCGCCGACATCGATGTTCCCCCGTTCATCGCAGCGAACGATCACTACCTCCATGCCGGCCATGACTGCGCTGGCAGGATTGGTCCCGTGCGCCGAAGACGGTATCAGGCAGACGGTACGGTGCCCTTCGCCGCGGCTCTCCTGAAATGCGCGGATGACCAGAAGTCCGGTGTACTCTCCCTGTGCTCCGGCATTCGGTTGGAGAGAGATCCCGGCGAAGCCGGTGATCTCCTTCAGCATCGCTGAGAGATCGTTAAAGATCTCCTGGTACCCGGAGGTCTGATCCACGGGTGCGAAGGGGTGCAGCCCGCTGAACTCGGGCCAGGAAATCGGAATCATCTCGGTGGTGGCGTTCAGCTTCATGGTGCACGAACCGAGCGGAATCATGCTGACGTTGAGCGCGAGGTCCTTTGCCTCCAGCGAGTGGATGTACCGGAGCATTTCCGTTTCGGAATGATAGCGGTTGAAGACCGGATGCTGGAGAAAGGGGGATTCCCTCCGCATGATGCCCCGGTAGCCTGACGGTTCAGACGAGGCAAGAGTCTCACTCGGCACGGGAGAGGGGGATGCGTGTGCGAAGATGTCGAGGAGAGTATCCACCTCCCCGACCGTTGAGGCTTCATCGAGCGTTATGCCAAGGGATCCGTTCTGAAAGTTCCTGAAATTGAAGCGGTGGCTTTCCGCCGAGGAAAGGATGGCCGACAGAGCGTTCGGGGATGGTTTCAGACGAAGCGTGTCAAAGAACTCCCGGTGTTCGGGGATGTACCCGAGCCGGCGAAGACCTTGTGCGAGCATTTGTGTGAGATCATGAATCCGCGTCGCGATTCTTTTCAATCCGTCGGGGCCGTGGTACACAGCGTACATTCCGGCCATGACAGCGAGGAGCACCTGCGCAGTGCATATGTTGGAGGTTGCCTTTTCCCTGCGGATGTGCTGCTCGCGCGTTTGCAGCGCCATCCGGAGCGCGCGATTGCCGTGGGCGTCGATGGAGACTCCAATGATCCTCCCCGGCATGTGTCGCTTGTGCTCAGCGCGGGTAGAGAGGAAGGCGGCGTGTGGACCGCCATATCCGAGCGGGACGCCGAATCGTTGAGAATTTCCCACGACCGCATCAGCTCCATACTCGCCTGGCGGGGTGAGAAGCGTCAGGCTGAGAAGATCGGCGGCAACAGCGACAAGCGCTCCGACGGCATGAGCCCGGTCGCAGAAGGGTCGGTAGTCAAGGACTGCGCCGTCGCTGGTGGGGTACTGCAGCAGCGCGCCAAAGACGTCTTCCGTGAACGTGAACGTGCGGTGATCGCCGACGACTGCGGTGATGCCGAGAGCGCGGGCACGAGTCTGAACGACGCCGATCGTTTGGGGATGGCATGCGTCAGAGATGAAGAATGCCCCCCGTGCCGGGTGGCCTTTCACGGCAGAAAACATTGCCATCGCTTCGGCAGCTGCGGTTGCCTCGTCGAGGAGCGAGGCGTTGGCGACTTCCATGGCCGTCAGATCAATGACCATGGTCTGGAAGTTCAACAGAGCTTCGAGGCGCCCCTGGGAAATCTCCGCCTGATACGGGGTGTAGGCTGTGTACCACCCGGGATTCTCCAGAATGTTCCTGAGAACAACGGCCGGGGTCAACGTGTCAGCATATCCCATCCCGATCAGCGAACGGTGCGGCTGGTTCTTGGCGGCGATGTTCCTGACCTCCCGGAGGAGCATCTGCTCCCCGGCTGGTTGACCGAAGGAGAGAGGACGTTCGGTGCGGATCGACGCCGGCACGACCGAAGAAATAAACGACTCTATCGAATCCGCCCCGACAACCTGCAACATCTGCTCCATTGCGCGCTGGTCAGGACCGATATGCCGGCGGGTGAAGGGGTGGGCGTTCTGAGATTCAAAAGACATGGGATCTTGTTCCTCGCAGTGATCACGAAACTTACGAATAATCACTCACTTTTCAAAAGAACACTCAACGGCCATCGAAAAGGTCCCGCTGCGGAGGTTCAGTCTTCCGGAAACCGTCAGTCGACATTCCGCACAGGCGGTCCTGGAGGTTGTACTTCGCGGCGTGGAGATCAAAGAGCGACTTGATTGTTCTCGCGATTTCTCCTTCTCCTGTCATACGTGTCCCAAAGCGGGAGTCGGTGCTCTTCCCGTCGCGAGTTTGTTGTATCCGGCTGCGGATTTTCCGGGCCCGGTCGGGGAATTCACGCTGTAGCCAGTCGAGGAAGAGAGTCTCCACCGGACCCGGGAGCCGGACCAGAGTGTATCCTGCGCTCATCGCTCCCCGATCGGCTGCGGCCTTAAGGATGGAGGGAATCTCCTCATCGGTCAATCCCGGAACAATGGGCGCCGCGTTCACGCCAACGGGAATTCCGGCGGCGGCGAGCTGCTCGATTGCCTCAAGTCGCTTTGAAGGCGTCGGGGTCCGGGGCTCCATTCTGCGGACGAGATCCGGGTCAAGGCTCGTCACGGAAATCATGACATGAATGATGTTACGTCTTGCCATTTCCTGAAGGATGTCGAGGTCGCGCAGGATGAGGGTGTTTTTCGTGACAATGCCTGCCGGGTTGCCGTAGTGAAGGAACACCTGGAGGCACTGGCGGGTGAGCTGCAGGTGCCGTTCAATTGGCTGGTAGCAGTCGGTGTTTCCGGACAACGCGACTGTTTGCGCCACCCAGGAGCGTTTACGGAATGCCTCATCGAGGAGACGCGGTGCATCCATCTTCACCATGATCTTCGACTCGAAATCCAAGCCCGCCGAGAAGCCGAGGTATTCATGGGACGGACGAGCGTAGCAGTAGATGCATCCGTGCTCGCACCCGCGGTAGGGATTGACGCTGAACGTGAAGGGGATGTCGGGGCTGTCGTTCTTCGAAAGGATCGTGCGGGACGCGTCGCGATAGTAGGTCGTGCGTACCGGGGCCGGCTCTTCAGCCGGGGGGAATTCAATGTCAAGGGGTTCGAAATGGTGTTGCTGGAAGCGGTTTGGAGTGTTGCGTCCCGCTCCGCGTCCTCTGGAGCCATGCGTCATTTCAGCCTGCTCCGTAGAAGTTGCCCTTCCCCCTTGGATACGCGCCGAGCAACCGGTACTGCGTGACCATTTCCTGAATGTGCTCCAGGGCCCGGCTCACCTTTTCATCGCGGGGGCTTCCTTCGAGGTCGAGGTAAAAGAGATATTCGAACGGGGAGCGGGGGTCCGGCCGTGACTCGATTTTCAGCAGGTCGATATCCCGCAAGGCGAAGACTCCGAGAACCCTGAACAAGATGCCCACCTGGTTCGTCCGAGGCGTGAAAGCAATGCTGCATTTCATTCGGGTGCCTGCACGGGAACGGCAGAGTGAGCGACCGATGACCAGGAAGCGTGTGAAGTTGTTCGGCCGGTTCTCGAGGTTGCGTTTCAGGACCTTCAGACCGTACATTTTCGCGGCAAAGGCGCTGGCGATTGCTGCCGTGTCGGTTACCTCACTCTCGCGGATGGATTGGGCGGCGCCGGCGGTATCGAAGTACGGAACCGCCTTCACTCGGCGGTGTCTCCGGAAGAACCCGCTGCACTGGGCCAGCGCCTGGGGGTGTGAACGGACAGACCGTATGGTCTCCAGTGAGGCGGACGCGTGAGCCATAAGCACGTGCTCGATGCGGAGGTGCAACTCGCCCACGATGTGCAGGGGGTGCGTAAGGAGGAGATCGTAGTTCTGGTGAATGCTCCCGGCAAGCGAATTCTCGATCGGGATGACCCCAAAAGAAGCCCGTTTCTTCTCTACGGTCGTAAAGACATCCTCAAAGGATTCACAAGGGACTGTCGTGCATCGCGGCCCGAAAAACCTGCGTGCCGCGACATCGCTGTACGCGCCCGGAACACCCTGAAAAGCGATCCGTTGCATATGGTGTCTTCCCCTGATGGTAGTGTACGAAGGCGCTCCCCATCAGCCGATGCAGGGGAGCCGTTCAGCCTGTCGCCGCTCGTCGTTTCTCAAGTAACGCTGCCGTGTTCATTGATGCAAGGGTGTGGCATTCCCATGCATTTCTTAAAGATAGGAAAATTCTCATATGCAAACGTCGAAATTCCCTAATCCAAAGTTTAAACTCAGATCGGCGGTGGGCACGCTATTTGAGCTTTTCTTGTCTAGAGGAGAGGTGTGTCCGCCTGCTTCCACCAAATTCAGGAGATGTCCTGTGAAAAAGACCCGCAAGAACCAAACAAAGAGGAGCATGAAGGGCCGGGATTTCCTTTCCGTCGAGGATTTCACCCCTGCGGAGATCGCGTCGGTCTTCTCGGTCGCGGCCCGGATGAAAGCTCATCCAAAGAGATTCCGGACTGCTCTCGACAGAAAATACATGGCGTTGATTTTCGAGAAGCCTTCCCTGCGGACGAGGACCACGTTCACCGTTGGGATCAAGCAACTCGGCGGTGATTCGATTCTTCTGACCCCGGCCGACATCAATCTGGGGAAGCGTGAATCAGTCTTCGATATCGCAAAGAACCTGGAGCGGATGGTGGACGGGATCATGATCCGCACCTTTGGTCACGACATCTGCACGTCGCTTGCCGACCATGCGTCGGTCCCTGTCATCAACGGCCTGACCGACCTTGAGCATCCGTGCCAGGCGCTCGCCGATTTCTTCACCATCATCGAGCACAAGAAGACCTTGAAGAAGTTGAAGCTGAGCTATATCGGGGACGGGAACAATGTCGCCCACTCGCTGATGCTCGCGGCTGGGAAGCTCGGGGCAACCCTCTTTGTCGCGACGCCCGAGGGGTACCAGCCGAACGCCGGCGTAATGCAACGTGCCGAGGTGCTCGCCCGGGAATCAGGCGGTACCGTCGTATGGACGAAGGATCCGGCGGAAGCGGCACGGGACGCGGACATGATCTACACGGACACCTGGGCGAGCATGGGGCAGGAGGCGGAAGCCGATGCGCGGCGGGCGATCTTCGCGCCGTACCAGGTCAACGCCGCACTGTTCTCCCATGCAAAGCCCGACGCCATCTTCATGCATTGTCTCCCGGCACACCGGGGGGAAGAGGTGACCGATGAGGTGATTGACTCGACAAACTCCGTTGTCTTCGACGAGGCGGAGAACCGGCTGCACGTCCAGAAGGCAATCATGTTTGCCCTGCTGCGGGGCTGAACCGCGCTGCGAGGGAGTTCCGGGGGAGGACACATGGCGAAGCTGGTACTGGTGGCGGTCGGCGGCAACGCACTGATCCGTGCAGGGCAGAAGGGGACCGCACAGGAGCAGTTTGAGAACGCCGTTGAGACCGCGAGGGCCGTGGTTCGCCTGATCAAGGCGGGGCACCGGGTCGTGCTCACGCATGGCAATGGCCCGCAAGTGGGAGCGATGCTGACGCGTTCGGAGCTTGCAGCCGCCTACGCCTATCGTCTCCCGCTGGATTGCTCCGTAGCGGCCACCCAGGGTGAAATCGGGTACGTGTTGCAGTATGCGATGTGGCAGGCGATGCAGGCCGAGGGGTTGAACACCCCGGTGGTTACTCTGGTGACCCAAGTCCTGGTGGACAGCAAAGACCCTGCATTCGAGAAACCGACGAAGCCCATCGGTCCTTTCTACACCCGGGATGTTGCCGAGCGATACCGGGACCTCTTCGACTGGGTTATCATCGAAGATTCCTCGCGGGGGTACCGCCGTGTGGTTCCTTCGCCGGAACCGAAGGCGATTGTCGAGCTGGAGGCGATCCGGGCATGTGTTGACCGCGGGCTTGTGGTCATCGCCGCCGGCGGCGGGGGGGTGCCGGTGTACAACGATCACGACATCTCAAAGGGCGTCGAGGCCGTGATCGACAAGGACCACACGTCCGCAATCCTGGCCCACCAATTGAATGCCGACATCTTCGCGATTGCCACTGACGTGGACAGGGTCTGCCTCGACTACAAGAGACCGACGCAACGTCCGCTGGACAGGCTGACGCTCGCGGAGTGTCGCGCATACCTTCAGGCGGGCCAGTTCCCCGCGGGAAGCATGGGACCGAAAATCAAAGCCGCGATGGTCTTCCTCGAACGCGGGGGAAAAGAATCGATCATCACGAACCATCAACACCTCTTCGACGCGATCCAGGGACACGGGGGAACGCGCATCATTGCTGAGAACACGGTGGGACCCATCGGGGGCTCTCGCTGAACGTCGTCGCATACTTGACAGGAGAACGCGGTATGGCAAGAACACGGGTTCTGATTATGGGGGCTGCGGGGAGGGACTTTCACAATTTCAATACCGTCTTTCGTGGCAACAAGAAGTCCGAGGTCGTCGCCTTCACTGCGACACAGATTCCGAACATCGACGGGCGGAAGTATCCCGCGAAGCTTGCGGGGAAGCTGTATCCCCGGGGCATTCCAATTTTCCCGGAGGAACAACTCGAGTCGTTGATCAGGAGACTCAGGGTAGACGAAGTGGTCTTTTCGTATTCGGACGTTTCGTTCGGGCACGTGATGACCAAAGCATCCACGGTCATGGCCTGCGGCGCTGATTTCAGGCTTCTCAGCCCAGAACACACGATGCTCCGCTCGAAAGTGCCGGTGGTTGCCGTCGTTGCCGTGCGGACGGGCTCGGGGAAGAGCCAGACCTCCCGCAAAGTGTGCGGATATCTCCGGAGCCAGGGGAAACGGGTGGTGGCGGTCCGGCATCCGATGCCGTACGGCGACCTGGTGAAACAGAAGGTTCAACGGTATGCGTCCATCGCCGACCTTCACAAGTACAACTGCACAGTCGAAGAGATGGAAGAGTACGAACCGCACATCGTTGCGGGAACCGTCATCTACGCGGGGGTTGACTATGAGGCCATTCTCCGGCAGGCGGAGAAGGAGGCAGATGTGATCGTGTGGGACGGCGGGAACAATGACATGTCGTTCTATACTCCCGATCTCACGATCACCGTTGTTGATCCCCACCGGCCAGGCCACGAGCGGACGTACTTCCCCGGCGAGACAAACGTCCGCCTCGCGGATGTTGTTGTGGTGAACAAAGTTGACTCGGCCACGAAGGAGAATGTGGACCGCGTCGTGGAGAGTGTCGGCGACATCAACCCGCGGGCGACGATCATCCAGGCAGCGTCGCCCATCACTGTCGACGACGTCTCGCTCATCAAAGGGAAGAGCGTGCTGGTGATTGAGGACGGTCCGACGCTGACGCACGGAGAAATGAAGTACGGCGCCGGCATGATCGCCGCCCGGCTCTTTGATGCGAGGGAAATCATCGACCCGAGACCGTACGCGGTGGGATCAATCGCTGCGACCTACCTGAAGTACCCCGAAATCGGCATCCTTCTTCCCGCCATGGGGTACGGTCCCGAGCAGATGAACGATCTCCAGGAAACCATCAACCGGGTTCCGTGCGATACGGTCGTGATCGGGACTCCTATTGACCTGCGACGCGTGATCGCTATCACGAAACCCTCAACGCGCGTCCAGTACTCCCTGGAGGAAACAACATCGCCGGATCTCGCGGAGGTGCTCCGGAAGTTCCTGCAGAAAGCAAAGACCCGTCGGGGTGCGCGGAGGAGGAAGTGAAGCGACGGGGGTTGCCCTGTCGCTCCCTGGTGATTGCCTGCGAAGCCCGCCCCGAGCGGGCTTCACAGTTTCGAGCGGGAATTGAAGAAGTAGTCCCATTGTGGTATATTACTCCATGACCCACGACGAAACCGTTCTTATTCTTGACTACGGCTCGCAGTACTCCCAGCTGATTGCCCGCCGCGTCCGCGAGCTCGGCGTGTATTCCGAACTTCACCCCTTCAATGTTCCGCTGGAAAAGATCCGTTCCCTGAAGCCAAAGGGACTGATTCTTTCCGGAAGCCCTCACAGCACGTACGAGCAGGGCGCCCCGCTTTCTCCGGCTGAGATTTTCGAGCTCGGCATTCCGGTCCTGGGGATCTGTTACGGTCTGCAGTTGATCGCATTTCAGCTGGGAGGCGAGGTTGACCGGGCCGCGCGTCGCGAATACGGCCATGCGGATCTGGTAGTCGACGACAGGAGTGATCTCTTTGCCGGCATCGGGGTGCCGGGCGAACCCCCGTTGAAGGTCTGGATGAGCCACGGAGATCACCTGACAAAGCTCCCTCCCGGTTTTGAACCGATCGGTCATACGGCCAATGCCCCCATCTGCGCCATTCGTGACTCCCGCAGAAAGATCTTCGGCGTGCAGTTCCATCCGGAAGTCGTCCATACTCCGAAAGGGAAGGATGTTCTCAGGAACTTCCTTTTCCGGATTTGCGGCTGCAAAGGGGGATGGAATTCCGCTTCCTTCATTCAAAGTGCAACGGAGAGTATCCGCCAGCGCGTCGGCGGAGGGAAGGTCATCTGCGCACTCAGCGGGGGCGTGGATTCTTCGGTGGCGGCGATCTTGCTGCACCGGGCACTCGGGGATCAGCTCTTCTGCATCCACATCGACAACGGGCTGATGCGTAAGGGGGAAACGGAACAGGTCCTCCGGACCTTTCGGGACAGCTACAGGATCACTCTGGACTATGTTGACGCGACAGACCGGTTCCTGGGTGAGTTACAGGGCGTCGCGGACCCCGAACGAAAGCGCAAGATCATCGGAAAGCTCTTCATCGACATTTTTGAGGAGGAAGCCCGCAAGCTCGGCCAGGTGGATTATCTCGCGCAGGGCACCCTGTATCCTGATGTGATCGAGTCAACGTCTTTTCGCGGGCCATCGGTGACGATCAAGACGCACCACAATGTAGGCGGACTTCCGGAAAAGATGAATCTGAAATTGATCGAGCCGTTTCGAGAGCTGTTCAAGGATGAAGTTCGTGCGGTCGGGGCAGAACTGGGCCTCCCCGACGAGCTCATCTGGCGCCATCCGTTCCCCGGACCGGGGCTGGCTGTTCGGGTTCTGGGGGAAATCACGCGGGAGCGTCTTGGGTTGCTGCGCGAGGCGGATGCCATCTTTGTCGAAGAGATAAAGCGAGCCGGTCTCTACCGGGATATCTGGCAGGGTTTTGTTGTTCTCTTGCCGGTACGGTCGGTGGGCGTCATGGGCGACGGCCGCACCTATGAGTACACGGCGGCAATCCGGGCGGTGGCAAGCGTGGACGGCATGACGGCCGACTGGTTTCGGATTCCGCATGAAGTCCTGGCGACGATCTCCTCCCGCATCACGAACGAAGTGCGTGGCATCAACCGTGTCGTCTACGACATCAGCTCCAAACCCCCGGCAACGATTGAGTGGGAGTGACACACCCGAGCGTTGCCGGGCAGGGGCTGGTACCCTTTGTGGGTCTTGCGCGAAGAGTGCTACCGAGGGCTCTGTGATCGCAGACATTGTTGCATCAAGCAAGTATGCAGCAATAGTCATGGGCGGCCGGCCTGGAGGGCGGAACCGCAGTCAAAAGATCTGATCGTTGAGGCCGCTACGGTGAACCGGCTTTCTACCGCCCGGAGCAGCAGGGTGGGTCCGATACCATCATATCCCTGATCAGGACGTGAATCGCTTCTTCTCGTTTGTCAAAATTGAGCACACGCTCTTTTCCCTCCCATTGATCTACAGCGGCGTGCTGCTGGGGGCACACGGGAGTGTGCCGCCGCTCGGGGTTCTGGTCCTTGTGCTTACGGCCGCGACAGGAGCTCGGACAGTGGCGTTCGCACTCAACAGGATCATTGACCGCCAGATCGATGCACGCAATCCCCGGACGGCGTCGCGTGACCTCCCCAGCGGGAGGATGACACTCTGGGAGGCCTCATGGGTGGCGGTCGCGGGGTTGGCGCTCTATTTCGGTTCAGCCTATCTCATCTCGGCGTTCTGCTTCACCCTTTCGCCGATCCCGCTCCTGGTCTTCATCATCTACCCGACCATGAAACGATATACCCCGCTCGCGCATTTCGGTGTCGGTCTCGGACTCGCCATGGGCCCGCTGGGCGGGTGGTTTGCAGTTTCTCCGTCGCTCGATCACCTGCTGGTCCCGGTGCTTCTCTCGCTGTTCACGCTATTCTGGGTGGCGGGGTTTGACATCATTTACGCGACACTGGATGAGGACTTTGACCGCCGGGAATCTCTCTTTTCGTTCCCCGCCCGGTTCGGTCGGGACCGGGCGCTCCGCGCGTCCGCGTATCTCCATGTGATCGCATTCCTGCTGCTGGCCGCATTGTTCGTCTATTCGGTGCTCTCTCTCGTTGCGCTTCCCCTGCTCCTCCTGACAGGCTACCTCCTGTATCTCGAACAGAAGAAGGCTGACGACGTGCATCTGGCGTTTTTCAAGATCAACGCCGTGGCCGGCTTCGTGGTCTTCACCATGGTTGTTGTGGGGACATTCGTATGAAGATCGTCGTAGGTATCACAGGGTCGTCGGGAGCAGTCTATGCCCTCGACTTCCTGAAGAAGTGCCCGGCAAAAAAGTACCTTGTCGTCAGTGCCTGGGGGAAAGTGCTGCTTCGGGATGAACTGAACATGAGCGAGAAGGACCTCAGGCCGTACGTCGAGAAGATCTTTTCTGACGACGATCTGACCGCACCGATGGCCTCCGGCTCGAACACCTTTGACGCCTTCGTT
>Ga0209253_10003836_pt1 | contig 13140 bp, 8 predicted proteins | sample FrelakmetBRP12BR_FD_187145 | JGI IMG/M metagenome (GOLD analysis project Ga0209253, IMG submission 187145) | Freshwater lake sediment microbial communities from the University of Notre Dame, USA, for methane emissions studies - BRP12 BR (SPAdes)... | ecosystem: Environmental > Aquatic >...
GCCATGACGCTGCCGGATGGCAAGCTCATGGTGTGGGTGGGCGCCGCGAGCGGCGGCGTCTGGAAGTCGCTCGACGGCGCCACGACCTTCACGCCCGTGTTCGACGACCAGCCCGTGCAGTCGATCGGCGCGGTCGAGATCGACAAGCGCAACCCCGAAACCGTCTGGGTCGGCACCGGCGAAGCCTGGACGCGCAACAGCGTCTCCATCGGCAATGGCATCTACAGGACGACCGATGGCGGCGACACCTGGCAGCACCTGGGACTCGACGGTTCGGAGCGCATCGGCGACATCCGCATCGATCCCCGTGCCAGCGACACCGTGTATGCCTGCGTCACCGGGCGGCTCTGGAGCGATTCACTCGAGCGCGGCGTGTACCGCACGCGCGACGGCGGCAAGAGCTGGCAACAGGTGCTGAAGGCGCCGAACGCCTCGACCGGCTGTGCCAGCCTGAGCATGGACGAGAAGAATCCCGACGTGCTCTACGCCGCACTGTGGGATTTCCGCCGCAAGGGCTGGACGTTCCGCTCCGGCGGCGAATCGCCGACGGCGACGTCGGCGAGCGCCCTGATGGTGACGCGCGACGGCGGCCAGACCTGGACCGAGGTCACGCCCGAAAGGAACAAGGGCTTCGCGCAGAAGCCCTACGGCCGCATTGCGGTCAACGTCGCGCCGAGCGATTCGAAGCGCGTCTATGCATTCGTCGAGTCGCCGCAGAGCGCCCTCTACGTCAGCGACGACGGCGGCGCCACGTGGGAAGCGCGCGACCGCAGCCAGTGGATGGTCTGGCGTCCGTTCTACTTCGCGCGCATGACGGTCGACCCGAACAACGCCGACCGTGTCTTCAAGGACGACGGCAACCTGATTCTCTCCGAGGACGCGGGCCGCAGCTTCAGCGTGGTGGGCGGCTTCGAAGGCATGCATGGCGACATCCACGACGTGTGGGTCAACCCGGCCAACTCGAAGCACGTGGTGTCCGGCGACGACGGCGGCCTGTGGCAGAGCCACGACGGCGGCAGCAAGTGGTGGAAGGGCGAGAACCTGCCGATCTCGCAGTTCTACCACGTGAGCGTCGACGACGAGGATCCGTACCACGTCTACGGCGGACTGCAGGACAACAGCAGCTGGATCGGCGATTCGGCCCACCCGGGTGGCATCACCAACAGCCGCTGGGAAAACATGTACGGCGGCGACGGCTTCTGGATGTTTTCCGACCCGGCCGATGCCACACACCTGTACGCGGAATACCAGGGCGGCGCGATCGCGCGCGTGAACAAGCACACGCACGAGGCGCGCGACATCCAGCCGAAGGCGCGCGCAGGGGAAAAGCTGCGCTTCAACTGGAACACCCCGCTGCACCTGTCGCCCAACGAGAAGGGCACGCTCTACATGGGCTCGCAATTCCTGTTCCGCACGCGCGACCAGGGCCAGACCTGGGACCGCATTTCGCCGGACCTCACGACCAACGATCCGCAGAAGCAGCGCCAGGAAGAAACCGGCGGCGTCACCGTGGACAACTCGGCTGCCGAGATGCACACGACGATCTACTCGATCAGCGAATCACCGCAGGCGGCGGGCACGATCTGGATCGGCACCGACGACGGCAACGTGCAACTCACGCGTGACGGCGGCAGGAGCTGGACCAACGTCACCGGCAACCTCAAGGGCGTGCCCAAGGCTTCGTGGGTGAGCTGGATCGAGGCGAGCCGGCACGACGCGGCCACGGCCTATGCGACCTTCGACCGCCACACCTTTGGCGACCACGACCCGTGGGTCTACGTCACACGCGACTACGGCAAGAGCTGGCAGCCGCTGGTCACGCCGCAGGACGCGCGTGGCATCCGCGGCTACGCGCACGTCATCAGGGAAGATGCGCAGACGCCGAACCTGCTGTTCCTCGGCACGGAATTCGGGCTCTGGATCTCGATCGACGGCGGCCAGTCGTGGGCCGGCTTCAAGGGCGACAAGTTCCCCGCGGTCGCGGTGCGCGACCTGGCGATCCAGCCGCGCGACAACGACCTCGTCATCGCCACCCATGGCCGCGGCATCTGGATCATCGACGACATCACGCCGCTGCGCGCCTTGAGCACCGACCTGATGTCCAGGGAAGCGGCGTTCGTCACGGCGCGCCCGGTGCAGCAGCGCATCTCCGGACCGGGCGGTTGGGCCAATGGCGCAGCGGTCTTCGTGGGCGAGAACCCGCCGGGCGGCGCCGTGATCACGTACTACCAGCGCACGCGCCACCTGTTCGGCCCGCTCAAGCTCGAGATCCTCGACGCCAGCGGGCGCGTGGTGGACGAACTGCCGGCCAGCAAGCGTCGCGGCCTGAACCGCGTCGAGTGGTCGATGCGCGAGAAGCCGCCAAGCGTCCCGCCGGCGGTGCAGCTGGCATTCGCTGGCACGCAGGGCCCGCGCGTGCTGCCCGGCACCTACACCGCACGCATGACCAAGGGCGGCCAGGTGTACGAGCACAAGTTCGACGTGGGCCTCGACCGCCGCGCCTCGTTCACCGTCGAGCAGCGCAAGCAGCAGTACGACGCGGCGATGCGGGTGCACCAGCTGTTCGGCGAGGAGACTGCGGTGCTCGACCGCATCCAGCAGCTGCGCGCCAGCGTCGCGGCGGCGGGCGCGCAGACGGCCGTCGATGCGGCGACGAAGACGAAGCTCGCGGCGTTCGAGGCCAAGCTGGACGATGTCCGCAAGCGGATCGTGGCGACGAAGGAAGGCGGCGCGATCACGGGCGAGGAACGGTTGCGCGAGCACACCGACCTGCTGTACGGCGCGATCATGAGTTACGAAGGCGCGCCGAGCGACTATCAGGTCGAACGGATCGGCGTGCTCGAGGCCGAACTCGCCGGCATCGAGCAGCAGTTCGAAGGACTGGTCGCAGCCGACCTGCCTGCGGTGAACCAGGCGCTGCACGACGCGGGTCAGCCGCCAGTCGCGGTGCCGGCGAAGGTGCCGGCGATGGCGGACGCAGGGATCAGTTCGGCGAACGCCCACTGGTTGTCGACGCGCAAGCGCAAGGACCGCAAGTCGATGTTCCACAGCCTGCCGCAGGACACGGTCAGGCTCCGGTAGCGCTGGCTTGCACGCCAGTCGCGGGGACGCCGACCGGGGCGTCCCGGGCACTGGCTAGCGCAGCGCCTGCCGGGCCTTCTGCCCCAGACCCACGAGCGCCACGGCAATCGCACCGGCGACGAGTCCGACCAGCAGGCTGGCCAGCACGGGCGTCAGCGCCGACAGTACCGACCCGACGCCGTCCACGCCGGCGCCATGCTCGGCGATGCCCTTGATGCCGTGTTCGAGCCACGGAATGCCGTGCGCAAGGATCCCGCCACCGACGAGAAACATCGCCGCCGTGCCGAGGACCGACAGCAGCTTCATCAGCCACGGCGCGAAGGCAAGCAGACCGCGCCCGGACAGGCGCTGCAGCTTCGTCAACACGCCAGCACCCTCGCGCTGGACGAGGTAGAGACCGGCATCGTCGATCTTCACGATGCCGGCGACGAGACCGTAGACACCCACCGTCATCAGCAACGCGATACCGACCAGCACCGCGACACGCACGCCGAATGTGGCCGTGCCCACGGTGCCGAGCGCGATGACGATGATCTCGGCGGAAAGGATGAAGTCGGTGCGTATGGCACCCTTGATCTTGTCCTTCTCGACTGCGCGCAGGTCGACCGCAGGATCGACGATGGCCTCGTGCAGTTCCTGGCGATGCTCGTCGACTTGCGCGCGGTGCACCAGCAGGTGCCATATCTTCTCGAAGCCCTCGAAACACAGGAACAAGCCGCCGGCCATGAGCAGCGGCACGATCGCCCACGGCGCGACTGCGCTGATCGCGAGCGCCGCCGGGACCAGGATCGCCTTGTTGACGAGCGAACCCTTCGCGACTGCCCACACCACGGGCAGTTCGCGGTTCGCCCTGACCCCGGCAACCTGCTGCGCATTGAGCGCGAGATCGTCGCCCAGGACACCCGCGGTCTTCTTCGTCGCAGCTTTGGTCAGGACCGACACGTCGTCCAGCACGCTGGCGATGTCGTCGAGCAGGGCAAGAAGGCTGGCGACGGCCATGGGGTCACTCGGATTGCCGGGAAGGCAGCATGTTACGGCTCGCTGCAGGGCGGTGCGACTGCTTGCGTGCCTCACCACCCCGCTCCACTCCGGGGAATCCGCTCACGACGGGAACTTGCGTGGCCGCGCATCGGTCCATGATGGACGTCCACGGGCGAGCTGGGCGGGCAACGCGCCGCGGCATTCGGCGGACGCTTCTTGTACTGTACGCACCGCGCTGGCACTCGAATCACGCTGTCTCGCCTGGAACGACCTTGAATTCACGCCTGCACCTGCTGCTGCTCTCGGTCATGGCAAGCACGGGATGTACGGTCGGCCCGGAGCCGAGGACGCCGTCGCCGGAATCGCTCGGCGTGCCCGCCCGCTTCCAGTCGTCATCGCTGCCGCAGGCCGCGCACGCCGCCGATCTCGCGAACTGGTGGGACACCTTCGACGATCCGGTACTCACCCTGCTCGTCGAGCAGGCGCTGGCCGCCAATTCGAACATCGATGCGGCGGGCGCGCGGGTCCGGCAAGCCCGGGCGGCACTCAAGAGCACTCGCGCGGGATCGTGGCCGACGCTCGATTTCGGCACGTCGGCGTCGCGACTCATGGGCGTTGGTCCGGATGCGCAGATACCGGATCGAACGACCTACGACGCCGGCTTCGACGCCCGCTACGAACTCGATTTGTTTGGTGGACAACGCCGGGCGGTGCAGGCATCCACGGCCGACCTCGCGGCAGTCGAAGCGAACCTGCACTCGACACAGCTCACGGTCGCCGCCGAGGTCGCGCTCAACTACGTGGATGCCCGGCTGGCGCAACGCCAGCTGGCGATCGCACGGGCGAACCTGGGTTCCCAGGACGAGACGCTGCAGATCGTCCAATGGCGCGTGCAGGCTGGGCTCGTCGGCGCGCTCGATCTCGAGCAGGCGCGACAGTTGCGCGCGCAGACAGCCGCGACGGTCCCGCTGCGCGAGCAGGCGCTGGCGTCCGCGCTGAACCGGCTCTCGGTGCTGACGGGCTCCGCGCCAGGAGCCGTCGACGCGCTGTTCGCGCCCGTGGCCCCGATCCCGATGGCCGTCGCGGGTGACATTTCGGTCCCGGCCGAAATGCTGCGGCGACGTCCGGACGTGACCGCCGCCGAACGCACGCTGCTCGCCGAGACCGCGCGCATCGGTGTGCGCGAGGCCGATCTGTACCCCTCGCTGGGACTATCGGGTTCGCTCAGCGGCAACACGTCGAACTGGGGCGACCTGACAAACGCATCGTACGGCAGCCTGGCCGCGAGCCTGACCGCACCGATCTTCCAGGGCGGCCGACTGCGTGCGGCCGTGGAGCAACAGCGGGCCGCGGCAATCCAGGCGCTCGCCGCCTACCGCGACACGGTGCTGGTGGCGCTCGAGGAATCCGAGAACGCGCTGGTCGCGATCTCCGTGACCGAGCAGCGTGAGCGTGAACTCGCCATCGCCGAAGAAGCTGCGCGTAACGCGGCCGTCCTGGCGCGCAGCCAGTACCAGGCCGGCATCATCGATTTCTTCAGTCTGCTCGATTCGGAACGCAGCCTGCTCACGACCGAGACCAGCCGCGCGGCCGCCCATGCCGACCGTGCAGCGGCGGCCGTGCAGCTCTACAAGGCGCTCGGCGGCGGCTGGGAGAACGCGCCCGCCCCGCGCTCGCTGACGTCTACCTTTCCGTGAAGGACCCAATGGCACCGCAGGCAAACTCGAGTCCGGAGCGTTCGTCGCTCGATGAATTCCTCGGCCGGCAGCCGTCCTCGAAGCGCATGCGACAACTGCGCAGAGCCGCGCCCGTCGCTGCGCTGCTGCTGCTGGCAGGTCTCGCCGCCCTGTATTTCACCGGACGCGGTAACGACCAGCCGAACTACGCAACCACGCCCGTGCAACGGGGCGACCTGCGCGTCACGGTGTCGGCCACCGGCAACCTGCAGCCCACCAACGAAGTCGAGGTGGGCTCGGAACTTTCGGGTCTCGTGACCGAAGTGAACGTGGACAACAACGACCGGGTGACCCGCGGACAGGTCCTGGCGCGGATCGACACCGCGCGGTTGCAGGACTCCATCGCGCAGAGCCGGGCGTCGCTGCAGTCGGCCATCGCCAGCGTCGCGCAGGCCGAAGCCACGGCGCAGCAGACGCAGGCAGCGCTGGCCCGATACCACGAGGTGCACGCTCTCTCGGGCGGCAAGGTGCCCTCGGCCGCGGAACTCGACACGGCCAGGGCCGAGTACGCGCGCGCGGTCGCCGGGGTGCGCACCGCGGAGGCTGGCGTAGCGCGGGCTCGAGCGCAACTGTCGTCCGACCAGACGCAGTTTTCCAAGGCTCTCATCCTTTCGCCGGTGACGGGAGTCGTGCTCTCGCGCCAGATCGATCCCGGCCAGACCGTGGCTGCGTCCTTCAACGCACCCGTGTTGTTCCTGATCGCGGAGGACCTGAGCGCGATGCGACTGGAGGTCAAGGTGGACGAAGCCGACGTGGGCCAGGTCGCCGCCGGGCAGCCGGCCACCTTCCAGGTCGATGCATTCCCTGGCCGCACGTTCCCTGCCCAGGTCGAGCGCGTGGATGTCGGTGCGAATGCCGGCACCGGTTCGACGACGTCGAGCAATGCGTCCAACACGGTGGTTTCGTACACCGCGGTGCTCACGGTGGACAACGCCGATTCGACGCTTCGCCCAGGCATGACGGCCACGGCGGAAATCGTCACGAGCGAGAAGCGCGGCGTGCTGCTGGTGCCCAACGCCGCACTGCGCTTCTCGCCCGACGCCAGCGCGGCCAGTGGCGAACGCAGCGGCGTCACCAAGGTACTGATACCGGGTCCGCCGCGCGGAACCGCAGGCAACAAGACCCGCGAAGTCAAGATCGGACGTGGCAGCGAGCAGACAGTCTACGTTCTCAACGCGCAGGGCGAGCCGGAGCCCGTGGCGGTCACGACCGGCGACACGAACGGCACGCTGACGGAAGTCACCGGAGACTCGTTGCGCGAAGGGGCAGCGGTGATCACGGGCAAGCTCGCGCTGGAGGGCGATAGTGGGCGATGACCCCGGTGCCGCACGCGTCGGCCGGGGCGACCCCATGATCCAGCTGCGCGGCGTGACCAAGACCTTCGGCTCCGGTGCCGCGAGTTTCCAGGCGCTGCGCGGCGTCGATCTCGACGTTGCAGCCGGCGACTTCGTCGCGGTCATGGGGCCATCGGGATCCGGCAAGTCGACGATGATGAACATCCTCGGCTGCCTCGACGTGCCGACTGCGGGCGAATTCCTGTTCCAGGGCTTCCACGTCGAAAAGCTGTCCCGCGACGAACGCGCGCTGCTGCGTCGCCGGTACCTCGGCTTCGTGTTCCAGGGCTTCAACCTGCTGGCCCGGACCAACGCCCTCGAAAACGTCGAATTGCCCCTGCTCTACCGTGGCGAGAAGCCGCGTGCACGCCGCGCAGCCGCAATGGACGCGCTGGCGCAGGTGGGCCTTGCCGACTGGTGGGATCACACTCCCGCCGAACTCTCGGGCGGCCAGCAGCAGCGCGTGGCCATCGCGCGCGCGATCGTCACTTCGCCGCAGGTGCTGCTCGCCGACGAACCGACCGGCAACCTCGACACCGCGCGCGCTCTCGAGATCATGGAACTGCTGACCCGCTTCAACCAGGCTGGAATCACCATCCTCATGGTCACGCACGAAGCCGAGATGGCCGCCTACGCGCACACGGTGGCGCACGTGCGCGACGGCCTCGTGCAGCAAAGCGAGGTGCGCGAGCCATGAGCATGCTCGGCCCGACGCTGGTCCTCGCCTTGCGGGAAATCCGGCGCCACGTGTTGCGCTCGTTCCTGACCGTGCTTGGCATCGTGATCGGCGTCGCTGCCGTCGTGACGATGGTGACGCTCGGCAACGGGGCGACGGCGGCGGTGCGCGAGCAGATCTCCGGGTTGGGCGTGAACATCCTGCAGATTCGCCCGGGACAGGGTTTCGGTCGCGGCGGCGGTGGCCCGGCGCCGCCGGACTTCGACCTGGGCGACGTCGCGGCCATCCGCGACCAGGTCGCGGGCGTCGTCGTGGTCGCACCCCTCGCGCAGTCGTCGGGTACTGCCGTGCGCAATGCCGCCAACTGGTCGACGACCGTGAACGGCACGACGTCCGACTATTTCACCGCGCAGCAATGGGAGACGGCCTCCGGACGCACGTTCACCGTGGCCGAGGAACAGGCAGGCAAGGCAGTGTGCGTGATCGGATCGACGGTGCAGCGCAACCTGTTCCGCGAGGAAGACCCGCTGGGGCAGCGCTTCCGCCTGCGCAACCTCTCATGCGAGGTCATCGGCACGCTCGTGACGCGAGGCCAGGGCGGCTTCGGCAACGACCAGGACGATGTCGTGCTGATGCCGATCAAGACCGTGCAGCGGCGCATGACTGGCAACCGCAACATCCGGCTGATGATGGTGAAGGTCGACCCGGCCTACGACATGGCGGCCGTGACAGCCTCGATCCAGTCGTTGCTGCGTGAACGCCGCAACATCCGCGGCGCGAAGCAGGACGACTTCAACATCTTCGACACGGCGCAGATCTCGCAGACGCTGCAGGGAACCACGCGCATCCTCACCTCGCTGCTGGGCGCCGTCGCAGCGGTCAGCCTGCTCGTCGGCGGCATCGGCATCATGAACATCATGCTGGTGTCCGTGACCGAGCGGACGCGCGAGATCGGCATCCGGCTCGCGATCGGCGCAGTCGGACGGGAGGTGCTGCTGCAGTTCCTGGTGGAAGCCACCGTGCTGGCCTGTCTCGGCGGAGTCGTCGGTCTGCTGCTGGCCCTGGTCGCCAGCTGGGCGCTGGCGCCGATGCTGCAGGTGCCGTTCCTGTTCGACGTCCGCATCAACGCCGTCGCCTTCGTCTTTTCGGCGCTGATCGGCGTGATCTTCGGCTATTTCCCGGCGCGCCAGGCGGCGCAGCTCAATCCGATCGACGCGCTGCGGCACGAATGACCGTGCGCCGGGCGCCGGCCGCCGCGCGTGACGCCGCAAAGACGCCGCTCACGCGCTCACCGTGAACCGACAGCGCTAGCGATCGAAGAAGTCGCGCGCGTACCGCACGATTTCTTCCGCGTCCGCGTCGAGCACGTTGCCCGTGGGGTCGGCCAGCTCGGCGCGGCGCGCATCGCGCAGCAGTGATTCGGTGCGACCCGTCGATTCCCAGAACTCGTCCCGTGCGCGCAGGATCATCACGGGCAGCTTGAGCAGCGGCAGGCGTTCGCCGACCTGGTAACCGCTGTCCGACGACGGCACACCGATCAGGATCAGTCGGCGCACCTGCTCCGGCCTCGCCAGCGCGAGCTCGATGGCTGCCAGCGCGCCGGTCTGGTAGCCGATCACGTCCACCTGCTTCAGGCGCAGCGAGTCGATCAGGTCGACGAACGCGGCGGCGTGATCCGCCACGACCGGCGTGTGCTCGGGCGCGTCGGACTCGCCTGAACCCGGCAGGTCCGGGGCATAGACGCTGCGGTCACGGCCCAGGTCGCGCAGCACCGGTCGGAAAACCCGGCCCGACCGGGTCGGCGGCGCAACGCACAGCAGCGGTGTCAGTTCGTCGAAGCCGCCGCTCGAGGGAAACGACGTGTGCAGGTGCAATTGCCCGAACCGGCAGTCGACGTACATCTTGCGCAGGTGGATGGTCACGGTTGGGGAACTCCTGCTCGAAAGTGCGGCGCTGCGGGCGATCGTACGGGCGGAAATGCGGGTCACAGGCTGATCCTCGGTGGGCAATCGGCGTTCGTGCGGCGCATTCTCCGCGCGCCCAGCCAGCCTCACGTTGATTCAGCTCTCACTCCAGTCGCGATCGGCATGACTTAATGCTGCACCGGGCACGCCGGGCGCGTCCACCGCGATGGCAGCAAAATTATGTCGCGTCGCGCTCACGCCGTGTCGAGGTACCACTCGTAGTCGCGGTCGCTCACGAGCGCACCGAATTTTTCGGCCTCCTGGCGCTTGATCGCGAGAAAGACATCGAGGAATCCGGAGCCGAGCGTGTCGCGCAGGAACTCCGAGGACGCGGCCGTTGCGAGCGCGTCGTGCCATTGCGTCGGCAGCGTGCCCTGCTGCGCCTGTGCATAGCCGTTGCCCTCGACCGGTGGCCCGGGATCCAACCGGTTCTGGATGCCGTGCAGCATGCCGCCGAGCACCAGCGCGGCGACCAGGTAAGGGTTGGCGTCGGCGCCGGCCACGCGGTGCTCGACGTGCCGGCTCGCCGGCGGTCCGGCTGGCACACGCAGGCTGACCGAGCGGTTGTTGATGCCCCAGGTGACGGCGACCGGCGCATAGCTCATCGACCGGAAGCGCCGATACGAATTGGCGTTCGGCGCATGGATCGCCATGCCGTCCGCGAGCGTCGAGCGCAACCCGCCGATCGCGTGGCGCAGCAGCGGACTGCCGGCGGGATCGTCCGCCGCGCATGCATTGTTGCCATCACGGTCGGCGAGACTGGCGTGCAGGTGCATCCCCGAACCGGCTCGCTCCGCGAACGGTTTGGCCATGAAACACGCCAGGCGTCCATGGCGCGCGGCGACGCCACGGACGGCGCGCTTGAACAGGATGGCCTCGTCGACCGCGCGCATTGCGTCGGCCCGGTGCTCCAGCGTGATCTCGAACTGCCCCGGCGCGTATTCGGACATCAGCGTGCGCACGGGCAGTCCCAGCGCCTTCGCGGATGCATAGAGATCGTCGAACAGCGGCGACATGTCGTCGAGGCGGCCGAGCCCGTAAGCGTCGATGCGACCGCGACGCTCGCCGCTCAGCATGCCGGCCGCAGGCACCAGCCTGCCGGTCGCGTCACGTTCGAGCAGGTAAAACTCGAGCTCGACGGCGACGACCGGCGTCAGGCCTGCGTCCTCGCAGCGCGCGACCACCCCGGCAAGCACATGGCGCGGATCGGCTTTCGAGGGCCGGCCGTCCAGTTCGTACATCGTGCCGAGGACCTGCGCCGAGGGTCGCTTCAGCCAGGGCGCACGCGCCAGAGATCCCGCAACGGGCCGGCAGCACTGGTCGGCGTCACCGACGTCCCACACCAGCCCGGTGCCCTCGACGTCCTCGCCGGTGATGTCGAGGCCGAGGATGGAGCCGGCGACGTTGCGACCACTGCCGTACAGCGCCGCGAGTTCTTCCCGCGCCACGTTCTTGCCGCGGCCCACACCGCACGCATCGGTGATGACCAGCTGCACGGCCTCGATGTCGGGGTTCGCGTCGAGGAACGCCTGGGCTTCCGCCAGCGCGCCGACGCCGCGTGGCGCTGAGTTCTTTGCATGCATGGTGGAGTGGGCCCTGCCGCCGCGGCCTTGCATGCATAGTGACGGATGCACTCGTGCAGTGGCAAGCTCACCGCCCTCTGCCGCACGCCCCTGGAGGGCCGGATGGCCTCCGCGTATTCGCTAGCCTGGGACGTGCCACTGCTCGGCCGGAACACGTTCCATGTGGACGCTCGCGCCCATTGCCTGGCCACTGTGCACGATGCAACGGCGCTGCCTTCGCTGCTGGCCGAACCGGCGTTGCAGAATCTGCCGCCGATGGTGCTGGGCGCAGGCAGCAACGTGCTCTTCGCCACCGACCGGTTCGCCGGCTGCCTGATTCACCTCCAGTGCGATTCGATCCGCATCGTGGACGATGCCGGCGCGCACGCGCTCGTGCACGTCGATGCCGGGTGCGAATGGGACGCGCTCGTCGACTGGGCGCTCGACCACGGCCTGCAGGGCCTCGAGAACCTCGCCTTGATCCCCGGCCAGGCAGGCGCCGCACCCATTCAGAACATCGGCGCCTACGGTGTCGAGGTCGGCAAGTTCATGGCGGCCGTGCACGTCTACGACCGCCAGGCCGGTGCTTTCGACCGGCTGACGACCGAACGATGCGCGTTCGGGTATCGCGACAGCGTGTTCAAGCGCGAGCCCGATCGCCGGATCGTCACGGCCATCGAGCTGCTGCTGCCGAAAGCCGGCGCGACCCACCTCTCCTATGCCGGACTCGGCGAGGAACTTGCCGCGATGGGCGGCTTGAGCCCGACGCCGCGCAACGTCGCCGCGGCGGTGCGACGCATTCGCAGGCGCAAGCTGCCGGACCCTGCCGTTGCGGGTAACGCCGGCAGCTTCTTCAAGAACCCGGTTGTGACGCGTGCAGTGGCCACCGAACTGCAGTCGCGCTTCGAGGGCGTGCCGGTCTACCCGACGTCGGGCGATGCCGTGTGCAAGCTGTCAGCGGCCTGGCTGATCGAACAGGCGGGATGGCGCGGTTTCAGGGACGGCGACGCCGCCGTGTCGGCGCAGCACGCCCTGGTGCTGGTCAACCTCGGCCAGGCCACCGGCCCGCAGTTGCTGGCGCTCGCGCGGCGCGTGGCAGCTTCGGTGCAGGAAAGATTCGGCGTCGCCCTGGAACCCGAACCGCGCATCGTCGGTGCGAAGTTCCAGCTATAGCGAGAGTTCGACGCGCAGGATCAGCACCAGCGCATCAGCGATGCCCGGGTTGGTGTCGGGATCGACGATGTACTGCACGTCCGGCTGCAGCACGAGGTGCTCGCCGAAGGGAATGCGCCAGGTGAGTTCGTAAGCCTGCTCGCCCGAGGTCACGTCGACACCCTCGGCGTGCATCGCATCCTCGTATTCGCCGCCGTTGCGCGCATAACCGAATGCGAGGCCGATGGAGTCGTCGCGGTCCGGCAGGAGACCTCCAGTGCACACGATCCCGCCGCCCGTGTAGAGGTCAATGCGCGAGACCTCTGCGTTCGCGACGCCGATCCGGCCGTAGGCGACGAAGCCCGCAGCGAACTCGCGCTCGATCGAGGCATAGACGCCGTACTCGCTATCGCGGTCTTGCGGCTCGGACAGGCCGGCCTTGCTGCGAGTGAAACGCCATGCACCGGCCTTGACCCGCGCCGATTGCAGCGGCCGCTCGTACTCGAGGATGAGCATCGGCCCGCCTGCAAACGGCGTATCGCTGTAATCCGTCTCGGATGACGCCTCGACGTCGAGCGCCGCACCGCGCAGGATGCCGCCGCCTTCGCGCCGCTGCTGCAGGCGGACGCCGAACGCGGTGCGCGGAAAGATGGA
>Ga0209253_10003837_pt1 | contig 13139 bp, 11 predicted proteins | sample FrelakmetBRP12BR_FD_187145 | JGI IMG/M metagenome (GOLD analysis project Ga0209253, IMG submission 187145) | Freshwater lake sediment microbial communities from the University of Notre Dame, USA, for methane emissions studies - BRP12 BR (SPAdes)... | ecosystem: Environmental > Aquatic >...
TACCCACCGGCGAACGGGATACCAAGGGTGAGTTTCCCGATGGTAGCCTGAATTGGCGGGTGGAACAGCGCCTGATCCAGTTCTCAAAACTGCGTCAGAGATTTGCCAGGGAAGGCAAGACAACGACCGATGGCGAAACGGTGGAAACCGCCTCACCCGTACCGGGACCCGGCAAATGAAACGCTCACCCGGCAGGTGAATGCGCGGGGCCGAACCGCTTTTGTCAGCCCCGCCGGAACCATCCTTGGATAGGGTTTTCTAATCGGACGCTTAACTATAAATATCAGAGGTTTACATGTCAGCGCATACGTTTACCTTCACCACCATCGACGGGCAGGCGCTGGCCCTTGCCGACTTTCAAGGCCATCCCGTGCTCGTGGTCAATACCGCCTCGGAATGCGGCTATACGCCCCAGTATAATGGCTTGCAAAAGCTTTGGGAGCGCTATCGGGAACAGGGACTCGTGGTACTCGGCGTGCCCTCCAACGATTTTGGCGCTCAGGAGCCAGCCCGTGAAGAAATGATCCGGGAATTTTGCGCCACCCGCTACGGGGTGGACTTCCCCTTGACGGCTAAACAAATTGTCATCGGCCCCGACTCGCACCCTTTTTACCGCTGGATTGTCAAGCAGACCGGCGAAGCAGGCGCGCCACGCTGGAATTTTCACAAGTATCTCATCGGCCCTGATGGCGGGTTGGTGGACATGTGGCCTTCACGGGTGGAACCCCTGTCCAGGGAAATCACGGCGGCCATCGAGGAATTGCTGTAGGCAGTGGCATACAACCATCGCCAGCACCGGAACCGCGACCGTGCTGAGCGTAGACATCGGTGTTTCCCAATGGGCGGAGATCACCAGGATCGCCTTGGTTCTGCCCAAGGTATCGCCATAGCTGCTGAGGAACCGGTGGGCGGAACCGTCCTCGACCAGCAGGATCGGCGCCCCATGCCCTATAAGTAGGCTGGCCCTATAAATAGGCCGGGAAGGTGCATCGGCTTATCATGCTTCACGCTAATCATTCCCCAAATCCGGTTCGCCGCTGTAGCGCAGGATCGCGGCGCGCGCCGCATTCCGCAACTGCACTGCCGCCGCCCAGTCGCCGCCGGTAGGCAGGATGGGCGTTCCCACGGTCACCCGCACCGCACCATGGCGGGGAAACCAGGACTCGGCCCGCAGGATGGAGCGAGTGCCACGAATGGTCACGGGAACCACCGGCACGCCGGCCTGAGCCGCCGCTACGAAGGCTCCCATGCGAAAAGGCAGCAGGCCCGGCCTGCGGTCGAAGGTTCCTTCGGGGAAAAACGCCAGCGAGTGCCCGGCAGCCACGGTCTCGGCGACTCGCCTGCCCTCCTCGACACTGCGTTGCAGATCGAAACGTTCCACTAACAAGGTGTCTATGCGCTCCAATCCTAATCGCATAAAAAAATTATCAGCCAACTCCCGCTTGGCCACATAACTGAAGCGCTCAGGGATAGCGGCAGCCAGGACCAACGCATCCAGATAGCTGGAATGGTTGGCGACCAGCACACAGGACCGGTTACTGGGCATGTTTTCCAGCCCCTGTACGCTTAGGGAAGTGCCGGTCACCCAAGCCAACAGCCGTGCCGATCCGTGCGCCGCGCGCCAACTCCAGGCCGGCCGGGGTAATATGACGACGGCGCTCCAGATCAGGGGCGCCGCCAATCCCAACACCATCCAGGCATAGCCCGCGTACAGCAACTCCAGGCTCCGCCGCAGGCCGCGCCGCCCCTGCGACAATGCACTGCTCCAGGCCACCCGGGCAAGTTGCCACCACAGCGCCTTTGATCCGCGCCCCAACGCCCTGCGTTCATAAAGCTCGCGGATCGATGCGCGGCGAATCTTGCCGCTGGAGGTCTTCAGTACGGTATGGGGTGGCACCAGCACTACGTCATCCGCTGGCATGGCCAACAGATCCACGCAAATGTCCTGGATCTGGCGGCGCAGATTCTCCAGAACCTCCGGACTGGTTTCCCGCGTCTCGGCAACGATCACCAGGCACTCGGTTCCCGAAGCGGGATCGGGGCTGGCGAAGACCGCCACACACCCCTTGCGCATCCCGGCAATCCCACCCACGGCGTCTTCGATCTCATAGGGGTAGATATTGCGACCGCCGCGAATGATGACATCCTTGACGCGACCGGTCAGGTAGACATCGCCCTCCGCCAGGTAGGCCCGGTCTCCGGAATCCAGCCAGTCCCCGTGAAACAGCCGGCGGGTGGCCTCCGGGTTACGGTAATAGCCGCTGGCGCAGGAGGGTCCGCGGAATTCCAGCCGGCCCTCGACGCGCTCGGGCAGTTCCCGGCCGCCGCTGTCGACGATGCGGATCTGATGGCCGGCCAAGGGTTGCCCGCAAGCGGCGAAGCGAAGGACCTTGGGCTCATCCGGGGCGGCCGGCAAGGCCTGTCCGGAATTCATGAAAACCTCACGGGCAATCCTGTCGATGACGGGACCCCGGTCGGGGGAATGCAAGGCCACACCCAGCGACGATTCGGCCAGGCCATACACCGGGGCCATGGCCTCGGCCCGGAAGCCATAGCGGGAAAAGCGCCGGATAAATCCCTCCAGAGTCTCAGGGCTGACCGGCTCGGCGCCGTTGAAGGCCATCCGCCAGGAACTGAGATCCAGTCCCTCGATAGCGCGGTCGTCGATGTTGCGCAGGCACAGTTCGTAAGCGAAGTTCGGCGCCGCCGACAGCGTGCCACGATGGCGGTGGATAGCCCACAGCCAGCTCGCGGGGCGCTTGAGAAAACCGAGCGGTGACATGGCGACCAGCGGATAGGCAAAGTAAAGAGCACCCAGGCAGGCGCCGATCAAGCCCATATCGTGGTATAGCGGCAGCCAACTGACGAACACGTCCGTGGAGTTGGCCTGAATGCGGCTTCCCATGGCGCGCAGATTGGCCAACAGGTTGGCGTGCGTGAGCATCACCCCCTTGGGATCGCCGGTGCTGCCGGAGGTGTACTGCAAAAAAGCGATGTCCTGGGCGCGGACCGCCGGGCAGATCCGCTCCCCCGCGGGCGCCGTGCTGAGATCCTCCACCGTCACCACAACGCGCAGGTTTTCAACCTGGGCCTGCAACAACCGGGCGACCGCTTTCGCCCGGGGCACGGTGATCAAGATCGCCGCCTGGGCGTTGCTCAAAATCTTGCTGTGGCGGCGCAGGTGCTCTTCAAGCTGAGACGGGCGCACCGGCGGGTAAATCGGCACTGGCATGCCACCTGCCATCAAGATGCCGAAAAAGCTGAAAAAGTACCCGCGTTCGGTAGGCAGCATTATGGCCACGCTCTGCCCCGGTTGCAGGCCCTGGTCCAGCAGTCCCGCCGCGACTACCCGAGCCCCCTGCCAGAGGCCCGCGTAACTTAACTCATCGTCGATTTGCTCTTTATTGCCATACAGATAGATGCAGATGCGCTCCGGATGCGTCCGCACATGCCAGTCCAGCACCTCCAGCAGGGTCTCGGCACGCGCCGGCGTCGCCTCCGCTACCGTGGGCGCCTGGTAGCGCAGTTCTGCCACCACCTGGGGATGGCTTGCACCGTTGGTCGCTAGCACCATCCGCAGCAGTTCGCGTGGCGTTTCCGCCACCAGTGCTGCTTCCGGAAGACCCACATTGAAGACGCGCTCAAGGCGCAGCAGCAGTTCCGTTCTACCCAGGCTATCCAGGCCCAGATCGCGCTCCAGACTACTATCCAGGTCGACTGTCCCTGGCGTCCGGGAACGCGTTTCCTGGACCAGATCGGTAATCGCCTTGAGGAGGATGGCGGCAGTTGCCTCGGTATCCTGCACAGTAGTTTCGGCAAGTGCCTCAGACACGGGCAACACCTCGATGGTTGTAAATGAGCGCTGGTTAGCGTTCACTCGCGGTAGAGAAATTCCCGGGACCAGGGTATTTCATTATTATCGTGACGGGCAAACACCACCTGGAAAAGCTGTAACTCCCCGCTCGTAAAAGCGGCGATGGAACCGGACAGATACAAGTGCCAGGCTCTGGCGAAGGCGGCATCGAACATCTCGGCAACACGGTCCACGGCGGCATCATAGCGCGCCAGCCAGTGTCGAAGGGTCTCGGCATAATGCAGCCGCAGGTTTTCCACGTCCAGAATGGAAAAGTTCCACGGCTCGAACAAGCGGGTCATTTCGCTCAGGCTGGGTGGATAGGCGCCTGGGAAAATGCGCTTTTCGGTCCAGGCATTCATGGGAGCCGGGCGGTTTCTACCAATGGAGTGAATGAGGCCGCGCCCGGTTTTCTTCAAGCAACGATCCATCACTTCTCCCAACTCCTGGTAATGGCTAAGCCCGACATGCTCCAGCATGCCCACCGACACAAAGGCATCGAAAGTCCCGCTTATCTGCCGGTAGTCGCCCTCGATATACTCCACCTGGTCTTCCATTCGCTGGTTGCGCGCCCGCTCACGGGCATAGGCAAGCTGTTCCCTGGAGATATTGTAGGCTTTGACCTTGACGCCATAATGCTTGGCCATGTGCAGGGCCAGCGCCCCCCAGCCACAACCGGCTTCCACCACCGCCTCGCCGGGTTGCAGGCGCAGCTTGCGGCATACGTGTTCCATCTTGGCGACCTGGGCCTCTTCCAGGCTCAGCGCTTGGCTGGGGAAATAGGCGCAGGTGTACAGCATCCGCTTATCCAGCCAGAGCTGGTAAAACGCATTGCCGATGTCGTAGTGGTGATGGATATTATCCTTGGCGCGGGACAGGGTATTGCGGCGCAACAAATAAAGCCGTGCCAATAACCTGCTCCAGAGATCCCGTTGGGTGTAATCGGGCAGGGAACGATTAAGAACCTCCATCAGTTCAATCAGATCACCTTCCACCTGAAGACGCCCTGCGCTGTAAAGCTCGCCAAATTGCAGGTCGGGATTGCTGACCAGTCGCAGCAGCGCGCCCCGATCACCGATGGTCAAACGAGCTACCGGCGCTGCAGAAGACGCCGACATTTCCCGTCCATCCCACAGCACGAAGTTCACCGGTGGATTACCCGCGGCCTTTAGCAGCAAATCCAACAACCATCGCTGGATACCCTGTAACTTCCCCTCCATAATTGGCCCGGTGGATTCCTTTGCTTTCAAATCCCCGCCGGTTTTGGGAACCGCGGGAATGCTCAATAGTTCAGATTTTTGTCGCTTCATGACGTTGCCCCTGAATTCGCGGCGCTCGGCGGATGCAAAACTGGCTCCGGTAGACTCTGGGAGCGTTTGACAAGCATAAAGGATAGCTACAATCAAAATATTGGTTTGGAACCATGGCATCCTCAATGTGAGTTTCGAGTTTAATCGACGTCTCAGTTCTCCGACGGCTTCTGCCCTCAGCATTAGAATATCATCGGTGATATGGATTTCCGTCAAGCCTCTGCAGCCATTCATCACTGGCACACCTCGAACAACCACGCTGCCATGCCGGATTCCGTACAGCGATGTTTTCCATAGTGTGGGAAATACTCGCTGGCCTTAATATTACCCGATTACCCGGCGGCAACCCCTGGAGAGCAAGCATGCACTGGCAGATTATCAAGAAACAGCGTGAACCCGGCAAGATCGTTCCGAATCTAGCGGATTACGACAAGGTTCGGGCGGAGTTCTCCTGGGCTCTGGCGCGCCAGGAACTGCAGGGCCTACCCGACGGGAAAGGGTTAAATATCGCTCATGAAGCCGTTGACCGCCATGCGACTGGCCCGCGGCGCGACCAGGTGGCGCTGCGCTGGCTCAGCAAATCCGGCGAGATACGCGACTACAGTTACGCCGAGCTTGCCAGGCTTACCAACCGTTTCGCCAATGTCTTGCGGGGATTGGGGATTCACAAGGGCGAGCGGGTTTTCGTACTGGCCGGGCGGATTCCCGAACTCTATATCGCCGCGCTGGGAACCCTCAAGAACGGTTCTGTCTTCTGCCCACTGTTTTCCGCCTTCGGCCCCGAACCCGTGGCCGTCCGCATGACTATCGGCGAGGCTCGGGTCCTGATCACCACCGAGCGCTTGTACCAGCGCAAGGTGGCCAGCATACGCGCTACCCTCCCCTGTCTGGAACACGTGCTGCTGGTCGGCGAAGGCGGCCAGACCACCGCGGTTTCGGGCACTCAGGATTTCCATGCCCTGCTGGATGCCGCCAGCGCCGAGTTCAGCATCCCCCCCACCGCGCCCGAAGACAGAGCCCTGCTGCACTTCACCAGCGGCACGACCGGCAAGCCCAAGGGCGCGATCCACGTCCATGAGGCGGTTTTGGTTCACTATCTCACCGGCAAACTGGCATTGGATCTACATACCGACGATATTTTCTGGTGCACCGCCGATCCCGGCTGGGTCACTGGAACCTCTTACGGCATCATCGCGCCCCTGGTCAACGGCGTCACCAGCATCATCGACGAGGACGAGTTTGAGGCCCAGCGCTGGTATCGCACCTTGCAGGACCAGCGAGTGACCGTGTGGTACACGGCGCCTACCGCCATCCGCATGCTGATGAAGCTCGGTACCGAGGCAACGCGCGGTTACGATCTGAGTGCCTTGCGTCTGCTCGCCAGCGTGGGGGAACCGTTGAATCCGGAAGCCGTGATCTGGAGCGAGCAAGCCTTCGGACGGCCCTTCCATGACACTTGGTGGCAGACCGAAACCGGCGGCATCATGATCGCTAATTACCCTGCCATGGACATCAAACCCGGCTCCATGGGCCGCCCCCTGCCAGGCATCGAGGCGGTGATCGTGCGCCGAGGCAAGGATGGGGGCATCCGACGGATCACCGCACCAGAGCAGCAGGGCGAACTGGCTCTGCGCGCCGACTGGCCCTCACGGTTTCGCGGCTACCTTCATGACGAGGAGCGCTATCAAAAATGCTTTAGGGATGGTTACTATCTGACGGGCGATCTGGCCCACTGCGATAGCGACGGTTATTTTTGGTTTGTCGGACGAGCCGACGATGTGATCCAGTCAGCTGGTCATCTGATCGGTCCCTTCGAGGTGGAAAGCGCCCTCATGGAACACCCGGCCGTCGCCGAGGCTGGCGCCATCGGCAAACCCGATCCCGTGGCCATGGAGGTGGTCAAGGCCTTTGTCGCCCTGAAACCGGGCTTCCAGCCTAGCGAAGCCCTGAAGCGCGAACTGCTGGGGCTGGCCCGGACTCGCCTGGGGCCGGCTGTGGCGCCCCGCGAGATCGATTTCCTGCCCAGTCTCCCCAAGACTCGCAGTGGCAAGATCATGCGCCGCCTGCTCAAGGCCCGTGAACTGGGTTTGCCGGAAGGGGATATTTCGACGCTGGAGGGTGCGCAGTGAAAAAAAACAGGAGATTACAGGTGGCGCTTAGGCCGGGGTTCCTCAAGCGACCCCGGCATTAAACCGTAATCGCCTCAAAATCCCGTACCTGTGGGTGCTCGGCGGCGGAGTCCAGCTCGCCGTCGCGAACCAGCCAGATGGTTTGCATTCCCGCCTCGCGGGCGGCATCCAGTTCCTCACGAATATCGGAGAGAAACAGAATGTCCGCGGCCGGTATCTTCATGGCGGCGGCGATAGCCTGATACGAAGCCACGTCACGCTTATGGCCGATGCCGGTATCGAAATAATACGAGAACAGAGGGGTCAGGTCGCCATAGCCGGTATGAGCGAACAGCAACTGCTGGGCATGCACTGAACCCGAGGAATAAACACCCAGGATGATTCCCCTTTCCCGCCACTCCCGCAAGCGGCGCGCCGCGTCCCCGTAGACATGGCCGGTGAAATCGCCGCGCTGGTAGCCCGCTTCCCAGATCAGCCCTTGCAGGGCCTTGAGCGGCGTTATCTTGCGGTCCTCATCAATCCAGGCGCGCAACTGCCCCAGCAATTCATCCTCCTCCAGATCCGCCCCAGCGATGGCGCGAACCTCATCGAGCAGTGCTTTGACGGCGGGCTCGCCAGCATGTTCGCGGATGAACCCGGGTAGCCGTTCCCGCGCATACGGAAACAGCACATCCTTGACGAAGGACAGCGCCGACGTAGTACCTTCGATATCGGTGACGACACCCTGCGCCACGCGCTCAGTTCTCCAGGCGCGGAAACCGGCTGGCGATATCGCTGCCGGTGAAGTTGGCCACCCAGCCTTCGGGACTGGTGAACAGACGGATGCACTTGAAATCCGGGTTTGGCCCCATGTCGAACCAGTGGGTGGTATTGGCCGGCACGCTGATGAGATCACCCTTTTCGCACAATACCCCGTACACCTGCTGTCCCTGATGGATATAGAACAACCCTTTGCCGTCCACGAAGAAGCGCACCTCGTAGTCGCTGTGCGTATGCTCGTTCAGAAATTTGGCCCGCAAAGCATCTCTGTCGGGATGGTCGGGTTGGAGGCTGATCACATCCACGGATTGAAAGTGGTAGTTACTTAGCAAGCGATCCACGGAATCCCGGTAGGCGGCGATGACTTCATCCTGACCGGCGTGATCGGACAATTCACGCTGGGTCTCCCAGCGCTCGAACAACACCCCGATGTCGCCCAACTCATGAGCGATAACTGCATGCTCGCTGACCACGCGGGCCGACGCCGAGTTATTTTCCGCATAGATCTTCAATTCACTCATGGCTTACCCAGCCTCCGTAGCAACACTTCACAGTCAAACAGGAATTCAAACGCCTCGATATGGCGGCTGGCCTCGGCCATCGACGCGCCCCAGGCATAAAACCCATGGCCGGCAATCAGATAACCGTGCAGACCGGGCTGTTTATCCAGGTAGCGATCCACGGTAGCGGCCAGCCGCCCCATGTCCTGGTCGTTGGAAAAGATGGGCACGCTTACCTGGCCTTCATGGGTATCAATACCAGGAAAGGCTTTGAGCACCTCGTAGTCGGTCAACCGCAACGCCTCCCGGTGCAGCAGGGACAACACCGTAGCGTTAACCGAGTGGGTATGCAGTACCGCATTGATGGTCGCATCGCGCCGGTACAGGGCGGTGTGCAACAGCGTTTCCGCCGAGGGTTTCCTGCCCGCCGTCAGGGGCGTACCCTGCAGATCCACCACCATGATACCGTCTTTGTTGAGCTTGCCCTTGTGCTGGCCGGATACGGTAATGGCCACCTGACCGCTGGCCAGCCGCACGGAGAAATTACCGCTGGTGGCCGGCACCCAGCCGCGCTTGTAGCAGAACTTGCCGAAGCGGATCAGGTCGCGGGCTTTGGCGGAGAAATCCGCATCTGCGTGCATGACATCAGGTCCTTTTCTCACCGGGGGATTACTGTAAGCCATCGCGGCAATCAGATCCAAGGAAAATAGCTCTTTATGAATTCCGGACAGCCACGGAAGCATCGCTTGAACGCGGTCCGGAACGTCCTGGTGGTCAAGCGCGGCCAGGGCACGGGCTTCTCCGGCATCCAGAACGCCCGGTTCTATCTGGACGACACCCGCAGGCTCTGCGGCAATGGCCAGAAGGTCGCGGGGGAATTGATCCAATACATCAAGACGCGGTAGCGGCTACCAACGGAAACAAATGCTCCCAGCCCCCTTGGTGAAAGGTCTCAACCTCACGCACCCCCCTTTCGCGCGGATGCCGCTTGCCGTGGAAGCGGATGAAACGCCGCACCCAGTCGCTCTAGGCCTGCTCGGTCCGTATGCTATAGTGCTTAAAGTGGATGCGGTCGCTGAGCTGTTCAAGCAGCCGCCGAGGGAGTGGAGTCGCGGCCTTGGAAAGGGTGCAATTGCCGGGGGCTTTGCGTCAAATAGGCTTGCTACTTCACGTTAGGGCTCGTCTATTCGGCACAGGGAGAACCGGTTGCGAATCAATTTCGTCCTCGTCGATTACGAAAACGTCCAGCCAAGAGATCTTGGCTTACTCAAGGCCGGGCCGTTCAAGGTAAAGTTATTCCTTGGCCCCAATCAGTCCAAGCTACGCGTCGCCGGTGGATGAATTCACGCATTAGAGCGATGCAGAAAGAAGCACCCCATGGATGACCTGCCCCGCCAAAAACTCCGCGAACTGATCGTCGAATATGGCCGCTCGCTGTGCGACGACCCGCGTCGCTGTGAAGCGCTGCTGAAGGATCATTGCGGGCAGCACAAGCGGGAAATATTTGTCCTGGCGAGCGCCCTGAGGAACCGGGTGGCGGAGGACTTGATCAACGCCTCTGCTGGCGTACCGCCCGTGTTGTTGCTGGCGCGGCTGGCGCAACGGCTGGAAGACGAGCTGGGCTTGGCCGAGAACGTGGCGCGCTGGGCGGTGGAGTCGTGGGCGCTGGCATTGAGCATGCCGATCGAACGCGTCGAGCGACCCCGACCCGCACCGGAAACATCCGGCGTCGAGCGTCGCTTCAAGGAAGTAGAACTGCCGCGCCCGCCCGTCGCGCCGCCTGCGTCCTCGTCCTCACCCCTGAAGCCTTTTACGGTGTTCCGTGATAGGTTACGCGACGGCAGCGACGGTCCAGCAATGATCGTGATCCCAGCGGGCGAATTTTGGATGGGGTCGCCGGAGAGCGAAGCGAAACGGCGCAGTAACGAACGCCGGCATCGGGTGAAGATTGAGCGGCCCTTCGCCATTGGCCGATACGCCGTCACCTTCGATGAGTATGATCGCTTTTGCACCGCGACCCGGCGGGAGAAACTTGACGACGCAGGTTGGGGTCGAGGCAACCGACCCGCAATCTATGTCAGTTGGCACGATGCGCTGGGCTATACTGAATGGCTGTCGGAGCAGACGGGCCAAGTGTACCGGTTGCCGACCGAAGCCGAATGGGAATACGCAGCGCGGGCCGGGACGGAGACGGCATTTTGGTGGGGGGACAGCATCGCTGCTGATCATGCGAACTATGACTGGATTAACAGGGGCGGCTGGGATAGCGGGAACTGGGATAGCGGGAAAACAGTACCGGTGGACCAGTTTCAACCGAACCCTTGGGGTTTGTATCAGGTGCATGGTAATGTTTGGGAATGGACCGGCTCGCGATATTGCGAGAATTACGGTGGAGCGGAGCTGCAGTGCACAGATCGGCAGGATGGCGGTCTTCGAGTAGGGCGAGGTGGTTCGTGGAGCTACGGCCCGCTCTGGTTGCAGTCTGCCGCGCGCTTGGGGAGCTACCCGCGGTTCAGGAGCCTCAACTGGGGTTTCCGTCTGGCCAGGACTTTAACCCTTTGATCTTTTTGCTTTTACCCTTTAACGCGCGCGGAGCGTGCGTTTTTCAGCGCCATTTTTCAGTTCCCTGAATGATGGCTGAAGCATCAGGAATAATTCCATGCACCAACTTCTCCAACTCCGCTCCACCGTCCAAGCCGCTTCCGGCCATCCCTGCACCGTGGACACCTTCCTCGGCGGCGGTGGCCAGGGCGAAGTCTACCGCGCCACGCTGGATGGCAAGCCGCTCGCCCTCAAGTGGTACTTCCCCGAACAGGCCACGCCGGCGCAACAGCAAAACCTGGAAATCCTGATCCGCCAAGGTCCGCCCAACGCCCAATTTCTCTGGCCGCTGGAACTGGTGGCCTCGACGAACACGCCCGGCTTCGGCTACCTGATGCCGCTGCGCGAACCGCGCTACCAAGGCATCGTGGACCTGATGAAAGGGCGCATCGAACCCTCCTTCCGCGCCCTCGCCACCGCCGGCCTGCAATTGGCGCAAGCCTTCCTGGAACTGCACGCCAAGGGGCTGTGCTATCGGGACATCTCCTTCGGCAACGTCTTCTTCGACCCCGACACCGGCGACATCCAGGTCTGCGACAACGACAACGTCGCCATCGACGGCCAGAGCGGCAGCGGCATCCTAGGCACCCCGCGCTTCATCGCCCCGGAAGTGGTGCGGGGCGAAGCCGCGCCCAGTATCCAAACCGATTTGTTCTCGCTGGCGGTGCTGCTGTTCTACCTGTTCCACATCCATCACCCGCTGGAGGGCCAGAAGGAAGCCGCGATCAAATGCTTCGATCTGCCGGCGATGACCAAACTCTATGGCACGGAACCGCTGTTCATCTTCGATCCCAACGATAATTCCAACCGACCCGTGCCCGGTATTCATGACAACGCCCTCGAATTCTGGCCGCTCTATCCGCAATTCCTGCACGATCTGTTCACCCGCGCTTTCACCGCCGGTCTGCACGGCCCCCACGAGCGGGTACGGGAAAGCGAATGGCGGGCGACGCTGGTTCAATTGCGCGACGCCATCCTCTATTGCGGCCAGTGCGGCGCGGAAAACTTCTACGATGGGGAAGCGTTGCGCGCCTCCGGCGGCCAGCCGGGACCGTGCTGGTCCTGCCGGCGCCCGCTGACGCTCCCGTTCCGATTGCGAATCGGGCGCGCCGTGATCATGCTCAACCACGACACCCAACTGTACCCGCATCACCTCGACAGCCAGCGACTTTACGACCTCTCGCAAGCGCTGGCGGCGGTGCAGCGGCATCCCCAGAACCCCACCGTCTGGGGGCTAAAAAACCTCTCGCCCGTCAAATGGGTGATGACCGCTCCCGACGGCGCGATTCGCGATGTCGAACCGGGGCGCAGCGTAACGCTGGCGGCGGGCGTGAAGGTCAATTTTGGCCCGGTGGAAGGCGAGATCCGGATTTGAGGAGGTAGGGTTGATCCCATTGGTTTTACCGCGCATGCAACCCCAAAGAACCCCACGGCTGCCGATCAGCCCATTCCTTTCCACACCATCAAACGCAACCCCCACATTTCATACAAAGGAGTCCCACATGGCCAAACGCCCCGGCGGCGAACTGGCGACCCGCCCGCTGCATTTCATCTGGATTGCCGACTGTTCCGGTTCCATGTCCGTGGATGGCAAGATTCAGGCGCTCAACACCGCCATCCGCGAAGCGCTGCCGCACATGCGCACCGTGGCCGATGAGAACCCCAATGCCGAGGTGCTGGTGCGCGCCCTGAAATTTTCCAGCGGCGCGCAATGGCATCTTTCGCAACCGACCCCGGTAGCGGATTTCAAGTGGGTGGACTTGCAGGCCGACGGCGTCACCGACATGGGGCGGGCACTGGGCATGGTGGCGGAACAGCTTCACATCCCGCCGATGAGCGACCGCGCCCTGCCGCCGGTGCTGGTGCTGATCTCCGATGGCCAGCCGACCGACGATTTCAACAAGGGACTGCAAACCCTGCTGAATGAGCCTTGGGGCAAGAAAGCGGTGCGCATCGCCATCGCCATTGGCGAGGACGCCGATACCGA
>Ga0209253_10003838_pt1 | contig 13138 bp, 11 predicted proteins | sample FrelakmetBRP12BR_FD_187145 | JGI IMG/M metagenome (GOLD analysis project Ga0209253, IMG submission 187145) | Freshwater lake sediment microbial communities from the University of Notre Dame, USA, for methane emissions studies - BRP12 BR (SPAdes)... | ecosystem: Environmental > Aquatic >...
CTATGAGCGTCCGCAGCATGCTCTCCGGCGCGAGGCGGCGCGACGCAGTCGGCCAGGTCCTCACCTGGCTCTGCGGCGGCGCGCTCGCGCTGAACCTGCTCCTGATCACGGGCCTGCTGACCCTGCTCGTCGTGAACGGCGCGAGCTACTTCTGGCAGCGCGATCTGGTGCAGCTCCGTCTGACGGACGGCACGACGCTCCTCGGGATCATCCTCGAGCAGGAGCGGATTCCGGACAGCGCGGCCGCCACGCGCATTCGGGTCGGGGTCGGCAACCGCGATCTCGGCGGACCGGACTTTCGCTGGATCGACGAGCGCGACATCCTCTCTCGTGACACTCCACCCGAGGCCGTCGCTCTGGAACGCCTCGAGTGGGGGAGCTTCTACGGCCGCATGGCCGAGCTGCGCCGCGGCGAGACCTTGCTGGCGCAGGGGTCCGCGGAAACCTGGAAGGCCTTTGGCCCGCTGCACGAGCACAAGAATCTCGAGCTCGCGGCCATCGAGAATCTCGAGCGCGGCGAGATCTCACGCACGAGCGCGGAGCTCGAGCGTCTGCGCCTGGCACGGAGAAGGCTCGCGCTCGAGGGCGCCGATTCACGACGTGCCGGACGCGAGGCCGAGCTCGCGGCCCGTGCGGTCAGTGCGGAGGCGGACTACGAGAGCGCCGCCGTCCGCCTTGCAGCGCTGCGCGAGAAGTTCTTGGCAGAGATCCTCGTGATGCAGGCGGCCGGCGGCGAGCGCAAGGAGATCCCCGTCGGCGCCGTGGTGCGTGCGATCCAGCCGAACGCGCTCGACTTCAAGAGCCGCCTCGGTCTCACCCTCGACCGGCTCTGGGAGTTCGTCTCTGCCGCCCCGCGCGAGTCGAACACCGAAGGAGGCATCTTCCCCGCGATCTTCGGCACGGTGCTGATGGTCTTCCTGATGGCCGCCGTCGTGGCCCCCTTCGGCGTGCTGGCGGCCGTCTACCTGCGCGAGTACGCCAAGGAAGGTCTCCTGGTCCGAAGCGTACGCATCGCAGTCAACAATCTGGCCGGCGTGCCCTCCATCGTCTTCGGCGTCTTCGGGCTCGGCTTCTTCGTCTACCTCATCGGCGGGAGCATCGACCAGCTCTTCTTCCCCGAGTCTCTCCCGACTCCCACCTTCGGCACGGGCGGCATCCTATGGGCGAGCCTCACGCTCGCGCTGCTCACGGTGCCCGTCGTGATCGTTGCTACCGAGGAGGGCCTTGCGGCGGTGCCGCGCAACGTGCGCGAGGGAAGCCTTGCCCTCGGCGCCACGAAGTTCGAGACGCTCGCCCGCGTCGTAGTGCCGGCGGCGGCGCCGGGCATCCTCACCGGCGTGATCCTCGCCATGGCACGCGCGGCCGGTGAGGTGGCGCCGCTCATGATCGTGGGCATGGTGAAGCTCGCACCCACGCTGCCGGTCGACGGCACGTTCCCCTTCCTCCACCTCGAGCGCAAGTTCATGCACCTCGGCTTCCACATCTACGACGTGGGCTTCCAGAGCCCAAACGTCGAGGCCGTGAAGCCGCTGGTCTTCGCCACAGCCCTGCTGCTGATTCTCGTCGTCGTCGCCACGAACCTCGTCGCCATCCTGCTTCGCAATCACTTGCGGGCGAGGCTGACGGCCAGCAGCATCTGATGCTGATGCCGCTCCCGATGCAGGCGCCGGCCACCCTCGAGAAGCCCTTGCTCGCGGTCGAGGAGCTTTCGCTCTGGTATGGCCGCTCGCGGGCCCTGGAGCAGGTCTCGATCGGCATCCCCGAGCACCGCATCACGGCCTTCATCGGACCCTCGGGCTGCGGCAAGTCGACGCTGCTGCGCTGTTTGAACCGCCTGAACGACCTGGTCGATGGTGTCCGGATCGAGGGGCAGATCCTGTTTCGTGGGATCGACGTGCGAGGCCCTGAGGTGGACGTCAACCAGCTCCGCACGCGCATCGGCATGGTGTTCCAGAAGTCGAACCCGTTTCCGAAGTCGGTCTACGAGAACGTGGCGTACGGCCCGCGCATCCACGGAACGCGGCAGAAGGCAGCCCTCGATGAGATCGTCGAGCGCAGCCTACGCGCAGCCGCGCTCTGGGAAGAGGTCAAGGACCGCCTCGATGCCAACGCGCTGAGCCTTTCGGGCGGACAGCAGCAGCGCCTCTGCATCGCGCGCGCCATCGCGGTCGAGCCCGAGGTGATCCTGCTCGACGAGCCCTGCTCCGCCCTCGATCCGATCGCCACCGCGAAGATCGAGGAGCTGATGCAGGAGCTGAAGCAGCGCTACACGCTGGTCGTGGTCACGCACAACATGCAGCAGGCGGCGCGGGTGTCGGAGTACACGGCCTTCCTGTATCTGGGAAGGCTGATCGAGTTCGGCGAGACGTCGAAGCTCTTCGTGAAGCCGCGCGAGAAGCAGACCGAGGACTACATCACGGGGCGATTTGGCTGACGGGCTGAACTGGCTCAGCCGGCAGAGGCGATTGCGCCTTCGGCAGCGTGAAGCGGAAGGTCGTGCCACGCCCCAGCTCGCTCTGCACGAAGATCTCCCCGTCCATGGCCTGCACCAGGTGCTTCACGATCGAGAGGCCGAGGCCCGTACCCCCGAGGTCGCGCGAGCGAGCTTTTTCCACCCGATAGAAACGCTCGAAGATGCGCGGGAGATCCTGCTCCGGAATCCCGATCCCGTCGTCCCGGACCTCGACCGCGATGCGGTCGCCTTCCGCCGTCACCTGCACCTCGATGTGTCCCCCGGCGTTCGTGTACTTGGCCGCGTTGTCGAGCAGGTTGGTCAGCACCTGCTCTACGGCGCGACGATCGGCATGGGCCTCGGCCGGCGGCTCGGCCTGCAGATCGGTCTGCTCCACGAGCTTCATCGAGAGAGTCTTCGAGCGGAGCAGCGGCTCCATGCCCGTCATCACGCCCACTGCTACGCGACCCACGTCCACGGTCGTGAGCTGCAGTGGCTGCTTGCGGCTCTCGATGCGGGAGAGCTCGAGCAGGTCGTCGATCAAGCTGCCCAGGCGCTCGGCGTGCTTCAGGATCACTCCGAGATACTTCTCGACATCCTGCGGAGGAACGCTGCCCGAGAGCAGCGTCTCGGCGAAGCCGCGTACCGCCGTGAGCGGCGTCTTGAGCTCGTGGGAGACATTGGCGACGAAGTCGCTGCGCAGGCTCTCGAGACGCCGCAGCTCCGAGACGTCATGGAAGACCGCGACCGTGCCCAGCCGCGGACCCGTGGCCGGGAAGGCCACGGCATTCACGAGGATGGTGCGTTCTTCGGCGCCGCCCACCTGGACCTCCACCGAGACCAGCTCCTGGGTCGTCGCCGCAGTGCGCAGCGCGTCGTCCACGCCGGCGTTGCGAATCACCTCGAGGGGCGTCCTGCCTTCGACCTCGTCCCAGGCTGAGAACATCTGACGCAGCCTCGGATTCGCGAGCACGATCCTGCCCGCAGCTCCAACCACCAGGACACCCTCGACCATGCCGGCGAGCACGGCCAGGAGCTGCTCCTTCTCCGAGTTCGCCTCGGCGATGCGAGAGCTCACGGCCTCGGCCATGGCATCGAGGGCGTCGGCAAACTCTCGGCCCGGGCGACGCCGCCAGCGCAGCCGGCGGCTCAGGTCACCGGCAGCGAGGGCCACCGCAAAGCGGCGGATCTCCTCCACGGGCGTTGCGAGTAGCTGAGCGAGGGCGAACGCCAGCGCGAACCCGGCGGCCAGACCCCAACCCGGGGAAGCCCGGGACACCCAGGCCGCCAGCCAAACCGCCACCGCCAGCGCGAGGAGGGCTGCGGTCAACAGGGTGCGGGAGGAGAGGCGCTGGCTCACTCCGCGAATCGATAGCCCACTCCGCGCACGGTCTCGATCAGATCGCCCGCCGAGCCGAGCTTCTCTCGCAGGCGCTTCAGGTGCGTGTCGATCGTGCGGCTGGTGACCGTGATCTCCGAGCCCCAGACCTCGTCGAGCAGCCGCTCGCGCGTCATCACGCGCCCGGGCCGACTCATGAGCGTGGCGAGAAGGCGAAACTCCTTCGCCGTGAGCTCGATCTCCTGCTCCTGCACGAAGCAGCGATGGCGCTCCGGGTCTATGCGCAGCATGCCACGCTCGATGCTGCGTCCGAGTCCTGGGGCTGAGGCCCGGCGGCGCAGCACGGCCCGCACGCGCAGCGTCAGCTCGCGCGGGCTGAAGGGCTTCGCCACGTAGTCATCGGCGCCGAGCTCGAAGCCGACGACGCGATCCACCTCTTCCGACTTCGCCGTGAGCATCACGATCGGCAGCTCGGCCAAGGCCGGATCGCCGCGGATCTGGCGGCAGATGTCGTTGCCGGAGACGTCGGGAAGCATCAGGTCGAGGATGACCAGGTCGGGAGGAGAAGCCTCGAGCCGCTCCAGGGCCTCGCGGCCCGTCGCCGCCGTCTCCACCTCGAAGCCGGCCTGGGAGAGGTTGAAACGGACGAGCTCGAGCAGATCCGGCTCATCGTCCACCACGAGAATCCGGGGGCTCATCTCGGGCCGGAGTCTACTTTCGTTCGCCGCCCCGGCCGCCCCCCCGGCCTGCGACGTCCCCGGAACGCCCCCGCGGCTTCACGCTCCCGTCACAAAAAGCAAGGGAGCGGAGAGCGCCGAAGCCCTCTCCGCTCCCCCCCGTGTCTCACCCCCCAGAGAGACACAGATTGCGCGGGTGCGCGCTCGCGAAATTCAGCTACAGCCGCTCGAGCCGCCGCAGTTTGGGCACTTGTAGCAGGCGCCGTTGCGGATCATGATCGATCCGCAATCGCTGCACGACGGCGCATCGGTCTGGTTGATGATGCCGTACGACGAATCCTGTACGCGGATGCCCGACCCGCCCGCCACGGCCGCCCGCGGCGCAGACAGGCCCACCGCCTCGGCGTCCGTCTCCTGCTCGTCGGCCACCACGGCCTCGCCGCGCAGGAAGCGGTTGCCGAGATAGCGGAAGACGTAGTCGGTGATCGACTTCGCGATGGGGATCACGCGGTTGTTGGTGAAGCCTGCCGGCTCGAAGCGCGTATGGCTGAACTTGTCCACCAGCGTCTTGAGCGGCACGCCGTATTGGAGCGCGATCGACGTCATGGTGGCGATGGTGTCCATCAGCCCGGAGACCGTGCTCCCCTCCTTGGCCATCTTGAGGAAGATCTCCCCTGGCGTGCCGTCGTCGTAGGTTCCGACCGTGAGGTAGCCCTCGTGGCCCGCGATCGAGAACTTATGCGTGACGGCCTGGCGCTCGTCCGCCAGCTTGCGGCGCTGGGGCCGGATCTCGCTGACGCTCGCCTTCTTCTCCTCCTTGCCGGCGTTCAGCGGCTGCGTACGCTTGCTGCCGTCGCGGTAGACGGCGAGTGACTTCAGCCCGAGCTTCCAGCCCTCGACGTAGGCGAGCATGATGTCGTCCACGCTCGTGTCTTCGGGCAGGTTCACCGTCTTGCTGATGGCGCCCGAGAGGAAGGGCTGCACGGCCCCCATCATGCGCACGTGGCCCATCCAGTGAATGGAGCGGGTGCCGCTCATCGCACGGAAGGCGCAGTCGAAGACCGCCAGGTGCTGCGGATCGAGCCCCGGCGCGCCCTCGATCGTCTCCTCGGCATCGATGTGTGCCACGATGGCCGCGATGCGCGTGTCGTCGTAGCCGAGGTTGCGCAGCGCCATCGGTACCGTCTGGTTCACGATCTTCAGCTTGCCGCCGCCGACGAGCTTCTTGTACTTCACCAGCGCGATATCGGGCTCTACGCCCGTCGTATCGCAGTCCATCATGAAGGAGATCGTGCCGGTAGGCGCCAGCACCGTCACCTGCGCGTTCTTGAAGCCGAAGCGCTCACCCGCCTGGCGCGCGCTCTTCCAGGCTTCCCGCGAGGCCGCGTGCAGCTCGGCCGGAACGCCCTGCAGCGGCACCACTTCGGCCGCCGCGCGGTGCATATCGATCACCTCGAGGAAGGCCTTGCGGTTCATGCGGTAGCGCGCGAAGGGCCCCATGGCGCCCGCGACCTCGGCAGAGGTCAGATAGGCCTGGCCGCTCATGAGCGAGGTGATGGCGGCCGCAAGGTTCCGGCCGGAATCGCCGTCGTAGGGCAGGCCGAAGCTCATGAGCAGGGCGCCGAGGTTCGCGTAGCCGAGACCGAGCGGGCGGTAGAGGTGGCTGTTCCGCGCGATCTTCTGCGTGGGATAGTCGGCGTGGTCGACGACGATCTCCATGGCGAGAATCGTCAGCGCCGTCGCCCGGCGGAAGGACGCCACGTCGAAGCCCGCGGCGCCGTCGAGGAACCGCATCAGATTGAGGCTGGCGAGGTTGCAGGCCGTGTCGTCGAGAAACATGTACTCGGAGCAGGGGTTGCTCGAATGGATGCGGCCCGAAGCCTTGCACGGGTTCCAGCGGTTGATGGTCGTGTCGTACTGGATGCCCGGGTCGCCACAGACGTGGGCAGCCTCGGCCATCTCCTTCATCACGTCCCGGGCCTTGTAGGTATCCATCCCCTGGCCCGTCGTGACCGCCCGGGTCTCGTAGCTGCGATCGTCGAGCACGGCACGCAGGAAGCCGTCCGTCACGCGAACCGAGTGGTTGGCGTTCTGGTAATAGACCGAGTCGTAGGCGCCGCCGGGAACGTTGAAGCCACCGTCGTAGCCGGCGTCGATCAGCGACCAGGCCTTCTTCTCCTCGTCCGCCTTGCAGTGGATGAACTCGCGGATGTCGGGGTGGTCGACGTTCAGGATCACCATCTTCGCCGCGCGGCGTGTCTTGCCACCCGACTTGACGACGCCGGCGAAGGCATCGAAGCCGCGCATGAACGACACCGGACCGGAGGCCGTTCCGCCGCCTGCGAGGGGCTCGCGCGAGGAGCGGATCTTCGAGAGGTTCGAGCCCGCGCCCGAGCCGCCCTTGAAGAGCATCGCCTCGGTCTTGGCGAGCTCCATGATCGAGTCCATGGTGTCTTCGACCGAGTTGATGAAGCAGGCGCTCGCCTGCTGCGGCGTCCCCTCCACGCCCAGATTGAACCAGACCGGGCTGTTGAAGGAAACGCGCTGGTTCACCAGCAGATACGTCAGCTCATCGCAGAAGGCGCGGCCGTCAGCCGTCGAGCGAAAGTAGCCGGACTTGGAGCCCCACTCGTGGATCCGGCCCACGACGCGGCCGATGAGCTGCTTGACGCTCCGCTCCCGCCCGGGCGTGCCGACGTGGCCGCGGAAGTACTTGGAGACGACGACGTTCGTAGCGAGCTCGGACCAGCTCTTCGGCACCTCGCAGTCGGTCTGCTCGAAGAGGGCCTGGCCCGACTCGCTCGAGATGCGGGCGGTACGCAGTTCCCACTCCACCGAGTCGAAGGGATCCTCTCCCTCCCGAGTGAAGAAACGGGGGATCTCGAGACCGGCGGCATGCGAGGGGCGGCGAGTCTCTCCGCCGACCGGGCGAAGATGCGATCCGACCTCGAGCACGCTCATCGCTTCGGCCGCTTCGGTCGCCTGCGACGTGCTCGATGCCTCCGCCCCGTTTTCGCGATCTACCCGGCCGGTCATCTGCGCCCCCCTCTTCGCCCGCTCTTGACGGACCCCCCCTCACAGCTGGCCCGGCTCGATCCCCTCGGCCGGACTCTCCTCGCGACGTCTCAGACGAAAGGGCTCCGGCGGAGACCGCCGGAGCCCCCCGAGCCTGGGTTGGGTCCTCCATCCCTTCCCAGGCCCGTATCCCTGCAGCGACCGCCTATCGAACCCCCCCAGGCCGCCGCAGAGACATTCACATCCCCATGAGCCATGGATTTACTCCCGCCGAGCGAGCGAGTCAACACAAAATATGGTGTTCTATCGGGGACGCTCACACAAGGGGTCGCGGCGGAGCGTCTGGGGCTGGAAGGCCCCGAAAATCTAGTCCGGGAGGCCGGTGAAGCGGATGCCGATCCCGGCCGGGACCTTGTATCGGATGTTGAGGCCGATCAGCAGCGCGGTGAGTGGCTCGACCAGGCGTGCGTTCGCAAGCGGCCCGCCATCGACAGCCCGCAGGCCCGGAACCAGCGCGCAGAGCGCCATCACGGCCTTGCGCGGCTCGGGCGATCCCGACACCACGACGTCGCAATCCACCGGATGCTCGAGCTCGCGCAGCCGGTGGGCGGAGACGTTCTGGAAGGCGGAGACCACGTGGACACCGGATGGTGTCAGGCTCGCTACCAGCTCCGCGCAGGAGCCCTGCCAGACCCCGAGGGTCCTCACGGCCCCGTCGCCGATGGCAGCCGCCAGCGGTACGCCCATGGAGACGACGATCTGGCCCGGGCGAAGAGAATCCTTCACAGTTTTCGTGGTGCCCGCCATGTGTTCGAAGGGCACCGACAGGATCACGATCGCGGCGCGGGCCGTGGCCTCCGGATTCCCCGCGCCCGTGACCTTCGCGCCCGGCACCAGCGCCTCCACCTCGTGGGCTGCCGCCTCCGCCCGCTCCGGCAGGCGCGACCCGATCACCACCGTCCGCCCCGCCTTCGCGAAGCGCAGCGCGAGGCCGAGGCCCTGATCTCCCGTGCCGCCCAGGATCGCGATCGCCTGCTCCGCCCCTTCCGTCGTGCTCTGCGTCATGCGGGAGAAATTAGCGCCCATGACTTCGCCCGTCTTGCGGATATGCTCGATTCGTGACGACTGACTCGACCCAACGGGCCATCACAGCGACGTCCATCCGGCAGGAAGGCCCCCGGAGCCTCGCCATCACCTGGGCGGACGGACACCACAGCGTGTACGACGTGAGGACGGTCCGTCTGGCCTGCGCCTGCGCGCGCTGCGTGAACGAGTGGACGGGCGAGGGGCAGCTCGACGAAGCATCCGTGCCCGAGGACGTGCGCCCCGTCGCGATCCGCCCCGTCGGCCGCTACGCCGTCCAGATCGAGTGGAGCGACGGGCATAGCAGCGGCATCTATCCCTTCTCGCGGCTGCGCGAGCTGGGCTGAGGCAGAGCCCTCAGGCAGGCTTCCCCGCCCGCAGCAGCGCCAGGGGGATCCGCCAGTCGTGATTCGGGGCCACCGAGAACGCCGCACGCACCGCGTCCGGCGCGCCGTCCATCAGGCGCCGGATCTGCGTCTTCTCGTGCTCGGGCGTGTTCATGCGCGCCGTCCAGTTCTCGAAGTCCAAGAAGGTCCAGAACGTGCGCACATGCTCGGCCTCGAGGCCCTCCTCGCGCAGCCACGCCAGCCACTCGGAGACCCGGTAGTTCCGGACGTGGGAGCGATCACGCAGCAGCTCGACCGCGTTGAGGAACGTATCCTGCGCGGGGTCCTCGGGGGAGATCGAATCGACGAGGACCAGCCGGCCTTCGGGCCGCAGCACGCGCGCCATCTCCGCCACGGCCCGCCGCGCGCGCCCGAAGTGGTGCGCGCAGACCCGGCAGCTGACGACGTCGAACACCGCGTCCGGAAACGGCAGCTCCGCCGCATCGCCCAGGCGGGTCTCGAGGCCCGTGATCCCGCGCTCCGCCGCCTGCGCGCGCGCCGCCTCCAGCATGGCCGGCGTGAGATCCAGCGCCACCACGCGCGCGCCGCGCTCGGCGAAGGCCAACGCCGTGGCCCCCACCCCCGTGCCCACGTCGAGGACGCGGGCCCCGCCGACCTCGCCGGCCAACCCCAGCAGCGCGTCGAGGTCCGGCCCGCCCCGATGCACTGGGGAGTCTACGTAGGCGCTCGCCGCCGCCGTGAACTGCCGCCGGATCGACTCTTCGAGCTGCATCGCCATCTCCTTCCGGATCGAGCTATCGTCTTATTGATAATAGTTAACCATAGGACATAGTCAAGTGGCAGCATCAAAAAGGCAGGGAGAAGAGATCCGCCGGGCCATCGCCGGCCTGCAGCGCCTGGCCGATCTGCTGGCCGAGCGCCGCGCGCAGCTCGCGCAGGAGGCCGGCCTCACCGAGCAGCAGTGGCGGGTGCTGGAGCAGATCGCAGCGCCGGGCTTCCTGCCCTCCTTGTTTGCGCGCCGGAGCGAGACCACGCCGGCGGCGGTCTCCAAGGTGCTGCGCCAGCTCCTCGAAAAGGGTCTCGTCTCGGTCTCGATTTCGGAGCGCGACGCGCGCCAGCGCGATTACGCGCTGAGCGCGAAGGGCCGCAGGGCCCTCGCGCGCATCGAGACCGCACGCGAGGAGGCAGTCGCAGAGGTGTGGGCGCCTCTCGACCCCCGCGACGTGAGGCGCTTCGCCGAGCTCGCGGACGAGCTCGCCGGGCGGCTCGAGCGCTACGTCGGCAAGCGGCGTTGAAGCAGGAGCCAAGTGTCGAGTGACGAGGCTTCGACACCGGGAGATACTCCGGTCGCATGACCGTCTTCGACCTCGACCCCCTTCTGCGCCGAATCGAGCAGGCGATCCAGCGCCACGCGCTCGCTGAGCCGGGCCTGTTTGCGCGTTGGACGATCCCCGGCGCTGGGCGCGATCTGGGCCCGAATGCGTACGGCTGCGCCGATGCGGTCAATCTGATGTACACGCTCGGCTGTCTCCCGCGGGAGGCGGCTGCGCGCTCGGCCCTCGTCTCGGGTCTCGAGCGCCTGCAGGATTTCGCGACGGGTCTTTTCCGCGAGGCCACGCACCACGAGATCCACACGACGGCGCACTGCGTGGCGGCGCTGGAGCTCCTCGACGCGACGCCTGGTCATGCGCTCGCTGCGCTCGCACCGCTCACCCGGATCGAGGCCGTGGAGCCCTTCCTCGAGGCTCTCGACTGGAAGACCAACCCGTGGATCGAGGCCCACCGTGGCGCGGGCCTCTACGCCGCGCTCGTACTGACGGAAGGAAGCTCGAGCGCGTGGGACGACCGCTACTTCGGCTGGCTCGAGCGTGCATGGGATCCCGTCTCGGGACTTCTCCGGCGCGGCTGCGTGCCGGCCGCGGATGCGGGGCCGGCGATCTTTCCGCACCTCGCGGGCACATTCCACTATCTCTTCAATCTCGAGCACGCTCGGCGGCCGCTTCCGTACGCCGCCGCGCTGGTCGACACCTGCCTCGAGATTCATGCGCGTGCGAGCTTCCCGCTGGCGCACTACGTCGGGTTCGCAGAGATCGACTGGGTCTACTGCCTCTCTCGTGCGCTTCGACAGTCGGGCCATCGCTTCGCCGAGGCGCGCGCCGCGCTGGTCAGGCTCGCCGGACGGCATGTGCGCTTCCTCGAGAGTCTCGACCCGCTCGCGCACGACGGCTTCGATGACCTGCATGCTCTCTTCGGCGCCACGTGTGCGCTCGCCGAGCTGCAGTCCGCCGTCCCGGGCCTGCTCCGGAGCTCCCGGCCGCTCCGCCTCGTGCTCGACCGGCGCCCGTTCATCTGAACGGGAGCCTGCCCCGCAATACTCCCTGTCTGCGCGCCGGAGCAGGCTAGGTCGGCGAGCGGCGTCGCCCCGCGCCGAGGTAGAATCCCATTCGAGTCGCGCGGCAGCACGCCCTGCGTCGTCCCCGGGAGGCTCCCTTGTCGAATCGCCCCAGCGTTCAACTTCGCCTGACCCAGCTTCTTGGGGTGATCGCCGCGGTAGCGGTCGCCGGGGTCGTGGCGATCATCCCCTACCGCCTGTATGAGCGTGATATCCGCCATGCGGAGGTGAGCGCACACCGCGTCGCCAGCGTGGTGCACGTGGCCCTCGGCCAGGCCGTCCACGACGGCAAGGACGTGCCCGACCTCGTGAACCGGCTGCAGGGGATCGCCGACCTCGAGATTCGGCTCCGGAAGCTCGCCCCCAACGAGATGCACCCTGCCGCCTCGAGCGGCCGCGGCTCGAGCGAGCTGAACGGCACGGACCTCGACTATACGGCGCCGCCGATCCTCGACCGCGACGGCGGGAACTGGCTCGCGACCATGCACTTCGACCTCTCGCCGATGAAGCGAGAGTCCGTGCGCATCATCATCGACATGATGGCCGCCGTCCTGCTGGGCTCGCTCGTCTTCTCCCTCGCCGTCTTCTTCCTGATCCGGCGTCTGCTGATCGAGCCGCTGCATGAGATGACGAAGCGGGTCGAGCAATTCGCCGACGGCCAGCCCGTGGGCGCGCTCCCGGAGTACGAAACCCGGGAGCTCGAATCTCTCGCCGCGGCGCTGGAGCGCGCCCGCTCGGTACAGCCCGGGACGCGCTGAGCCCAGGCCGGGCCACCCGTTACGGCAGATCTCCGCGCCGGAAGCGCAGGTAGCCCGCCGTGGCGCAAAACAGGCCCACGAAAGTCGGGTAGGCCATGGCGTAGGCCAGAACGCCGTCGTGGCCGAAGGCGTCGAGGATCACGAAGGCCGCGGGACCGAGCAGCACGAGCTGGGGGTCGAAGAGCAGCAGCGCCGCGCTGCGGAAGGCCTGCAGCGGGTTCGCAAGGGCGATCCCGACCACGAGTTCCGGCGCCACATGGCCCTTGATCATCACGCCGAGCAGGATGAGGTCGAGGAAGAGGATCAGCGAGAGCCAGACCAGGAAGGCCGCGCCCTGCGCTACGTCCACGGAGCGTGCCACCGCGGAGATGCCCATTGCGATGCCGAGGAAGCAGATCGACAGCCCGGCAAGGAGCGCGGCATACAGGGCGAACATTGCCCAGGGCACGGGGATTTCGCTCAGCGAGGCCCAGCCCGCGGCGGCGCTCATGGCCAGCAGCACGGGCAGGTAGACCACCAGGAAGCGGCCGACGAGCTTGCCCCAGAACCATGCGGCAAGCGAGATCGGCAACGCGAGCAGATATTCGAATACCCCTGCCTCGCGGTCACCCGCCACCGACCGCACCGTGGTGATCAGTACGAAGACGGGAAGGATCGCCATGCAGAGCTGGATGTAGGTCACCAGCAGGCGGGAGAGCCCCATGAAGCCGAGGATGCGCGACTCCGTCAGGCCGAATGCGAAGAGCAGCGCCACGATCGCGCCGAAGAGCGACGCGTACACGGCGAACCAGCGCGCGCGCAACGACTCGCCGATGTCGAGACGCGCCACGAGCCAGAGCTCCCGCAGGAGCCCAAGGCGCGCAGGCGGCGTGGCGGCGGCGCCCGCCACGAGCGCGACTTCAGGGCTGCGGATGAGAACCGGGTCGCTCACGCTCGCGGATCCTCCTGCGAAAGGCGTCATAATCGAGGGCTCCGTCCTCGGGCTTCGCCACGGCCCCGAAGCCATAGGCCATGGGCGTGCGTTGCCCGGGGCGGTAGAACGCGCTGCGAGCGTCGATCCATTCCGCCTTTTCCT
>Ga0209253_10003839_pt1 | contig 13138 bp, 12 predicted proteins | sample FrelakmetBRP12BR_FD_187145 | JGI IMG/M metagenome (GOLD analysis project Ga0209253, IMG submission 187145) | Freshwater lake sediment microbial communities from the University of Notre Dame, USA, for methane emissions studies - BRP12 BR (SPAdes)... | ecosystem: Environmental > Aquatic >...
ATGGCGGCGGTAAGGATCTGCTGGAGCGTCCCTTCTGGGAGGGGAGTATCTTTGAATTTGCGGATGCTGCGGCGTGCGGCAATGGCGTCTAAAGTATTCATTTTCTTCACCTCGCATAAAGATGGTGCATCAGATTACATATTTATATAAATCCCAACTGGAAACAAAGGCCTTCTGTATACTCAATACCAGTGATTATAACTTGAACCCCCGCCCGCCTCACCCAACCTCGCTCATGGGCTTGCGCGGGCGGGCATAAAAAAAACCGGGGTCGACGAAAAATAGAATGGGCGGGTTGTAACCCGCCCCTACGATTAACCGGAGCGGAACGGCTCTATAAATATGTGTTTTTGACGATTTATTCTACTTGCACTAACGCTGGGACAATCTTCGCGATGCGGTAGCTGTTCTCGATCTCATTGCCCAGCTTGAGGTTCTTCCCGATGCGCTTGCCATAGGTGAAGAAGTCGGTGTAGAGCTTTTCCGGGTCGGCGTTGGCCAGCTGGGACAGGCTGGGGTAGCCGGCACCGATGAGGTTGGAGATGGTGGCTTTGCTGGCCCAGGGCAGGCGCGAGAAATCAGCCCGGTTGACCAGCGCGGAGATGACACCCACAGGCATTCCGCTCTGGTCAGCCAGCGACCTGCGCCCTGCCTGGGTGAGACCTTGCTGTAATAACTGCAGGTTGGTGCGTACCCCCAGGCCAGCTAGCACCTGGATGAGGTTGGTAGCATCGGTGTCGTCACGTACCAACCCGCTGAGGTATTTCTCGGCGGGGATGAACCAGTAGACCAGGTACTTGAGCAAGGTGACGATGTTCAGCGGATCGATCTGGTTGAGGACAACAAAATTTTCCAGCTTAGCCCGGGTATCGATGCGCCGGATCAGGTGCTGCACATCCTCCAGGCCGGTATGGTGCAGCTCGGAGATTGTGCCGGCCAATTGGGAGAGGTACTCCGTGTAGCGGTAGCGTGGATCGCCTCCCAATATTTTTTGGGTATAGTCCGCCAAGGCCGGCATGGAAAGGTTGTAGAAGTTGGCAACAAATGGATAGGCCAGCGAGGCGCGTAAACGCCGGCAACAATCTTCATAATCCTTGATCGGGACCAATGCCTTTTGAACCTCAGCCCAATTGACAGCCATAGCGCCTCCGTAGGTTTATTTGGATATTATACCTGCCTGTATGAACCCCCGCCTGCCTCACCCAAATCAAGAACATTGCATCGCTCACAAAGATCGTTCGCGATGTTCGGGGAGGTGAAATACAAAAGCAACCTCGCTCGGAGAGAACCCTCGCGAGGTTCAGCAAAGAGCGCTCCACCCCTACGCAGGATGTCTGTTGAATGATGGGTGAGGTGAAAGTAATGTTGGAGATTGCTTCCCCGGCAAAGACCGCCGGGTTTCTCCCCAAAACCGGGGGAGATTCCGCAATGACAAATATGAGGAGCCCCTCTCCTATGTCTCAAATACACTTCCTAAATTCTCCCATACCCACACGCGTAACAGTTTTCTGACGCTTGGAAAATGGGGGGAAGGTGAACGTGAACCCGCTTCGGGGGTTTGTTGGATCTCGAAGCCGTTGGTTTCAACTATCGGTGGTGAGAAAAATCCGGGATCAGCGATCCCGGTTACAATTCGGCGGGATTGAATCCCGCCCTACAAAATCTCACTGACGAAAAAAAGAAGGGCGGAGCAATCCGGTCAAAAACCAGACCGGACAGGCTGCTCCGCCCCTACAGGAACCATGGCTTTTCACCCCCTCCTACCAGGTCTACGAAATATGAGTCAGTGTTGGGTTATACGCTCGGGAAGAACACCCTCGGTGTAACCGCAAAGCTTCAACCCAACCTACAAAATATGGGTCCTATTAGATATAAAGGTCGCGGCGGTTGTAGACCAGGTAGGCAACCACCATGCAGACGACGATGATGGCGACGGAGAGAAGCAGGTAGGTGGTATCCATCCTGCCGCTGCTGAACAGGGCGTAGGCATCAAAATACTTGAAGGGTGTGAACCACTTGAGAAAATCCAGCTTCGCGTGCATGACAGTGATGACGGACATGAAGTAGGTGACCAGGATGATGCCCACCGCAATGGAGCCGGCAAGCCGGTACTGCTTCAACACGCAGCCCAGCATCAGCCCGAGAGCCAGGAAGATCAGCTCGACCACGAACAGTGCCTGCATTTGCAGGGCTGCGAAGTCATAGAAAGCCTGGTCGGGATTGTACGACCGCACCGCCAGCAAGGACACCCCCCAGATGACGAACACCAGGACGATGCAGTTGACCAGGGCAGCCAGTGCCTTGGCAGTGATGACCCGGCTGCGCGAGACCGGCAGCACGAGAGAAAACTCGACGGTTTTATCGCGTTCTTCCTTGGAGATGATGTCGGAGCCCCACATGGCAGCCGCAATGGCACCCAACAAGCCAAAATAGACGAACATGATGCCATAAAAACCGCTTACGGTGGTCAGGTTAAAGGCGCGCATGCCAAAGGCTTCCAACACCGCAGGGGGGAAGGCATCCAGGATCTTCAACATCTCGGGGTTGCCGGCATAGGCGGAAAACTTGGAAACCCCGACCACGATGAACAGGGCGATGATGACGCTCCAGATGATCAGAGATTTAAGATTGGCTTTAAGTTCACGGAGAAAGATGTTCATCATGCGCCTCCTTATGATACCGCCGGGATGTCACGGCGGATGTACAACCAGTAACTGGCCGCGATTGTGAGCAGGATGACCACGATATCAACCAACACCAACGGCGTGTCATAGGCGGCATTTTGGACGATGTATGCCGGGTCGAGGTGTTTAAAGGGAGTGAGCAGCTCAAGCTTGACCTCGCCAAATATGCCGCTAAAAGCGCTTAGTATATAGGCCCCAAATGCCAGACCAAGGCCGTAGGGGGTGACGCTACGCACCCTTTTGACCAGCAGTGAAATGAGCAGGCCTATGCCCAGGAAAATGAGCTGGAAAACCAGGAGGCTGAGCAGTAGCAATAACAGCGTGCTTGAATTATATTCGCGCCCCTTTCCAAATAAGGAGATGCTGGCGAATGTACTCGCCCACACCACCAGGTCGGTGATGGCCAGGGCAGTGAGGGCAGCCAGCAGCTTGCTGGTGATCACCTGCCCACGGCTGACGGGCTTGCTGAGCAGGAAGTCGGCGGTTAATTCACTCTCTTCGACCGAGACCAGCCCAAATCCGTAGTTGCTGGCCTGGATGGCAAGGCAGAGCTGAACAAAGATGAACATGAAACCAAAATAACCCAGGATGTCAGCCATGTCAATATTCCCCATCCCGAAGGCAGCCAAAAGGGCGGGCGGGAAGTTCGCCATCATTTCGTTCACTAATTCAGCCTGTTCAGAAAATGCCGGGTAGATGGAGAAAAAGAAAACGATCAGGATCAGCAGAGACAGGGACCAGATGATGACTGATTTCAGCCGGGCTTGGAACTCGTGTTTATAGATGTTTGCATTCATGGTGCCTGCCTATTCGTAGTAGTGCATGAAGATCTCTTCCAGGGTTGGTTCCTCGATGGTCAGATCGGCAACCTGGACACTGCTTACCTTCTGTAACACCGTGTTGATATCACCCTTGAAGAAGAATTGGACCGTGCTGTCTTCCGTCTGCAGGTTGGTCACGCCAGGCATGTCAAAGGAAGCAGGTGATAACTCGGCAGCGGTGACATGCACCTTTTTGTAGTTATTCTGCTGGAGGGTGCGGATATCGGAAATTTCGGCGATCTTGCCCTCGCGGATGATACCCACGCGGGTGCACAGGCGCTGGACTTCGCCCAGGATGTGGGAGGAGAAGAAAACAGTCACGCCGCGGGCGTTCTCCTGGCGGATCAGGTCAAAAAAGTTACGCTGCATGAGCGGGTCGAGCCCGGCAGTGGGTTCGTCGAGGAAGAGCAGCTTGGGGCTGTGCAGCAAGCCCTGCACGATGCCAACTTTCTTCTTGTTGCCGTAGGAGAGGTCACTGATGCGGCGATTCTGCTCCAGCTCCATGATATCAGACAGCTCCTTGATGCGCTGGGTGCAATCGTGACCGTAAAAGCTGGCCGAATACTTGAGCAGGTCTTTGACTTTCATGCCTTCATAATAATAGACTTCCGAGGGCAGGTAACCAATATCACGGCGGATTTCAGGGCCGTGTGACGTCACATCCTTGCCGAAGACCCTGGCAGTGCCGCTGGTCGGATGGATCAGCGATAGGAGCAGGCGGATGGTGGTAGATTTCCCGGCACCGTTGGGACCGATGAAGCCGAAGATTTCACCCTCCTCTTCGGCGAAAGAGACATCGATAATGCCGCGTGATTTTCCGTAGTACTTGGTGAGATTGTTCACTTCAATGATGCTCATAGATTCACTCCTTTGAAAGGTTAGAGGGTGGAAACCACTCTCGTAGTATAGCCGTATCGAAAAGCGGCAGCGAGCCAGAGGGCGCCCCGAGGACGCGCTCGACTGCATCCTGGTGGGAGGCAGATAAAGTCTCCAGCAATTGCAAATCTTCGGTGGTAATTTCTGGTTTAGTGATCAGCTTGACCAGGTTGTCGCCAAAGCCCTGCAGGAGCGAAAAAAGGATCTCACTGCACTGTTCGGGAAATGTCGTGTGGAAATCGCCCTCCTCGACACCCTGACAGACGATGGTTGTAACCATAGGCGCGAGAAGCGGCAGTATGGCAGACTGTGCTTTTAACCGCGGGACGGCATTCTTATCTGCGTACCAGACGTTCGCCAGGTTGAGCATGACATCCTTGCGGTCAGTCTTCCAGCGGGAGGCGGTGTCGAACACGCGATGCAGTTTTTCTGGGGCATTCAGGTGCTCATCCTGGACAATAGGGTTCAGGAGCTGGATCACCTGGGAGGCCATACGCTCGATCAAGGCTTCCAGCAAGGCTTGCTTGGAGTTAAAATAATGGTAGAAGGCGCCCTTGGAAATATGCACTTCCGCTAGGATATCCTGGATCGACATCTGCTCATAACCCTTGGTATACACAAGCAGTTGGGCCGCATCCAGGATCTCATTGCGGCGGATCTCATACTCTTCTTTTTTTACAATGCGTGCCATGATTACACCCATATAATAAACCGACCGTCGGTTTATTATATGGGATTATATGTCGGATTAGAGAAGCTGTCAATAGGTGAGAAAATTGCGCTGAATTATTGCGTCTCGATATCTTTTAACGCCTTGACATAAACATTACGAACGCCATTATTGTGCTCGGTTTTGATTAAGTCTCGGATTATCCCTGCCAGTTCGGCCTGTTTTTCTCTATTGAATATGGCAATTTCAGTTAACGCAAAAGCAGCACACCAGCGAACCACGGTACTCATCTCTTTCAGGTTTTTAAGCAGTTTTGGAATTGCTTTTTCAACTTCGCGCGGGTATTTTTGAGCAATGTTTCCAATTGCTTCAGGGCAACCCCATTTCACCCTGGGAGCTTTATAGTCTATAAATTCAACTAATACATCAATATACGGAAGCATGCTGTCAGGATTATCTTTTGAGACGAATTTCATTACTTCCGCAGCCGTCCCTTTTTGGACATCGCTGCCCGTCCTGAGAATGTCAAATAGCTGAGCCAGGGCGATTTCATCGCTCTTCGCCATATCCGCCATGAGCGCCACCTGTTCTTTATGCTTCATCTCGGATGACATGATCTCTTCGATAGTTTTTTCCATGTGATGCACTTCCTTCATTAGGATACCCTGGATTTTCTCCCACGGCTGTTTACATGAGGCTGACAACTGCCACCCCATCGAGGCACGGGGTGGCATCCAGCGGATTCTATGCCTGGGCGTCTGTGATTAACAGAATGCAATCTCTGAGGCTGCTTTTAACTCACAATTCTGTGCACCCAGCTTCTGGTTCCACTCCTCGATCAGCCTGGAAGCATCCTTGCTGTAACTGCTGTGCCCATCTTTCACCAGGATCAGGTTGTATCCCAACTGCCGGGCACCCAGGCAGGTGGCCTTAACACAACCATGCGTGACCAGGCCAGCGATGACCAGGTGGGTGATATGCTTTGATTTTAATAATGTGTCCAGGTTGGTATCTTCAAAGGCGTTACCGTGCTGCTTATGGATGATGGAATCCATTCTTTGCGGTTGAAGCTCGGGGTGCAGCTGCCAGTCGTGCGAGCCTTTCACCAATGCCCTGGTATCGGAGTGCTGGATATAAAATACCGGCACACCCACCCCATGCGCACGGTCAACCAGCAGGTTGATGTTTTCGAGCAGTTCATCCGCCTTATAGATGGGGGTGGACTTCTTGAAGAGGCCTTGTTGAACATCAATGATTAGAAGGGCAGTATTATTCATAATAAGATTATAGACCTTTCGTGGGTTAATTTCGATATGTTTCGCTCACACCGAGTAGCGCATCAGAGCGTCGTCCGTTGGAAGCGCTGGTTAAGCACCGGAAAACCAACGATTCCGTGCTAAGGAACAGAAGTAACACACCGAAAGCCCACATGATCAGCAAATTCGTCTGCCCCAAGGTTTGTGCGGAGCGCACAGCGGACGTGGTCTGGACTGGCATGCCATGAACCACCACGGGCTACTCGACGTATCCCTGATGAAGGACCGGTTGGGTTCACTTGCCGTTCGGTTGAATACTCTCCATTCCAATCTGCCACCAACTCCCACACATTGCCCGCCATGTCCAATGCTCCAACCCAACTGGCTCCTTGTGGGTAGCTCCCCACCGGAGCTGACCTAATATAACCGTCATTAAATGTCTTGTCACTTTTTGCGAGCGTACAATTGGTATCGCAGTAGTTCAATAATTTTCCATCAAATTCATCACCCCAAGGATACCTGCGCCTCTCTGGTCCGCGCGCGGCATACTCCCATTCTGCCTCAGTCGGCAAACGCGCCCCGACCCAGTCGCAGTATGCTGTAGCCTGAAGCCATGTCACGCAAACCACTGGTTGATGCGTGCCACCCAGTTGGCTTTCGTCCTGACATCCCAAGCTGCTACAAACCCCTACTTCCTTGCACTGCTCGTACTGATCGTTCGTCACTTCTGTCTTATCTATCCAGAATCCATCCAGTCCTACGGTGTGTACCGGTTGTTCTATTGAAAAATAGCTCCTATTGCAATTGGTGTCATACTCCCAACATTGCCCCAGTGCATATTCTACTTCTTCATCGTTACTCCCCATATCAAACTCACCCGCTGGCACGTATACCATTACCATTCCATCTAGTGGACGGACCCTTGTGTCACCGGGGAGTGAGACGGGCGTCTCGGTAATTGGCAGATCTACCTGCCGTGCAGTGGGTGTACTCAGCTGCAAATCAACACGATTAGCATCACAACCACTTACAACAAGAAGGACTGCTGTGATCAATAACAGCGTTCGTTTCATTTCAATTCCTTCAATTCAATCAAAACTGCCCGAGTTTAGTACCCACCGGTTTACGTTACTGGTTGTGGGGAGGGTGTGGATTCGGCATGGGAGAATAGAAATCCCATTTTTGCCATCAATTCCATAGAACGGTTCTGGCGTTATTCAGTCAATATATAGATTTCCTACACGATTTTTGATTTATCCAATCCTTATCAATCCTCTATAATCAATTATTTTAGCGGGAGGTGATAGGCAAGTAATATATATAGCATCCACCAGCTCCCACCCAAGGCGTTGAAAACACAGATGAATCATTGGTTTGGCTATCAATAGCAATCGCCGTCAGGTTAGGCCCTCGGAACCGACCAATATATGTCCATTGGTATTGGCTATTAACAGTCGCGCTTCCCTCGTAATAACGTCCTTCATCAGCACCATCCGAAAAAATATCCGCTCGTGCACCTATCGGCCCGGCTATTCCAGATACCACTGGGCAATTCACACTATTGATTACTGGTGGGCTAATTTCATGCTGCGAGCGATCCGTCAGCTGGATCCCCAGACCGGCATTATCATAAATGCTGTTCCTGTACAGCCCATTACCGACAGCTGTATCTTTTCCGATGTGCACACCGGCATAGACTCCTGCCATCCCGTTGTGGGTGATCACGTTTCTAGAGAGGGCGTTATCATGGCTCCAGATAATATCCACTCCGTAGAAGGCATTTCCCACCGCTTCTCCATTCTTCCCGATACCGATTCGGTTCATTAATAACCCGTTCTTCGTCGTGCCTGTGCCAACGATCGCCACCCCACTCCAGCCGTTATTGCCAATATAATTCTCAGCCACGAGATTATCGCTGGTTCCATCATATAGTCCAATTCCATGCTTCCCATTAGCCCCATTGGCGATGTAGTCCCTGTTTATCCCAATATAGTTTCCGTGGATCCAATGCCCTTTCGTGTCTGCTTGTTGGACGAACACACCAGATTGACTATTGCTCACGATATTATTACACGCAATCATGCTCTCTTGGGCTTGGTTTCTCGCTACGATCCCGCACCGCTGTCGGCACTGGTCGTTACCATAATTTCACTGTTCACAGATGATAACGCCACAGGTGCTTGGATCGCTGCAACCCACAAAATAATCGCAATGATCAGGATATTGCAAAAGCGTGATCTTATACTTTTCGTTGTATTATCCCTCGACCATAGTTGATTGGATCTATGATCTAGCCTAGAAAATATTGATGCTCACACATTGAGGGTTTTATCTTGTAATGCCTCTATTTATTGCATTGAAGTGAGAACCCGGTAGAAAATACTATATAGTATATTGAGGTGAATTGCATGCGTTTTCGCTCCTTTTATTTAATCCTGCCTATGGTAAATCGACTTGATGAGTTTCCCGTTCCATCAAGATGTCGTCAACATTCCATGATTTCTGATCCATCAATTCGATGAATGCCCGCCTATACAGCAGGCGTACATCCAGGGTGATCGCATCGCCATCCAATGGTCGTGCGAAGGTATAGTTGCTGACCGCGTGGCTAAAAGCCTTGATTCGGTTGTCACTCAGCAGGCGTGTTGGATTCCAATAAGCACCGCTTGGGGAAATACCCGTCCAGGTCTCTTCCAGGATCTTGGCATAAGCCATCCCGGGGAGCCCGGCGTAATAGCCTTGTGCAGGGTCACCAACGCCTCCCCACTCGGGGATGGTCGAGCCCTCGAGCAACGTTAGAGGTTGCCCTAGGCTGCTACGAGCATCTACCAGCAGGAGCAGTTGCCGTAAAGGAGAATCCGTGGGCACGTGATGGCCCGTGCGGTCGTTTATGATCTCCACCTGGATGTCTATGGTACTATCCTGCACTTGGGTTGTGACACTCATGCTGACTGAATTTTCGAGCAGCTCGAGGTTGGATGCACCTGGGAATGTGTGGGCGTGAATTGCCAGTGGATCGCGCTCGACACCACCCTTCCCCGCGGCTACATTGGTCAATGGCTCGCCGTCCACCAGGGTTGGTACAGGCATATGGCATTCCTGGCAGGTTTTCGCCCCGGCGAAATCAGGGTCACTGTATGGGCTATCCAGCCACTCGCCGAATGAATTGTAAACCAGCGTATCCCAAAAAGAGCCGAAATGGCAAGGCGCACAGAACTGGCTTTCTCGGATGAGGGGTAAGTAGGTGTCTTCCTCAGGTACATTGTCATCGTCGAATGTCCCAAAGAAAAGTTGGTAACGCTCCGGGTCATCTGGGAAGGGACGGCGGATATCCATGGACAGCACCCCAGGCATGTTGCGATACGGTAAGCCTGTTTCAGTCTCCAGAAGCACATCCGCCACCTTGTGACAGAAATCGCAGTGAACGCCGTATAAGTCAGCACCCGAGACGGTGTTTGGGTCGGTTTGGTAAGGGGCGTCTACGGCTGCCCCTGCTATATGGCAAGCAGCGCAGTTACCAGCCGTTTCGGGGAAATCGAGCTTGTATCCAGGACCGTAGTAAGGTTGATTTGGATCAGGTGGCAGTGGGAAACAGCCGTAGTCAGGAGTGCACAGGTAGCGAGTGGGTGGGCTTTGATTACCGTACACATCCGTGCCATTATACATCGTCAAGAAGCGAGGGTTTACTGCTGCACGGGCGTGGGCATCGTTGTCAAACCAGACCTTTGTAACTTCCGCCTTGCAACTGGCACACGAAATACTACCGACAGGTGGTATCCAGGTATACGCCGGGTTGTCATTGGTTTGATAGCGGCGCATGGTGAGAGATATGCCCTCTTGTTGGGGCAGGACCCATGTGATTTTTGCGCAGTAATAGCCATCCTTCCACGCGCTGATCGTCACGGATCTATTCATTGGCAGACCATATAGGGTGAAACGCCCTTGCTTATCAGTCAGTGTTTGATTTAATGTAGTCTGGACGCGTACCGTCGCTCCAGCCAGGGGACCATCTTGATCAAGTACCATACCACTAATCTGACCCGGCGGTGACTGGAATATCAACGGCATGAATAATGTTAAAGTACTTAGTGGTGTTGCTGGCGAGCTCGCGGGGGTTCGTTGCGGGGCAGCCGCTGCAATCAGTCCCACAAGAAGGGCAAATGTGAAAAAGGCAAACTTCTTTGTCTTCATTTCAGGATTGCTGGTAAATAAATGCTGGGTAATGGCTGTACATCTCCCATGCGATACACTCCGCCTCCCCAGGTATTGGCATATAGAACGCTGCCATCACTGGAGAATTCCAGGTGAGTTATGGCGCGCATTTCTAATCCGTTATTTACCAATGTCCACAAGCTTTCTATCGGATCCCAACGGTAGGCTCCAGAGTTTTGGCTTCCCGCCCAGACCACGCTAGGCCACGACGGGTCGAAGGCGATAGACCAGATCTTCTCATTTGCGTTCATTCCAGTGATTGATGGCGTCCAGGAATTACCTCCATTGATAGAAACATAGACACCATTCCCCTGAGTACCCGCGTAGACTATATCGGGCAAGTCAGGCCTGATGGCTACTGAACGCACATCAGCAAATGGGAGCGATAGTTTGCTCCAATTCGTTCCCCCATTAAACGTCCTGAACAACCCACCCGAGTTGCTGGCGGCATAGATTAATCCCGGATATCGCGGGTCGATAGCTATATCGTGTATACATTGGTTGGCAATGTTGGCATCGTTGGCTTGCTCCCATGTGAGTCCGCCGTCAAGTGATCTATAGATGCCTTTACAAGTGGATGTTGGCTGTAATAAATTGATACCCTTGCAGGTACCCGCATAGATCAAGTCGGTGCTGGAGGGAGCGAAGATCATGTGTTTAAAACCCAAGGCGATCGATGGATCGCCAGGTACCGAGCCGGGTAGTGTGAACACGTGCGTCCAATGGCTGCCACCATCTGTGCTGCGTAGAATTTTCCCTTCTAACTCGGATGCTGCTATCACGATTTGTGGATTATCAGGCTTGAGCACCACTGAATAAGTTTCTACGAAATACATTGGGATAATATTTAATCCCCTCCATATGCTGCCTCCATTGAAACTGCGGAAGATGCCGCTGCGTGCAGCACTATAAACCACGCCTGGGTGGGTCGGATGCACAGCCAAGTCGAACATTAATGCACCTGTATATCCCTTGCTGGCCAATGACCAGGTCACACCTCCATCGGTGGATTTGACGTTTCCACCGCCGTAATTATTCACAAATAGTGTGTAAGGATGTGTAGGGTCCACCAGGATATCGATAGGGAATCCCGCTATCACGCCGGGCGGCCCCCAAAAAAAGCCTTCCCCGGCGACTGTCTTCCAGGTATGCCCTCCATCCTCGCTGCGGTAGAAGCGAAACTTGCTGCCGGCGTAAGCAATATTGGGATTGCTGGGTGAGAATTCCACTGATATGATTTCATCGTTGCCCAGGGTTTTCGTCCACGTGTTACCCCCATCCTCGGTCAGGAACACTCCCCCAGTAGATACGCCTCCAGGCAGGAACGAACAGGAATTATTTCCTGCACCGGCCAGTAAAATGAAGGGGTTGGTGGGGTGCATCACCAAGCTGCCCACATACAAGTCAGTCAGGCCATTATTAATCTGCTCTGTTGTCCAATCGTCTCCCCCATTTTGGCTCCAGGCTCTGATCACACCAACCCCTCCCGGTTGAACCGGAGGCATTCCCAAGCAGTTGGAGTTGTACGCCTCGCGGTCGAAGATGCCAGTAGAGATGTAGAGCAGGTTGGGGTTGTTGGGGTTGATGATGACATAGCGCGCCAGGTTATCGCCTTCCCATACCGTTTTCCAGCTTGCACCCCCATCCGCAGTCCGGTAAACCCGCCCATGTACTTTATCAAACTCCTTGCCTGTGATGCCGCTGGGGATCTCCCCAGCCGCATAAACGATATTCGAATTACCTTTTTGGACGGTGAAACCTCGGAAGGCGAAATTCGGCTCAGCCCCAGCGGGGGTGGCCTCCACCCAGCTCCCTCCAGCGTTGTTGGACTTATATACACCAATAGCATCCTTTAATCCTATCCATATGTTATTTCCGTTGTTGGGATCAACGGTAAGGGAAAATATAGGCACTGCGTCACCGGAGGTCCCCGATCTCTTCGTAATTCCGGTGTTAGATGTGAACCAGGTATTCCCGCCATCGACGCTCTTGTTAACCCCGCTATAATTATCGGTGACGTACATCACGTTCGGATCCAGTGCGCCATCCACGCGGGCGCCGTAACGTACGTCGTAACCCAGCCCGCCAATCGGTCCTCCGGTCTTAATCCAGGTTGAGGGTAAAATAGCGCTGCCAGTCGCATGCCAGTCATTATCATGCCATAAGGTTGCAAGAAGAACCAGGCTAGTCAAGATGATGATACGCTTTATCGCCGACATAGTTTTCTCCTTTGTGGGCGACTCATAACCCCATATCTAATTAATCAACCATCCCTGCGTATTCAGTATACCGAAAATTTAATCCATTTGTCAAGCCTTCAGTTCCACAGCCTTCAGTTCCCAGCTATGTAGAGACGCCTCGGCGAGGCGTCTCTACAGTAGTGATACCGACCACAAATAAAACAGGGCTGGCAAAACCAGCCCCGTTGGGGTTAAAGTTGTGGGTTAATCCACCGAGAAGTTGTCGTCCTCGGCGATGTCATCCGCCAGGGCGAAATCCTCCGTGGTGTAGTCGTCCTCAAATTCTCCATCGATGCGGTCATGCGAGATCGCTTCATCGGTATCCTTCAACACAAAGCGACCGTGGACGAAACCGGTTCCGGCCGGGATGAGCCGACCC
>Ga0209253_10003840_pt1 | contig 13138 bp, 8 predicted proteins | sample FrelakmetBRP12BR_FD_187145 | JGI IMG/M metagenome (GOLD analysis project Ga0209253, IMG submission 187145) | Freshwater lake sediment microbial communities from the University of Notre Dame, USA, for methane emissions studies - BRP12 BR (SPAdes)... | ecosystem: Environmental > Aquatic >...
AGATACCGGCACGGAGACGAGCCACTGGTCGTACGCCACGTCCACGCTGGTGGCGGCGGTTGCGATCCCTACACCGGTCCCTCCCGCCGGGAACGGATAGTAGCCTATGAAATTGGAGGTCGCTCCGCAGGCTGTCGCGTCCGTGCCACCGCTGAGACTCACGTTTCCCGAGGCTTTCACGAGCACCTGGTCCCAGACGTTTCTACAGATGCGGTTGCCGCGGAACAGCAGCGTACCCGGCAGGCTTCCAAACAGGACAATGCCGCCGCCTCTCCGGCTCGTTCCGCCGACGAGGTATTGAGTCGTGGCATCGTTGTCGCTGATGAGGTTGTCCCGAAGCGTGGCGCTGGTTGCTGCGGCCATGTTGTCGAGAACCACGCCAGAGTCGCTAGCACCCGAGATGGACGACGCACCCAGCAAGAGGGAGCAGATTCCCGAATGGAAGAGGCCGGTATTGAAACGAGGCGAGGGCGTGCCAGCCCCGGTGCCGGTAACCTTCACGGCCTGTATCGTGACGGTATCCGTGCGCGTGCCGCAGTTGGACTGGATCGCGTTTGCCGTGCATGCCGTGTTCCGCACCTCGAATCCCGACAGAGCAGCCCCGGCGGCCAGCGTGATGAAGGGAGTCCCTGCCGTGTCCGGCGCGGTCACAACGTAGTGGTCCGTGCGGGGTGGAGCATCCGCGGTCGTCAGCGTGACACCCGGCCCCACGCTCAGTGCCCCGGTTGCCGCAAACGTCATCACCCCACCCGGCAGCGACGACGCCCACCCCGTCGCCTTGACCGCGGACCCCGGGCCGCGCATGTTCGCCTGGTCGAGCGCGTCGGCGAGCGAGGCGAAGCGGCACCCCGCCGGGCTCTCCACCCCCGTCGGCCGCGGCGTCGCGGATGTTGCCGAGCCCGCCACCGCGTCGGCGAAGAAGTCGGGGCCGACGTTGGGCGGGCAGGCGCAGGTCGCGGTGACCGCCTCGCACACGAGACCGCCGGCGGCGCAGTCCGCGGCGACCGTCCACACGCGGCAGGTCGAGCCGGCGGGCGTCGCGCAGAGCAGCGACTGCCCGCCGCCGCAGGCGAGCGCGCCCTCGGTCGAGCACGACTGCCCCAGGGCGGCGCCGGAGGGCGGGCACTGGCACGAGGCGGCCCCGCCCGCGGCCGCGCACACCTGCGGCGACGGGCAGGCCGCGGCGCCCGAGGCGTACCAGCACCCGAGCGCGTTCGACGTGTCCTGGGCGCAGGTGGCGACCCGCCCCCCGTCGCAGTACGAGGCCACGCCCGCCGAGCAGGGCGTCGGCGCGCAGGCGCACGCCGCGGCGCCGGCCGCGCCCTGGCAGGTCTGGTGCACGGGGCAGGCCTGGGGCGCCTTGACCTCGGCGCACGCGCCGCCCGTCGACTCGCAGGCCACGAGGTTGCCGCTCGCGTCGCAGCTCGCCCCGACGCGGCACACGCCCACCCCCGCCACGTAGCCCGGGCACTGCAGCGCGGCCGCGCTGCAGGTGCCGTCGCCCCCGCAGCCCTGGTCGGTCGGGCAGTTGCCGTCACTGGCGCACGGCGCCCCGGTGGTGGTGACGGTACAGGCCGCCGTCCCGAGCGCGGCGAGAGCGGCGAGGAGCGCGACGCGCGTGGCCCGCATCACCTTCATCAGAAGTACCCCCCGAAGGCGAGGATGCAGCCGCCCGTGAGCGCCGCGGCGCCGGCGACTCCGTAGAGGATGTTGGCGGTCCGGGCGCTCGACTGGGCCTTGCTCGCGAGCTGCTGGGCGCTGGCCGCGTCGTGCGCGCTGCCAAGGAGCTCGTTCTGGGCGTTGCGGGCCTGGAGCCCCATCGCCACGCCGGCACCGGCGGCCACGACCGCCACGCCGCCGGCGATCAGCGGGGCGAGCAGGCTCTTCCGCTCCACCGGCTTCGGCGCCGGGACCGGCTTCGTCGCCTCCGGCGGCAGCACCGACGGCGAGGGCGCCAGCGCCCCGGGAGCTCCGGGCGCTCCCATGGCCCTGACGCCGGCAGTGGGCCCCTCGGCGCCGGTCGTCGCCCCCGCGGGCGGCGGACCGACGAGGGGCGCGCCGGCCGCGCCCGGCTGCAGGGATACGGTCATCTCCAGCGATCGGTCCGGCGAGAGAACCACCTCGCGGGTGACCGTCCGGTAGCCCGCCTTCAAGAGCGACACGGCGTGCGCACCGTGCGGCAGCGCGGCATTGAACGGCGAGCGGCCCCGCAGCTGGCCGTCGACCCACACCTCGGCGTCCGGCGGGTCGGTGTACAGGTAGAGCATCTGCACCCCGGTGGCGGCGAGCCGGGCCTGGAGGTTCCCCATGGCCCGCTGCACCGTCTCCCGGTTCGGGGCGCTCGGCTGCTCTCGCAGGTAGGCGTTGTAGGAGGCGAGCGCGGCCGGGATGTCGCCGAGCTTCTCCTGCGCCTGGCCGATGTTGAAGTGGAGGACGCCGCTCGGCTTCACGCGGTAGGCCGCCTGGAACTCCGCGATGGCCTCGCGGTAGCGGGCCTCCTTGTAGAGCTGGGCGCCTCGGCGGAAGTGCGCCCGCGCCTCGGCGGTGCGTGCATCGTCGGCGGGCGCAGCCTTCGCGGGCGCCGGCGTGGCGGCCGCCCTGGGCGCGCCCGTGGCCGCGGCTGGCGCCAGCGTGGCGAGCAGTGTCGCGGCCAGGATGGCCCTCATGTCGCTCCTGTTCTCCGACCCGCTGATCAGCGGTACGGGTCGATGATGTCGTTCACCGCGCCGGGATTCTCGCCGCTCTGGCCGCTGGCGCCAACTCCGCGTCTCGGCGCGGGGCGGGGCGCCCTCTTCCGGAGCGGCTCGGGCGGTGGCTGCGCCAGGTCGCGCGCAGGTTCCGGCGCGGTGGCCCCGGGGTCAGCTGCGGGGGACGCCGGCGTGACCGGCGCCGCCGCCGTCTCCGGCCCGGTGGGCCGGGGATCGGGCACCACCACCACCGTCATCGGCTCGGCCGCGGGCCGGTCGTCGGTCCTTCGCCACATCATCGCCAGCGCGATGGCCACCAGCACCGCCATCGCCGACGCGCCGAGCACCACCGCCAGCACCGACTGGGCGCTTCGGCGCCTCCTCACCTCCAGTTCCGGGTCCGTGTCCCGCCGGGACCGCGCCGGCGGCGTCGCCAGGCCGGATGGGCCCTCGGCGGGCGTGCCGCTCGCCATTTCCGGCGGGGTGGTGCGGAGGAGGTCGGTCTCGGGCGTGTAGCCGGGGTCGGTGTCGGGCAAGGCCATGGTCCCTCCCCTGGAGGCCGGCCGCAGCCGGAAGCGCGCGGTGCCCTCGTTGGTCATCAACGGCGCCAGCGCGGTTCCGAACACCGGCGTGTGCATGGGCTCGAGGTCGATGGCGGCCATGGCCCGGGTGACGTCGGTCGCCACCTCCGCCATGCTCTGCTGTCGCCCCTCCGGCTTCTTCACCAGCGCACGCAGGACCAGGGTCTCCACCTCCACCGGCAGCTCCGGGCGCCAGCGGCGCGGCGAGATCGGCGCCTCGCTCTGGTGCTTGAGCAGCGTGGCGAGCGGCGTCTCACCCTGGAACGGCAGCCGCCCGGTGAGGGTCTCGTAGGCGAGCACCCCGAACGCGTAGATGTCCGAGCGGTGGTCCACGCTCGTGGCGGCCGCCTGCTCCGGCGACATGTACTCCGGCGTCCCGATGATCGAGCCGGCGCGGGTGACGCGCTTCCCGTCGGAAGAGACCGCGCTCTTGGAGATGCCGAAGTCGAGCACCTTCACGAAGTCGGAGCCGTCCTCGTGACGGGTGATGAAGACGTTCTCCGGCTTCAGGTCGCGGTGGACGATGCCGCGCTGGTGTGCCGCCCCGAGCGCCCGGCAGATCTGCATCAGGATGGGAAGCGCCCGCGGCAGCGCCACCGCCTGGTCGCGGTGGAGCAGGCGCGCCAGGCTCTCGCCCTCGAGCGCCTCCATCACGAAGTAGGCGGAGCCCTCCGGCGTGTGGCCGAAGTCGAAGACGTCGATGATGTTCTCCTGGCCGATCTGGCTGGCGGCGCGCGCCTCGTGCTGGAAGCGGCGGAGCAGCTCCTCGTCCTGGGAGAACTCGGGGCGGAGCACCTTCACCGCCATCCGCTTCCCGAGTGCGACGTGCTCGCACAGGTAGACGGTCCCCATCCCGCCCTCGCCGATGCGGCCGAGGATCCGGTAGCGATCCCCGATGGTACGACCCATCAGCCCACCGCCGTGGGTGAGGCGCGTGCCGTCCACCGGGCAGATGAGGACGCCTTCCTCGCTGGGCGTCCGGCAGGTCGGGCAGACGGGCATACGTGGCAGCGGGACCTGGATTAAGCTATCACGAGCGCGAAACGTCGGGGGACGGAGACCGAGCGTTGGCCGAGTTGTTCGTGATGAACGGAATCTGCGGCGGGACGGTCTTCTTCCTCCCGGACGTACCGACGGTGCTGGGCCGGTCGGCCGAGTGCCAGGTGCAGATCGCCGACCCGTGGATCTCCTCCATGCATGCGCTGTTCGAGCGCAGGAGCGAGCACCTCTGGCTCGTGGACCTCGATAGCCGCAACGGCACCTGGGTCAACGAGACGCGCGTGCGGGAGTCGCAGCTCGCCCCGGGCTCGCGGATGCGCTTCGGCAAGACGGTCGTCGAGCTGAGGGAGGAGGCCCGTCCCCTGCCGGCGGCGCCGATCCTCTCCGAGCACGGCACCGTCGTCCGATACCTCGCCGACCTCCAGAACGAGGTGCAGCTGGGGACCGGTGCCGATCCCCAGCGGGGCACCGACCCCGGCAACCGCCGAACCACCAATCGCGGCCCGGCGGTGCGGCGCCAGATCGCGGTCCTGAACGACATCGGCAAGGCGCTCATCGACGCGCCGGACCTCGACGCCTGCCTCGCCAAGATCCTCCACGCCGTGGCGCTGGCGGTGCGCGCCGAGCGCTCGTCCCTGCTCCTGATGGACGAGCAGGGGCGAATGGTGGTGCGCGCCTGCGATCCCCCGGGCACGGCACCGCGGATCTCCGAGACGGTGGTGACCACCGCGGCCCGCAGCCGCGCCGGCCTCCTCACCGTGGACGCGCAGGAGGACCTGCGCTTCGCCGGCAGCCAGTCGGTCATCGCGCAGGGGATCCGCTCCTGCCTGTGCGTGCCGGTCTGGGCCGACAACCGCATCCTCGGCATGCTGGTCCTGGACCGCGGCTTCGTCGACCCCTTCACCGCCGACGATCTCGAGCTCACCACCGTGGTCGGCTACCAGACCGCCCTGGCCATCGAGCGGGCCCGCTTCCTGGAGCGGGCCGTGGCGGTGGAGCAGCAGCGCAAGAAGCTGCTGCGCCACTTCTCGCCGGACGTGGCCAGCATGATCCTCTCGCAGGAGCAGCTCGACCGCGACCCGCTCGACGCCCAGGTCCGCGACGACGTCACCGTCCTCTTCACCGACGTCCAGGGGTTCACCGGGCTCACCGAGCGGCTCCCCCCGCTGGAGCTGGCGGCGCTGCTCCGCGACTATTTCCGCTCGATGACCGAGGCGATCTTCGAGGAGAAGGGGACGCTCGACAAGTTCATCGGCGACGGCCTGATGGCGGTCTTCGGTGCGCCGGTGCCGCACGCCGACGGCGCGGTGCGGGCGCTGCGGTGCGCCTGGAAGATGATGCAGCGCGTGGAGGACATGAGCCGGCGGCTGCCGCCCGACCGGCGCCTCTCCATCCGCGCCGGCGTGAACACCGGTCGCGTCGTCGCCGGGAACTTCGGCTCGCCCGACCGCCTCGAGTTCACCGTGCTCGGCGACGCGGTCAACGTCGCGGCCCGCCTGGAGGCGATGGCCGAGCCCGGCACGATCCTCGCCGGCAGCGACACCGTGGAGCGGGCCCGCCACGCCTTCGGCTTCCAGTCGCTGGGCACGCGATCGCTGCGCGGCCGCCAGGCGCCGGTGGAGATCTTCCAGGTCACCGGTCCCCAGGGCGGCGGCTGACCGCGGGAGCGCTTGCGCCCACCGGGGGATTGCCGTACATCGTCGACATCGTGAGGTCGCCCTCCCGATGCAGTTGACCGTCCGCGACGCCGCCCGCCTGCTCGGGGTCACCGAGCAGGTGCTGGAGCGGTGGGTGAGGCAGGGCGAGCTGCCCGCCGAGCGCGTGGACGACCGCTACCGGTTCAACCGGGTCGAGCTGCTGGAGTGGGCGGCGCAGCGCAAGCTGGCCGTGTCCGCCGAGATCCTCGAGGAGCCGGGGCTCGCGCCCAGGGCCCTTCCGGCGCTCTCCCAGGCCGTGCGCGCCGGCGGCATCCACCGGGGCCTGGGCGCCGGCGAGAAGGCCGACCTGCTGCGGGAGATGGTGGACCGCCTCCCCGTCCCGCCCGGCTTCGACCGCGACTTCCTCTACCAGATGATCCTGGCGCGCGAGCACCTGGGATCGACCGGGCTCGGCAACGGGATCGCCATCCCCCACCCGTGCGAGCCCATCGTCCTGCGCGTCGACCGGCCCGCCGTGGCCATCTATCTCCTGGAGCGACCGGTGGACTTCGGCGCCGTGGACGGCCAGCCGGTCCACACGCTCTGCCTGCTGGTGAGCCCATCCACGCGCACGCACCTGCACCTGCTGGCGGCGCTGGCGACGGCGCTGCGCGACCCGGCCGTGGCGCAGAAGATCAGGTCGCGTGCTCCCGACGAGGAGGTCCTCGCGGAGATCGAGCGGGTCGAGCGGGGCCTGGCGCAGCGGCGGGCCGAGGGCGTGGCGAGGAGCGACGGCGCGTGATCCTGTACCTCGCCGCGATCCTGACCCTCCTCTCCGGTGCCGTGGCGGCCCTCGTCACCGCCCGGCGCCCCGGGCTGGCGCTGTGGATCGGCTCCGCCGGCGCGGTGACGGGCAGCTCGCTCGGCCTCGTGGCCGTGCTCCCCTTCCTGCTCGGCCATCCGTCGGCGGAGCTCCGGCTCCCCTGGTCGGAGCCGCTGGGCGCCTTCCACCTCCGGCTCGATCCGCTGGCGGCGTTCTTCCAGGTGGCGCTCTTCGCCATCGCCATCCCCGCGTCCTTGTACGGCGCCGGCTACATGCGACGGCACCTCGGCCGGCGCCCGCTCGCCTCCTTCGTCTTCTTCTTCGATCTGCTCCTGGCCTCCATCTCGCTGGTGCTGGCCGCGGGGGACGCCGTGCTCTTCCTCTTCGCCTGGGAGGTGATGACGGTCGCCTCCTTCGTGCTCGTGACCTTCGACGACCAGGAGGCGCAGGTGCGACGGGCGGGCTTCACCTTCCTGGTGGCCTCCCACCTCGGGACGGCCTTCCTGGTCGCCCTCTTCCTCCTGCTCGGGCGCCACGCGGGCGGATTCGACTTCGGCCGCTTCGAGGCCTTGCGCGGCTCTGGCGCGGTGGCGCCGGCGCTCCTCTTCGGGCTGGGCCTGGTGGGATTCGGCACCAAGGCCGGCCTGGTCCCGCTGCACGTCTGGCTGCCCGAGGCCCATCCAGCCGCCCCCAGCCACGTCTCGGCGCTGCTGTCGGCGGTCATGATCAAGACCGGGGTCTACGGGCTCTTCCGGCTCATCGGCTTCCTGCCCGAGGCGACTGCCGGCGTCGGCCTGGTCCTGGGCGGCGTCGGCCTCGGCAGCGCCGTCGCCGGCATCACCCTGGCACTGGGCCAGGGCGACCTGAAGCGGGCGCTCGCCTACTCCAGCGTCGAGAACGTCGGCCTGGTGGTCCTGGGGATGGGGATGGGTGTGGTCGGCAACGCCACCGGCCTGCCGGCGGTGGCGGCGCTCGGCTTCGGCGGGGCCCTCTTCCACGTCTGGAGCCACGCCCTCATGAAGGGGCTGGCCTTCATGGGCGCCGGGACGCTGGTGCAGGCGGCCCACACCCAGGACCTCGAGCGCATGGGGGGGCTGCTGGCCAGGCTCCCGATCACCGGAGCGCTCCTGCTGGTGGGTGCCGCGAGCCTGGCGGCGGTCCCGCCGCTCGCCGGCTTCGCCTCCGAGTGGCTTCTCTACCTCGGCCTCCTCTCCGGGGCGGGCGCCGCGACCGGGGCCGGCTCGGTGGTCGCCTACCTGGCCGTCGCGGCCCTGGCGCTGGTCGGCGCGCTCGCCGCCATCGCCTTCACCCGCATCGTCGGGGTGGCCCTGCTGGGGGTGCCGCGCAGCCCGTCCGCCGCCGCAGCCTGCGAGGTCTCGCCGCTCCAGTGGGCGCCGCTGGTGATCCTCGCCGCCGGCTGCCTCTTCTTCGGCCTTTTCCCCGCCCTTCCCCTGCGGCTGGTCGCGGTGGCCGCGGTCCAGGTCGGGGGCGCCCACGTCGCCGCGGCCCTGGCGCCCGCGGCGGCCCTGGCCGCGCCGCCGGCCGCCCTGGCACCGGTCCTGCTCGCGCTCGCTGCCGGCCTCGCCGTCCTGGCGCACCGGCTCCGCGCCTCGCGCCCCGCGAAGGCCTCCGAGACCTGGGGCTGCGGCTTCAGCCGTCCCACCCCGCGGATGGAGTACACGGCCGCCTCCTACTCGGAGCTTCTGCTCTCCGGCCTGGTGCCGCGCGCCCTGCAGCCTCGGGTACGGCAGCAGCCCCCGCGAGGCGTCTTCCCCGGACCGAGCTCGCTCCGCACCGAGGCCCAGGACCCCGCGCGCACGCGGCTCTTCGACCCGCTGTTCCGCGGGCTCGGCGAGCGCATGAGCCGGCTGCGTCGCCTGCAGGCCGGCCGGCTGAACCTCCAGCTCCTCTACACCCTGGTCACCCTGCTGGCGCTGGCCGCCGGCCTGGCGCTGCGCGAGCGGCTTCGATGACGGCCGCGCTCGCCATCGGCGCCGTGGCGCTGGCCTCCGCGAGCGGCGTCCTCGGCGCGGCGCTGCGTCGGCGCCCGGCCCTGGGCCAGCGCCTTTCCTGCGCGGTTCTGTGCACCGCCTCCGCGCTCGGCATCGCCGCCGCCGTCCCGGCGCTCGCCGGAGGCGGCGGCTTCGAGATCCGCCAGGCCTGGCAGGAGCCGTTCGCCTCGCTCTCCCTCCGGCTCGACCCGCTCTCGGCCCTGTTCCTGATACCGGTCCTGGCGGTGCCGGCGCTGGGCTCCATCTACGGGGTCGCCTACTGGCCACAGGAGAAGCTCGGCGCCAGGGCCGTGCGCCTCCAGATCTTCTACGGGCTCGTCACGGGCGCGATGGCGATGGTGGTGCTGGCCGACAACGCCATGCTCTTCCTCTTCGGCTGGGAGGTGATGGCCGTCTGCGCCTTCCTCCTGGTCCTCTCGGATCCGGACCGGGCCGACGCCCAGCGCGCCGCCTGGGTGTACCTCGCCGCGGCGCACGTCGGGACCTTCGCCCTCTTCGGCTTCTTCTCGGTGGTCGGGAGCGCCCGCGGTTCCTTCGACTTCGCGGCCTGGCAGGGCCTCCCGGCGGCGGGGGCGGCCGGAGGGGGGCTCTTCGCGCTCCTGCTCGTCGGCTTCGGGCTCAAGGCCGGACTCGTGCCGCTGCACTTCTGGCTGCCGGGTGCGCACGCCGCCGCGCCGAGCCACGTGTCGGCGGTGATGTCGGGCGTGCTCCTCAAGACCGGGATCTACGGCCTCCTGCGCACCACGGGCTTCTTCGAGGCGCCGCCGTTGGCCTGGGGCATGGTGCTCCTGGCGCTCGGCGCCGTCTCCGCCGCGCTGGGCGTGGGGCTTGCCCTGGCGCAGCACGACCTGAAGCGGCTGCTCGCGTACCACTCGGTGGAGAACATCGGCATCATCACCATGGGCGTGGGCATCGCGCTCGTGGGGCGGGCGCGGGGCGAGCCGGCGCTCGTCCTGCTGGGCTTCGCCGGGGCCGCCCTCCACGTGGTGAACCACGCCCTCTTCAAGTCGCTCCTCTTCTTCGGGGCGGGCTCGGTGCTGCACGCCACCGGCACGCGCGACATCGAGCGGCTGGGCGGGCTCGCCAAGGTGATGCCCTGGACGGCCTCGCTCTTCCTGGTCGGCGCCGCGGCCATCAGCGGGCTGCCGCCGCTGAACGGCTTCGTGTCGGAGTGGCTGGTCGTGCTGGGCTCGCTCCGCGCCCTGGATCTTCCGCGCGCCGACCGCGCCGCCTTCGCCGTCCTGGCCGCTCCGACCCTGGCCCTGGTCGGCGCGCTGGCCGCCGCGTGCTTCGTCAAGGTCCAGGGGGTGGTCTTCCTCGGGAACCCGCGGTCCGACGACGTGGCCCGGGCGCGCGAGTCACCTCGGGAGATGCTCCTCCCCATGGCGGTGCTGGCGGCGGCCTGCCTCGCCATCGGCCTGGCGCCCGGGCTCCTCCTCCCCTCGCTGACCCGCGGCGCCGCCAGCTGGGCCGGCCTGTCCACCGACGCGCTGGCGGCACCCGCGTCCGCGGCGGGCGCATCGGCGACGGGGGTGAGCCTGGGGGCGGCGGTGCTGCTCGCGGCCCTCGGGCTGCTGGTGGTGCTGCGCCGGCGCCTGGGCCTGCTGCGCGGCACCGCGCCGCGCTCGGACACCTGGGGTTGCGGCTATGCCCACCCCTCGGCGCGCATGGAGTACACCGCCTCCTCCTTCGCCCAGATCCTGGTCCAGGGCTTCCGCTTCGCGCTGCTCCCCCGGGTCGAGCTGCAGCCTCCGCGCGGCCTCTTCCCCGGCTTCGCCCGCTTCGCCACGTCGGTCCCCGACGCCGTGCTCGACCTCGCCATCCTCCCCGCCGTCCGCGCCTACGGCGTGGCGGCGGGGTGGGTGCGCGGCCGCCTCGCCGGCCGCATCCACTTCTACGCCGTGCTGGTCCTCGCCACGCTGGTGGCGCTGCTCGCCTGGCGGCTTCTCTGGTGGTGACATGCTCCTGCGCGCCTTCTTCCAGCTCGGGCTCCTGCTCCTGCTCCCGCCGCTGCTTCTCGGCGTCGTGAACCGCGTCAAGGCCGTCCTGGCGGGGCGCCAGGGCCCGCCCGTCCTCCAGGCCTACTACGACCTCGCCAAGCTGCTTCGGAAGGGCGCGGTCTACAGCCGGACCACCACCTGGGTGTTCCGCGCCGGGCCGGCCATCGGCCTCGCCGCCGTCGCCACCGCCGGGATGCTGCTGCCGGTGGCCGGCGAGCCGGCGGTCGCATCCTTCGCCGGCGACTTCGTCCTCTTCGCCTACCTGCTGGCCCTGGCCCGGTTCTTCACGGCACTGGCGGCGCTCGACACCGGCTCGTCCTTCGAGGGCATGGGGGCGGCCCGCGAGGTCTCCTTCGCGAGCATGGCCGAGCCGGCGCTCTTCCTCTGCTTCGTGGTGCTGGCGCGGGCCACCGGGGCGCTCTCGCTGTCGGGCATGCTCGGGCCCGCGCTGGCCCCGGCCTGGCGCCAGGCGTCGCCGGCGCTGCTGCTCGCGGCCATCTCCCTGTTCGTGGTGACCCTGGCCGAGAACGCCCGCATCCCGGTGGACGACCCCAGCACGCACCTCGAGCTCACCATGATCCACGAGGTGATGGTCCTCGATCACTCCGGCCCGGACCTGGCCTTCATCCTCTACGGCGCCTCGATGAAGCTCTTCCTCTTCGGGGCCCTGTTCGTGCGCCTGGTCCTGGGGTTCCGCTTCGACAGCGTCTGGGCGGCCGAGGCGGTGTTCGTCGGCGGGCTCCTGGCCTTCGCTGCGCTGGTCGGCCTCACCGAGTCGGTGATGGCCCGCCTGCGGCTCACCCGCGTCCCCCAGATGCTGGTGGGCGCCTCGGTCCTCTCCGTCTTCGCCCTCGTCCTGCTGCTGAGGTGAACGTGGCTTCCTGGACCGACATGGTCTTCGTCCTGGTGGTGGTCCTCGACCTCTTCGTGCTGGCCTCGAGCCGGCTGGGGGCCGCCATCCGCGCCGTGGCGCTGCAGGGGGCGCTGCTCTCGCTCCTGGCGCTGCTCCTGGCCTCCCAGGCGCACGACATGGGCCACGTGCTGCTGCTGGCCAGCGGCGCCTTCGCCATCAAGGCGGTCCTCATCCCCTGGCTCATGTTCCGGGCCATCCGCGAGGCGGCCATCCGCCGCGAGGTGGAGCCGATCATCGGCTACGTGCCGTCGATGATCCTGGGGGGCGCCGGGGTGGTGCTGGCCTTCGCCTTCTCGCGCGGCCTCCCGCTGCCCACGCCCGAGATGCACCCCTTCCTCGTCCCCACCGCGCTGGCCACGGTCTGGACCGGGCTCCTGCTGGTGGTGAGCCGGCGCAAGGCGGTGACGCAGGTCCTCGGCTTCCTGGTGCTCGAGAACGGCGTCTTCGTCTTCGGATTGCTCCTGACCGACATCATGCCGGTGATGGTCGAGGCCGGCGTGCTCCTCGACCTCCTGGCCGCGGTGTTCGTGATGGGCATCGTCATGTTCCACATCAACCGGGAGTTCGCCTCCCTCGACACCGACGCGATGACGTCGCTCAAGGACTAGAGCCCTCGATGATCACCGTCATCATGCTCTTCCCACTGGCCCTCGGCGCGGCCGCGCTCGCCTGGCACGACAACCGGACCCGCCCCCGCTTGCTGCTGGCCGGGGCGGTGGTGCACGCGGCCGGGATCGTCGCCCTGTGGATCCGCCCGGAGCCGGCCATCCTCGACGGCTACCTCTTCCTCGACGCGGCGGGCAAGGTCGTCCTCTCGACCACGAGCGCCCTCTTCCTCGCCAGCGCCGTCTATTCGCAGGGCTACCTGCGCCGCCGCGACGATCGGGACAACCGGGTCTTCGTGGGCGGCCTGCTCGGGCTGCTCTTCGCCATGACCGTGGTGGGCCTGGCACAGCACCTCGGCGTCCTCTGGGTGGCCATCGAGCTCACCACGCTGGCCACCGCCCCGCTCATCTACTTCAACCACAACGCCCGCTCGCTGGAGGCGGCCTGGAAGTACCTGCTCGTCTCCTCGCTGGGCATCGCCCTGGCCCTGATCGGCACCTTCTTCCTGGCCCTCTCCGGCGCCGGGCCGGGCGGCCCGAAGTCCCTGCTCCTCCAGGACCTGGTGCGCGCCGGTCCCGAGCTGTCGAAGCCCTGGGTCCGGGCGGCCTTCGTGTTCCTGCTCGTCGGCTACGGCACGAAGATGGGGCTCGCCCCGCTCCATTCCTGGAAGCCCGACGCCTACGGCGAGGCGCCCGGCCTGCTCGGCGCGCTCCTCGCCGGGGGCGTCACCAACTTCGCCTTCCTCTCCCTCACCCGCGTGTTCCAGGTGACCCGCGCCGCCGGCGAGGCGGCCTTCGCCTGCGACGCGCTGCTCGCGCTCGGGCTCCTCTCCATGGCGCTGGCCGCGGTCTTCATGGCCGGCCAGCGGGACTTCAAGCGC
>Ga0209253_10003841_pt1 | contig 13136 bp, 15 predicted proteins | sample FrelakmetBRP12BR_FD_187145 | JGI IMG/M metagenome (GOLD analysis project Ga0209253, IMG submission 187145) | Freshwater lake sediment microbial communities from the University of Notre Dame, USA, for methane emissions studies - BRP12 BR (SPAdes)... | ecosystem: Environmental > Aquatic >...
CATCTGTGTTAGAATTAAAAATCCTAAAGGCGTGACAGCTGCATTTGTGTAGTTCAAACCCATGCCAGATCGTTCGAGGAACTGGCCTTTTAGGAATACTGGCGGCGACGCTTACGCTACAACACCCTAACGCTGTTATACCGGATTTGGCCCTTGATAAACTCTACGATCAGTTGGTAATTTAACCCCATGTCTTGTTTTGCTGGTGCTTTACGCATATCTGATGAGGTGAAGGCTGCCTTGTCTTCTGGCAAAGCAGTGGTTGCACTCGAGTCAACCGTGATCACCCATGGCTTGCCCTATCCCGAAAATATGCGTATTGCTCAAGAAATGGAAGGTGAAGTGCGACAGCTGGGTGGAATTCCCGCGACGATAGGAGTGTTAGATGGATTAGTTTGTGTTGGACTCAACACTGACCAGCTCGAGAAACTAGCACAGACAAAGGGATTGCACAAAATCAGCCGTCGGGATTTCGGCCCAGCACTAGCCCTGGGCTGGAGTGGAGGCACCACGGTCGCGGGCACGATGCTGGTTGCTAATAGTGTGAAGATCAGCGTTTTTGCAACCGGCGGGATTGGCGGGGTGCATCGGCAGCCAGCTTATGACATTTCCCCTGACTTACCCGAGCTAGCTCGTACCCCTATGATTGTGGTTTGCGCAGGCGCCAAAGCGATACTGGATCTAAGCGCTACGCTGGAATACCTGGAGACAGCCTCCGTGCCCGTATTGGGCTATCAGACGGACAAGTTCCCGGCTTTCTTTTCGCGCAGCAGTGGATTGGAGGTAAGTGTTCGCGTCGATACACCAGAACAAGTTATTTCTATTGCTCAGGCTCATTGGGATGCAGGCAATAATAGCGCGGTGTTGGTAGTAAATCCGCTACCTGAAAACAACGCTTTACCAAGAGAGGACGTTGAAAGAGTGGTACAGAATGCGCTAGCGGAGGCCGACGCACAGGGGATACGCGGCCAGGCGATGACGCCATTTTTGCTTAATCGTGTAAACGCGCTAACAGGTGGTGGCAGCTTACAAGCCAATCTGGAATTGCTGCGGAATAACGCTCGTTTGGGGGCAGAGATTAGTGTGCAATTATCCAAGAAATCACCTGCGAGTTAATCGTCCGGAGAAACTCTCGTTTCGCGCAAGGTGGGGCTAGGCGAAACAGATGGCTGATTGGATTCTGGAAAAGCGGACCTGGCTTCAGCGGTCGGTAGAGATTATCCAAACCATCGGTGAAAGTAAGTTGGCTGAAAACTGAGGCCGGATTGGGGGTTATGGTGCTCTTAAATAACATCTCAACGGCCAGAGGTACGTGCGGTGTGGGTGAGGTGGTCGAGGTGTCTGAGACGGATTTTGTCGGGGTGATACTAGGCGTCAGGGTGATCGTGGGGGTTAGGGAGGTCGTAGGTGTCAGGATGATGGTGGGAGTCAGGGTGAAAGTCGCGTTGGGTGGAAAGAAATTGTAGATTACCGGCTCAACCGTGTTTGGCAACAAGAATGCAAACACGAGCAGAAAAACGCTAATTGCTAACAATCGCTAACCACACACCATGCGCTCGCGCCCCATGCTGATTGACTTTTATAGTCCGCGCTTCCAGATCGATGAGTACGCCCGGGAATGCTTGGCGATCCAGGTGGGTAGGAAACTCCGTTCAGCTGATGTACAGGAGTGCTTGACCGAGCTGTTTTGTAAGCGGGGTGTGTCCGAACACATCTGTTTGGACAATGGGTCAGAATTCACGGCCAGAATGATCCGCACCTAGCTGAGTGAGTTGGGAGCGAAAACCTTGTTTATCGAGCCAGGCAGCCCGTGGGAAAACGGTTACATCGAGAGCTCTATCGGCAAGCTGCGGGATGAGCTGCTGAACCGTGAAATGTTTTACACCTTGCAGGAGGCGAAGATACTGGTCGAACACTGGAAAAGGGAATGTAATCAAGTCAGGCCACATAGTGCTTTGGGGTATAATCCCCCAGCTCCAGAAGCGATCCTCATGCCATTTATGACCGCGACTCTGCGTACCGGTTTATCCCAAACCCTAACATAAGAAAGTGGTACTAAGGTGGTACTAAGAATGGGGGCAGGTCATACTTGCCATTACCGGACCTTCGCCCCGACGGATTCGACGGAAGCCTGCCCGGTTTCGCTGGCTCCATAGAGCGTTTACCGATCGGCTGCGGCTGGGCCGGTGCGCGGCCGAAGGCCGCGCTGGTTAGCCCAAGTGTAGGTTTGTGGAAGCGGCAGACATCGCCTGTCATCGTTGAAAACTCTGCTGCCTCCACGCGATTAACATCGTTAATAACCTTACCTTCAGACTCTTTGTTTTCTTGACAAACATGATCGTTGGGTGCAACGGATCGTTGCACCTAAGGACCCGATACCGATGAATTGATCCAGGATGGTCAAAGATGAGCACACGTGTTCCACACATTCTCGTTGTCGGTAGCTTGAATATGGATTTGGTCGTCCAGATGCCGGCCATTCCTCGGCCGGGAGAGACGCTGCTCGGTGGGCGCTTCGCCACGTTTCCGGGTGGAAAGGGTGCGAACCAGGCGGTGGCGGCGGCGCGTTTGGGAGCGCGTGTCACCATGGTCGGCCGGGTAGGCGGCGATGCCTTCGGCGAGCAGATGCTCAACATTGTCCGCGGCGAAGGGATCGGCACCCGCTTTATCGGCGTCGATCCGCAAAATGCCACCGGCGTTGCTCTGATCACTGTCGACGCCCAAGGACAAAATACCATCGCCGTCGCTTCGGGCGCGAATTTCACCCTGACGAGCGAGGAAGTCCGCTCTGCTTGGGAACAAATTTCTCAAGTGGATCTGTTGGTCATGCCGCTCGAAACGCCAATGGAAACCATCGAGACCGCCGCACAGATCGCCAAAGAACGCGGCGCGCGAGTGATCTTGAACCCGGCTCCAGCCTGCGATCTGGATCAGGATCTGTTGCAGAAAATCGATGTCCTGATCCCCAACGAATCCGAAACCGAGCGCCTGACCGGGCGAAAAATCCAAAGCAATGAAGATGCGCGCAGTGCAGGTGCGGCGCTGCTCAGGCAGGGCGTGGGCAGCGTGGTCCTCACCCTGGGCGAAAAAGGCGCTCTGATTGTGGAAGGCGACCCAGCAAGACCGGACAGCCAACTCATCTCCGCTTTTCCGGTTCAGGTAGTCGATACGACCGCCGCTGGTGATAGTTTTGTCGGGGCTCTGGCCACTGGCCTCGGGGAAGGATTGTCGCTGAGCGCGGCTGCCCGTTTTGCCAGCGCGGCCGCGGCGATCTCGGTCACCCGAGCCGGCGCGCAGCCCTCCCTGCCTTATCGGAGTGAAGTGGATCAATTCCTATGTGAAGGGAGATTATCCAAATAAAAAAATGGCATTATCCATTCAGAAATCTCGGCCGTCGTCGCTATGTGGTTCATCTCGTAAGTAGTTTTATTGGTACTGCTTTCGCCACTGGTAAGGATGGCAGTGCTCATTCCAGTAATTGGTAGCTCCGGCAATTGCCAGCGCCAGATCTTCTGCACCTTCAAAGCGGAATCCCTTGAGGGTTAAGGAGCGCAGCGTTTTCCACCAGGGCTCGATTAAGTTCAGCCAGGGTGCATAAGTGGGCTGAAACAGGAAACGCACCCGCTCATTGGCCAAAAACCCACAGTTGGATTTCCAGGGAGCGATGGATCGAGAGATTATCCAGGATCAAGATCAGCTCTCCTTCCGGCCAAGCCTTGAGCAACTGCTCCAGGAAAGCCACAAAGTCGCAACTGCGCCGCAGTTCAGCACAGCAGGTGCAGGCTTTCCTGGTTTTCGGCTCAATGGCCCCAAAGGTCCACAGTTTGGCTCGTCTACCATAATCTGCTTCAACCGGGGCGCGAATATGTTCAGGTAGCAGCCTGCAGAATATTTTTCACAACCCATTTTATGTCGGCTGGGTGGTATCGAACCGATTTGGGATTAAGATGGGAGAGGTGAAGGGGAAATGGGAGTCGACTGTTTCAACAGCCGAATATGAACGCGGTATCCAGATTCTGCTCAAACATGGCGCTCAAAAATCTCGCTTCAGGCGCAAGTTCTACTTACTGCGCGGCATCTTATGGCTAAAATTAGATGGCAAGCTGTAAAGGTTTTTTGGGTCGACCCCAAGTGGGCGATCGCAAAGTTACTCATATTATGTCTCCTATCGTGAACGGGATGGCAAGCAACTTCATCTCCCCTGTGAGGTAGTGGACGAGCAAATCCCTTCCTGGCTTGGAAAGATTACGATCGTGCCAGAATTGATCCCGTCTATCCGTCAGCTTTATCAAGAACAGGTCAAACAGGTCACAGGCGACAATCGGGAGAGTAAGATCGCTGAACTCAAACGACATCTGTCGCAATTGAGAGACGAGGAAGCTAGACTGGGGCGTTTGTTGATTATGAACAAGATCAGCGAAGAGACTTACGATCGGTTACGGCTGAATGGCAGGAAAAACTGCGCAAATCCGAGATCAACCTGGCCGAGATGGAATCAGAAACAAAAGCCTATTTTGATGACTTGGATGTAGCTTTGATCCTGATGTCAAAGCTTTCAGAACTATTCCCTCGTCTTAAGGAGACTGACCTGACAAAACTCTTGCAAATATTAGCAATGCGAATTATAGTTGACCCATCAGGCGAAATCATCGATCATGAGTTGAATTCGCCTTTTATGTATCTTGATCGCCTCGCGAGCGATTTGCGAGGAGTGTCCAATAACCCACGTGGTTCGAGTGACGTCAGCTTAGGGGTATTAACCCCGGTTGAATTTGAGAATGCTTGGAGGCGTTCTCAAATTCAACCGGCCAGAAACACTCCCTAAGAGTAGCCTAAAAAGTGTCCAGCTTTATGGGTCTACTACATAGTACAAGGTTACACTCGATTCTGTTCCCAAATCATCGAAAACTCCGACCTGCCTTGATTGTAAATCTGCAAGTTCAGGTTAGATTTATTACAGGCGAGGCGGTCGAGCGTTGTGGTCAGTGTACAATCAATGTCGATGTGCGCTTCCTTCTGAAATAGTTGCCGTTACCAGATAAATCTCCGAGTTATCCACAGCCTTGGTGACGGAATAATTTTCTTCGTTGAGCATGCTGGCCAGCTGGCTTGCCGGCGGCAACAGATCGTGGTGCAGTATTTCATCCGTTGCCTCGCGATGGATGGCGTTCACCTGTTCGCGGCTGGCTGCATGGCTGATGACTAACCGGCCGCCCGGACGCAAGACGCGTTTGAACTCTCGTAAAGTAGATCGAGGTTCGGGAAAATGGGGAAAAACTGCGTGGCAGAAAATTATATCGACGGATTTGTCTATCAGCGGCAATTGGCTGCCGTCAGCAGCCAAGGGCAACACGATCTCCTCTAGCCTGTGCTTGTTCGCCAGAATAGCCAGCATGGCTGGCGAAAGGTCAATCGCCAGGATTTGGCCAGGTTGGCGCTGCAAGAGATTGGGGATGAGCAAGCCGGTGCCGCTCCCTAAATCCAGGATTGTCATGTCGGGCGACATATCGCTCGCTAATAGGATGCACTCTAGTTTCTCTTCCAAGCCAAGCGGCGCTGGCCGGGAATCCCAGCTAGCCGCCAGGCGATCGAACACGCTTCGGCGTGGGTTGGGCTGCCCGCCGCTGCGGGTAAGTATCCGCATTTGCTCCAACCGGTATATCGCTTCCTGCTGGGCAGCCTCTAAAGGATAAAGAGCCCCGAACTGGTTTAAGGCTAACGAAGCCAAGACTGCCCCATACAATCCAGCCTGGAGGTAATCACCGCTCTCGTCCAGCCCAACCAGGAAACCACCGCAATATGCGTTTCCCGCGCCGGTAACATCGACGATGTTATTCACTGGAAAAGCTGGTATCCAGTGTTGTACGCCGTCCTGCAAGGCAACTAGGCTGCCACGTGCGCCCATTCGCAGGACGACGCATCTAATACCGTCGGCAATCAAGTCCGCCGTGATGGCAACAGGATCATCCTTGCCAAGGCCTGTAAGCCGCTGTGCTTCCAAAAGGTTGGGAGAAAAGATATCCACCAGCGGTAGTAGTTGGCGAAACTCGTCTCGATTTTCAGGCACGCAAAAGATATCCCAGGGCTCCCACAAGATGCATTTGCAGCTCGAATTTCGTAAACGCCGGACCCAACTTTTGAATGGCTCAGGCGCAGCACATTGCAAATGGACGCCGCGCACGGACTGGTACATGGTTGGAAGCTCATCCGGTTGTGGCGCCATGGAATTGAGTTCTTCCAGCGATGTACGGAAAACTTCCGTGCGCCGGCCGTCGGATTCATAGACCTGCCAGGCACGCGGCGTGACATTTTTTCGCCACTGCAACCCGCGCAAATCGAAGAATTGGCCCAGTTCCTTCAGGCAATGGGTCGGAATGTTTTGGCCCACCGCCGCAACAATACCGATGTGATCGTTCCAAACGCGCATACCCATCGCGGCGTGTGTCGCGCCGCCCCCTAGGATTTCCATGCGCGTTTCTCCATCCGGGAGCACAATATCATCCAGGATAATCGATCCGACGGAGAAGAAATGGGGTTCTATTGCAGTCCCTCGAACAGAATTTCCATGAAGCGTTGCCTGTCAATGCCGACGCCGACATCCACATTCAGTTTCGCCGAATGGTGCCCAGAGATATCGGCGACTGTACGCCCGCGTGTCAGCGAACCGACCAGTTCGATATCCACACGCATCGGCCGGTTTTGCAGGATTTGCGGTTCGATCACTGCCGCGGTCACGCAAGCGTCGTAGATTTGACCACCGCTCCAACCCAGGTGATCGATGAACCATTGCACTTCGTCGCGGATCAACCTGGCGGCGATCCTGGCCCAGGGTGTAGCAAGCGCAGCCAACCGGTCAGCGTCTGCCAGGGTCACGAGGGCCTGGGCGGTCACTTCCAGGCCGATCATGGTGATCGGGATCCCGGCGTTAAACACGATAGAGGCGGCTTCAGGGTCCGCCAGGATATTGAATTCAGCGGAGGGGGTGGTATTGCCCTCCAGGTAAGCGCCGCCCATGGTGACAATGCGCGGGATGCGCCGGGCGATTTTGGGTTCCAGGCGTAACGCCAGAGCAAGATTGGTCTGTGGACCGATTGGCGCATAGATCGTCTGGGGCCCGTCGGGTCCCATGTAGTAATCGATCAGGAATTCAACCGCCCGCTGATTTTTCGGCAATAAAGTGGGGGCAGGCAGGGGAAGCGTGGCGTGCTGCACCGGGTCCGTGGGCACTGGTTTTGCCACCAATGCCGTAGCAGCGCCGCTGAAAACCGGTACATGGCCCAGCTCGCCGGCTTGGATCACCCGTAAGGTGTTATCCAGGGTAACTTCTAAGGGCCCGTTTCCATGGGTAACCGTTACCGCGACCAGCTCCAGGCGCGGATGGTGCCCGGCCAGGAGAGTCGCCACGGCATCATCACCGCCGGTATCGACATCCAAGATTATTTTTTGAGGCATAAATTTCTCCCAGCAATTTTATTGAGCCGCAACGCGGTTTCGCACAGCATCCATCAGCGCCAGGCAGCGACCCTCGTCCCAATCTGAAGCCAGGCCTGCATGTGACCATTCGCTCACGGGTTTGAGCGCCGTACTGATAATCACACCCTCCGCGTGCTCGAGCGCCTGAGCGATATTATCGGGGGTGGCGCTGCCGCCAAGTAACAACGGCACTCCCACTTTCGTCCCTCGCACCTCATCCAGCATTTGAAGCGACTCGGCGAAGGAATGGCCCGTCAGGATTAATCCATCCGCCCTGCCAAATACAGCCGCATGGCTGGCGGCCTCCGCCAGCGGTAGAGGTTCCAGGGGCTTGCCAGAGCGATCATATACATCCGCCAGGATGGCGATCTCTTCGGCGCGAATCTGGGCGCGATAGGTAATCGCCTCGTAGGCGCAAGCCTGTACGATCCCCTCTGCTTTGACCATCGCGCCAGTATAAACCTTCAAACGGACGAATTGTGCCCCGATGGCCTGGGCTATTGCCAGCGGTTCGCGCGCCCCATGGCTCATCAGGCAGACCCCAAGATACAGGTCTGGAAATTCCTGTCGAATGGCTGCACCCACCACGCTCATCGTGGCGATGGTATGCGGTTGGACGGTTTGCGCCCAGGGGTAATCGCCTATGTCTTGCAGGTAAAGCGCCGGGATGCCGGCGCGCACCGCAAAGGCCGTGTTGCGGAGAGCATAGTCGACGATAGCTGAGACAGGCCTGGCTTCCGGATGCGCTGAGCCGGGGAAAGGGGGCAGGTGCAGGGCAGCGATGATCAATGGGTTGCTGGGGTTAAACCGCTCGAGAATCGTCATAACTTTATCTCGCTAAGGATATCGCTGGTGCGGATACGGCTGATCCCACCGCCGCCTTCTGTGCTGCGACCTCCGCTGAAGTCCCGGAAGAATGGCTCACGGATCACTTCGGCGCGGTGGGCGGCAAATAATTCGGCGGGAATGGCAGCGATCAAGGGCGAGAATAATTCCCTGACATCCGCAGGCCATGAGAAGGTTGCATCTACGATATCGGAAACGGCCTTGTTCGCGGCGGAAGTGATCGAAACAAGTCGACGACCAACTGCTTTCGCTGCAACCGTTACTTCAACGATACGGCTCAGATCACGATCGGCCGCGCTGATGATGAATGTGGGGGTAGGCACGGCGCGAGCAAAATACTGAAGGTGAGCCCACTCTTCGGTTTCCTGCCCCAGGGCGGGATCGCCGGATGCCTCCAGGATTTTCGCGGCGGAGAAGAGAGCGGTGCCAAGGTTGGGACCGCCACCCACGAAGACAAATTCCTGCGCGTCCGCCCAGGCTTCGGCCAGCTGGCGGGCGGTTTGATCCCAAACCGGGATCAGTTGCTCGGCGGTATCTGCCAGGCTGAGCAACTCGCTGCGGATTTTACCGGCCTGAATCGAGGTCAGCGCGCCGCGCACCTCCCCCAGACGAATGGCGATCAAGTACAGAGCGAGCTGGCTGGCAGCAAAAGAGCGCACGCCGGGAGTGTGTATGCCGGGTGGGTCAGGGAATGGCAAAGTAGTAGAAAACAGGGTGACCTCTCCGGCTAGCGCTATCCGGCTGCCTGGAGTGCCAGTGAGGGCGATGGTCGTTGCGCCAGCTTTTGCGGCCAGCTGCAGCGCCTCCAGGGTGCGCGATACCTCGCCTGATACGGAAATTCCGATAACCGCATTCGTGCCGGGTCCGGTTTGAGGCAGGAAGCCAACCCCATAGCGTGAAAACTGTAGAGCTGTCATGGGTTCGGTGGGCAAACCAGCCAGGCTCTCAAAAGCCAGCTCGGCGTTTAGTGAGGCGTGGTGCGAATCGCCACAGCCAGTCAGGAATATCCGCTTGAGTGACAGGCATAGACGATGATCCAGGGTGTTGCGTATCCCATTATCGAAAGATTGGAAGCTTTCCCGGACTAATTTAGGCAGACTGTAAACCTGGTCAATCATACTGTTCATTTCTTTTCTTCTCCTAGTTTGTGTAATAGCGCTTCCCGCCGGCGGCTTTCGAGCAGAATAGCCGGACTCAGCCTTGGAAGCCCAATTTGTTCTACCGTGAAGGAGGCCGACACCGCGCCCCAAATAGCAGCGAGACGAAGGTCTTTTTTGTAAACCCATCCAGACAGGAATCCACCACAATAAGCATTCCCGGCGCCGATGGGATCGACCACTTGGGTGGGAAAAGCCGGGATAAGCAGACTCTCACCGGTGGCGACATGCATTACCACCGATCCAGCCGCCCCCAATCGTACCACAATTGCCTGGGTGACCGGCTCATTTCCACCGGCCTTAGCCAAACGCCGGGCTTGCTCGAAGGGATCACCTTCTCCCACCAAAGATTGAGCTTCTTCCTGGTTGGCTGAGAAGATCTCCGCGCTCGAAACCAAACGTTGTAGCGCGTCTGGTTGGGGCACCCGCTCAGCCGGCTTAAAACATTCGATGCTGACGACAGCCCCTTGCTGGCGCAGACACTGAATAAATTCCACGTCGCCGCTGTGGTGGAAGGCATCTGGGTGGACGCCAAAATGGAGGCCGCGCGCCTGTTGATAATTGAGGGGAAGCTTATCAAGGTAACGGTCCAATTGTGCACCGATCACATTTTCTGGAACGCGCCAGACCTGGGTGCGCCGCCCATCTTCTTCCATCACCTGCCAGGCGCGTGGGGTGGGTAAATCGCTGACTCGAATACCTCCCGGGTCAATCTGGTTTTCTCGCAGCCAATTGATAATAAAGTCTCTGTCAGTGATGCAGATGTCTGCCGCCAGGCCGACCGACGGTGACCAGAGGCGCATGCCGAAGGCTGTTTGCGGCCCGCCCCCGCCCAGGATCCCCATCGATGTTCTGCCGTCAGGGAAGACGATATCATCAATGATCATCCCAAAAGCAACCAGGTCAATGGCGGCAGCGTCACCGGGATTTATGTCGCCTGCGTTCTTATCGTTCATCTGTCGCTCGCTGCCGGGGTGCGTTTGAGTGTTCCAGCTCCTGCCAGGAATTCCTTGACTACCTGTTCGGTGGGCAGGCCGCCGCGCGCCCCAAGGTGTCCCACGGATAGCGCGGCCGCGGCGTTCGCAAATTGTAAGGCCTGGGGCAGGGAGCGATGATTGTAATGGGCATACAGAAACGCGGCGTGGAAACAATCGCCAGCTCCCGTGGTATCAACCACCGGAACGGAATAGCCGGGAGTATAGAAGGTCTGTTCGGAATTAATACCTAGGGCGCCATCTTCTCCCAGTGTGATGCAAACGATTTGAACTCCCATCTGTACCAGTCGCCGGGCGCTGCTTTGAATCGCCTCGCCTTCGTTGCCAGGCGATAGATCCCGGATCGAATCGCCAGTGGCCAGCAGTAAATCACTGCGGTTGCAAAATACAATGTCGGTGCATCCCAGGACTGCCTGAAGCTCTTCTCCTTGTACGGGTGAACTGGTTTCTATGTCTATCGCTACCAGGCCTGTGCCAGCATGCACTGTGTTGGCAACGGATGCAAACCAGGCGGGCGGTTGCGGTAAGGTATAGACCATGCGGGCGTGCGCCAGGGCTTCCATCACGGCTGGCCCCAACGCGGGAGGTGAAGGTGATGTGGGGACAACCAGAATAGTGCGCTCACCGCCAGGATCCAGCAAGATCACGGTGAAATCGGTCGGGCTGCGGGGGTCGAGGGTCGCCAGGCTGGTATCGACTCCAAATTGAGCGAAAGCATCCATTGCCAGCCGGCCGAAATCATCGTCCCCGAGAGTCCCAGCCCAGGCGACCTTCAGACCCAGGCGCGCTGCAGCGCAAGCGGTGTTGGCTATCAGACCTCCCGCCTGCTTTCCTGCATACTGAACCACCAGCTTTTCGTCCAGGGTGGGGAGGCGCGGCGCTCGCAGGATGAGATCGAAAGACAGGCCTCCCAGGCAAATCAGGTCATAATCAGAAGTGGAGCGTTTTTCTCCAGTCAAGCTCAATCCTAACGCAAGGTCTGGTAAAGGGTTTCTTTCCAACGAGGGATATCAATTGCCCAACATACTTCAATATTGGGCTGCTTGTTCAATACGCCCAGTTCATCTACCACGGTCATCCCACGAGTCGCTTCGCTTTGAGTTTCGACGTCCACATAATGTTTCTTGCGCCGGGTGCACACGCTTTCGTCCAGAGCGATCGCCATGGTGATCGGGTCCGGCAGCGATAAGCCGGGGTCTCCCAGCCAGGTCTGGTTGGTTCCAATGGCGGTGGCATTGCAATCGATGGCGAAGTGAGCGTAGGGGGTACCGATGGCGCGGACTTTCGCGATGTCCTGTTCATCCAGGTTGGCAGCACCGCGGCAGTGTTCCCAGCCGACCATCAGCAGCGGCATACCGGAATGGAAAACCATGCGCGCCGCTTCAGGGTCGACCCAGATGTTATACTCCGCCGCCGGGGTCATGTTGCCCAGGCAGGCCGCCGCGCCGCCCATTACGAAACACATCGGGATTTTCTCGGCCAGGTCTGGCGCCACAGCCAGCGCAGCAGCAATATTACTTAAAGGCCCCAGCGTGACCAGGGTGATCTGCCCTGGGGCGGCGCGGATGGCCTCGATCAGCGCTTCGACGGCGTGTTTGGATGCCAATGGCAGTTTGGGTTCAGGGTAATTCATCCCTCCCATGCCATCCGGGCCGTGGAAGAAGTAGGCGTAAATGGGCTCGCGCAGCAGCGGGCGGGCCAAGCCCATGTAGACCGGGGTGTTTTTACCGCACAGCTCAACTGTCGTGCGGGCGTTGCGGACACCCATCTCGACCGGCACATTGCCGGACACTACCGAGATGCCGTCGACGTGCACATCCGGCCAGCGCAACGCCATCAGGATCGCAACGGCGTCATCGGATGCGGTATCGGTATCAATCCAAAATCGTCGCATGAGATTTCCCTTTTTCTTTGTTTCAGTAATTTATGTGAGAACGCAAGATTCGCGCTCGACAAGGCTGGGTTTCGAGTTAATCTAACCGCTAACGGGAAAGCCGTTCCCGGTACAAGTTCTGCAAGCGGGACGCATTCACGTTCAGGCAAACGTTGACGACCGGCGCTTCGATCCACTGCTGGCGGCGGTCGGGTACGGTCTGCCCGGCGCAATTCCCCTCGATCTCTACGTAAACTGGCAGGCGTTCGGTTTGGAACAGGTCGGGGTCGATCAGGTAGGCTATCGCCGAAGGATCGTGGGTGTGGATCGCTCCACCCATGCCGTAAACTTGATGATGAAAATTCTGATAGACCGGCAGGATTTTTCCGATCAGGTTGGTAGCCGGGTTGCCTGACTGGCATAGGTTGTTAAGATACTCCACGCTCATGATACACTGCATTGTTACATCCAGCCCGACCATAGTCAGCGACCATCCTGCGTTGAAGACGATCCTGGCGGCATGCGGATCGTTATAGATGTTTGCCTCCGCTACGGGAGATGCGTTACCCCCGCGGAAGGCCGATCCACCCATTAGCACCACTTCTTTGACCAGCCCGGCGATGCGCGGTTCCAGGCGCAGGGCCAGGGCAACGTTGGTGAGCGGCCCAACCGGGACGAGGGTGATCTCGCCCGGACTAGCCAGGACTGTCTCAACAATGAATTGGGCGGCGGATTGAGACACCAGGCGGCCTTTCGCCGGAGGCGGGTTGGTGTTGCCCGTTCCGTCCTCGC
>Ga0209253_10003842_pt1 | contig 13136 bp, 9 predicted proteins | sample FrelakmetBRP12BR_FD_187145 | JGI IMG/M metagenome (GOLD analysis project Ga0209253, IMG submission 187145) | Freshwater lake sediment microbial communities from the University of Notre Dame, USA, for methane emissions studies - BRP12 BR (SPAdes)... | ecosystem: Environmental > Aquatic >...
CCTCCATGAAATACCCTCCTACGCCAAGGCTTCGGAGGGTTATCCGCCAGTGGCGAAATCCGCCGAAGCATTAATGGGGCGCGTGAATGATCCAACCAAAGCTTACGCATTCATCCACGGGCAGAGCCCGTGGTCTTCTGCGTAGGCGGATAAAGTAACGCGCAATGGATCAAACCAACTACCATTAAACCATCTGCCAGGACAACTCATCTCCTTTCACCAAGAACCTTTTCGTAAACGGCTAAGGTTTCTTTGGCACATTTTTCCCATGAAAATAGTTTAGCCCTTTCCAAACCTCTGCTCGACATTTCAATCCTCATTTTTTCATCATCCAGAAGCTTTATCATCCCTTCCCTAAGCTCATCAATATTATAAGGATTTACGAGCATCCCGGCATCACCTACTACTTCGGGAAGGGAAGTTGTATTTGAGGCTAAAACGGGTACACCGCAAGCCATCGCTTCAATCACTGGCAGACCAAACCCTTCGTAAAGGGAAGGATAGACAAAGAGCGATGCCCCCCTGTAGAGATCGGGAAGCAGGACCTGAGGAACGTAACCCGTGAAAACGATTTTTTCATCTTTCTGAGGGGAACAAAGGGCTTTCCCCAATTTGTTTGTAGGCCATGCTTTAGCTCCAGCTATCACTAAAGGATATCGATCTCGCAAATTTCGGGGAAGAGACCTGTAGGCAGTTAGCAGACTTTGCAAATTTTTTCGAGGTTCAAGGTTCCCTAAGAAAAGGATGTACTGATCTGGAACCCCTTGCATCCGTTTCCCGTTCGGCATAAAATTTCGATCCACCCCCAAAGGGGTTACATAAATTTTGGCTCGATCCACATTTAGCAAATTCAATATCTCTTTCTTGCTAAAGGCAGAAATGGTGATAACGGCTTCCATCTGAGAAAGTTTTTTCAGACAATATTTCTCAAAATATTTTACCCTATCCGACGGGTGCCACTCCGGATGCTTTATGAAGGAAAGATCGCAAACAGTGATAATGGTGGGCCCGTATTCGAAATAGAATGGAACATAGTTTGTCTCATGATACAGGGATGGCTTGATCCCTCGAATATAGGATCCAAATTGATTATTTCGCCAAGTGTGGACCAGTGTTTTCAACCCTGGTATTTTGCGAAACTCATTTTTTAGTCTATGGCGAATACGATTGATTAAACCCGGATCCTTATGATCACCGTGATCATCCCTGTCATTCGACGAATTTCGCCCAAACCAAAAGATTTTTCCAGGACCTAAAAGAGCTTCCAAAGCTCTTCCGAGCTGGAGCGTATATTGACCGATTCCAGAAATCGGATATACGATGGTTAATCCATTAAGAAGAATCTTCATATTTCGTTATTTAAACTCGCCAATTCCGAGGCCACAAAGTCTTCCATTTGTTTATCTGCACGTATCGCTTAATGGCCTCCCATCGAAGTCCAAGATGAGTACGTTTATGACCATCCTCGAGGCCCTCAAGATTATTAGCCATACGCCAATTTCTCGGAACCATTCACCAATGCCGAAGAAGTATAGAGATAGCCTCCGCGTTAACTATTTTTCGATGTAACCGAGTCTTTGACTTTGGATGATCGCGAGCATCGGATACAAATTTTTTTAAACAACCAACTCTCTCTATTTTAGAAAGGCGTCACAAGAGAGTCAATGCCTTTTTTAGTTGATGATATTTACCTCGAAAAATTATAGGCTTAAAAAGTGCAAAATTTTGGTTGAAAAATAACACATAATGTTTATAATAAGCATTATGTATCTCAAAGAGCAGTTGATTCATCGGAAGGGATCTTTATCTTAGACCTTACTTTGATTCCCGTTCCTGAATTGCGGGAAGACGTAGATTCTAACGCCCGTTATGTCTGAATCGAAAGCTCCATCAAAAAAGGAGGTTGCCAAGAATCTTTCTCCGCTGTAAGGAGAAACAATGTTTTTCAGGTGTTGGCAATTTTTGTCATTTCTGAATCGATGGATTTTGCAACAATTTGAAAAAGCGCTAGAAATCATTAGGTTAAATATTTTTGGATTTGTGGTACACAAAATGCAAGCAATTCCTGCGCACGAAGTTACCCTAACGGGCATAAGCGTTATTCTTCTTATTATATTTGCCTTTTCGGTTTGTTCAGAAGATAAAGTGGGCGGAGATAGAATCGTTGGGGGAGAGTGCCAGTATAAGCAATATCAAGGACGCGCGGAGGTCGTTTCCATCACGCCAATAGGCCGCCCTGCCGGTTATTCGAGCGACAGGTATGAGGTGAGATTTAGGTTTACTCCTGACCAGAAGATTGAAGAACCATTTGCGCAGACCGAAGGAAGAGAATTCTTGTTGCTGCTCAACCATAACTATTATCCAGGTTTGGATTTTTTGGAGAAATATGACATTAAAGTGGGTAAGGTTCTTGATTGCACTCTGAAAGTGATTGTAAGAGGAACCTGTACACCCATGTTGTTTGATTTTGCATTCAAAACGCCTGAGAAGATGAAGGGAAACTGAAGATTGGCTTTTTAACAAAGGAAGGAGTGATGTGTCATGAAAAAGATAGCATGGGTAATTAAAGGTCTATGGCTATTATCATTGATTCTTGGTAGTGCAGTTTTTGCTCAGGATACCTCACTTCCTGATAATGCTGGCTTTCAATTTCCGATCATGCGGCCTGACCCGGTGACCTTACAAAAATGGATGGAGGATTACGAAAAAGCTCCCGGGGCTGAAATGGATCCAGCCATTCACTTATACCTCCTTGAGGCAGAGAGTCTTGGCGTCACAACTTCACTCAATCTCCTCAACCATATTCAATATACGCCAAACGAGCGGAATCAGGGAGGCTGCGGTAACTGCTGGGTGTGGGCGAGCACCGGGGTCATGGAGATTGCTCTTGATGTCCAGAATAGTGTTCACGACCGGCTTTCGACGCAATTTCTCGATTCATGCAAGACCGATAGCTATGCCTGTTGTGGGGGGAATTTAAGTATGTTTTCAAACTGGTATGCTTCGACGGGTTACGCGATACCCTGGTCCAATACGAGTGCCTCTTTTCAGGATGGCTCCTCTTCATACTCCTGTCCCAGTGCGAGCGGCTCAAGTAATGTGCCCTGCGGGAGCATTTCGACCACTCCGAATTACCCCATTACTTCCATCTCGCCGACAACCATTAGCACAACGGGGTACTCCGGCGATGCGACACCGATTGCTAATATCAAGAACATCCTTAACCAGGGAAAGGGAGTCTATTTTGCTTTTTGGTTGGCTAACCAAACTGACTGGAATGGATTCTATAGTTTCTGGGGCGGTCAACCCGAGACAACCATCTGGGACCCGGACGTCTATTGTGGCCACACATGGGTCAATGGTGAAGGCGGCGGTCATGCAGTCCTGATCGTTGGTTACGATGATAGTTCTACTGACCCTACGCAGCAGTATTGGATTGTCTTGAACAGCTGGGGAACTACCAGTGGAAGGCCAAACGGCCTTTTCCGCATGAAGATGCATATGAATTACAATTGCACCTTGGCAGGTATTTCAGGGTATGTCAGACAATTCCAAACCCTTAATGTGGCGTTCAACTCCCCTGCACAGTGGAATTTCCTCCCTGGAAGTACGCCGTCTGCCCCGGCTCTGGCCTGGCATCCCGGGGTCAACAAACTCTTTTTGGCGGTCCGGGCTGCTAATGACTCGATCTGGGTTTCCACCTTCAACTCCAGCGGAGCCTTCAACAACGACTGGACATGGATCCCTGGTGCAACCCCTTCCTCCCCAGCTCTTGCCTGGAATCCGGGGGCCAGCGAACTTCAGATGGTGGTACGCGGTTCGGATAATTCGATCTGGGTTTCCACCTTCGACGCCAGGGGAGCCTTTAACAACGATTGGACAAGGATACCTGGAGCAACCCCTTCCCCTCCGGCACTGGACTGGAACCCGGGGGCCAATGAACTTCAAATCGTGGTCCGTGCCGATAATAACTCTCTGTGGGCAGGTACCTTTAATTCAACTGGAGTATTCAATAATGATTGGACATGGATTTCTGGAATGACACCTTCTGCTCCAGCTTTAGCCTGGAACTCAGGAGCCAACAAACTCCAGATGGTAGTTCGGGCTGCGGATGATTCAGCCTGGGTTTCATCTTTTAATTCAGCCGGGGCTTTCAACAATGATTGGGCTTTGACCCCCGGAAGGACCGTTGAAACTCCTGCATTGGCTTGGGACGGCTTGGAATCCAACCTTGGCATGATCGTAAGAGCTGCTGATAGCTCGATCTGGTTTTCAACGTTCGGTCCGACAGGCGCGTTTAATAATGATTGGGTGAACATTCCAGGCACGACGGCTTCTCCTCCTGGAGTGGCCTATCTATCTTCTGTGGGGTATTTGGGTATTGTGGTTCGAGCAGCAGATGGTTCCCTGTGGAGGATGCTATACTGAATCCTCCCTCGCCTTGAAGGCGAGGGGTTCCAAGAACTGGTCGACTTAAAGTCGACTTCACCGATTCTCGTTCTTTTGTTCGTCATTCCTGCGCAAGCAGGAATCCAGTTTTTTCTTTGCCGTCCTGGATTCCCGTCTTCACGGGAATGACAATTCCAATGCCACATGATTCAGATGCTCATGGTCGGCCTAATTCTAACTCCGTGACGAATAGGTCACCAATGACTGGCCGACCATCTCGTAAAGTCTTCACTTCGCCTCAAGGCGAGGGATTTCCACCATCCCTGAAGGGGACACGAAAAAAGTGTGTACTTTTTTAGAGGGAAAATGCTTATCCAAGAGTGGAAAAATTTTTCTTAAATTGGGGTGAATCAATCTAACAGGAATGGATTGAAAACTCTTCAACTAATTGAAAGAATTTCCATTTCGGCATTATTCAAAAAACAAGAAAAACTGGCCTTGAAATTGCAGAACGCACAACATCGAAGGTACTCAGACAATTATTTTTATTGACAATCTAGAACTCCTTGTATAAAATAGGCACAATCTGATTGGAAGGAGGTGAATGGAGTCATAAGGGCCAAGTTGTTTGACCTGCTTAATGTTGTACGGCAAAGCAGGGATTGACTCACGGAGAGAGAAAAATTAACTCAAAAAGGAGGATCTATTTATGAAAAAAAAGGGGGTAATATTTATTCTAAGCCTTGCCTTGATCATTTTAAGCGTTTCGATTAGCCTTGCAGCCGATCCCAGTGAATTAATCGTGATCCGCGCATCAGACAATAGCTTATGGAAGGCAACCTGTTCTGGATTGACCTGTACAAATTTTACACTTATCTCCGGCCAATTTACTTCACAGCCCGCTGTAATTTGGGACGTGAATCTTCAGAGGTATGTTCTTTGGGGGCGTGGACTTGATGGATCTGTATGGAGATCCACATTTAACTATGTCGGTGGCTTCAACAATGACTGGGCTATAGCCATACCGGGCTCGACAGCGAACCCCCCCGGAGCAGCAGGAGGGGGTCTTTCCCAAAATACTTGGTTTACTAATCCGGACTGGACCCCAACTGAGTTGACCAGTACCTTAGCCAACCTTAATTACAATTGGGTTTGGTGCCCATGGGATGGTATTGTTTTCGCAACAACATCAGGAACAGTTGACCACAACCGGGCTAGCGCCACCGGGAGTAATTTCTCAAGAATATATCTGAGTGAGACATCCGGTGGAACCGCGACGACTTGGGCCTTTACCGATCTGCCCTCTGGCCAACCCGTCGGCCATTCGTCTTTTCCATTCTCCCTCTCGAAGGCTTTCTCCTGCCCAACAAGTGGGGGTGCGAAATATGTCTACGTGACGGGTGAGGAGGGTGGCGGGGCTGCAGCCACAACAACTACTTACGCGTATGGAACAACTATATTTCTGCAGTATGTTCCCTATAGCTATTAAGAAAGAAAGGAGGCTTTTATGAAGATGAAGAATAGTTATTGGTTCATGCTCTCCTTTCTCATCCTTTTTTCCTTTGTAACAGGAACCGGCTCACAGGAAATGCCAGGGAGATCACCCTCCGGAGGACCCGAGGTTGCCCTGGGACCGACGGACATGCCCGGGTTGGGTGGATCGCATGGATCCGATGTGATTTTTGTTGTCGTCGATGCCCCACAAATTCCTGTTGAAGGAGAAGAAAAAATTTTATTGGGTGACACAGGAGAACTTGGTTTGGGCGGTTTGACAGGGGCGGAAGCGCTGATACCTGTCTCAGTTTCTGATAAGTCTGATGAGAAGGTCCCCGAATTATCCGAACCATTAGGAGATACGGGGAAGCCTGGACTGGGAGGAATATCAGGGTCAAGCCCGAAGATTTAATAGGCTCTACATATAATCATTTAAGAGATTTATCGGGATCAATCAAAAAGCGAAGGATGGGACCAAGAGTGGTGGTTTAACGTCCTTCGCTTTGTTTTTTAGATTTATTTTTTTGGCCTTATTTTTGTTTTTATAATGTTACTTTCTTTTCCATTCTTGTCGATGACCTGGAGTTCATAGGTGAGTTCGATCTCGGGTAACGGCCATCTGTCCGGATTGACAAATTTCTTTTCAACCCTTCCAGATTCTGAGGGATAAGCGGACAGATCAGTTAGATATTGCTCCCAATTTGACGTTCTTGTAATCATCTTGTCTTCACCCGGGAACTGAAACTTCTGGATTAAGAACACCTTTGCTTCTTTCAGCCCGCCTTCCACGTTTTCGTAATCGAAAGAGATGGTGACTTCCATGTTAAAGCCTATCTCCTTTGGGAGCATATCAAAATTTGAAATTTTCGGCTGGGCATTGGAAATTCCAACTGTTGTAAAAAGAATCATAAGCTGAAAGAAAACCAATAAGACAACTCCTTTTTTTGTCATTTCAATACCTCCTAAAAGAAGAAATTCAGAATAAATTTTTTGTAAGAATAATATCCGAATAAATATTATTTTTCAACGAAATTTTGGATATTGTTACGCAAAAATTATTTATGCACATCTGGTAACGGCCATAATTGGACATTTAGAATAAATTGTTGCCATATTATGCTGAAACTGCTATGTTTTCAGAGACAAAAAAAGGATGTTCCAAGTCATCAAAATCATCATAATCTTAGTAGTGACGTGTCATTCCTGCTTTCGCAGAAGGAATGACATCCCATTTTAACCAGTCCACAAATCGTTTTCCAAAAGTGCACAAATGATTATTTCGTAACAAGAATTTTGGATTTTGTGGAGAGAATATTTTGAACTGATCGCATACTGTTTGCTTCATTAAATATGATCTGTTATATCTTCTTCGAAGGAGATCTCCCTATGAAAACCAATTTCTGGCAGAAAGTGATCAGTCGGCGGTCATTTCTCAAAGGGTCCATTGCCGGGGCCTGCTTCTCCATCTTTTCCCCATTGATTAAAGCCAAGGGGCAAACAAATCCCGTTAATCCGATATTCTGGGTCACTGAAATCCCCGACCAGCCTTTTTATGGTAGAGGAAACAGTAATTACCATGCCGGCCTTGACAGTTTACTCCATCTAATGGGAGATCAGGGTCTGAAGTTCTACCGTTCTCCCGGGGAAACGGCCCTCAGCGGTCCTTCAGGCTTCATCGAACCCCATGATGTGGTTTTGATCAAGGTGAACGCACAGTGGAAATACCGCGGCTGCACGAACAGTGACCTTATCCGTGGGCTGATCCAGAGGATCCTGAACCATCCCGATGGCTTTGATGGTGAAGTGGTAATCTTTGAAAACGGGCAAGGAAGTGGGAATCTGAACTGTGATCGAGGAGGGAGTGGCTATCCCGATACCAATGTTCACGCCAATGCCAATGATGAAACCCAGAGCTTCCTGTATCTAGTCAATACCACCTTCAACGACCCACGGGTTTCTGCCTATTCACTGGATCTGATCATGAACACCTTTATTGGGGCTACCGATCATGTCACGAATGGTTATCGGACTTATGAAAATGTCTCCTACCCTTGCTTTACCACCGCCCGTGGTCATCGGGTAGAATTGCAGGAAGGCATCTGGCAGGAGAGTGGTTACAGTCCGAACCTCAAGCTGATCAATGTACCTGTCCTCAAGCATCATGATACAGGAGGTTCGGAGATTACGGCTTCTCTTAAGCATTTCTACGGAATTGTTTCAATGGCCGATGGTCAAAGCAATAACCGACATTACTCTTATTTGGGCGAGACCTGCGGAAAGATGGTCGTTTCGGTCCGGACCCCGGTTCTAAACATTATCGATGCCACCTGGGTCTCTGTTTCCACACTGTCAGGTTACCCTCCGGAATCAACTTTCCGAGCCAACCAGATCCTGGCCAGCCAGGACCCTGTGGCCTTAGATTATTGGGCAGCAAAATACACTTTTTATCCGATCGACAACAATACCAGGCACCACCCTGATTTTCCGGGCATCGATCAATGGCTGACCCAGGCCCGCGACACGATCAACACCCTTGGCGGCCTTTATGACCCTGACAGCGGAATCATGATCGAGCAGGTGACAAAAAACGAGGGAGAGATGGTTGCCCATTCTCGTTCCTTATCATCGAGTTATGCTCATTGGAACGGGATTCCGGGCAGGATAGCCTCTTCCCCTGCCCTGGCCTGGAATCCCGCGGCCAGTAAAATTCAGATCGTGGCCCGGGCTGCTAACGATTCGATCTGGGTTGCGACCTTCAATTCCAGCGGAGTCTTTAACAACGACTGGACATGGATCCCTGGGGCAACTCCTTCCTCTCCTGGACTGGCCTGGAACCCGATTGCCAACGAACTTCAGATGGTGGTACGCGGTTCGGATAATTCGATCTGGGCAGCAACTTTTGATTCAAGTGGCGTTTTCAATAATGATTGGACCCCCATCCCTGGGGCAACCCCTTCCTCCCCTGCCCTTGCGTGGAATCCAGTTGCCAACGAACTTCAGATCTTGGTACGCGGTTTGGATAATTCGATCTGGGCGGCCACTTTTAATTCAAGTGGCGTATTCAATAATAATTGGACCCCCATCCCTGGGGCAACCCCTTCCTCTCCTGCACTGGCTTGGAACCCCATAGCCAGCAAACTTCAGATCGTGGTTCAGGTTTCTGATAATTCCATCTGGGCCGCCTCGTTGAACTCTGCTGGTGTATTTAATAATGACTGGACTGCTGTCCCAGGGAGAACGGTTGATTCTCCTGTTTTGGCCTGGGATGATCTGGCCTCCGAATTTTGTATCGTGGTCAGATCTTCCGAAGATTCGATCTGGTTTAACACCTTTGTCTCAAGTGCTGATTTGAATGAAGATTGGACCCCTGTCCCAGGAAGGACAGCTTCTTCTCCGGGGATGGCCTATATCCCCTCTTCAGATTACCTCTGCATTATTGTCCGAGCTTCCGATGATTCACTGTGGAAGATGTCCTATTGACAGGGAATGAGCCCACTAAGTTACGTTTTTCTTGACATCACTGGACTAGAACGGAGGGTAGCTCGTTTAACTGGACAAGCATCGGAAGGTTGCCGTAAAGCCGATGATGATAGCTCTTACTTCTCCCAGAAGTCGATTCTCCTCGTAGAAGATTCTTGATAAAACTCCTCCAGAACATTTGAAATTGAGGAAACTCTTACATTCATTCCTGCGGGGTTTTCAGATCTCAAAAATGTTAGAACGTCTTAGAATCTAATCATTGAACCGAGAGGGAAGAAAACCCTATCAGCGTTTGTCCAAAGTCAATACTCCATTACCCAGATGGACCCGTCGGATGCACGAACAACGATCTGGATTACATTGATCCCTCCGTTCCATGCCATTGCAGGCGCAGAAGCAGTTCGCCCGGGGGTTACGGCCCAGTCGTCCCTGAACACTCCATCCGACCTCAGGCTGGCAAACCAGATCGAGCTGTCACCGGCCCTTACGAGTATCCCGAAGCTGTCGGCAAGTTCATCCCATGCCAGGGCAGGCGACTCTACCGTTTGTCCCGAAATCGACGCCCAATCATTATTGAAGGCCCCGTTCGAGCTGAACGTAGACTTCCATATCGAATTATCCGAAGCTCGCACCACCATTTGCATATCACTGGCAACTGGATTCCACACAATCGCTGGCGGTGACGCCGTCATTCCAGGGATATTTTGCCAGTCATCGTTGAAGGTGCCGTCTGAATTAATGGTTGCCTTCCAGATCGAGTCGTCTTCTGCTCTCACCACTACCAGCATCTTTTGGGCTGTTGGATCCCAGGCTATCACAGGCGAGGATGCCGTTTTTCCGGAGATCTTCTGCCAGTCATTACTAAAGGTACCATTTCCACTAAAGGTCGCCTTCCAGATCGAGTCATCCGCCGCCTTCACCAACATCTGAATCGTGCCAGCGATGGGGTTCCATGCAAGAGCAGGTGCAGAGTCAGTATTACCTGAGATGAATACCCAAGCTGGGGGCGAGACCTTTCCCCACCACGTCCCCCAGCGGCTTGAATTGCTGCCGGTGGTTCCGTCATCGGTCCCGACGCGCGCTTTGGCGTATTCCTGAAGCACCCATAAATCCGTGTCGTTCGAAGGATCGACCTGCGCCTTGCTGAAGTCGCCCCAGCGATTCCTGCCCGAGCCAAAGTCTTTGTGGTAGTAATCCTCACCCGGCTTGTAAATGACCAGCACCTTCATGACACCAGCCCCGTCGGTTCTTGCGTGAAAGGTATAGCCCGCCGAGGGATACTGGCTGGATGCAAACTGCGTAAACCCAAGGATGATGTCGCCGAACCGGTTCACGGCGATATGCGGATAGGCATACCACTTGCCGCCGTTGGTCGAAGTAGCTGTGGGGTCTTCAACGCGCCCGCCGTCTACGACGTTGCCGGTATTGGGCCCCCCGCTTGCATCAAGCTGTGTCCATTGCACGCCGGTGTGCGTCAATACACCAGTAGGGATACCGACCGTCTGTGCGTAGTGAAGTACCCCGCAGCAGAGCTGCGGGGCATCTAATCCTCTAGAAAACTTTCCTCCCCCTTGAGAAGAGGGGAGGCCATTCATCCCCCCAGCAGAGCTGGGGGGTATTCTGGCATATTTTGATAAAGAGAACCTTCGCGAACGACCGGAGTCGACCGAATCTGGGCATCTTGCGTCTCTAACCGACACGGCGTTGCGCCACACGCGCTGGTTCCCGCTAATGGGGCTGCCTGCGGGAGAATGTCACCGCTGGGTTGTGTCCACGTGAGTCCGCGGCTTTTGGTTGCACCAATGGTGTATACCGGGTTTCCGGGCGTGCCCGTGATCGTATCCACACGGTACGTGCCGGAAGCGCTGCTAAGATGCACAGGTACATCCAGAGTGCCTTCAGTTGGTGAATAAGTGGCAGCAGGCGATGAACAGAAACCTGTTCCGGTGATGAGGGTTCCACTGAACGTTCCATTACGAAGCTGCGCATAATCGACGACGAGCATCCTCGAGTTTGCATAAATGTTGTTTGAAATGGTGAACATATTCACATTGACGGCGACCCAGTTCTGGTTAAAACCGATGGTCGGAAAGTCGGCCCAATTCGTATTTGTGGAATCCGCATCTACGCGGAAAATATAGTATGAGCCACTCGGATCGCTCGTCTGTGACACGCCAATATTGATGGAAGAGTTGGCGCTCCCTCCGCCAGAGAGAACGATAATGATCCAGCGATCGTTGATTGGATCGTAAAGCGCCTTGGGATCGAAAAAACCGCTCCCGCCGGACGCTGCCCAGAAGGTATCGATCGAGACGGTGCCGAGCGCTGCGCCGGTCGCCTTGTCCTGAATGCGATAGTTGTTGTTGAGGTCTACCATCACTTTCGTCAGCCCGACCGCGCCGTCCGTGTCTGGCGGAATGACGATGGTATTCAGGCCAACTTTAGGAATGTCATCCAAGCCGGCAAAGCTTGCGGAAGGATTCGGCGAAGGTGCCGAGGGCAGAACAGGCTCAAGTACCCCATAGGGCAGGGTCTCTATGAACGGGGCCGGTGCATCGGCTTCAGGCGGCGTGATTGGCGGATGAATAACGCGCGGAACCGGAGGACCCTTCGGTTCGGGCATGGCCGCCTCCTGCCTTGCGAGTTCCTCAAAGTTCACGACTGCAGAGACCCTTGCCGATACTGGGGAAGCAGGAAGCTGCGTACCTGCCTCCGGAAGGGATGGTCGGGTGTTCTCCGTTGTCTTATCAGCCGCAGCCCCTTCTGGTACGCCCCACAGCACCCCTCCAAGCAGCACGATGCAGAATCCGACTCGGATCCCTTGGCCGAGCAACTTTGGGAGTTTAATTCTGCGCTGGCATCTCGTCCCCCGAGATATTGCACGATGGGTTTGGAAGGGATCTGATGCGCATTTGGTAATAGAGGTTTTGTTCCTCATGATGGCGCCTCCTTCTGAACGCAGCATGATGAGATAAGAACAGTGTTTCAATCGAGTAACCTACCAGAAAGCTGCGGGGGTTGTCAAGGATTGGCGGGAAGGAAGAGAAGAGCATATAGTGGGCACCTCACACTGAAATGACGAAGGAACAGAGGAAGAGGCTGAACAGTGCTTAAAGCTAAAAAATAGAGGGTTTTTTCCCATAAAATAGGGTGGCAACCCTATTTACTAAATTATATATTTTGGTACGCTTGGAGTAGAATCAACGGTCAAAAAACAAGAAAGGGCTGAAGGAAGCTTTGTTGTCGAAGGTTCGTGGGAAAACTGATATGAAAGGAATAATGAGGCTACTTAAGGAGGCAAGAATGTTATCCTTCATGAAGAGAATAAAGGAACTTTTGCTCTTTACTCCCCTGGTCCTGCTGCTGCCTGCAATGACTGAGGCGGTCGTGCCGCAGGTATCGCTCATGAAATTGGTCGGTGGGCTGTCCCAGCCTGTGCATATCACCAATGCGGGAGACAGCAGCGGCAGAATATTTGTGGTGGAGCAGCCAGGGAGAATCAGGATCATTAGGAATGGTGTGTTGCAACCGGCAGCATTCCTTGACATCAGCTCGACGGCTCAGAACCCGGCAGACAGGAAGGTCCTCTTCGGTGGTGAGCAGGGACTGCTCAGCGTTGCCTTTCCGCCCAATTTCAGTCAGAAGGGCTACTTCTATGTGAACTACACAAGAATTCCTGATGGAGCGACTATTGTGGCACGCTACTTCGTCACCGTCGATCCTGACGTTGCCGACCCTGCCAGCGAACAGATCATTCTAACAGTGACACAGCC
>Ga0209253_10003843_pt1 | contig 13135 bp, 11 predicted proteins | sample FrelakmetBRP12BR_FD_187145 | JGI IMG/M metagenome (GOLD analysis project Ga0209253, IMG submission 187145) | Freshwater lake sediment microbial communities from the University of Notre Dame, USA, for methane emissions studies - BRP12 BR (SPAdes)... | ecosystem: Environmental > Aquatic >...
GCTGGATTCGGACATCGCGATGGTGTTCGACGAGTGCACGCCGTACCCGGCCACCGAGGCCGAGGCGCGCCGCTCGATGGAATTGTCGTTGCGCTGGTCGCGCCGCAGCCGCGAGGCGTTCGATGCGCTGCCGGGCACCGGCACGCTCTTCGGCATCGTGCAGGGCGGCATGTACACGCCGCTCAGGCTCGCCTCGCTGGCAGGGCTCGAGGCGATCGGCTTCAGCGGCCTCGCCATCGGCGGCCTGTCGGTGGGCGAGCCGGAGGAGGAACGCAACCGGGTCCTCGACGAATTGCTGCCGCACATGCCCGCCGGCAAGCCGCGCTACCTGATGGGCGTGGGCCGGCCCGAGGACATCGTGGAGGCCGTGCGGCGCGGCATCGACATGTTCGACTGCGTGATGCCTACGCGGCACGCCCGCAACGGGCACCTGTTCACGCGGACCGGCGTGGTCAACATCCGCAATGCGCGACACGCGGACGACCCGCGGCCGCTGACCGTGACCGGCGGCCTCGCCTGCTTCGGGGGGCCCGGCAACAACTACAGCATGCACGCCATCGCATCCATGGTGGAGCGGCTTCGCCGGGAGCCCGAGCGGAAGGGGCTGATCAGCGCCATGGGCTGGTACGCGACCAAGCACTCTGTCGGCATCTACAGCGGCGTTCCACCGTCGGTCTCCGGCGGAGAGTGGCGGCGACACGACTCGCCTGCGGACCAGGCCGGACTGGATGCCGCCGCTCACCAGACGCTGGCGGAGGCGCCCGAGGGGCGCGGTACGGTCGAAGGCTACAGCGTTGGGTTCAACCGGACGGGTGAGCCGGAGGCGTCGATAGTGGTCGGGCGCTTGGAGGACGGCAGTCGCTTCATCGCCAACACGCCGCATGACCGCGACATGCTGCTCTGGATGACGCAGGAGGAGATGGTGGGGCGGCAAGCGATCGTGCGCCAAGACGCGGAAAAGGGCAAAGGCCTGGTCAGCATCGAGTGAACAACGAGGCTGCTGTGACGAATCAGACGGTGGATCTCATCATCCGGGGCGGGACGGTCGTGGACGGCAGCGGTGGGCCGGCCCTCGCGGCCGACGTCGGCATCGCCGGCGGGCGCATCGTCGCTGTGGGGCGTTTGGGCACGGACGCGCAGCGCGTTATCGATGCCCGCGGTCTGGTGGTGGCACCCGGCTTCATCGATGTCCATTCGCACGACGACATGGCGCTCATTCGGGGGCCGCGGCTGGACTTCAAGGTGATGCAGGGTGTAACGACCGTGGTCATAGGTAGCTGCGGCTCCGGCGTGGCGCCGGTGACACCCGACTACCGCAAGCACTACGAAGTGTTCCTGAGCAGCGTGCTGGGCCCGGCCGCCGATTTCTCCTGGAGCACCACGGCCGAGTTCTACGCCGCTCTCGAAAAGGCGGGCCCGTCGTTGAACGTGGCTCCGCTGGCGCCGCACGGCGTCCTGCGCTTCGCGGCAATGGGCATGGAGTCCCGCCCGCCCTCGGCCGAGCAGATGGAGCACATGAAAGAGCTTCTGGAGGAGGCCCTGGCGGCGGGCGCCATCGGCCTCTCGACCGGCCTCATCTACCCGCCGGGCATGTTCGCCGCAACCGAGGAACTCATTGAGCTGTGCCGGGTTGTGGCCCGCCACGGCGGCATCTACGCCAGCCACATCCGCGACGAGGGCAACCGCCTGTTGGAGGCAGTGGAGGAGGCCATTCGCATTGGCCGTGAGGCGGGCGTGCCGGTGCAGATCTCGCACCACAAAGCCTCCGGGCGCGCCAACTGGGGGAAGGTGGTCGACTCGCTGGCGCTTATCGATCGCGCTCGCGCCGAGGGCCTGGACGTGACGGTGGATGTCTACCCCTACACCGCCGGCAGCACGCTCCTGGCGATCTTCCTGGCCGCAGGGGAAGCGGAAGGTGGCCCGGAGGACGTGATGGTGGCGGCGGCGCCCCGCCAGCCCGAGGTCGAGGGCAAGACCCTCCAGGAGATCGGCGAGCTCATGGGCCTGCCGCCATGGGAGGCGGGCCAAAGGTTGGTGCAGGAAGACCCCTCGGTGGTGGCCATCGGCTTTGGCATGGCCGAGGAGGACGTGCGGCGGGTGATGGCTCACCCGGCCGCCATGATAGGCTCCGATGGCATACCCTCGGTCGGCGGCAAGCCTCATCCGCGTCTGTACGGCACCTTCCCTCGCGTTTTGGGCACCTACGTCCGGCGGGAGAAGGTGCTGGGCTTGGAGGAGGCGATCCACAAGATGACCGACCTGCCCGCGCTCAAGCACCGCCTGGCCGAGCGCGGCCGGCTGGCTGTCGGCTACCACGCTGACGTCACCGTGTTCGACCCGCGGCGCGTCGACGACATCGCGACCTACCAGGACCCGCGCCGCTACCCTGACGGCATCCGTTACGTCATCGTCAATGGCGAGGTCGTGGTGGAAGGCAGTCGCCACACCGGAAGGAGTGCCGGCCGCGTCCTGCGGGGCGGTAATTGAACAGAGGATACACGGGCAAGTTGTTCTGAGAAAGCGGGGGGCGAATCCCGGAGGTGGGGACGCTCGCGGCTGAGATAGGAGGTACACCCATGCCCCAGGACATCCTGGTAGAGAAGAAGGATCGCGTTCTGGTTGTCACTCTCAACCGGCCCCAGGTGCTGAACGCGTTCCGGATGGTCATGGCCATCGAGCTAAAGGAGGCGCTTCAGCAGGCGGACGACGACGACGGCGTGGGTTGTGTCGTGTTGACCGGCGCCGGGCGTGGCTTCTGCTCAGGGGCCGACTTGCGCGGCTTCTTCGACAATCTCCGCGAGGCCACCGAAGGGTCAGCCGCCAGTCGGCCCATCGAGGGCCTGCCGCGCTTCATGGTGGAACTGAAGAAGCCCGTCATAGCCGCCATCAACGGGCCGGCGGTAGGCGTCGGCGCGACCATTACTCTGCCGTGCGACATCCGCATCGCCTCTGACCGCGCGCGCATGGGTTTCATCTTCTCCCGCCTGGCGCTTGTGCCCGAGTTTGGCAGTACCTTCCTCCTGCCTCGCATCGTCGGCTTGGGCAAGGCCCTGGACCTGTGCCTCACCGGGCGCATCATCGACGCCTCGGAGGCGCTGGAGGTGGGTCTGGTGAGCAAGGTCGTCCCGCACGATGACCTGATGAATGAGGCGATGGCTGCGGCCACGGCCCTCGCCAACGGGCCCACTGCGGCCCTGAGCCTGGTCAAGAAGGTGATCCACCAGGGACTGGTCGCGGACGTAGACCAGGCCCAGAACAATGAAGAGGAGGCCTTTGCCTGGTGCCTCCGTTCGCCGGAGCACTTCGAGGGGGTGCGCGCCTTCTTTGAGAAGCGGCCGGCCCGCTTTCACTGAGGCGCTAGGACGGCCGGCCTCGGAAGTCGGCGTGGGTGGCATCCAGCCACTGGCTGGCGAGATGGAACATGTTGCCGTACCAGACCATGGTGCGACCGTTCTTCCCGTAGGGCCAGTTGGTCGTGCGATTGATCTGGGATACCCAGTCCAAGCGGGCCACCACCTTGTCCATCAGGAAGCGCTGTATATCGAAGCCTAGTTGGCGTCGCTTCTCCAGGTCGAACTCCGCGCGCTGAGCGTCCAGAAGACGATCCAGTTCGGGGTCCGACAGGTTGAACGAGTTCTTGGACCCCGTGCTGTGGAAGTACGGGTAGAGCCAGTCGTCGAGGTCGATCCAACCGTTGTCGTAGGCCATGCCGAAGAGGCACTCAGCGCGCTTCTCAAACAGGCACTGGACGATCTCCGTATAGCCGGTGGGATCCATGTGGCTCTTGAGCTCCAGGCCCAGCACCTCGTTGACTTCCCGTTCTACCTGGGGCCAATAGTTCTTGACCCAGGCCGGGATGGCAGTATAGATGGCCTTGACCGGCTCGATATCGAGGCCGCCGGCCGCCTCCCACATCTGGCGAGCGTCCGTCAGGTCCTGCTCCCGCTCCCCCCGCTCGAACCGATATCCAGGCTTCTTGACCAGTTCGTCCATGGGTAGGCACCAGGGCTTGATGGCCTGCCCCACCGGTGAGCCGAACACGAAGTACCCTTTGTACATGGACTGGCCCATGCGGTTGCGGTCGATGGCGATGTTGAGGGCTCGGCGGAGGCGAATGTCCTTGAAGGGTGTCGTCGCATACTGGGAGTCGGCCAGCAAGAAGCGGGTGGTCACCCAACCGCTGATCACCGCCTCGCCGATGCCGCAGCGGGTCTCCGCGGCGACGCGGTCGACGTTGGTGGGGTCGACGTAGGCTGTGCTGTCCACCTGCTTGGACTTGAATGCGGCCTCGATTACGGTGTCGTCCTCCGGCGACCAGAGCGCCTCGTATCCGTCTATGATCGGCCGGTCGGGCAGGCCCTGGTCGGCCAGGTCATCCTTGGCAAACCAGTCTGGGTTGCGCAGGCACCGCACCATCTGGAGAGGAACCAGCTTGTCCAGCATGAACGGCCCGCTGCCCACCATCTTCTCTGCCGCGTTCATCTGGTCATTGTCGTCCACGAGTTCCTTGGGGATGATGAAAGCGTTGGTGTCGGCCAGGAAGTGGATCAGGGGGGCGGTCGGCCGCTTGGTGGATATCTTCAGGGTCAGGCCCTGCGGCCCATCCGGCATCTCGATACTGTCCACGGTTTCCCACTGGCTTCCACGATAGTAGAGACCGGAACGAGGGCTCTCCTTGTTGGTCTGCCGTTCGATGCTGTACCTCACGTCCTCCGCTGTGAGCTGACGGCCGGCGGTGCCGGAAAACTCCTGGCGGATCTTGTCGCTGTCGTGGAAGCGGACGTTGGGCCGGATCTTGATCACGTACGTGAGCTTATCCGCTGTCTCGGGGATGGTCTCTGCCAGGTCCGTATCGAGGACGCAGTTGGCGATGTCGTTGTACTTGAGCACCTTGCTGAATACGGCGGAATGTGTGTTGTAGAGAGGGCCGAACTGGGTCTGGTGGGGATCGAGGGTGTCCAGAGGCATAGGGTCGTAGCCGTAGTAGCGGATGATGCCCCCGCGCGATGTGGCTGGCTCCAAGTACGGTCGTCGGACGCCCGGCGTGCCCGTCGGCAGAGGCGAGGCGCCAGGAGTAGTCGGTGTCCCCTCGTCGCCGCCTTGGCATCCCACCAGCGAGATCGCCGCCAAGCCGGCACCGGTGCCCAAGGCGCCGGATAGCAGCCGCCGCCGGGTCAGCCGTCTTCTCGTCCAGTGCTCCCAGTAGTTGGCGTCGACCATGGCCGGCCCTTTCTCCCGCTCCGCCTTGGCGGCACGCGGGCAGTGGTCTCTAGCGGCACCCCCATTATAGGGCGCGGTAGGCGCTGTCAAGCGCCCTGGGCGGAATCGATCGATAGAATTGAAACTCTTCTTGCCCGTGCTATACTGGCTTTGTTGGACACGAGTAAGGTTCAGGAATTGCGGGGGCGAGACCTTCTCTCCATCGGCGACCTGTCGGCTGACGAAGTGCGGACGGTCATGGAAACGGCCCTCCGCCTGAAGAACGGCGAGTCGGCGCCTGTCTTGCGCGGCAGGACGCTCGCCCTTGTCTTCGAGAAGCCTTCCCTGCGCACGCGGGTCAGCTTTGAGGTGGCGATGCGGCAGTTGGGCGGCCATTGCCTCTACCTGTCACCGCCCGAGGTGGGGTTGGGCGAACGGGAGCCCGCCGCCGACGTGGCGCGCGTGCTTAGCCGCTACGTCGACGTCATCGCCGCCCGCACGTTCAGGCACGAGAGCGTTGAGGAACTCGCCCGCTACGCCGACGTGCCGGTGATCAACGCTCTTTCGGACGGCGAGCATCCCTGCCAGGCCCTGGCCGACCTCCTGACCATCCGCGAGAAGAAGGGGCGCTGGCAAGGCGTCTCGCTGGCCTTCATCGGCGATGGGAACAACGTGGCCCACTCCCTGATGCTAGGGGCTGCCATGCTGGGCATGGACTTCCGCATCGCCTCGCCGCGGGACTACTGTCTGGACCCCGACGTGGTGGCCGGGGCCGGCGCTGTGGCCGCCGCTGCCGGCGGTTCAGTCGCGAGCCTGGAGTCCCCTTCGGACGCGGTACGTGGCTCTGATGTGGTCTACACCGATGTCTGGGCCAGCATGGGCCAAGAGCACGAGGCGGCCCAAAGACTGGAGGCGTTTATTGGCTATCAGGTGGACGGCGCGCTCATGGCTGAGGCCGCGTCCGATGCCATCTTCATGCACGATCTGCCTGCCCACCGCGGTGAGGAGGTGACCGAGGAGGTTATCGAGGGGCCGCAGTCGGTAGTGTTCGACCAGGCCGAGAACCGCCTCCACGCCCAAAAGGCGGTGCTGGCGCTCATCTTGGCGGAGGGGTTGGAGTAGGCCATGGCAGCCTTCCTCAATCACATCCAGGAAGCCCTGCGTCAGTTCGAGCCGGCGAGCGCCATCGACATCCTCATCATCGGCGCCATCATCTTCCTCGCGCTGCTGCTGATGCGCGGCACGACCGGTGTCCAGCTTCTGCGAGGCGTGGTCATCCTGTTGCTGGTGGCAGTGGGATTGGTGCGCTTCTTCGACTTGAAGGTCCTGGAATGGCTGATGCGCAACTCCTTTCCCGCCATCCTCATCGCCATCCCCATCATCTTCCAACCGGAGATCCGCCGCTTCCTGGAGCGGCTGGGTCGTACGGGACGCTTCGGCTGGGGCGTGCGTCCCAGCTACGACGCTGTCCTGGACGTGGTCATCGAGTCGGCTGAGAGCCTATCGCGCCAGCGCCACGGCGGGCTGTTTGTGCTGGAACGGGAAACGGGCCTGGAGGAGTACGCCGACACCGGCATCCGGCTGGATGCGACGGCTTCGGCGGAGCTGCTGCAGGGCCTGTTCTACCCCAACTCGGCTCTGCACGACGGGGCGGTGATTCTGCGGGGCAACCGGGTAGTCGCCGCCTCCTGCACCCTGCCGCTTTCGGCCCGGTTGAGCCGTGGCCACTTGGGCACGCGCCATCGGGCGGCCCTGGGGATCACCGAGCATACCGACTGCGTTTCCATCGTGATCTCCGAGGAGACGGGCGAAATCTCCGTGGCGGCTAGCGGCCGCATGATTTCCCGCCTCGACGGCGCCCGCTTGGGGGGTATCCTGAAGGGGCTGTTTGCTGCCGCCGCTCTGGGCGGCGCCGAGGCCGGCGGTCTGCGAAAGCTGTTCCGATGAGGAGGGAGGGGAGGCGGCCCCGATCCTAGCGGGGCGAGGTTGTGGCTGGTTTGACGCGCCTGCTGGCGGAGTTCTTCCGGGCCATCGGAGCTATCCTGGGGATCGGCTTCGTTTCGGTGCGGCGAAACTTTGGCCTAGCGCTACTGTCGGTAGCGCTGGCCTTTGGCGTGTGGGTGTTCATAACCGACACCGAGCAGTCCACGAAGACGGGCGGGTTCCGGGGCGACATCCCGGTGCAGGCTGTGAGCGTGCCCGAGGGACTTACCCTGGCCGCCCCGCTCCCGAACGTGACCGTGCGCATCGAGGCTCCAGAGGATGTGTTCGATAACCTGGCGGTGGAGGACTTCCGGGCGACCATCAACCTGGCCGGCGTGGGCGTGGGACTCCTGGACGTAGAGGTGCGGGTGCAGGTGCTGAGCGAGGAAAAGGTGAAGGTCGTCCAGGTGGAGCCTGCCACTTTGTCCGTCGAGCTCAAGCCGGTCGTGAGCCAACTGGTGCCCGTGGTGGCCGATGTGGTTGGCTCGCCGCCCATCGGATACGAGGCGCAGCCGGCGGTGCTCAGCCCAGAGCAGGTACTGGTCTCCGGTCCCGAAGATCTGGTGACGCTGGTGAAGTCCGCCGTGGCCACCGTGAACCTGTCGGGTGCGGTGGGCGGCGTTCGCCAGTCCTATTCGCTCGTGGCGCGCGACGACCGCGGTTTCATCGTGGCTGGCGTGAGCCTGGAACCCGGCAGCGCCGCCGTCGAGATCATCGTCGAGCAGAGGCAGTTCGAACGGCTGGTGGCGATCAGCCCCTCCTTGCGGGGCAGCCCGGCCGCAGGCTACAACGTGACCGCGGTGGAAGTGGATCCGCCCAGCGTGACCCTTCTGGGACCCGTAGACATCCTCAACGCTACCAGCGTGGTCCTGACCGATGACGTCGATGTCAGCGGCGCGAGCAGCGACCTCTTCCGCACCGTCGCTCTGCGCCTGCCCACATCGGTGAGCATCAGCGGCAACGCCACGGTCTCGGTGCGCGTAAGGATCGCGGCCGGCCAAGGCGAGGCCACCTTCGGCGTTGCCCCCACGGTCTCCGGGTTGGGCGCCGACCTGCGCGTGGTCAGCATTACGCCGCTGGTGGAGGTGCTCCTTCAAGGGGAGTTGCCCGTCTTGCGCAGCGTCATTCCGGATCAGGTGACGGTAACCGTGGACCTGACGGGCCTGAAGGCGGGCACGCACCTGCTGGAGCCCGACATAGAGGTGCCCCCGGGCCTGCAGGCGCTCAGCGCATCGCCTACCGCTGTCCAAGTTGTGCTGGAGTCCACCCTTGAGCCCACCCCGACCCCAACGCCCACCCCAGCAGGCTAGCCCGGAAGGTCCGCCGCGGCCGGTGACAACGCCGGTGGTCGCAATCGTTGGCCGGCCCAACGTCGGCAAGTCTGCGTTGTTCAACCGCCTCATCGGCTCGCGCAAGGCCCTGGTGGAGGACATCCCCGGCACCACCCGCGATCGCCTGTATGCCGACGTGGAGTGGGGGGAGCAGACCTTTACTCTGGTAGACACCGGCGGTCTTGAGCCCACAGGCGATGCCGGCTACGCGCCCCTGGTGAAGCACCAGGTGGAGGTGGCGCTGGCGGAGGCCGATGTGGTCCTCTTGGTGGTGGACGCCCGTGACGGCCTCACCGCCACCGACCTGGAGATCGCCGACCTGCTGCGCCGCTCGTCCAAACCGCTGATCCTGGTGGCCAACAAGGCGGACAACGAGCCTCGTCGCCAGGCGGTGGTCCAGTTCTACGAACTGGCCTTGGGCGACCCCCTTCCGGTGAGCGCCCAGCATGGACTCGGCCTGGCCGACCTCATGGATCGTCTGGTCGAGCTTCTTCCCGCCGTGGCCGGCGAGGCGCTCGCTGCCGGCCTGCGCGTGGCCATCGTGGGGCGTCCCAACGTGGGCAAGTCCATGCTGGTCAACGCCATCCTTGGGGAGGAGCGGGTCATCGTCAGCGATGAGCCGGGCACGACGCGCGATGCGATCGACACCGCGTTCCGCTACCTGGATCACGATCTCGTGCTGGTGGACACTGCGGGCATCCGGCGCCGAGGCCGGATCCAGGGTGGGGTGGAGCGGCACAGCGTCCTCCGCGCCCAGGAGGCCATCGAGCGAGGCGACGTGGCCTTCCTGGTGATCGATGCCAACGAAGGTGTGACCGCCCAGGACACCCACATAGCCGGCTACGTGGCCGAGGCCGCGAAGGGCTTGGTGTTGGCTATCAACAAGTGGGACCTCATGCCTCCCGACGCCGACACACGCAAAGTCTTCCTCCGGACGGCGCAGGCGCGGTTGCGCTTCGTGCCCTGGGCGACGCTGTGTTTGGTATCGGCCAAGGAGGGCACGGGCGTCGCCGAACTGCTGACGGCGGGACTGGCGGCCGGCGCCGCCCGCGAGCAGCGTGTGCCCACGGCTGAACTCAACACCGCCATGCGGCGCACGCTGGCCGCTCATGGGCCGCCATCGGTGGGCGGACGCCGTCTCAAGCTCCTCTACGTGACGCAGGCGTCTGTCCGTCCCCCCACCTTTGTCTTCTTCGTGAACGACGCCGCTCTTCTGCATTTTTCCTATCGTCGCTATTTGGAGAACTCCATCCGCAGGACTTTCGGGTTTCAGGGCACGGCGTTAAAATTGGTCTTTCGGAGCCGCAGCGAGGAGTAGGGATGGTCTGGCAGTACGCCTTGGCGATCGGTGTAGGCTATCTCGCCGGCTCGATCCCCTTCGGGTGGATAGCAGGCAAGGCGGCGCGCGGCATCGACGTGCGCGACTTTGGCAGCGGCGCCACCGGCGCCACCAATGTCCTGCGCACGCTGGGCGTGAAGTCCTTTCTTCTGGTGTTGGTGGCCGACGCCCTCAAGGGCTACATCCCCGTTCTTGCCACCTGGTACATTGCCGAGCCGCACGTGGGGTCCGACACGGCTCACGGTCTTCAGGTCGCGGCTGGCGTGGCGGCCATCATCGGGCACGACTGGCCGCTCTACATTGGCTGGCGTGGGGGCAAGGGTGTGGCTACCTCCTACGGCGCCATGGCCGGGCTCCTCTTTCCGCTGAGCTTAGGTCTCGTGGTGCTGGCGATCCTGATCGTCCTGACCTTCCGCTACATGTCCTTGATGTCCGTTACCACCATCCCCGTTGGCTCGGCGATCCTGGTGGGCTTGGCTCTAGCGGATCATGCGCCCCTGGCTTACGCGACGTTTGGCTTACTGGCCACGCTCCTGGTTCTCTTCCGCCATCGCGAGAACATCCGGCGCCTGCTGGCGGGAAAGGAGCCGAAGATCGGCCGCGGCGAGCGTCAGCGACCACGGAGGTCTCCCCAGAGAGTGCGGCCATCTCATAGAATGTAAGAGATGGCTTCTTTTCAGGACTACCTGGCGGAGCTGAAGGACGATGGCCACCCTGTAAAGGCGGCCCGGCTGTCCCGTCTCTCCCAGCTGGCCGAGGAGGAGCGGCTCCTCTTTGTCAAGGCCTGGTCGACTTTCTCCCCGAAGCGGCGCCGTCAGGTGATCCGCCTGCTGGTCGACCTGGCCGAGGACAACGTTGAGCTCAACTTCGACAACATCTTTCTTCCCAGCCTCTCAGACAGCGACGAGCGGGTGAGGGCGGACGCCATTCGTGGCCTGTGGGAGTACGACAATCGCGATCTCATCGAACCTCTCATCCACCTTCTGAGCGCTGACGGCGATGTGGACGTTCGGGCAGAGGCGGCCTTAGCCTTGGGTCGCTTCGTCCTTCAGTGGGAGTTTGGCGCCCTCCGCGACCGCTACTTCCACCGGGTAGAGGGGGTCTTGCGCCAGGCCCTCGCCAACGGCGAAGAAGAGATGGAGGTGCGCGCGCGCGCTCTCGAGGCCCTCGGCGCCTGCAGCCTTCCCTGGGTGCGGCAGGCTATCCGCCAGGCGTACGCTGATGACGACCGCCGTCTGCGGGTGAGCGCCGTCCACGCCATGGGTCGCAACTGCGACCCCAACTGGCTGCCCATTCTCTTTCAGGAGCTGTCCAGCGGTGACCCCGAGATGCGCTTCGAAGCTGCTCTGGCCTGTGGTTCCATGGCCGATGAGGCAGCGGTCCCCCGCCTGGCCCCTCTCTTGGAGGACCAGGACTCCGAGGTGCAGGCGGCTACCATCGCTGCCCTGGGCGAGATCGGGGGCCGCGAGGCCAAGGCCGCCCTCATGCGCTATCTCGACCATCCATCGCGAATCGTGCGGGATGCGGTGCGCGAGGCGCTCTCCCTGGCCGATTTCGACGAGGACCCCTTCTCCTTTTCCATCCGACCTTAGATGACCAAACCCAAGCCCAACCAGAAGCTTCCGCTGAAGCGAGCCGTTTCGGCTGGTGGAGTGGTCTACCGGCGGGGGTCCCAGGGCATCGAGTTCGTGCTTTGCGGCCGCACCGAGGACGGCGTCTGGGGCCTGCCCAAGGGGACGCCTGCCCCCGGCGAGAGTCTGGAGGAGGTGGCGCTGCGCGAGGTACGCGAGGAGACCGGCCTCGAGGTGGCGATTGAGCGCAAGATAGACACCATCGAGTACTGGTTTGCCCGCGAGGGCGTGCGCTATCACAAGTTCGTCCACCACTATCTCATGGTGCCCGTCGGCGGCAGCACGGAGGACCACGACTGGGAATACGACCGCGTCGAGTGGTTCCCGGCGGAGCAGGCCACCAAGACCCTGAGCTACCGCAACGAAGTGGATGTGCTGCGCAAGGCTATCGCCTTGCTGGATGGGGGCTCAGGGGAATGCTAGCCACGCCCGACGACGTGGCTGCTCGCGGACGGCAGGTCATTCTCCGCCGCAAACGCCTCCCCGATGGCGCCAACGACTACGCCTGGCGCTGCGACGAGGAACTGGCGCGATTCGACGCGGCCCCGCCCCTGCGCACGTCGTTCGTGAACTTCGTGAGCTCGATGACCGCCCAGCAGCGCTATCCTGACGCCGGCCGCCGCTCCTTCGCCATCGAAGACGAGGGTGGCCGCCATATCGGCAACGTGATGTACTACAACCTGCGAGAGGATGCGGGCGAGGCGGAGTTGGGCATCACCATCGGCGACCGCGCGCACTGGGGTCAGGGCTACGGCAGTGACGCCGTTCAGGCCCTGGTGCGCTTCCTGTTCCACTCCAAGGGACTGCGCCGCGTTTTCTTGCACACGCTGGACTGGAACACCCGCGCCCAGCGCTGCTTCGGCAAGGCGGGCTTCGAGCCGCGGGGTACGGTCTGGCGCGACGGCCAGAACTTCATACTGATGGACGTGCGCCGCAACCGGCGCGGGTCTTCTTCACAGCGCAGAAAGAAGGAATAGGCGAATGGGGCCGTGTGCCCCATTCGCCTATCGTTTGGTGTCCGCTGCGGGTTCGCTACGCTTCCGCCTTGACCGGACGCCCCGGGATGTCGAGATCGGCTGGTGGCGGCGCCGGGTTCGGGATGCCCTCCATCAGGTACTGGGGAACGAGCGTCGCCAGTTCTTCCAGCGTCCACTTGCCGTTCTTGTTGATGGTGGCGATGGGCGTCTCGGGGCGGGCCAGGGATACCATGCCCCCGGACACGTGGAAGATCTGGCCGTTGATGTTCCAGGCCTCGTCGGTGGCTAGGTAGAGCGTCATCGGCGTTATGTGCTCCGGCAACATCTCCTGCACGCCCGCCGATACCACGCTGGCGGGGGCGCCTGCCCGCTGCTGTTGGGGGACGGCGGCGGTCATGCGGGTGATGGCCATCGGCGCGATGGCGTTGCAGGTCACGCCGTAGCGCCCCAGGTCGCGGGCCACCACGCGGGTGAAGCCGGCAATGCCGGCCTTGGCGGCGCCGTAGTTGGCCTGGCCGACGTTGCCCCGCAGGCCGGATATCGACGAGAAGTTGATGATGCGGCCGTAGCGCTGCTGGCGCATGAAGACAGCGGCCGGCTTGGTGCAGGCGAAGTGGCCCTTGAGGTGGACGGCAATGACGTCGTCCCACTCTTGCTCGGACATGTTGAAGACCA
>Ga0209253_10003845_pt1 | contig 13131 bp, 9 predicted proteins | sample FrelakmetBRP12BR_FD_187145 | JGI IMG/M metagenome (GOLD analysis project Ga0209253, IMG submission 187145) | Freshwater lake sediment microbial communities from the University of Notre Dame, USA, for methane emissions studies - BRP12 BR (SPAdes)... | ecosystem: Environmental > Aquatic >...
GACCGCCAGGGCCAGCCAGTCTCGAAAAGCCCTGGACGGGCCATGTGGCCCGTCCAGGGAGGTGTGTTCCGTCCCGACGACTTGAGTCATTCTAGAGCCTGCCCATAACGTCCGGAAATACGACATAGAACATGAGCCAGCACATGAACAAGGTTAGGCTCAAGTCGAAGCATTGGCCGAAGAAGTAAAGGATGAACGGCTTGCCGCCAGTGAAGTGCTCTCTCAGTTCGCGGAAGTTGGTCTCCAGACCGATGGAGACGAAGGCCAGCGCAAAAAACCATTCGCGCAAGAGCCTCGTAAAGCCCCTCAGAATACCATGGTCAACTACTGCAGCGCTCAGGTCTTTGCCCATGGAGTCGTCCAAGATAGAGAAGATGATGGAGGCGCCCATGAAACCCAGGACGAACTTGGGGAAGCGATGCCAGATCTCCCACCAGCTCACTTTCTCCCCCGCCACGCGCTCCACACGGGTGGTCCAGTAAAGGGCTACGCCGAAGGCGGTGAAACCGATGAGGATGTTCTGGATCATCTTGATGGTGGCTGCGGTGTAGAGCGCCTTATCACCCAGGAAGGCGCCGGCCGCGGCCACGGCACCTGTGGCGTCAATGGTGCCGCCAATCCAGGCACCCCCCAGGATAGGATTCATGCCCACTGCCTTGATGAACGCCGGCATCACCACCATCATGACCGCGGCAAAGCACATGGAGAGTCCCACGGCCACGGTCAGCTCCGACTTCTTGGCACGACAGGCGGCGGCGGTGGCAATGGCTGCCGAAACGCCGCAGACGGAGAGGTCAGCCGAGATGGTGATGTTCAGAGTTTTGGAGGGAATTTTTATGACCTTCTGGCCCAGCCAGTAAGTGAAAATCAGGACGATGGGCGTGACCACCCAGGCAATAAAGATGCCGGGCTGGCCGATGGTCACGATCTTGTTGAGAAGTATTTCAGCGCCCAGGAGCACTAGGCCGGTCTTGATGTAGTACTCGGTCTGTGCCGCTGATTTGAGCCATTTCGGTGTGCCCACGGTGTTGCTGATCAGCATTCCCAGCACTATGGCCCAAAGCGGGAACCCAAAGCCCCAGTAATTCATCGTCTCCTGCTGCTCACCCATGTAAGAGAGTACGGCCAGGATGAAGACCACGAAGAACCCCATGATGAAGGTCAGGAACTTGTTGCCCAAGACCATCTGGCCAATACTGAAGAAAAGGGCCAGGATCACCGCAAAGCCGATCAGGTAAGGTACCCGGTTGAAAGGCTTGTTACCCACCTTGCGCTTGGCGCTGGAGGCCTTCTGCTCGGCCGACTGCCAGGCTGCGATAGCCTCCTCGGCCTTTTTGTTCAAAGCTGTGTCCTTGAAGCCCGCCGCTTCGGCCGCCTTCTCAGCCGCTTTGGCTTTAGCAAGGGCGGCGTCCGCTTCTCCCTTGGCCTTGTCAAAGGCCGGTTTGGCCGCCGCATTCATGGCATCCGCCACTTCCTTGCTACGGTAAAGAGCGTCAACGGGATTGTACAGCCAGCGGCTGGGGGCGCTCACGAACTCCTGGATTTGCTTGGCGAAAGCCTCATTGGTGCCGCGCAGGCCCCTCTTCGCATCGGAAGCCTGATGCCAAGCGATGGTCTTGAAGGGCGCCCCCGCAGCCTCTTTCTTCAAGGTCGCGTTGGATGCATCCATTTTCTTGCCCATCTCCTGTCGCCACTGAGATTGGGGCAAAAATATCAATATACCCACAATGAGGATGGCAAATCCCATCCAGATGGCCCAGTAGTCCTCCTTCTTCCAGAAATCACTCCAGGCACTTCCACCCACGTCCCGGACGATCTCGGTCGATGACTGAATCCTTTCCGGTTCTGCCATAGCCCAAACCTCCTTTCTGACCTCCCAAGTTGAAGAATCTCACCCTGTTGTGTGTTCACGCTGTCGCAAGTTCTATCTACATATTACAAGACTTCATGCGTCGTCAAGACTCCCGGACAGGTGACCGCTTTGAACGAAAGGGGAAAAGGGAATATTCGGCTTGTAAGACTGTCCCATGGATGTAGAAACCAAAATATCGCTCATTGATATAATTTGTCAAGTTTCAGAGGGCCCCAATGAATTCTTCGAGTCGGGCACGGCCGACCATCCCTTCTCTCAGAATCTTTGGTGGATCGACCGTAACGTCCAGAATGGTGGAACCCAGGCCCAACAGCATCATCAGTTTCAGAGAGCTATAGTGTTATCTCCGCATGGTCTTCGGGAACATCCGGGAGAAGGATGTGAAAGATATTTGGAAGGAGAAATCTTACAGTGCCTTTCGTCGCTCCTTCTGCAAAGGAGAACTCGCTCCGACCTGTCAGAAGTGCCCAAAGATCTGGTAAAACAAAAAGGCAGAGCGTGGGGATTCTCACTTAGGGGCTTTTTTCCCTCTTGACTTACCCTCGCTTTGCTCGCTCGCCCAATCGCCGGACATGGCCCCCGTTTTTCTCCTGTCCGTGACTGATCTTCGCTCTTTTCCGCTTCTTCGCTCCTCCCCTCCACTCATGAAATAGCCGAGGTGATAAGCTTTTCGCCGATCGCTCCCCGAGCGTCTGTCTATGGACGACCGAGTTTTCTGGGCCACAGCGGATCTCCTATGCCCCTTTCCTGAAATGGACTTCAGTGCTCATCTTATTGGTGCGCCCAGGGTGATTCCCTTCGACAAGCTCAGGGCAAGCTCACCCATCACTCGTTGAAAGGTTTCGGAACTAGCCGCGACTACAAATTAACTGGTGCGCCCAGGGTGATTCGAACACCCGACCTACGGATTCGTAGTCCGTTGCTCTATCCAACTGAGCTATGGGCGCAGCATAGCCGAAACCAAATCCAAAGCACTAAATCCGAAATCCGAAACAAATTCAAATGACCAAAACCAGTTGAAACCCAAGCGGGAGAAAACGCTTAAGAGGATTTCGAGGCATACACCATTTGGAGTACAAAGGCATTATAAACCTGGGATGCAGGATATCCAGCTTTTTTATGCCTTTCGGTATCCTCTGGGCGCGGGCTGACCGTCTACATAAACACGCATTTGCTCATCAAGAGCAAAACGCCCTCTTGCGATCATCTCAATAGTAAGGGGGAAGATCTTCCAGTCCCCGGCTTCTTTAAGCTGGTTCTGATGCTCTTCAGCAACTCTGAGCAGTTTTTCCCTGTCAGAAGCCAGGGATTCCAGGGGTTCAGGAAGTCGGACCTTAACAGGGTCGGAAACCATCAGGAGAGGGCCGGTGTCCACGCCCCTATCCGTCCAGATGGTCGAAGATCGCAAAAGGCTCTCTCCGGCGGCAATGGCATCGACCACCGCGTTGTCTCCCGCGTATTTCCGTTTCCCTTTTGCGTTCAGGACGGATAGATCAGCGGGATGGACATTGATGCACCGGTCCAGGGTCAGGTAACTCATATATCCTCCGAGAGCGATCACGTCCACCTCAAAGGCTTTGACAAGGGTACCAGCCATCCGATCAAACTCCCGCCTGGCTTCAAACCCTTCCGGTGTTGTCACCGTCCTCTTCAGTGCTTTGAGTCGGTGGAAGGTCCGTATGTCATAGCTCACGTAAGGGATGCCTGTATCACAGGCGATGCTTTCTCCATAACATGACCCATCGGACCGATCACTGAAAATGAACACGACTTCAAAAGGAGAGACCCCGTCCCTTGATTTGAGAAGCTTTTCTCTCTCAATAAGTTTGAGGATATTTGTGCCGGATCCGGACATGAACCCGGCGACTCTCATTGGACGCCCTGCTCCTTCAGGATCAAAAATGGGAGTTGTGGCCATAGCGGCTACCTCCGAAGTCAATTGGAAGAGAGACGAACATTTTCAAACAACATCAAGACAGAGGGTTCAAAGTCTTTACAGCCGGAGGTCCCTCTTTCCGTTTGACAATCCCCGGGCTTTTCTTGATATTCGGCTTCAGGATTCAGGAAGATCAATCGTTTCAACATTCGATAGTTTTGGAATTTATATCGCAAAGTTCCAAGATGATCAACATAAAGCTTCAAGAGGTGAACAAGTTTTGTGGCAGCGTGCAAAATTCTCCAGGAGGTGAGTCATTATGATCGTTAGAAATTTGAATGACAGAGAGGTTGTAGAGACCACATACCTTGCCCACGGCGGGGCCATAGCGCAGATGATCTTGGATCGCAGGATTCTCAAAGAAATAGGTTTTCTAGCGGTTGCAAAGCTGGAAAGGGGAAGGACCATAGAAAGTCATAGAGATCCTATGGAGGAAATATACTTCGTCTTGAGCGGGGAGGGGGAGATGTCCGTGGATGAGGAGACGAGGCATGTACGTCCCGGCGACGCCACCTGGATTCCCACAGGATCGGCTCACAGTCTTACGAACTCGTCAGAACAAGATCTCCTCATCCTGGTGGTCGCCTCTTCAAACTGGTGAGATGAAATCGACTCAGTTCTATTGGATCGATGAAAAAGAAGTTAGGATTATAAGTATGCTTAACTGTGAATAATTATTGACGAAATGTATTGACAAATATTCTATTTTATATATAATTTGACTAAACCTCTTGTGTCAGGATTTCCTATGTATCTAGAACATTGGGGGCTGAAGGAATTCCCCTTTGAAAACGTTCCGGATCCTCGATTCTTCTATCTCTCCCATCATCATGAAGAGGCTTTGTCCCGGCTCCTCTATGCCGTCAAGATGAAGAAGGGTGGGGCCATGCTGTCAGGGGACATCGGATGCGGGAAGACTACTCTGACAAAAGTCTGCATCCAGGAGCTCGCCGGTGGCCGGTATGATATAAGCCTCATCGTAAACCCTAAGCTTGAGCCTTTGGAGTTTCTTCAGGAAGTTGTCTATCAATTAGGAATCTCAGACGTTCCGGATACCAAAGTAAAGTGCCTCAGGGTCTTGAATGAAAGAATGACTCAGAACATGAGGTCGAACAAAGAGACTCTGTTGATGGTCGACGAGGCTCAACTCCTGAATCATTCCACCCTGGAAGAGATCCGATTGCTTTTGAATGCTCAGTTAAATGATCGATTTCTGATTACGATCATCCTCTTCGGACAACCGGAATTAAGAGAAAGAATCAAGGCGATCCAGCAAATCGATCAAAGGATTCCCATTAAGTACCACCTGGCTCCTTTCGACATGGAAGATACAGCCCGCTATATTCTGTTCAGACTGAACAGGGCTGGAAGGGAGAAAAACACCCTTACGCGGCCGGCGATCGAAAAAATCTACGAGATATCCAAAGGAGTGCCAAGAAAAATAAACAATCTTAGCGACCTGGCCCTCTTGATCGGCTACAGCAAGAACCAAGAGATGGTCGACGTCGACATCGTGGAGACGATTATTCGAGATGGTGCGCTTCTCTGACATCAAGCAAATAAGGGATAGGACGTCCGCCCCAAGGGACAGTGCCCCGGCAAAGGACGGAGAGGCCAGCCGGTTATGGCTGAGCGATACGCAGTTTTCAGAGCTCGGTAGGAAAGAGGACCGGACGCCTGAAGACATAAGCGCTGAGCGGGATTCCTCCGATGTGGCTGTGCTCTATGAGAAGTTCACGCGATCAGCGAAGGAGATCCAGGAAAAAGTGACAAGCGAACAGGGTGTCGCCTCCGCTCCCATTCTAGCGGATCTCCATACCGTCATTGACCGCGATCTTATCCAGCCTCTTTTCGAGCACGCGATGTCCAAGTCGGGAGACTGGAAAGACATGTCACTTCACAGTGTCGAGGTGACTCTGGCCGCTCTCATGGTGGGCAAAGGCATAGGCTATGACACAAAAAAGCTTCTGGAGATTGGGCTTGCTGCCTTACTAGAGAATGTGGGCATGTATCGGATCCCGGAAGGGATCCTTCAAAAGCCGACCAAGCTTGAGACAGAGGAAAGAGACCGCATCAGAGAACACCCTGAGATAAGTGCGAAGATCCTTTCTCGTCTCGGGGATCGGTATGAGTGGTTGGCTGAGGTCGCCTTGCAGGTGCATGAACGCGCGGACGGCTCAGGTTACCCAAGGGGGCTAAAAGGGTCTGAGATCTCTGAAATCGCTTCGATCATAGGCCTTGTCGATACCTATGTGGCCATGATCAGAAAAAGAGCGTATCGAGACGGAATCCTGCAACCGGATGCGATCCGATTCATCCTCAAGGAGGCAAAGGTCCAGTTTCAGCCCAAGATCCTCAAAGCTTTTCTGAATTCCATTTCTCTATTCCCTTACAATACCTATGTGAAACTGAACAACAAATCTGTGGGGAGAGTGATCTCTACGGACAGGAATCACCCATTGCGTCCGATAGTCGAAGTCCTTTTTGACGGCTTGGGAAACAAACCGGAGAGAAAGGAAATCGTCCGTTTATCAGAGAACCCTCTTCTCTACATCGTTCAAACGGTCGATGAGAAAGATCTGACATAGAGCGTGCGGGGGGAGGTTCCCTGACACCGGATGGAAGCTCTGAAAGCGTCACCGAGTAGCTCCAATGACCATGCATAAGAGGAACAAAGCATATGTTTCAAGGCTTAAGAGACCCTGTGTTGAAACCCTTTCATGGAACAAGGGGTAGAAGCTTTTTTTTGTGGGTCCCCCTTTTCTTCTTCTTCCTTTTCAGCCTCTCCTCCTGTTCTTCATCCACTGCCATCCAGGGAACACCGGTCAATGAAGTGGCCACTCTTCAGGACCGTGTCGAAGTGACCAGGTTGCAGACCGAGCAAAACCTTGAGGCCTTGGCCAGGATGAGCCAGGTGAAAGAGAACAGCGTCTTTAAGACGGTGGCCGGAATCCCTGAATATCGCATCGGCTCAGGCGATATTCTTGAGATCAGCTCCTACAACGGGGACAAAGTGACGGCGACGACCGTGACCGTGGACAGCAGGGGAAGAATCTCTTACTCCTTCCTGGATCACTTGAAAGTGGACGGACTGACGTCCAGCGAAGTGGACGAGCTCTTGACCGTCAAACTCTCCGCCTATGTGAGAGCCCCGCGCGTCAGCGTGCAGGTGAAGGAGTTTAACAGTAAGAGCGCAAATCTCATAGGAGAATTTTCTTCGCTTAGAAACGTGAGTTATGGAAAGGGAGGCAGCGGCCGGATCAATCTCAAGGGAAAGACCCCTCTTACGGATCTGATCGCTCTTGGAGGGGGATACACGCTGAATGCGGACATTAAGAACGTCAAGCTTGTGAGGAAGGGGAAATCCTACCTCATCAACCTCTACGACATTATTGAAAAAGGCGATGAAAACCAGAATGTGATCATCGACGAGGCGGACGTGGTGAACATTCCCGAACTCCCAACCTATGGAGAAAGAGTCTACGTCTTGGGAGAGGTATTCGGCCAGGGCATCTATGCGCTCAAAGAGGCTCAGGATCTCTTGGCTGCCCTAGCCCTGGCGGGAAATACCACCAGGCTGGCGAAAGAGGAGAACACCCTCATTGTGAGGGGATATGAGCCGGGGAAACCGCCCCTTGTCATGATGGCGGATGTGAAGTCTCTTTTGAGAAAAGCCGATATATCCCAGAACGTTCGTCTCAAGGATGGGGATCTTGTGTATGTTCCGAGGATGCTGATCGGAGACATCAACGACTGGATCATCAACATGACGCCTCTGCTTAACTTGATTCTCTATCCGGGCGAGTTTGAGTACAATTATGCCGGGACCAGGGTTCTGCAGTATAACAGAAAATAGCGCCACGTGATCCTTTACCAGGAGAGGCTCCTTGCCCCAGTACGATATCAACCTCAGAGAATACTGGCGTATTCTTAAGAAAAGAAAATTCATCGTTTTCTTTGTAGGGATCGTTCTGGGCGTCTTCAGCACCGCCTTTGCTGTTCTTAAAACTCCCACTCCGATTTACACTTCTGTGTGCAGCATCAAATTTGAAAAAGAAACCACGGTCGAAGGGCTCTACGCAAAGACCATCACCTGGTCAGGGGGCGATGACATTGAGACCCAGATCTCCGTCATCAAGAGCTTCACGATTTTTGAAAAAGTGGCTCAACGACTGGGTCTCATTCCGAAGGCAAGCGTGCCCGCAGGCAGTCCTGCCAAAGGCAATCTCGCCAGAGTCGTTGATAATCTTCAATCCAAAGTTGAAGTCACCCGGCAAGGGATGACCAACATTCTCAACATCCAGGTAAAGGATGCGGAACCTGCTTTTGCCCAGAAACTTGCGAACACCGTTGCAGCGACCTACAAGGACCTCCATTCGGAGGTGCAGATGAAGCGGACCCTCGATGCCATAAAATACATTGAAGATCAGCTGGTCCAGGTCAGGCAGAGACTCCGCGAGGCGGAAGAAGAGTTCAATCGATTTACCCAGAACAATCAAATTCTCTCCATCGACATCCAAAGCGAAAAGCTTCTTTCAAGGTCACAGGATGTCCAGAATGAAATCCGGAAGCTTGTTGAAAACAAAGGGGAACTCCAGAGCATGGCGGCTCGCCTGGACAAATTCATTGCAAACCCTTCCGTCCAGGGCAACTTCTATTCCGCCAAAGCAAGCCCCCAGTATCAGTCGGCCAATGACTCTCTTACGGAGCTTCAGCTCCGCAGAGAAACCCTCTTGAAGGATTTTACTCCTCTTCATCCGGAAGTCGTGGATGTGGGGCGGAAAATTCTTGAGGGTGCGCGGAAAATGAGGCTTCTTCTCCTGTCTCAAATTGGAGACCTTGAAAAACAGGAAGGGGACGCAAGGAGCGAGCTTCAGGAGCTCGACAGAAAGTCCAGCGCCCTGATGGAGAAAAAACTGGAATATGATCGTCTGAAAAGGAAGGTAGAGCTCTACAACGACATGACCACGCTCCTGGAGCGGAAAAACCAGGAGGCTTTGATCAAGAAAGCTGAGAAACCGGAAGAAGTGACGGTTGTCAAACAGGCTCTTTTCCCCACGGAGCCGATCAATCCTCCGAAAACTGCGACCACAGGAGCCATGGGGCTGATCATCGGTCTGGTTCTGGGGCTGATTGCCGCATTCATTGTCGAAACTTTTGATACGTCCATTGGAGCCATTGAGGATGTGGAGGAGACTCTCAAGACGCGGGTCCTGGGGGTCATCCCTCAAGCGGATGCCAAGGAGGTGCATGAAAGCTTCAAAGGAAAACTCCCTGAGGGTATGGAAGTGCTTTCTCCTGCCCAGATGGTGAATATGGTGGCCCACTATGCTCCCAAGAGCATGATGGCCGAGAGCTTCCGGGGATTGAGAACCAATATTCAGTTCAAAGACACTGAGAATGAAATCAAAACGATCGCCGTGACGAGCGCTTCTCCTCAGGAAGGGAAGACGCTCGTTTCCGTCAACCTGGCGATCACCATGGCTCAGGCGGGGTTGAAGACGCTTCTGATCGGGTCGGATATGAGAAAGCCGATGATCGCCAGAGTGTTCGGCGTCGAGCAGACCCCAGGCCTTTCCGAGATCCTTTTGGGGAACTCCCCTTGGCGCGATGCCGTCCAGACGGTTACGGATATGATTGTCGGGAAAATGTCTCTGGATGAGGTGCTGCTGACCCCCGGGCTCGACAATCTGCACCTTATTGCGGCCGGATCCATTCCCCCAAATCCTGCGGAACTCGTGGAGTCGAAACGCCTGAAGGAATTCATCGAAGAGGCAGAGAGCGAGTACGATCTCATCCTGTTCGATTCTCCTCCGATTCTGTCAACCGCCGATGCGGCGATTCTCGGCTCGAAGATGGACGGCGTCCTTTTCGTCTACCGCCTTGGAACGGTGTCCAGAGGCTTGCTGAAGAGATCGACGGCCCAGCTTGAGCAGGTGAATTGTCGTATCTTGGGTGTCATTCTCAATGGGATGAAGCCGGAGGTCAGTCCGGATTTTCACAATTTCAAGTATTACAAGTATTACTCCTCTTATGGCGAGGAAGGGAAAAAGGGAGAAAAACCCAAGAAAGGCCTCCCCTTCTTCAGAGAGAACCCGATCTCTTCGTGGGGAAGGACAAAAAAGGCAAGGAAGAGCAAGAAGTCCATCATGACCTCCTCCCTTGCGGCGGTGGGTCTAATCCTTCTTGCGGGTGGCCTTCTCTGGCAGTTTGGGATCATTGATCCCCTGAAGATGCTGGATTCAGCAAGGCCGACCGCAGGCAAGAACGCACAATCGCTTAAGCAGAAAGTCCCCCCAAAAACGTCCCCTCAACTCCCGTCTTCCCCGCCCCCCTCCCAGGTGAAAGAAGAAAGCGCGAAAACCCTGGTGACGAAAGGCCCTGGGGCGGAAGCGAAACAGGAGCCTGCGCCGGAAGTTAAGGTCCAGGTCGTTGTGGAGAAATCGGTGCAGGAAGCCAGATCGCCTGCCCCAGCCACAAAGCTGGCGGTTGAGAAGAAGGTGATCTCTGAGGAGAAAGCCAGGGAGAGCACTCCGGTCCTTCAGGGTGAGTACCCCTATTCGATTTATCTCAGCTCCTTGAAGACTCTGGACCAGGCAAAGAAAGCTATTTCCGTCTATGCCAAGAAAGGAATCACGTCCTACTGGGTGAAAGTCAATTTCAAAGAAAAGGGCGAGTGGTACAGGATCTACGCGGGTCATTTCAAGGATCGAGAAGAGGCTGAGAGTTTCTCACGAGCCCACGAGATAACCGAAACAAAGCCCCTGAAAACCGAGTATGCCAACCTCGTTGGAGTTTATTCTCAATTGAGGGACTTTGATGGCAAGGTCAAAGCCATTTCAGATCTCGGCTACTCTTCTTATGTGGTCAAAGGAAACGATGGGAAATTAAAACTGCTCGTGGGCACCTATGTGACGGAAGAAGCCGCCGAGCAGCAGCGTCAAGATCTTATGGCCAGGGGAATTGAAAACCGGGTCATTAAACGTTAACCATCATGTCTTGAGTCTCCTTCCTAAGGGATCATTATCCGCCCATGAAAGCGATCTTGAAAAAGCTCTTTTCCCAAGGAGAGCAGAGAGACAGAGGTCAGGCGACGCTTGAGTTCATTCTGCCTCTCCTCCTTCTGCTCTTCGTCCTCATCGCGTTCGCCATGGTGATTCCTGCTCTCACTCCGACCAAGACTGTCGCCGTTGCAGGGGCCGTGATCATTTTTGTTCTGAGTTTTGTCAGTACCCAGATCGCCCTCTACATCCTGATCTTTTCCATGCTCTTGAGCCCTGAATTCATTGTGGGAGCAACGGAAGGCGGCACCCTGGGCCGCGGCATCACTCTCCGGGCGGACGATTTTCTTGTGGCGATCATAGGGTTCAGCTGGCTCGCCAGGATGGCGATCAACAAGGAACTGGGGTTTTTTCTAAAGACCTCTCTGAACCGGCCCATCGCTTATTACATGATGGTGTGTGTGGCTTCCACGCTTCTGGGCGCCCTGTTCGGAAGGCTGGATCTGAAGATAGGCTTTCTCTTTGTCCTGAAGTACTTTGAATATGTCGTCATCTATTTCATGGTGGCCAACTACCTCAAGGACAGAAAGCAACTAAAGACTTTTGTGTGGGCTATGCTGCTCACCTGCCTGATTGTCTCGGTCGTCTCCATGGCCAAAATCCCGGAAGGCGGAAGAATCTCTGCTCCCTTTGAAGGAAAAGTCGGTGAGCCGAACACGTTTGGCGGTTATCTTGTCTTTATGATGAGCATCGCAATGGGCCTCGCTCTCATGGAAGAATCCTTTCGCAATCGCCTTATCGCTTTTTTCTTGGTGATCCTTTTCAGCATCCCTCTTCTTTACACGCAGTCCAGAAGCTCTTATCTGGCAGCGATTCCGGCTGTATTGAGTTTTCTATGGTTATCCAAAAGAAAACAGTGGATTCCTCCGGTCCTGTTACTCGTGGGATTGCTTCTCCCTTTCATGGCACCCAAGGTCACCAAGGACCGGGTGTCCTACACCTTTACCCAAGGCATTGGTCGTCCGGATGCCGTCACCGTTGCCGGCGTGCAGCTGGACACGTCGACTTCCGCAAGAATCAAGAGCTGGGAAGAAGCGGTTCGAGACCTGGTCCAACACCCCGTGCTCGGATTCGGTGTCACGGGATACCGGTTTGTGGATGCCCAGTATGTAAGGGTCGCCGCGGAGACCGGATTCCTTGGTCTGCTCATTTTTCTCCTTTTGCTGGGTACAATACTCAAGGAGTCCTACCGGGTTTTCAAGGCGAGTGAGGATCCCTTTGATAAGGGGCTGGCCATCGGTTTTCTTGCGGGCTTCACCGGGCTTCTGTTTCATGCCATAGGAGCGAACACCTTCATCATTGTGAGGATCATGGAACCCTTCTGGTTCATCGCCGCCATGGTGATGATGATTCCATCCCTTGAAAAGGACCGGAAGGGCAAGGCGGCAGAAGAGGGCAAGAAAAGCTAGCCAGCCGGTTTGAGAACAATCAGGGCATCGACCGCCACAGGCTTGGCCCCGGAGAGAATGAGAGGGTTAATGTCAATCTCCTGGATGAATTCGTTTTCCATGCCGATCTCCCCCACTTTCACAAGGATATCAGAGAGGAGATCCATGTCGGCGGCAGGCATCCCGCGCACTGCTCCGAGGATTTTGTGAGCCTTGATTTCTTGGGTCATGTCCAGGGCATCCCGTTTCTCCAGAGGAGCCACTCTAAAAGCAATGTCTTTAAGAATCTCTGTGAAAATCCCCCCTAAACCGAACATCACACACGGCCCGAACTGAGGATCCCGGGTCATCCCGACGACCAATTCGCGGGTTCCCTTGATCATTTCCTGAACCAGGAGGTCCTTTTCATTCCCTTCCATGCGAGACGTGAGATCATCAAAGGCCAGGATTGCTTCCTGATCACTGCGAATGTCTACCCTCACCAGGCCTTTTTCTGTCTTGTGGGCGAGATGAGGCGAGCACCCTTTGAGGACAAGAGGATAGCCTATGGCATGGGCCGCCTTCATGGTTTCCTCTCGGCTGTGAACAAGAATTTCACGGGTTACGGGAATGCCGTAGGACTTGAGGAAATCCTTGGATTCATATTCGGACAGGGTCTTGCGGCCCTCTCGTACAGCTTTTTCCAGGATCATCGATTTGATTTTCATGATTACCCCCCAGCTCAAGAAAAATTACCGGAATATTGGAGTGTGCGGGTTACCGTTATTCCATCATTCCATTATTCCGTCTTTTCATCTTCTCGTATTCCCACAAAGCCGCCATGGTTTTTGCTGCTCTCTCAGGGGTGGGGACATTGATCAGAGCGCCTCCTTC
>Ga0209253_10003846_pt1 | contig 13131 bp, 12 predicted proteins | sample FrelakmetBRP12BR_FD_187145 | JGI IMG/M metagenome (GOLD analysis project Ga0209253, IMG submission 187145) | Freshwater lake sediment microbial communities from the University of Notre Dame, USA, for methane emissions studies - BRP12 BR (SPAdes)... | ecosystem: Environmental > Aquatic >...
GCGCATCGGCTTCTCCTACGCGCAGCGCGACCTCACGAAGACGATCGGCGCTCTCCAGTCGCACATGACGTCGGGCGCCAACACGATGGCGCAGTGGGCCGCCGTCGAGGCGTACGCGAACGACGCGGTGCAGGACGACGTGCAGGCGATGGTGGCGCACTTCAGGAAGCGGCGGGACGCGCTGGTGGCGCGCTTCCGCGCGGAGCTGCCCGGCGTCGAGTTCGTCGAGCCGATGGGCGCGTTCTATCTCTACTTCCGCGTGGACGGGCTGTACTCGAAGGCGCTGCCGAACGCGACGGAGTTCTGCCGGCGCCTCATCGTGGACGAGGGGCTCGCACTGGTGCCCGGCGCCGCCTTCGGCGACGACCGCTGGGTGCGGCTCAGCTACGCGGCGTCGGATCAGATGCTGAAGGACGGCGTGGACCGGCTGGTGCGGGAGTTCCGGCGCCTGGAGGCGGAGAAGCAGTAGGCAGGTGTGCAGACGCCAGAACACCCGTGCGCGTGGACTCGTGGAGCGGCCTTGCGCTCGCGTGCCGTGCCGCGTGAGCCGGGCTGCGCCCCGATAGTGCTCGCCTCGGCTCACACGGCGCGGCAGCGCTCGCCGGCCGCTCCACGGCGGGGAGCCGGCGTCCTGCCGCTGCTCGCCTGCCTCTCATTCCCCCTCCAGGCGCAGACCGCGCGTCGGGTTGTGATTTCGCCCGCCGCCGCCACCGTCGAGGTCGGGCGGACGCTGCAACTCGCCGCGGTCGTGCTCGGAGCGCGGCGGGACACGCTCCGCTCCGCGCCGCGGTGGGCATCCCTCGACACCGCCAAGGCGCGGGTCAGCGCGAGTGGGCTCGTCCTCGCGCGGGACACCGGCGTCGTGACGATCGTGGCCACCGCCGGGGCGGCGCGCGGCTCGGCGCGGCTCGCGATCGGGCCTGCGGTGCTCGTCGGCGCCGGGGACATCGGCGCCTGCGACCTGCCGGGAGCCCGCAAGACGGGGGAACTCCTCGACCGCATCCCCGGTACCGTCTTCACGACCGGCGACAACGCGTATCCCAACGGCACGCGCGGCCAGTTCGCGACCTGCTACGACCCCGCGTGGGGCAGGCACCGGGCCCGCACGCGGCCGACGGCCGGCAACCACGACTACCGCGTGCCGGGTGCCGCCTCGTATTTCGAGTACTTCGGCGCCGCCGCCGCCGGGCGAGGGAAGGGCTGGTACGCCTACGACCTCGGCGGCTGGCGCATCTACGCGCTGAACAGCAACGTCGCCGCGGGCGCGGGATCGGAGCAGGAGACGTGGCTGCGCGCCGACCTCGCCGCGCGGCCGCGGCGCTGCGTCCTCGCCTACTGGCACCACGCGCGCTTCAGCTCGGGGCCGCACCACACCAGCACCCGCGCTGCCGCCCTCTTCCAGGCACTCTACGACGCCGCTGCCGATGTGGTCGTCACGGGCCACGATCACGACTACGAGCGGTTCGCGCCCCTCGCGCCGGACGGCACGCCGAACGCCGCGCGCGGTGTGCGCCAATTCGTGGTGGGGACGGGTGGCGGAGGACTCTACGAATTCGGCAGCGTGGAGCGCGGCAGCGAGTTCCGCTACAACGCCGGCTGGGGCGTGCTGAAGCTGACGCTCTACCCGCGCGGCTACGCGTGGCAGTTCCTCGGCGTGGACGGCGCGCGGGTGATCGACTCAGGCTCGGGGGCCTGCCACTAGGATCGCGGCCGGCGCGCCAGGAGCGGGGGTGCGCCGCGCGAGGTGCGGGCGTGGGACCCACGCAGTGGGCACAGCCCGCCCGAGCGCGCCGTGCCCCCGCGACGCAGCGCCCGTCGCACCGCAGATGCCAGACGCGGCCGCCCGAACCCGGACGGCCGCCTCTGACGGCTGACGGCTGACGGCTGACGGCTACAGCGTCGCCACCCTCCGACTCAACACCTCCAGCCCGTCCTGCGTGATGAGGATGTCGTCCTCGATCCGACAGCCGTACTCGTTCGGGACGTAGATGCCGGGCTCGATCGTCGTCACCATCCCGGGATCGAGCGGGACGGTGCTTCCTTCGACGAGGTACGGCGCCTCGTGGCCCTCCATCCCCATCCCGTGGCCGATGCGGTGGGTGAAATACTCACCGAAGCCGGCGTCGCGGATCACGCGCCGCGCTGCGCGGTCCATCTCCTGGCACTGCACCCCCGGCCGGCCCAGCGTCATCGCCGCCGTCTGCGCGGCGTGCAGCGTGTTGTGGATCAGCTTGAAGCGCGCGGGCGGCTCGCCGCCGAACCACTGCGTCCGCGTGATGTCCGACGTGTACCCCTCGACGCGCGTGCCGCAGTCCATCAGTACCGGCTGCCCGGCTTCCAGGCGCCGCATCTGGGGGCTCCCGTGCGGGAGCGAGGAGTTCGGGCCGAACTGCACGAGCCCGCCGCCGGAGGCGCCGCGCTGGGTCATCTCGCGCGAGACCACGCCCGACACCTCGCGCTCGGTCATCCCGGCCTGGAGCTGCGTGAACGCCGCCGCAATGGCGTCCTCCGTGATCTGGATGGCGCGGCGGATGAGGTCCAGCTCCACCGGCTGCTTGATGATCCGCAACCGCTCGAAGACCGGCCCGCCGTCCACCAACCGGTAGCGCGGCATGGCGGCCGCGAAACGCAGGTACGTGCCGTAGTCGGTGCTCGGCTCGAGCGCCATCCGGCCGGACGCCTTCATCAGCGACGCCGTGCGCGCCGCCAGAAGGAACGGGTCGTCCTGCTCCTCCCAGCCTCGCACCTCCGGCACAGTGCTGGTGCGCCGCACCCGCTCGACCTCGAAACCGGGTGCGACGACCACCCCCTCGCCCGTCCGCGGCAGCAGAAGGGCGATGAGCCGCTCGCTCCGGCCCGGGTTCCCCCCGACCAGGTACTGGAAGTTGGTGCCCGGCGTGGCCACGAGCAGGTCGAGGCCGCGGCGGGACAACTCTTCCTGGGCCCGTGCGCGCCGCTCGGCGAAGACCGCCGGGGTGAGGGTCGGCGGCGTCTGCTCCGGCACCGGGCCGGTGTCGAAGCGGGTACCGCTGGCCGGTCGGTAGCCGGCCCCGGACGCGGTAGTGGCCGCGCGGGCGAGGGCGGGCGTCAGGGCCGCGGCGGCCGAGGCGGCCACAAACTCGCGTCGTTTCATCGGTTATGCTCTCTATGGCTTGGGGTGAGGAGGTTTCCTATATTAGCCGCCCTCGACTCTCCTTGGCCAGCGCGGAGGCCGCCGGATGGGACTCGGAGCGCGGATCATCGACCGAAAAGGCCGGGTACCACACATCGCCTGGCGGTGGGACCCTGAAACGGACATCCTCACCGGCGCCCTCAAGCGCGCGGCCGCGAAGGGTGCGCCGGGGCTGACAGGCTCGGTGGAGTTGGAGGGCGCCGACGGCTCGTTCGTGCTGCTGGACGTGGCGGCTGGCAAGATCCGGGGGGTCGAGGTGGTCGTGTGGCCCGACGTCCGCACGGTACCGACCCTCGCGCCGCCCGCGGAAGCGCGGATCGGCGACGTGGAGTTCCCGGGGCGGCGCTCGCAGCCGGCGGTGGCGGCGGTGGAAGTGGACGCTTCGCTCGCGATCGACACCGATGCGACCGAGTCCACCTTCCACGTGCGTGTCGGGCAGCCGCGGCAGGTGACGCCGGTGCGCGTGGCGGACGGGCTCCTGGTCGAGGTGGACGAACACGAGGAGCTGGCCGGGCTGTGGCTCACCGAGGTGCCGCTGTTCCCCGGCGGGGACGAGGGCGCGATCTGAGGGCGGTGTGGCCGGATGGTCGGGACAGCGCAGCGGCCGCCCGGGGGCGGCCGCTCGTGCCTCAGGCGACGGGGTGCGCTGCTACCACTGGATGAGCAGTCCCGTCGTCAGGGTGCGGTCGTCCTTCCGCACGCCGGATACCGGTGAGGAGTCGCGGTTCCAGACGTAGCTCGTCCGCCACGACAGCTTGGTCGAGAGGGCGACGCGGAGCGCGCCGTCGGCCTTGAAGAGGTAGTCCGACATGTCACGTGTGGCCGGCTGGTACTTCACGTTGAACTCCGCGGAGACGCCGGGGCGCAGCGTGCGCAGCAGGGCGAACCGCGAGTGGAGGCGCGTGTCGCTGGTGACGGTCCCCGGTGCGGTGGCGGACGCCGCGGTGTTGACGTACTCCTCGAGCACTCCGATGGAGAGCGTTGTGCGCGAGTCGTCGCGGTAGGCGATGTTGAGGTTGGCGCCGGCGCCGCCCGAGATGCGCGAGTCGATGCGGCGGACGCGATCGTATTCCCAGTCGAACCCGAGGAACGGGGAGAACAGGGCGCGCGGGGTCCAGTCCAGCCGGACGCGTGCGGCAGCGGCCCGCGCCGCCTCGACCCCCTGGCTCCTGCCGTACCGCGTTTCGAGCTTGAAGTCGAAGTTGAAGGTCTCCGGCGTCTGCCGTGCCGCCGAGAACGTGGACTGGAAGAGCTGCAGCTGGCGGTTGCCGCTGATGTCCGTGAAGGCGATCTCGGTGCCGAAGCGCCACGGCGGGCGGGGCGGATGCGCAGGCGCGGTCTGGGCGTGGGCAGCGGCGGCGATCGCCGGGAGCGCGAACGCCAGGCAGCCGAGGACGAGTGGGTGGAGGCGACGACGGTGCACGAGCATTCTCCGAAAAGTCGGGCCGAAAGCTACGGCCGCACGGCCGGGCGTGGTAGAGCCTGATGCGACTCGCGCACCTCGCTGACGCGCACCTCGGATTCCGGCAGTTCCAGCGGCTCGACGCCGATGGCGTGAACCGGCGCGAGATGGACATCGCGCTCGCGTTCCGGCGCGCCGTGGACCAGGTGATCGCCCGCAAACCGGATGCCATAGTCATCGCGGGCGACCTCTTCCACACGGTGCGGCCCACCAACCGCGCCATCATCGAGGCGTTCACCCAGCTCCAGCACCTGCGCCACGTCCTGCCGGCGGCGCCGCTCATCCTCATCGCGGGCAATCACGACACGCCGCGCTCGCTCGAGGCCGGGTCCATCCTCAAGCTGATGGCGTCGCTCGGCGTGGACGTCGTGGACGACGAGCCTCGGCGCCTCACGTACCCGCTCCTCGGCCTCTCGGTGCTCGCGGTGCCGCACGCGGCGCTGCTGCGCGGCCGGCCCGAAGACGGCTTCCGGCCCGATGCGCGCGCGCGCTTCAACGTGCTGCTGATGCATCCCGAGATCGCGGGGCTCTTCCCCGAGGTGATGGACTACGGCGGCGCGCGCGTGGACCCCGCCGAGCTGCGGAGCGCGGAGTGGAGCTACGTAGCGCTCGGCCACTACCACGTGGTGCACGAGGTGGCGCCGCGCGCCTGGTACGCGGGCTCGCTCGAGTATACGAGCCCCAACCTGTGGGGGGAGGTGCGTGAGGAGGAGCGGCGCGGCCTGGGCAAGGGGTGGCTGCTCACGGACCTCGAGACGGGCGCGGTGGAGCGCGTCGAGCTGCCGCCGGGGCGGCGCATCGTCGAGCTGCCGTGGCTCGACGCCGACGGCGTGACGGCGGCGGAGCTGGACGCTGCCATCGCGCTGCGCATCGCGTCGGTGCCGGGAGGCGTCGCCGACGCGGTGGTGCGGCTCGTCGTGCAGAACGTGCCGCGGTCCCTCGGCCACGTGCTCGATCACGCGGCCCTCCGGGTGCACAAGTCGGCCGCGCTGCACTTTCAGCTCGACCTGCGCCGTCCCGATCCGGTATCGCGCGCCGTGGGCGTCGGCGGGCCGAGCCGCCGCCAGTTGCTGCCCGACCTCGTCGCCGGCTACCTCGCGCGCCGGCCGCTCGACGCCGACCTCGACCGCGACCGGTTCGTGGGGTTGGGGCGTGAGACGGTCGAGGCCGTCGAGCGGGATCTCGCCGAGGGAGGGGCGTAGCGTGCGGCTCGAGCGGCTGCGGCTCGTCAACTTCCGCCAGCACCGCGACACCGAGATCGCGTTCGGGCAGGGGCTCACCGCGATCGTCGGGCCGAACGGGGCGGGGAAGAGCACTCTCCTCGAGGCGATCGCGTGGGCCGTGTACGGGATGGACGCGGCCCGCGGCAACCGCGACGGCATCCGCTGGCGGCTCGCGAAGCCGCGCTCCGAGGTGCGGGTGGAGCTGGAGTTCGCGCTGGGGGAGCAGCGCTATCGCGTGGTGCGCTCGCTCTACACCGCGGAGCTCTTCCTCGGCGACTCGGCCACGCCCATCGCGACGTCGCTCGGAGAAGTGACGGAGCGCCTCACCCGCGCGCTGGGGATGTCCCGCGACGAGTTCTTCAACACCTACTTCACGGGCCAGAAGGAGCTGGCCGTGATGGCGGCGATGAAGCCGACTGAGCGCGGCCAGTTCCTCTCGCGGCTCCTGGGCTACGACAAGCTGCGCCTGGCGCAGGAGCGGGTCCGCGGGAGGCGGAACGAGCTGCGCAGCGAACTCGTCGCGCTGGAGCAGGCACGCCCCGACCCGGCGGCGCTGCGCGCGGAGCGCGAAGGGCTGGCGGCGGCCCGGGAGGAGGCCGGGCGGACGGCGGCGGTGGCGGGGGAGACCTACGAGCAGTCGGTGGCGGCGCGCGACGCCTTCCGTCCGGTGTTCAAGACGCTTAGCGAACAGCGCGATCAACACCATGCCCGCCTCACCGAGAAGCGCCTCGCCGAGGAGCGCCTGCGGCAGGGTGTGGAGGCCGTGGAGCGTCTGCAGGCGGAGCACGCGGCGGCGCATGCGGCGGTAGAGGAGTTGGTGGACTTGCAGGAGCGCCTCGCCGCGTACCCGGCGCTGCGCGCCGAGCTGGCGGACCTCGAGGCCCTGGAGCGCGACGCGGCGCAGCGGAGCCGCATCGACGCGCAGCTCGTGGAAGTGGGCCGCCAGCGCGAGGAGGTGGCCGAGCGCCTCAGGGCCGCGACGGCGGCCGCCGCCGAGGCGCGGGAGGCGGCGGAGAAGCTCGACGCCGACCACCGGCTGCTCGAGGCGGCGGAGAAAGCGCTCGCCGAGCGGCAGGCGACGTGGGTGCGCGAGCGGCAGGACGCGGAGTCGAAGCGGCAGACGCTCCTCGACCAGTACCGCGACCTCGAGGCGCAGCGCGAGCGGGTCCTCGCGGCGGGGCCGGACGGCGCGTGCCCGACCTGCAGCCGGCCCCTCGGCGACGAGTTCCAGGGAGTGCTCGACCTCCTCGCCACGCAGCTCGAGGAAGTGCGGATGAACGGGCAGTACTTCCGCTCGCGCCTCGAGCAGCTGCACAAGGCCCCGGCGGACCTCGCCGAACTCGAGGAGCGGCGCCGGGTCGCGGCGGACGCGGTGGACGGCGACAACCAGGCGCTCGCAGTGGCGACGCGTGCGGCGGAGGAAGCGCTGGGCCTCGAGAAGCAGCTCAGGCGCCACGGTGAGCGCACGGGGAAGCTCGCGGCCGAGGCGGAGCAGTTGCGGGGCGGCTACGTGGCCGAGCGGCACCACGAGGTGCGCGCGGCGGTGGCGGCGCTCGAGCCCGTGGCGGCGCGCGCGCAGCGCCTGGCGGGACTCGCCGAACGCGCGGCGGCCCTCGGCGAGGCGCTCGCCGCGGCGGCGCGGCGGCGCGAACAGCTGGTGGACACGCTGGCGTCGGTGGAGCGGCAGCTGGGCGAGACGCCGTTCACCGAGGAAGCGTTCCGCGCCGCCGAGCGGGAGATGGGCCGCGTGGAGGAGGCGCTGCGGCGGGCCGACGTGGATCGGGCGATGGCGCGCGCCGAGCTGTCGGCGGCGTCGGACCGCCTGCGCGCCGGCGAGCGTGCCGAGCAGGACGCGGCCGAGCGGGCCGCGCGCGCGGCCGCGGTGCAGCGCGAGTTCCGGCTCCACAACGAGCTGGACCGCGCGCTCGGGGACCTCCGCACCGACCTGAACCAGGAGATGCGCCCCGAGCTGGCGGCGCTGAGCGGCGAGTTCCTGGGGATCCTTACCGACGGGCGCTACGATGAAGTGCAGCTCGACGAGGAGTACGACCTCACCGTGCTGGAGGACGGCGAGCCCCAGCCGGTGATCTCCGGCGGCGAAGAGGACCTCGGCAACCTCGTGCTGCGGCTCGCCGTGAGCCAGATGATCGCCGAACGCGCGGGCCAGCCGCTCACGCTACTCGTGCTCGACGAGATCTTCGGGTCCCTCGACGAGACCAGACGCCTCAACGTCCTCGCGTTGCTGCGCGGGCTCGAGACGCGCTTCCCGCAGGTCGTGCTCATCACCCATATCGAGGGCGTGCGTGAGGCCGTGGACCGGGTCTTGCGGGTCCGGTACGACGAGGCGGCGGGTACGGCGGCCGTGACCGAAGAACGGGCGAGCGACGCCCTTGGAGGCCCGGTTGAGGATGTGGCAGCTTGAGCGAGCGGTCCGCGGACCGCAGCCGCTCGCCGAGAAGGACATCCCCGCGCTGAACCGGCTGTTCGCGGACGCGTTCACCGACCGCTACCGGCGGGACGGGCTCGTCGGCGTGCGGGTGCCGTTCCTCAATCCGGCCATCTGGCGCTACGCGCTCTCCGACGCGGGGGCCGGCGCGATGGGATGGCGCGACGAGGCCGACCGGCTCGTGGCGTTCAACATCGCGCACCGCTCCGGGTCTGAGGGCTGGATGGGCCCGCTCGCTGTGCGGCCCGACCGGCAGACGGGGGGACTCGGCAAGGCGATCGTGCGCGCGGCCATCGACTGGCTCGAGGGGCAGGGCGTCGCCACCCTCGGCCTCGAGACGATGCCGAGAACGGTGGACAACATCGGCTTCTACAGCCGGCTCGGGTTCGTGCCGGGCCATCTCACCATCACGATGACTGCCGACGCGGCGGCCGCGCCGGGCGCGGGCTTCACGGCGCTCGGGACGCTGGAACCGGCGGAGCGGGAGCAACGGCTGGCGGAGGTGAGCGACCTCGTCGCGCGGCTGGCGCCGGGAGTGGACTTCGGCCGGGAAATCCAGCTCACGCACGAGTTGCGGCTCGGCGACGTGCTAGTGGTGGGTCCGCCGGGCGCCACGACCGGCTTCGCGCTCTGCCACTCCGCGCCCCTCGCCGAGAATGGCGCGCGCGAGGAGACACGGGTGCTCAAGGTCGGCGCGCTCTCGCTCGACGCGCTCCTCGCGATGCTCGACTCCGTCGCGGCGTGGGCGGCCCGCCAGGGCACGCGGCGCATCGGGTGCCGCTGCCAGGGCGCCTACGGCGAGGCGTACCGCGCGCTCATCGAGCGCGGGTTCCGCGTGCGCTGGACCGACCTCAGGATGACGCTGACGGGCCATCAGGAGATGATGCCCGCGGCGGGCATCGTCTGGTCGAACTGGGAAGTGTAGGCCACCGGTCGAGGGAGGGCGCGATGGCGGGATCGGAGCAGGACGCGGCGGGCACGGACGGAGCCCCGGAGGTGCGGCGGTTCGCCGACTTGGTGCCGTACCAGGAGGGCGCGGTCGTCAGCCGCACCGTGATCAAGCGGCCGACCGGCACCGTCACCCTGTTCGCGTTCGATCAGGGCGAGGGGCTGAGCGAGCACACCGCGCCCTACGACGCGCTGGTGCAGGTGTTCGACGGCGAGGCGGAGGTCCGGATCGACGGCGTGCCGTGGCGCGTGGCGGCCGGCGAGATGATCGTGATGCCGGCGGGGCACCCCCATGCGCTGAAGGCTGTCACGCGCTTCAAGATGATGCTGGTGATGGTCCGGTCGTGAAACGTGCGCCCCGGGGGGCGCGCGGTGTCAGGCGGCGGTGGGCTGAGGAGTGGCCTCGGACGGGGTGCCCGTGATGTAGACGACGGGTGCGAGACCCAGCACTTCGGTGCGGTGTGGCGTGTGGGCCGGGAGGTCGAGCCGGTCCCCCGGGCCAAGCACGTAGATGTCGCCGCCGGCCTCGACCTGCAGGAAGCCGGAGAGCACCCAGCGCGCCTCCGGGAAGGGGTGTTCGTGCTCGGAGAAGAGACCTCCCGGCACCTCGCTGAACCAGGCCGTCTTCATCCCCTCCGCCTCGAGCCGCCGTCGCAGGGAGCCCAGCTGAAGCGGGCCCTCCGCCTCGCTCCACGTGCCGATCGCCACGTTCATGCCCGCCGCTCCACGATCGCTTCGGCCTCGATCTCCTCGGCGCCGGTGTAGTACGCGGACGCGCGGTACCGGGCGAGCCCCCGCTCGATGACCATCCGCACTAGGATCGCCAGCGGCACCGCCAGCAGCAGCCCCACGAAGCCCAGCATCACGCTGAAGAACGCGACGGCGACCATCACCCAGACCGGACTCAGGCCCACGGCCCGGCCCACGATCTTGGGGCCAGTCACGGCCTCCATCGTCTGCTCCACGACGACGATCACGGCGAGCTTGAGGAGGTTCGGAATGACGGCCCCGGAGACCAGCGCGAGCAGGACGGCGGGGACGAGGCTGAAGGCCATGCCGAAATAGGGGACCACGTTCCCCAGGCCCATCATCACGCCCACCAGCAGCGCGCCCGGGAAGCCGAGGATGGCGAGCCCCCCGCCGGTGACGACGGCGACCAGCCCCGCCTGGGTGAGGGTGCCGCGCACGTAGCGGCCGAGGAGGCGGTCGTACTCGCGCAGGAAGCCGAAGGCAGCGTCGCGCCGGGCCGGCGGCACCAGGTTGGCGAGGCTGGCGATGAACCGGTCCCAGGAGGCGAGGAGGTAGAACGTCACCACCGGCGTCACGACGAGATAGAGCACGATGGTGACAGCGGCCCCGAGGCCCCTGCCCACGCCGACGAAGGCGGCCCAGGCGCCCTGGCCGATGCTGCTCCAGCTCCGCTGTGCCATCGCCACGAGGTCGCCCGCCTGGAGGTTCTGCAGCCACGCCGCCTGCTCGTCGGTGAGGAACGCGGGGCCCGACGCGAGGAAGCGCGTCCGCAGGTCGAGGAGCCACTGGCCGAGCTGCTGGAGCAGAGCGGGGAGCCGCGCGGCTAGGTCCACCACCTGCCGCTCGATGGCCGGGACGAGGAACAGCGCGAGCAGTACCACGCCGCCGAGGAAGGGCAGCAGTGTCAGCAGGGCGCCGAGCGCTCGCGGGACGCGATGCCGCACCAGCCATGCGGCGGCCGGGGCGAGCAGGTATGCGAAGGCGAGGCCGAGGAGGAAGGGCGCGAGGAGCGAGCCCGTGGCCGCGAGGATCCAGAGGATCGTGAGCACGACGGCCGCCACGAGGAGGCGCCCCACGAACGGCTGGCGCCGCTCGGGCCACAGGACCATCAGGAGGAGCGCCAGGAGCACCACCGGGGAGAGCACCGAGCGCACCGCGTAGAGGAGCGCGCCGAGCACGAGCACGGCCGGCACCAACTCGGCGGCGGCGTGCAGCGCGCGGCCGGGTTGGCCGGCGGGGTCCTGGGCGGCGTTCGTCACAGTGCGCTACGCTACCACGCCTTCGGTCCCGTCACAACCCGGCGGACGAGGAGCACCACGCCGCCGGCCATCAGAAGGTGGACCCATCCGGTCCCCACCGGGAAGACGAAGGCGAGGAGGACCCAGGCCACGAGCAGCAGCAGGCCGAGGACGAGTGAGAGGTTCATGGGTAGAAGTTCCGCGGCCACGCGTGGGCCTTCAGCTCTTCCAGCAGCTCGGGAGAGAGCAGGCGTCCGTCCGACACGGCGCAATTGGCGCGCGCGTGCTCCGGCGTGCGCATCCCGGGGATGACGGTGCTCAGGGCAGGGTGGCTGAGGCAGAAGCGCAGCGCGCCCTCGGTCAGGGACGACGCTTCCCTCAGCAGCACGGGCTTCAGCTTCTCGACGCGCGCCGCCACCTGCGCGGGGCGGTCGTCCCGGAAGTAGTTGCGGCGCCAGTCGCCGGGAGGGAAGGTAACGCCGGGGACGATCGTGCCCGTGAGGCCGCCTTCGTCGAGCGGCACCCGCGCGATGACGCCGACGTCCCGCTCGCGGCACGCCGGGTAGAGGCGTTCCTCGGGCGACTGGTCGAAGACGTTGTGGATGACCTGCACTACGCTCACGACGTCCACGTGCCGCACCGCCTCGAGGGCGCTGTCCGGTTCGTGGTCGTTGACCGAGATCCCCGCGTGCAGCACGGTGCCGGCCGCGATGAGGCGGCCCAACGCCTGCTCGACGGCGCGCCACCCGCTCTCCTTCAGCCAGTCGTCGCGCCAGACGTGGAACTGCAGCAGGTCGATCGGCTGGCCGAGGTTCTCGGCGCTCCGCTCGGCCGTACGCCGCACGTAGTCGGCGGGGAAGGCGTCGGCGAGGGGGACGCCGGGGCGCGCCGGCCAGATCTGGTTCTTGGGCGGGATCTTGGAGGCGACAGCGACCCGTTCAGTGCGCGTCGCGAGCACCCTGGCGATCAGCTGTTCGCTGTGGCCGTTGCCGTAGGCGAGCGCGGTGTCGATGAATGTGCAGCCGGCGTCGAGGGCCGCGGAGAGAGCGGCGAGAGAGCGCTCGTCGTCGCTCCCCTGCCACATCGCGCCGCCGATGCCCCAGGCGCCGAATCCGACCTCCGACACCGTGATGCCGGTCCTGCCGAGCTGGCGATACCGCATGGCGTCGCTGTGCCTTTCCCGGTGGAGGTCGGTCTATCGGTGCCAAGTCGCTACGTGCTGCCCACTGTCGCCTGTCGCACACGGCAGGCGACAGTGTCAAGCCCGCGATCGCAACGAGCGCCGCGACTCCTTCTTGACGTCCCGCCCGCCCGAATCCTATCTTGGCAATGGAAATCGGGACAGGGAGCGGGGAGACTAATTATTGAGCCAACAGGTCCGGTACGGTCCAATATACGCGGGTCTACGTCAGGCCCTCTCTGGGGGAAGGCGGAAATCAGCGCGCGGGCCACTGCTTCATATCGGGCTTCAATAATCCTCCCCGTTCCCGCTGTACGCCCCGGGCTGCGGCCCGGGGCTCCTTTTTTTCGTGGCGCAGCGGGATCGTGCCGGGCCCACGACGCGAGCGTCGGCCGCCGCGTCCCCGCGGGGCCGCTTGACGCGCCCCGCGCCGCGGGTTTCTTCTCTAGCACGCGCAGGCGCCCCGGTGCCCCGGTGCGCGTCCATCGTTCGGGAGTCCGATGAACCCCACGGTCCTCGTGACGCGGCGCGCCCACTTCAACGCGGCGCACCGCCTGTACAACCCCGCCTGGTCGGATGCGGACAACGCCCGCGTCTTCGGTCCGTGCGCCAACCCCAACTTCCACGGGCACAACTACAACCTCGACGTATCGGTCGCGGGGGAGGTGGACCCCGCCACCGGCTACGTGATCGACATCAAGACGCTCAAGGA